>Ga0335069_10001142_pt1 | contig 42831 bp, 22 predicted proteins | sample Lox_Sample_11_FD_206714 | JGI IMG/M metagenome (GOLD analysis project Ga0335069, IMG submission 206714) | Soil microbial communities from Loxahatchee National Wildlife Refuge, Florida, United States - Lox_Sample_1.1 | ecosystem: Environmental > Terrestrial > Soil > Wetlands | place: USA...
CAGTTCAAATCGCTCACACCCCCTAAGGGGCAGTTCAGGCCCATCATTACTGCATGAAACTGCGTCCGACCCTCACAACAACCGGACAGCCGTGGGGTCGACCCACATGGGAGATACACCGGGCAATCACCGGGGTCTCCGGCTACCTACCGGCCTATCGAACCAGGCTGCAAATTGCGATTGTAGCCCTGGGACGCTTGGTCTTTAATGGCCTAACCATGCGCTACGCTCGCGTAAGACCCTCCTTCATCAGCTTCCTCGCCCTGATTTCTGTCCTGATTCTGGACACTTTCGGAGCGGCGCCGCTATCGCCTGCCGTCCGGGCCACCTTTTACCCTGAAAAACTGGCCGAGATGGACGACGCCATCAACCAGGCTATCGCGGATAAGAAATGCCCCGGCGGCGTGCTGTGGGTCGAGCACCACGGCGTGGCCTACCACAAGGCTTACGGGAACCGTGCCCTGGTCCCCCGCGTGGAGCCCATGACTGAGAACACGATCTTTGACGCCGCCTCCCTCACCAAAGTCGTGGCCTGCACCCCGGCGATGATGCTGCTGGTCGAACGCGGGCAGGTGAAGCTTGATGACCCGGTGCAAAAGTATATCCCGGAGTTTACGGGCGACGGCAAGGAGGCGATCACCGTGCGCCAGTTGATGCTGCACATCTCCGGTCTGCCCGGCGACGTGGAGACCAAGACCGATTGGCACGGCCAGCAGGCGGCCATTCAAAAGGCGTGTGAGATAAAGCTGGCCAGCCCGCCCGGGACCCGCTTCCGCTACAGCGACATCAACTTCTTCCTGCTCGGGGAAATTGTGCAGCGCGTCACCCACCAACCGCTAGAGGTGTTTTTGCAGCGGGAGGTGTATGGGCCCTTGAAGATGCGCGACACGGGCTACCTGCCACCGCGCTCCAAGCTCAGCCGCATTGCACCTACCGAGGTCGTCAATGGCAAGCCCTATCGCGGCGTGGTTCACGACCCGACCGCGCGCCACATGGGCGGCGTGGCCGGCCATGCCGGGCTGTTCTTCACGGCGTCCGACCTCGCCCGCTACGCGCGCATGTTGCTCAATGGCGGCACGCTGGACGGCGTACGCATATTCAAGCCGGAGACGGTCCGCCTCATGACCACTGTCCAGTCGCCGGACTCGATCCCCGCGCGGCGTGGGCTGGGCTGGGACATCGACTCGGGCTACAGCGGGCCACGGGGCAAGATTTTCCCCGTCGGCTCCTACGGCCATACCGGTTGGACCGGGACCTCGCTTTGGATTGACCCCGCGTCGCAGACCTTTGTCATATTCCTCTCCAACCGGAACCACCCGACCGAGGACGGCAACGTCGGCCCGTTGCGGGCGCGGCTTGGAACGCTGGCCGCCGAAGCCATCCGGCCCGCGCCACCTCCTGAGGCGAAGGCTGCCCTCCCCGAGCGCTGCCTGGTGCAGTCGCCCAAAGGGGCGGAACAGAGAGCATGCCCGGCGCCCGAGCCGAGCGGCGCAGCCAAGTGCCGGGCCTGCCACTCCCGACCCCCAGCACTGGACGGCATCGATGTGCTCGAGCGCGAACACTTTGCGCCGCTGAACGGCTTGCGCGTCGGCCTGATCACCAACCACACCGGCCACGACCGGGCGCGCAACCCGACCATTGACCTGCTCATGAACGCTCCCGGCGTGCACCTCAAGGCGCTGTTCAGCCCCGAGCACGGCATCCGCGGAGTCATGGATGAACACGTGGGCGACAGCGTGGACGAAAAAACGGGGCTGCCGATCCACAGCCTCTACGGCAAACAAACCAAACCCACGCCGGAGCAGTTGCAGGATTTGGACGCGCTGGTCTTTGACATCCAGGACATCGGCTGCCGGTTCTACACCTACACGGCCACGATGGGCCTGTGCATGGAGGCCGCCGCCGAGAACGGGAAGAAATATTTCGTGCTGGACCGGGTGAACCCAATCAACGGCGTCACCATTGACGGCCCCGTGCGGCTCGGCAAAGGCAGCTTCGTCGCCTACCACGAAGTTCCCTTGCGCTACGCGATGACCATTGGCGAGTTGGCGCGTATGCGGAACGCCGAGGGACACCTCAAGGCCGATCTGACAGTCATCCCCATCCAAAACTGGCGCCGGAGCGAGTGGTTTGATGAAACCGGGCTGCCCTGGACGAACCCGTCCCCCGCCATGCGCAATCTCAAGGAGGCCATTCTCTACCCGGGCATCGGCCTGCTGGAGAGCGCCGTATCGGTCGGCCGGGGAACCGATACGCCTTTCGAAGTGGTGGGCGCGCCCTATATCTCGGATACGCGGCTGGCGGACGAGTTGAACCGCGCCGGCCTGCGGGGCGTGCGCTTCGTGCCGATCCGCTTCACACCTACCTACAGCGTCCACAAAGGAAAGCTCTGCGGCGGCGTGTACATCCTGCTCACGGACCGAGATCGCTGCCGGGTGGTGGATGTGGGCCTGCAGATCGCCGAGACCCTCTACCGGCTGTATCCCAACGACTTCCAGCCCCAAAAGATGAGCCACTTGCTGTTGCATCCGCCGACGCTCGAGGCCATCAAGTCGAATAACCCGCTGGGCGCTATCCACGCCCTGTGGCGCAAGGACCTGCAGGAGTTCGAAAAGCGGCGGGCGAAGTACTTGATCTACTAAGCAGCCAGAAACCTGCTGAAGCGACGGCCTGGGACCCGATGGTGTTTAAGTGCGCCGGGCTAACGGCAAGCATTTACGACGCATCTGCTCAACCAGGCCGTCATTTCAGCAGGTCTCTGCTGACATTGAGCCTTATATCAGCATCCGGCGATGGGCGTCTGTCGGGCAGGACGCCAAGTTTTCTGTAGTGCTTAGCGCTACAAGCCGGGGGAGCGGTGGTCACCTGCGCTGCGGGCGGGGGTGGCACGTGCTCGGCGCCCGGAGCGCGGACGCGTGTTTCGTGTTGCGTATTGCATGTTCCGTGCCGACGCAGCGCGCAACACGCAACACGCTTCCGCTCGGGGCTAAACAGAGGCCGTGGCGGGCAGGGATTGAAGTATGCCCTCGCAGGCGGGTGCCACCAGCGACTGTCCCGCCAGCAGGTGGTCGCAGAGGTGGTCCAGCAGGCGGTCCAGCACGTGGATGTCGAGGAGGGACTGCAAGGTTTCATCCGAGGCGGGGAGGAGCCGTGGCTGGTTCAGAGCTTCGAGGTAGCCTTTGAGGAAGGCCGCGCTGACCCAGAGGCGCCAGTGGTTGGCCCAGGGCACGAGGCGCTCGCGGCTTTCCTGGGGCAGGCGGCCCAGGGCGATTTGGCGGGTGAGCGCCGTGTCCGCGGCGTAACGGAAGGAGCAAAGCATGCCGGCCATGTCCCGCAGCACCTGCCGTTTCATGCGGCGATGGCTGACGGCCTGGGCCGGATGCCCTTCGAAATCCACGATGACAAAATCCTTCCCGGTATGGAGCACCTCGCCCAGGCTGAAGTCGCCATGACAGCGGATGCGGCAGACATCGTAGCGCAGAGCCAGGAGCGAGTGGAGGCGCTGGAGCACGTCGGGTTCGCGTTGCAGAACGGGCGTTGCAAAGGTCCGGGCCGTTTCAGGCAGGGTGGGCAGGCAGTCGCGCAACTGGTGCAGCGCCTGGCGGGCGGTATTGCGCATGGCCTGGTAGGAGCTGCGGTGGTCGAAGCTGGTGAAGGGTTCGGGGGCGAAGTCGGGGCTGGTCGAGTCGCTGGCCAGCGCGCGGTGCAGCGCCGCCGTCCGGCTGCCCAGGATGCGCGCCGATTCGAGGTAGGTGCCCACCCCTTCGAGGACGGGCCCCGGGAATGCCTGCCGGGCCAACGGGATGAGGGACTGCCGGACCGGAGCGAGCGCGCCGCCATCGGTGGGCAGTGACAAGGCGCGCTCGTAGTACCTGTCCAGCGCTCCCAGCGTGTACTGCCAGCCGGTCTCCGCGTTGGGGATCCAGGCATGGACGGATGCCAGGCCCAGCCGCTCGCCGTCGGCGCGATGGTATTCGAGCGCGCCGGCCAGCGCCGGCGCGTAAGGGAATTCGTGCTCGGTCAGGAAACGGCCCACTTCCAGCTCCGGGTTGATGCCCCAATGCACCCGGCGGAAGAACTTCAGCACGAATTGCTCGTCGAACTGCACGGAAGTGTGGCGCTGTGCTGACTTGAGTCGCGCGCTCTTTAGAGCGGCGGTAGTTTCGGGCGGGAGCCCGCGGAGCAGCGGCCCCCGCCAGGAGACGACATTACCCTGGCGGCCCTTGAGCCGGCGCCGCCTGGCGATGACCTCCAGCAAGGCGGCGTCGAATTCCGGCAGCCCCAGCGCGTCATAGATCACGCCTTGCTGACCTGCCTGCGAGAGGCCGAGGGCGGCGATGACCCGCTGCGGCTCGTCCCTGCGGAGCCGCGCGGCCTCGCTCTCGGCGGCAAAAGCGAGCGGCGCGGCGTAGAGCTGGGGGTCGGCCGCTGCCAGTTCGAGCTGCCAGAGCGTGAGGAAGGCGCTGCCGGAGGAGGCAAGCGGCAGGGCCACGGCGTCTTGCAGAACGGCGGTTTTCAATGCCTTCACATCCAGCGCCGGGCGGTTGGCGGTGCGCAGGTAGGCGGTGAAAGCCCGTTCGAGCTTCTGGGTTTGGCGCCCCGCAAACACCTCGTCCCATTCCTGCTCAACCTCCAGGACCGTTCCCGCCACGGGCGCCGCCGGGGCAGTTGCAGACACGGAGGCGAGGGGCGCTTCGAGCGAGAACCAATAGAAGCCGTGCGGCCCGGGCGTCAAGAAGAAGGGTAGCTCGCCGATGGCGGGAAAGGGCGTGCGGCCAAAGAGTTCGAACGGAGTCCGGCCCTTGAACTGCGCAAGGTCCAGCTCGACGGGCTGGGGGAATCGCGAGAGGTTGGCCAAAACCAGGAGGACCTCCTGCTCGAAGCGCAAGATGTAGGCGAGCACTTTGCGGTTCCGCGGGGCCAGGAACTCGACGTGCCCTTCGCCCAGCGCCCGCCAGCTCTTGCGCAGCGCGAGCACCCGCCGCATCCACCACAGCAGCGAATGCGGGTTGCGGAGCTGCGCCTCGACGTTCACCGCCTCGTAGTGGTATTCCGGGTCGAGGGTGATAGGCAGATACAGCCGCTGCGGGTTGGCGCGGGAGAAGCCGGCATTGCGGTCGGCGCTCCACTGCATCGGGGTACGGACGCCATTGCGGTCGCCCAGGTAAATGTTGTCCCCCATGCCGATTTCGTCTCCGTAATAGAGCACGGGCGTCCCGGGCAGCGAGAGGAGCAGGCCGTTCAGCAGCTCGATGCGCTTGCGGTCATTGCCCAGCAGCGGGGCCAGCCGGCGCCGGATTCCCAGGTTCAGCCGCGCCTGCTGGATGTGGGCGTACATGCGATACATGTAGTCACGCTCCTCGTCGGTGACCATCTCGAGCGTGAGTTCGTCATGGTTGCGCAGGAACAAAGCCCATTGGCTGGTCTCGGGAATGGGCGGCGTCTGCTCGAGGATGTCCACGATGGGCGTGCGGTCCTCCATGCGCACGGCCATGAAGAGGCGCGGCATCAGGGGAAAATGGTAGGCCATGTGGCACTCATCGCCGCGGCCCCGGCCGAAGTAGGCGACCGCCTCCTCGGGCCATTGGTTGGCCTCGGCCAGCAACATACGATCCTCATACTTGCCGTCCACGTGCGCCCGCAGCTTCTTCAGGAACGCATGCGTTTGCGGCAGGTTCTCGCAACTGGTGCCGTCCTGCTCGTAGAGGTAGGGCACGGCGTCCAGCCGCAGGCCGTCCACGCCCAGGTCTAGCCAGAAATCCACCACGCGCGTGACGGCCTTATGCACCTCGGGGTTGTCATAGTTCAGGTCCGGCTGGTGCGAGAAGAAGCGATGCCAGTAATAGGCCCCCGCCACCTCATCCCACGCCCAGTTGGAGGTCTCGATGTCTTTGAAGATGATGCGCGCTTCCTTGTACTTGTCGGTGGTGCTGCTCCAGACGTAGAAGTTGCGCCAGGCGCTGTCCGGCGCAGCCCGCCGGGCGCGCTGAAACCACCGGTGCTGGTCAGAGGTGTGGTTGAGCACCAATTCGGTGATCACGCGCAGCCCGCGCCGGTGGGCCTCGCGCAGGAACAGCGTGAAGTCGCGCAACGTGCCGTACTGCGGATGGACGCTGCAGTAGTCGGCAATGTCATAGCCGTCGTCCTTGAGCGGTGAAGGATAAAAGGGCAGGAGCCACACCGCCGTTATCCCGAGGTTTTTGAGGTAGTCCAGCCTCTGCATCATGCCGTGGAAGTCACCGCAGCCGTCGGCATTCCCGTCTTGAAACGAGCGCACGTGCACCTCGTAAATGACCCCGCTCTTGTACCAAAACGGGTCGTGCAGGAGGCCTTCCCGGTTGCGGTTGCGCATAACAGTCTGGGGTCTCGGGTCTAAAGTCTTGAGTCGTGGTGCGTGGTGCGTGGTGCGTGGCGCTCCTCGTCCTCGCACGGGAGGCCGAGCGTCCTCGCGAGCCCTGGCTTTCCCCTTCTCCCAAGGATATTTGGGCTCGCGGGGACGCTCGCCCTCCCTTGAACCGATCGAGAACGAGCACGAGCACGAGGACGACTCAAGACTTTAGACTTTAGGCTCAAGACTTTCGTGGAACGACCGCCGCGCGGCCTCGGCGACCAACTCGGCCGCTTCCGGCAGCGGGATGCGGTCGGTGTTGACCACCAGGTGATATTGGAGGTCATCGCCTACGCGCCCGTGGAAGTGCGCCTTCACGTAACGCCCCCGGCCGCGATCACTGCGGGTGATCAACCGGGCTGCCTCCCTGGGCGGGAGGTTCTCGGCCTTCCGCACGCGCTCGATGCGCGTGGGCAGGGACGCGATCAGGCGGACATGGAAGACGTTCGGCAGGCGCGCCGTGATGAAGCTCGCTCCGCGGCCCACGAGGATGACTCGCCCCGCCTCGGCCAGTTGCAGCACCGTTTCCGCAATCTGCGGCACCAGGACCCAGGACGGCGGACGCAAGCCCACCAGTTCGTCCATCACGTCGCGGATGAACGAGCGGCGGTCCTCGGGCATGTACCTGGCGATGCTGCGGGGCAACTGGTGGTCCTCCAGCACCCGCTCCACCAGTTCGCGGTCGAAGACGGTCCAGGCCGGGGTCGCGGTACTCTCGTGCCGCTGCAGAATAAGCGCCAACTCCTCGGCCATTTCGTGAGCGCCGGCGCCGGTCTGATAGGAGAGGGTGATGGCCGGCCCAGGGTGGGGCCAATGGCCCTCTCTAGCCGATTGCTCCAGGTTCTGTCCCTGGCTGCGAAGGTAAGCTCGGCATAACCCCAGTCCGGCCTGTTCGTTGAGTGGGCTCATGACTCTGTCGCGTGTTGTGTGTTGCGGGTTGCGCTTTGGCAGTCTTGAGTCCCGGGTCTAAAATCTTGAGGCCTCGCCCTGTGCGAACTCGAGACTTTAGACCCGGGACTCAAGACTGCTTTGTTCATAGGTACGGCCCGTGCAGCGTGACCGCCTCGTAAAGCGAGTGCGGCACGGGAACGATGATCAGCAGCAGCACGAGAAACGTAAGCCAGCCGACCGCCAGGCGCGGCCCGCCGACTGGCGAAAGGTCGTTTTCGGCCGGCGCGTCGCGCGTGCCCGCAATGAAGAACACCACAAAGGCCCAGAACATCAGTCCCGGCCAGACGAACAGCGCCAGCAGGAACAGGCAGACCAGGGCGACAATGCTGATGGTGCGCGCGTGGCGCGAGCCGAACAGGGCGTGGGATATGTGCCCGCCATCCAGTTGGCCAATGGGCAGAAGGTTGAGCGCGGTGACGATCAGCCCCAGCCAGCCGGCGAACGCCAGCGGATGCAGCAGCAGATGGCTGCCCTCCGCGACCGAGGCGCCGAGCGACACCTTGGCCAGGAAGGCCAGCAGCACCGAGGACCCGAGGCTCACGCCGCTGTAAGCCAGGCCCGCCGTGGCGTCACCGGGCACCACCTGCGACCATCGCAGCCCCACCAACAACGCCGGGATGGCAAAGATCAGGCCGGCCAGGGGGCCCGCCACGGCGACGTCGAACAAGGCCCGCCGATCGGGGCTTAGCGACTTGATCCGGATGAAGGCGCCGAACGTGCCGAGCGCAAACGGCACAGGGATGAAGAAGGGCGGAGTGACGCGGATGCGGTGGGCCCGGGCGGTGAAATAGTGCCCCAATTCATGCGCGCCGAGGATCACCAGCAGCGCCAGGCTGTAGGGCAGGCCCACGGCGAAGCGGCCCGGCTCGCGCAGCAGATTCACTCCCGCATGGAGCGCGCCGGCCCAGGTCGTGGTCGCCACGGTAGCCAGGAACAGTAGCCCGTGCAGCGCCCAGTTGGGGCGCGCCTCAACCCCAGCCGGCTTCTCTCCCGGCAGCATCACCAGGCGCACGTCGTGCCGCTCGCCCTCCAGCAGCATCGGCGTGACGGCCTGGCCGGAGAAGGTTTCCCGGAGACGGCGGAACACCTCGTCAGCCCTGCCCCGAAGATGCCCGGTGAACTCAAGCACGTTCCCGAGGAACTGGTGCCCGGTTACCTCCAGCATGGGTTCCACCTTCGCCTGCAAGGCGGCCACTCCCTCCGGTGAGAAGCCGGGGGTAGCACCGCCCGGGCCAGGTGAGGAACCGGCCATCCGGGCCGCCGTGCGCCGGGCGCCGAGAAAATACGCCCCGATGAACACAGCCAGCAGAATCAGCCAGAACAGTAGTCCGTTCATCATGCGCACCTTCCTCCGCTACATCTTCTCCACGTTGCCGTGCCGAGGCGTGCCGTCCCCGGCTTTAGCGGCCGAGCTTCCGGCCAGTGGCGCCGGTGAGCCTTGGTGTCCATCAGGATGACCGTGCACGGGCTCCCCATCCTGCTGCAACAGGCGCTTGAAGCTGACCCCGTCCAGGGTCTCGTGCTCCAGCAACTCTCCGGCTATCAGGTCCAGTTGTCCCCGGTGCTCGCGCAGGATGCCCTTGGCCTCGGCGAAGGCCTCGTCGAGGAGTCGTTTGACCTCCTGGTCAATTTCCCGCGCTGTCTGCTCGCTGCAGTCACGCTGGATCAGGCCGTCCACCGGGCCCGTGCCGTAGGGGTTTTGGCGCTGCGCGCAGTGCGCCAGCCCCACGACCTCGCTCATGCCGAACATCGCCACCATTTGGCGGGCCAGGGTGGTCGCGTGGAGCAGGTCGTTCTCCGCGCCCGTGCTGGCCTCGCCAAAGACGATTTCCTCCGCCGCCCGCCCGCCGAGCTGGCCTCTGAGCTTGTCCAGCAAAGCCGAACGGTTGACCAGGTAGCGGTCTTCGGTAGGGAGTTGCATGGTGTAGCCCAGTGCCGCGTGCCCATGCGGAATAATAGTGATCTTGTGCACAGGATCGGCGTACTTGCTGTAGGCCGAGACGAGCGCGTGGCCGGTCTCGTGGTAGGCGACCTGGCGTTTCTCCTGTTCGCCCAAGCGCCGGCTCTTGCGCTCCGGGCCCGCCACGACCTTGTCCACCGCGTCTTCGAGGTCATTCTGGCCCACGTTGTGGCCGTGGTGTCGGGCCGCCAGGAGCGCCGCTTCGTTGATCAGGTTTGCGAGGTCCGCGCCCGAGAAGCCAGGCGTTTGCTGGGCGATGCGACGCAGGTCAACGTCGGTGGCCAGCGGCTTGTTGCGCACGTGCAGCTTGAGAATGGCGAGCCGGCCTTCCAGGTTCGGGGCGTCCACGACAATCTGGCGGTCGAACCGGCCCGGCCGAAGGAGCGCACGGTCCAACACCTCGGGCCGGTTGGTGGCCGCGAGGATGATGACGCCGAGGTTGGCTTCGAACCCGTCCATGCCGACCAGCAACTGGTTGAGCGTTTGCTCGCGCTCGTCATTGACCGGCACCAGGTGCACGCCGCGTTGGCGGCCGACGGCGTCCAGTTCATCAATGAAGACAATGCAGGGCGCCTGCGCCTTGGCTTTCTCAAACAGGTCGCGCACGCGCGCGGCTCCGACGCCTACGAACATCTCCACAAAGTCGCTGCCGCTGATCAGGAAGAACGGCACGTGCGCTTCGCCCGCCACCGCGCGTGCCAGGAGGGTCTTGCCCGTGCCCGGCGGACCGATCAGCAGGAGGCCCTTCGGGATAACGGCCCCGAGTGACTTGAAGCGCTCGGGGTTTTTCAAGAAGGTGACGACCTCCTGTAGCTCGTATTTCGCTTCGTCACAGCCGGCAACGTCGTTGAAGGTCACCCGGGTATCCTTATCGGGGACTATCTTGGCCTTGCTGGCGCCAAAGCTCATGATGCCTTGGCCGATGTTGCCCAGGCGCCGGGAGAGGAAACGCCACAACAGTATCATGGCCGCAATCGGCACCACCCAGGCCCACAGGAACTGCGACATGAAGGTAGGGCGCACGCCGGTGAACTGCACGCCCCCCTTCTCCAGCTCGTTAACGAGGTCCGGATCTTCCACGCGCACGGTGCGAAAGAGGTAGCTCTGGGGGGCGTTGGTTGAGCTTGCGTTGCTGGCCGAGTTCGTCACGGGTTCTGCGGGCTGAGCCGGTTTGCCCTGCTCCGCGCCCGGCTCGCCGGTCTCCGCCTTCCCAGTCCGAGGCTGGGGAGCGGTGCCGGGTTTGGGCAGGACATGGCCTGTAATGTCCGTCTCCTGCAGCGTGAGGTCGGCGACCCTGTGCTCGGCCAGCAGCTTCTTGAACTGGCTGTAGGGAATAGTGCGCGTGGTCAATTGGCGGGAAGCTTCCTGCCAGAACCACAGCAGGGCCAGCATGACGATGAAATACCATACCAGAGGCCCCCATTGCTGGGGCGACCAGCCGCCAGCCGTGTTTTTCCAGTCGGGTGGCAAGCGCGGCGGCGGCTTGCGCCTGGAATCGTCAGGTGTGTTGGCCAGGTTCACTTGGTCTGCGAGGGTGAGGGGCGGTCCTCCCAATAGACGGGGCGCCCGTAATAATCGTAGAGCCTCTCCTCGTATTCGCGATTGACCGCCGCCCCGGGGAAGAACTCAGGGCAATTGAGAATCTTGTCCTTCGGCAGGGACACCGTTACTTCTCTGTCGGCATAACGGATTTCCGGCAGCCACTTGGGGGAGAGCAACACCTTCTTAGCCGGCAGCCACTTGCCTGTGTGGACGACCAGGTATCGAATGACCCAGGCCTTATCGTCGGCAATGAAGTCCTCGACGTGACCGAACGCGCCGTCGCTGGCGTGAATTCGGTAGCCGGTAACCTCTCGCTGGCTGCGGAGATGAGGATCGTGGTGCTCCGCCTCTCCATGTGGGGCCGGCACTGGCATCGGCGCAGGCGAGACGTATGGCGGCCAAACGCCTGGCGCAGGTTCAACCCAGTAGAAGGGCCAGCCGAAATGGTTGAACAAGGCGGTCTCCTGCTGGCGCGAGACTGGCTGCTCGGTGTCAATCTCAGGGCTGTTCTCGACCTGCTCGCGCGTCAACTCCACAGGGATGTTGAAGCCCGCCCACTGCGGCTTGCCCAGCGCGCCCGGGGTAATTAGCACTTTCCGCCCGGGCAACCAGCGACCCGTATCTACTACCAGGTACCGAATGATCCAGTTGTCGTCGTGGAAGTAGAAATCGTGCACCCTTCCGATCTCACCATCCCTGGCGAGAACAGCGTATCCGTGGATTGCTTTGAGGCTCCGTAACACAGTGATCCTTTCAAATAATCTCTCCGCCCTCCGGCGCAACGGCGCTGGGCAGTGCGTCAACTCGTCGCCTATGGGTCGGGCGGACCTTCTAGTCTGAAAGTACTATAAGCCTGCCATCCCGGCCTTGCGAATCGCCAGCCCTGCCTGACAGGTGGTGGCAAGCGGGGGTCAGGTGCGGGGTTCAGTCTTCGCGTGGTTGCCAGCGCTAGCCGATGACCTCAGAAGCAAAGGCCCGAATTCCGGACGGGCATTGCGAACGGGCAAGCGGGGGACCTCGCTGCAGACCTGTGCTCCGACATGGAAACCGGGGCTAACAGACCTCGCATACGGCATTCTGGCTGCCGTAAGGGTTCGGCTCGTGCCGGGCGCACGCGGGATCGTCCCGCCATTCGCCATCCACCAGGAAGCGGTACATGTGTCGGCCGGGCGGCAGCTCGATGCTCGTGCTCCAAGTGCCGTCCGCACGCTTCTGCATCGCGATGGGCTTCTCCTGCCAGCCCGTAAAATCCCCCACGAGTTGCACGCGCTTCGCTCCCGGAGCTGCCAGGGCAAAACTTCGCATCCTGCCGTTCGCTCCCGCCTGTGTCTTCGTTCGATTGATCTGTTTTGCCATACGTCTCCCTGAAACTGGTCCAGCAGGACGGCTCATACAGTTCACTGGCCGTGACCTCCGGGCGGAGGCAAGGTCAGCGGGATTTCATAACGTCGCGGGAACTCTTGCAGCGTTCTGCGGGAGTCCTCCCACGCATGGAAACTCCCTATCCCGGTGCCGCCCTGGGCGCTTGTTTTCGCCGTGTCTCTCCTGAGCAACTTAACCGACCTGGCCTTTTCGCTGGTGATGGTCCGCGCGCTCATCCTTTGCCATCGCTCTCTTCAATTGCTTTGCTGGGCAAATCCCATTTGACCGTACGCAGACTAGCACAGAAGACCCTGGCTGTGCTACCGGGCCTGCGGCTGAACCGGGATCAGCCATTTACTTAGGCGGGAGCTGGGATCCTCCCCGTGCTCCTGCTCGTTCTCCTTGTCGATTGGTTCGGCTACGAGGACGAAAACGAGGAGGAGGCCGAGGCAGAGGCTCAGATCATCTGCTGGCTGCCCGCCCACTGTATGGCGTACTTGATGAGGGCGGCGCCAGTCTTGAAGCCGAGCTTTTGGCGTAAATGGAGGCGGTGCGTATCAACAGTCTTGGTGCCCAGGTGGAGCCGTTGGCTGATTTCGCGGGTCGTCAAGCCCTGCCCGAGCAGCCGGAAGACCTCGAACTCACGGTCGCTCAGCTTGTCGAGGGTGCTGGTCTCACCTGGCTGGCGCTGACCGGAGAAGACTTCGAGGATCTTGCCGGACATGTTGTCGCTGAGATAAATCTTGCCCTCCAGGACCTGGCGGATGGCTTTGACCAGTTGTTCGCCGCCGGCGCTCTTCATGATGTAGCCCCGCGAGCCAGCCCGCAGCGCCCTTTGGGCGTACACGTCTTCCTCATGCATGGACACCACCAGCACGGCGATTTCCGGGTGCAGCGCCTTCATGTCCTTGATGAATTCGAGGCCCTCGCCGCCGGGCATTGTCAGGTCCACGAGGACGACGTCAGGCTTGTGCGTTTGGACGGCTTCGAGCGCGGCGCGAGCGCTCTCGGCCTCGCCGCAGACCACCAGATCGGGTTCCTGCTCGATGAGGCGAGCCATGCCATAGCGGGTCATGGGATGGTCATCGAGCAAGAGGATTTTGTGCCGCTGCTGGTCGGCCGGAGGTGGGGTGAGTGCCAGGGCATCCGAGGCCGAGCCGCGCTGTTTGGCGGGGCCGGAGCTGGCGGCGCTCGATCGAGGCGTCGCTACGAGTAGGGGGTTCATGGAATGGAATTGTTTGCCGGGTGGCGTAATCCTTTCGGTATGGAGCAAAGCACGCACGTGCCGCGGCCACTCTTGCGCTTTTCGACGCGGAGGGAGCCGCCGAGCGAGCTCGCCCGATAGTCCATAATGCGCAGGCCAAATCCGCTCTTGGCCGGGAGCTGCGAAGGCAGACCCACGCCGTTGTCCTCGATGTTGAGGAGGATTTTATCGGCGGTGGTCTCCAGCCCGATCCGAATGCGCCTGGCGAGGCCATGTTTGATGGCGTTGCTGATCGCTTCCTGTGCAATGCGATAGAGATAGATGCGCGTGACGCCGTCGTCGGAGATGCAGTTGCAGTCTCCCTGGAACCGGCAATCCACTTTGAACAGGCGCCGGGTGCGGCCGGCCAGGTTTTTGAGGGCATCGCCGAGCCCGCCCGCGGCCAATTCCATGGGAGACATGGTGTGCGAAAGCTCGCGGGTATAACCGATGGCCTGGCGCGTCAGCCGGGCGATTTCGCGGGCGCGGCCTGCCTCGGCGGGCAGCTTGGCGGCCAGCCGGCGCTCGAGCGCCTGGCTGAGAAACTCGATGCCGGTGAGCTGCTGGCAGAGGTCATCGTGGAGGTCCTGGCCGATGCGGCGCTGCACGCCCTCACCGATGCCGAGGATCTCCCTCTGCAACTCCACGCGCTTAGTCACGTCGCGCACAAACCAGCGCGAATGCACCATGCGACCGTTCTCCCACATCCCATTGGCATCAATCATGACGTGCACTACGGAGCCGTCCGGGCGATGCGGCCGCGGAGAGCGCCCGTCCTCGGGCGCAGCATTGCAGGAGCTCGCCGCGGGGTCCGAACAGCCGTTGCCGTGCGAGCCTCCGGCGCTGCTGCGCCCGAGGGCGGGCGCTCTCCGCAGCCGCAGCAGTTGATCACGAAGTGTTTCCTGGCGCGCGAGGCGGGCGACCATCGCCGGGATGATGTCCGGGTCGGCGCCGAACTCGGCAACCTGTCGGCCGAAGAGCTCCTCCGGGCGGTAGCCCAGCATGGCTGCCTGGGCGCGGTTGGCCCGGAGGATGCGCCCATCTGGTGTGACCCACAGGAGCCCCACGGGCGCCTCGCTGAAGAAGGCCGAGAGGGAATGCTCGCTCTGGCGCAGGGCATCCTCCATCCACTTTCGGCCGTTGATGTCAATACGCGAGCCGACGATCTCCAGCGCGCGCCGGCTCCCATCTCGCAGCAGGCGCGCATCGTCTCGCAGCCACCGGTAAGAGCCGTCCTTGTGCTGAAAACGGTATTCGAGGCTCTGCTGTCCTTCAGTCGCGAGCGTGGCCAACTTAGCCACGACGCCTGGCCGGTCTTCCGGGTGAATGTGGTCGTGCCAGAAATGAGGCGTTTCGAGGACTTCTGCTGCCTCGTAGCCAAAGGCCTTCGAGACATTCTCGCTCACGAAGGTAGTGGCGTAGTCGCCCGAGGGCCTGCAGCTATAAATGACCGCGGGGTTGGAGCCGAGGACAAAGTTCAAGCGGGCCTCCGCGCGGCGGAGCGCGTCCTCGGCGCGCTTGCGTTCCGTGATGTCAGTGAGCGTGATCCAGCATTGGCGACGCTGGGTCAGGGTGTCGGTCATAGCCACGCTCTCCAGGTGCGCTTCGAAGCTGGCGCCGCCAGGTTGGCGGACACGCAAATCGCAGGTCTGTTTGCCCTGGCTGGTCCAGATCCTCTGCCGGTGCAGCGAAAAAGCGCTCCGCGACTCTACGGGCAAGAACAGCGCGAACTTCTTACCAAGCAGTTCTGGCCGATCCAAACCCAGCAGTTGCGCGGCGGTTAGGTTGGCCTGCTGAATGACACCCGTGGAGTCGAGCGTCAGGTAGCCGACCGGTGCAAAATCATAGAGCAGGCTGTAGCGGTCGCGGGAGGTTTCCAGCTCGGCTTCCGCGGAGCGAAGTTCGGCGTTCTGAAGCTCGAGTTCGCCATGATGCACCTCCAGTTCGTGCAGCAACTGCGGAGTTTGATTCTCCAGGGAGGGCCGTGGCAGTGCGGGCGATTGGTCCAACAGTTCCTCAGCCCGCTGGCGCAGGACTGACGTGTGGTTGGCTCGAGGCGAGAACCGTTTCACAGGCTCGGTGCGGCCGGAGCGCGCCCCTCCTCGGACGCAACAACGCCCCAGCATCCGGCCGCGCAGCCCGCATTGGACGCCGCTACGGTTGAGGACAGGCGCGCTCCGGAGGGCAGGAGCTGACGCTCGGGTTCGCGGCAGGAAGGGTCCGGGACGTCGGGGCCCGACCCCTGCCGTTTGGCGCTGGCACTACTCATACTTACGGTTATCAGCCGCCGCGGACGTGGGCGGCTTTCAGCCCGGGAGCGCTCACCTGTATCCGGTGGAGACTACATCCCAGTTTGTGGCAACTTCCCCCCTCCGCCCCGAGTATGCAAGTGGTAATTGCCCGCGCGCCGACTGGGGCGGAACGAGTCTTGAGTCTAGACGCAAGACTTGAGACCCAAGACTTAGACTCACGAGTGGCTGGGCTCCGCCAGGAGCGGAGCCGTCTCTTCATGCCGGCGGGATGCGCTTGGTATCTCCACCGCACCTCCTTGGCGCCGCTCCCCTGCAGAGCCCAGCCTACGCCTTGTCCAGTTACGAGAACTGGCTAACCAGCATCGCGGCGCCCAGGCTGAGTAAGCCGACCAGGATCAGCGTTATCTGCGCCAGGCCCACGACCGCCAGGATTCCTAGCACCACCGCGCCGAGCCCGACCAGCAAATGGCCGCTATGCGTGATAGGGAGTGCGACTGAGGTTGCGCTTTGCCCTAGGCCCGCCCCGAAGCTGCGCGAACGCCAGTTCAGTTGCGCCTGGGCCGCGGTGCTCAGGACGAGCGTCGCCCCAAATACCAGCAGGGCCACTGCCAGCAGGGTCAGCGGAGCGACCTTGCCGAAAATAGCCAGGATGCCGAGAACGATCCCGGCCAGGCCGCCCAGGAAGTCGGCGGACATCGTCCCGCTTGTGCCCGTGGCCGACTCAACGCCGGCGCTGGCCATGGCAAACTGGCGGAAGCTGGAGCTCAGGGACCATCCTTCCGCAACGATGGACGCGCCGATTACAATTGTGGCGATGGCGGCCAGCAGGTTTGAGTCCACCCACGCCAGCCCGATGATCGCCAGGATCACCGTGGCGATAGCGCCTATAGCCTCGGCGACTGATCGGCCGCCGCCCTCGAACGGGAGCGCTCCCGCCCCGACTCTTTGTGTTTCTGTTCCATTCATTCTACATGTTCCTTTCGTATGAACTAATCGCTATACATTCCCTAATGCCGAAGCCGAAGGCAGGCTATGTCAGGAAAGCCTGAACGCGGCTCCGTCAGGTGCTGACCCGGGGGGCGGAATGGAGCAAAGGTTCCGCGCAGCCGCGCTTGGAAGGCGTGGTGCGTGTCGCGTGTTGCTTGGCGGACAGATTCACGAAACAGGCGACAGGCGACACGCACAACGCACCACCTTACGGGCGTTACTGGCGCCTGCGCAGGATGGCAACCGAATCCCGTGGCATCGCTACATAACCGCCCCCTGGCGCAACGGAGGGGTCGGACGCCAGCAGGACCGCATATGCGGCGTCGGCCAGCGGCACGCGTTGGGCGCGCTCGGACAACTGGCAGACCACGGCAATCGGCCCGCGCTCGACCACCAGCCAGCGCGCCGACTCGTCGAAGCACGTCTGCACGGCTTCGCGGCCCCCGTCGGCCAGCGCGGGCTCCCCCCGGCGCAGCGCAATCAGTTGGCGGTGCCAATCCAGAAGGCCGGCATGAGGTGCGCGCGACAGCTCACCCCAGTTCAGCTTCGAGCCTTGGAACGTCTCCGGCGCCTGCGGGTCAGGCACCTGCTCGGGCAGCCAGCCGAACGCGGCAAACTCCCGGCGCCGGCCCGCAGTGACGGCCTTCGCCAGCTCCGGCTCCGTGTGGTCGGTGAAGTACTGGAACGGTGTGCTCGCACCCCATTCCTCGCCCTGGAAAATCATGGGCACGAAGGGCGAGGTGAACACGAGCGCGGCGGCAGCCTTGAGCCGGCCCATGGTGACGAGCCGGCCCAGGCGCTCACCCTGCGCGCGGTTTCCGACCTGATCGTGGGTCTGGGCGTAGCCGAGAAACCGGAGGCCATCCAGGCCAACCGGCGGGCGCCCGTGCGAGCGCTGGCGCAGAGTTGAGAACCGGCCGTCATAGACGAAGGCGTTGCGGAGCGCCTTGGCCAGGTCGGCCAGGGAGCCAAAATCGGCGTAGTAACCGGTGCGTTCCCCAGTCAACACCGCGTGCAGCGCATGGTGGAAATCATCGTTCCACTGGGCGTCCAGGCCGAAGCCTCCGCGCTCCGGCGGCCAAAGGAGCCGGGGGTCATTGAGGTCGCTCTCAGGGATGAGCACACGCGGGCGGCCCAACTGGCGCGAGAGCTGCCTGACTTCATCGCCGAGCTGCTCGAGGAAAGGCCGGGCCGAGGAGTCGAAGATGGCGTGCACCGCATCGAGGCGGAGGCCGTCGAAATGGTAGTCCCGCAGCCACATGCAGGCATTGTCGCAGAAAAAACGGCGGACCTCGTCGCTGTGGGCCCCATCGAAGTTCAAAGCCCAGCCCCACGGAGTGTGATAGCGGTCGGTGAAATAGGGCGCATACTTCGACAGGTAATTCCCCGACGGCCCGAGGTGGTTATAGACCACGTCGAGGAGGACTGCCAAACCCCGCGTATGGCAGGCGTTTATTAGCTTCTTGAGGGCTTCCGGCCCGCCATAGGGCTGGTGCGGGGCGAAAAGGTCCACGCCGTCATAGCCCCAGCCGTGATGGCCGGGGAACTCCGCCACCGGCATCAATTCCAGGTGGGTGACGCCCAGCCGCAGCAAGTGTTCGAGCTTGTCTTCAGCCGCTTCGAAGGTGCCCTCGGGCGTGAAGGTGCCGATGTGACATTCGTAAATCACCGCCTGGCCCAGCGGGGGTGCGCGAAAGCCCGCATCGCTCCAGTTGAAGCGGTCGTGCGCCACGACGCGGGAGAGGCCGTGCACGCCGCGGGGCTGCCAGGGTGAGCGTGGGTCGGGGTAGGGGCCTTGGCCGTCGAGGATAAAGCCGTAGTCGCTGCCCGGGCCCGCCGAAGCGACGTCCTCCGTCCACCAGCCGCCCTTCTCCGGCCGCATCTCGTGCCTGCAGCCACTAACCTGCACCTCGACTCGCTTAGGGAGCGTCGCCCAGACCCGGAATGTGTGCATGCGTGAGCAGTCTAAAGTCTTGAGTCTAAAGTCTTGAGTCGCCCCCCGTTCGTCCTTGTCCCAGTCCTCGTCGCGTCGAAGAGGAGCACGAGGACGGGACGGCTTAAGACTTTAGACTTTAGACTCAAGACTTTAGGCTCCAGACTCCCGCCTCAATCCTCATGCGCCTTCGACAACCGCGAATCCAGATTCCACGCGGCGCTGATCAAGGCGAGATGCGTGAAGGCCTGCGGGAAGTTGCCGAGGTGTTCGCCGCACAGCCCCAGCTCCTCGGAATAAAGCCCGAGGTGATTGGCGTAGCCCAGCATCTTCTCGAACAGGAAGCGCGCCTGCTTCAAGTCACCCGCCCTGGCGAGGCACTCGACATACCAGAACGAGCACATGGTGAAGGTGCCTTCCCGTCCGGGCAACCCATCCTGGCCGCCCGCCAGGACATTGTAGCGGTACACCAGCGAGTCCTCCACCAGCGAGTGTTTCACGGTCTCCATGTGCGACCGCCAGCGCGGGTCGTTGGCGCTGATGAACTTCACCAGCGGCATGAGCAGGCTCGACGCGTCCACGGTCTTGCCTCCCTTGTACTGCATGAAGGCGCACAGCTTCGGGTTCCAGAACTGGTTATAGACCTGTTGATAGATCTGGTCGCGGACGCGCCGCCACTTGACCAGGGGCGCGGGGAATGAGCGGTGCTCGGCGATGCGGATGCCCCGATCTATGGCCACCCAGCACAGCACGCGCGAGTAAAGGAAGGGCCGCGGACCACCGCGCACCTCCCAGATGCTGTCATCGGGCCGGCGCCAATGAGCGCAGACCCAGTCCACTTGCCGCACCAGGTGCGTCCAAAAATCATACGAGATCGGCTTGCCATACTTGTCGTAGAGGTAAACCGAGTCGAGCAGCTCCCCGTAAATGTCGAGCTGAAGCTGCCGGGCAGCGCCGTTGCCGATCCGCACCGGCCGGGAGCCGCGGAAGCCGGCGAAATGGCGCAATTCCTTCTCCGGCAAGTGGCCGTTGCCGTCCAGGGCATAGACGACTTGCAGGGGGCCCGAGGGGGTGTGGCCGCGCGAGCGGTCCTCGATCCACCGCATAAACGCGGCTGCCTCCTCCATGTAGCCCAGGCGCATCAGCGCATACAGTGTGAAGGAGGCATCGCGAATCCACGCGAAGCGATAATCCCAGTTGCGCGACCCGCCGATTTCCTCCGGCAGGCCGAAAGTGGGCGCCGCTGCGATGGATCCGCAGGGCCGCGAGGTCAAAAGCTTGAGCGTGAGCGCCGAGCGGTTGACCATTTCCCGCCAGCGACCGCGGTACTTCGAGCGGCTCACCCAATCCAGCCAGAAGTTCATCGTCTCCTTGAAGGATTCCGAGCTGTAATCGGCCCGGGCCGAGGGTGACTCCTCTCCCGCCACGACCTCTTCCAGGATAAAGGCGGCGCTTTGGCCTGCCCGCAGCTTAAACTCGGCCACGGCATCCCCGTTCCTGATTTTCACCGGCACGCACGTGCGCAGCCGAACGGCGCTGCGGTGCCGGCCCTTGGACACGAAGAGGACCTGGTCCCGCTGCGCCTCGGCTGTGTGGGCGGCGCGGCCGTAGTCAAAGCGCGGGGCGCAGAGCATCCGCAGGGCGATCTCGCCACGGACCACCTTCACCCGCCGGACCAGGTCGTGGCTGTGGCCCAGGTGCTTGATCGGCATGAAGTCCGATACCTCCGCGACCCCATCGCTGGACAGGAACCGCGTGAGCAGCATGTTGGTGTCAGGGAAATAGAGCTGCTTGCGCTTGAACACCTCGGCCCGCACCGGGCCGATCTGGAAGCGACCGCCCCGCTCCGGATCCAGCAGCGCGGCAAACAGGGTCGGCGAGTCGAAGCTGGGGAAGCACAGGAAGTCTATGGAGCCGTCCGTCGCCACCAGCGCGGCGGTATGCAGATCTCCAATAATCCCGTGGTTCTCGATTGGCTCCGCTTCCATTGACGCACCCTAGGTCAACCGCACCCGGGGTGCAATGGGGAGCGCCCACCCGTTCCCTCAACCCTCGGTAAAGGGCGAAAGCAGGCTGCGGCTGAGCGCAGCCTGCTCTCGCGTTGACCATAATGGCCTTACGGGCGCTGCCCGCTGTCAGGTTGCAACTGGCTCCCGCCGTTTCCTTGTTTGGGGTAATTGTTTCCCTCGCCCGTTGGCACGGACTCGATGATCACCATGCCCACCTCAGGCCCGGGCTGGGCAAGGCCATAGCGGCTGTACATCCGGTGTGTAAACCCCGGACTGTTCAACTGGTCGAGCCAGTCCTTGTTCTGCACCACCGGGGCGTTCTGCAGGTCCTGCTTCGTCGCGTTGAGCGTGACTTGCGGGCCGTTGCCGCCCTTCCGGATGTGCATGGCCTCGACCGGCACCACGGCGTCCCGTCCGCTGCCGATGCCGATCAGCGCGAAGACCTCGCCGCTCCGGCTGTTCACGGCGATGTCCTTGATATGCCCGAGGGTCTCCCCGTGCTGGCTGGTCACCTCCCCGCCAATGAGCCGTTTCACATCGAAGAAATGCCCGCGCTGCTTCGTAGTCGGGTTCTGCTCCCGGCTTGAGGTCTGCGGGCTGGCAGCCTGCCCAGCCTGGCTGCTCAACTGCCGGGTGCCCGACGGCTGGCTGCTCGAAGGCTCGTTAGGCGCCGTTGTCTGGACGGACGTGTCGTTCTTTGCGAGCAGCGTGCCCGTCATCAAGGTCAGGCCGGCCAGGCCGGCGATCCATTTAGCTGATGTCGTCATATTCTCCTCCAGTTTGAGCTGAGGTTAGCGCGGGTAGCCCGGTCCAGCCGGCTGCTGGTTATAGCTGTTTCCACCAAACTGGTTTTGGTACTGGCCCGGCGTGTTTTGCGCACCCGGCACCTGGTTCATATAGGAACCGATCGTGTTCTGGTTCAGGCCCACGTTCTGGGCGATCATGCCGGCCTGCTGCAAACGCTGCTGATGCCGTTGCTGCATCCGCTGAGCGAATTGCTGGACCTGCGGATCCTGGAGTTGCGGCTGAGACTGCTGCAATTCTCGCAGCGCGTGCGAGTTCACCCTGAGGAAGGACTTCGCCAGTTCCTGGTCGAACGCCGGCCCTTGCTGCTGGTCCAGCGTGGACAGTTCCTGGGACAGGTATGGCGGCAACGGCTGCCCCTCCGGCAGGTTCTGAGCCTGGGCCAGGTTGCGCAGCGTCTGCTGTCGCCCCACCTGCTGATCCAGGATTTGCTGCGACATCTGCCTTAGCTGCGGGTTTTGCGCCCGCTGCGCTCCCAACTGCGCCGCCTGCCGCTCGAACTCGCTGGTGATTTGCGCCTGCCGGATAAAGCGGGCGTCAGGGCTGTTCGGGTTCTGGAACTGACCATTATTTGCGTTGTAGCCCGGGTTGTAGCCGGGCTGATATGTTTGCGCGCGCGTGGAAGCCGGCACCACGGCCAAAGCCGCTGCCGCCCCAACGGCGAGCACCAATGCTCTCTTTGTTGCTATCATATATTGAATTCTCCTTTTATCACCAACCTCCCGCCCATCGGCGCGATTCCCAACTGGGGTGAAAACCTCCCCGACTTCTGAAAGCACGCGCACCTTCCGGGCGACTTGCAGGCGGGTTGTTTGACTGTTATGCTGCTGCACAATTCACCGCGGTTTTGGCAGTACCCGGCGAACCCGCAGATACACCTCGAACTATGAGACATCACGCCAGCGGCGCCTCGGTGCAGGCCGCTGCCAGACGTTCATGACGCAGCGGAAGCCGCACAAGGGACATCCAGTCCCAGGGCTCGCCCTGCCGCGCCGCCGCGCGCTGGCGTGCTGGATGGCCTTGCTGGCGGGCGCGGCGGTCGGCCTCGCCCAAGGTCCGGCCGGCGGTCCGGCGCGCCAGGCGCTGCAAGGCCACGTCCCCGAGATGGCCAAACGGCTGGCCCCCACGGGCCGCCTGCCGGGGAACACGCCCTTGCACCTCGCCATCAGCCTCCCGGCGCGCCATGAGCCAGAACTGAACGCCCTGCTCCTGGCGCTCTACGACCCCGCGAGCCCACTTTTTCACCACTACCTGAGCCCGGAGCAGTTCGCGGAGCGTTTCGGGGCCAGCGAAGCCGATTACCAGGCAGTCATAGCCTTCGCCCGCGCCAACGGGCTGAAGGTGGCGGCCACGCACCCGAACCGGCTGGTGCTCTCGATCACCGGCTCGGCGCGGGACATCGAGAGCGCTTTCCATATCACCCTGCAGACCTATCCCCACCCCTCCGGCACGCGCACGTTCTATGCGCCGGGCACCGAGCCCTCACTGGACCTGGCCGTGCCCATCGCTCACATCAGCGGGCTGGATAACTACGACCTGCCGCACCCGCTCACGCACATCCATTCCGCCGGGCCGGGAAGCAGGGCGACCCCCAGCGCCGGTTCGGGGCCGAGTAGCACCTATCTCGGCTACGATTTCCGCAGCGCCTACGTGCCGGGCACGCCCCTGAACGGTCAGGGCCAAAGCATCGGGCTCCTGCAGTTTGACGGCTTCTATACCAACGACATCACCGCCTATGAGGACCTGGCCGGCCTGCCTCACGTTCCCCTGCTGGTTGTGCCGGTGGATGGCGGCGTAACCAATATCGGGAGCGGCGCGGTCGAAGTCTCGCTGGACATCGAGATGGCGGTTTCGATGGCTCCGGGGCTTTCGCAGGTCTATGTCTTCGAAGCGACCAATCCCGCCCCCTGGGTGGACCTGCTCACCGCCATGCTTACCTACACCAACATTCATCAGTTCAGTTGCTCCTGGTCGGGCGGCTCGCCCGATCCGGCCTCAGAGACCCTGTTCAAGGAAATGGCTGCCCAGGGGCAGTCCTTTTTCTGCGCGTCGGGCGACTCCGACGCGTTCACCGGCTCAATCCCCTTTCCCTGCGACAGCACGAATATTGTTTCCGTAGGGGGCACCACGCTGACGACCGGCACCGGCGCAGCGTATAGCTCGGAGACGGCCTGGAACTGGGGGTATGACTCCAACTGCGGCTGCTATGTCGGCACAAGTGGCGGCATCAGCCCCAACTACCGCATCCCTAACTACCAGACGGGGGTCAGCATGAGCGCCAACAAGGGCTCAACGACCTTCCGCAACATCCCCGACGTCGCGCTGACCGCCGACAACATCTACGTGATCTATGGCAACGGTCTCTCGGAGACGGTGGGTGGCACGAGCTGCGCGTCGCCCTTGTGGGCCGCCCTGACGGCGCTCATCAATCAGCAGGCCGCGGGTTTCGGTCAGCCGCCGGTCGGCTTTCTCAACCCGGCTCTCTATACCATCGGCAAAAGCGCCAAGTACGCGGCCTGCTTTCACGACATCACGAGCGGCAATAACTACTGGCCCAGCAGCCCCTCAAAATTCCCGGCGGTCAGCGGCTACGACCTGTGCACCGGCTGGGGCACCCCCAACGGCACCAACCTCATCAACGCGCTTGCCCCGCCCCCGGTCCCCCTGCTGGTCTCGAACAGCTTCACGCTGCTCGTGGAGAGCTGCACCAATGGCGTCGTAGACCCCGGCGAAGCTGTCACGGTAAGCTTGGGCCTGCAAAACGTGGGCACCGCCAACACCGTCAACCTCGTAGCTACCCTCTTAGCCACCAACGGAATCCTGTCGCCCGGCGCGCCGCAGACCTACGGCCTACTGCTCACCAACGGCGGGGCAGTCGCCCAGCCCTTTAGCTTCACCACCTCAGGGAATTGCGGCGACACCAACATCGTTACCCTTCAGTTGCAGGATGGGTCGGCCAACCTCGGCGCGGTGAGCTTTGCCTTCCGCCTGGGTCAGCTTGTCGCGGGAACCATCTTCTCGCAGAACTTTGAGAGCGTCACCGCGCCGAACCTGCCCGCGGGCTGGAGCACCTCGGCCACCAACGCCCAGAGCCCCTGGGTTACCTCCACAGCCGCCGCGGACACCTCGCCCAACTCGGCCTTCTCTGCCGACCCCGGCACCGCCGGCGTCAACGAACTCGACTCACCGGTCATCGGGATGCCTGCCGGCACGGCCCAGTTGAGCTTCCGCAACAATTACAACATGCAGTCCGGGCGCGACGGCGGCGTGCTGGAAATCCTCATCGGGGGCGGGGCATGGACGGACATCCAGACGGCGGGAGGCGTCTTCGCGAGCGGCGGCTACAACGGGAGGCTCAGCTCGAACCATGGCAACCCCCTGGGGGGCCGCTCCGCCTGGACCGGCAACTCGGGCGGCTTCATCACCACGCTCGTCAACCTGCCGGCGGCTGCCTCCGGCCAGAGCATTCAACTGCGCTGGCGGTGCGCGACCGATAACACCACCAGCGGCGTGGGCTGGTACGTGGACACCGTCTCGATCACCGGCACCAATTATACCTGCTGCACCGTGAACATCACCAGCCAGCCCCAGCCGCAGAACGTATGCCCCGGCAGCAGCGCCGTCTTCAGCGTGGCCGCCACTGGTGCGCCGCCCCTCTCCTACCAATGGCAGACGAACGGCGTGAACCTCACCGAAGGCGGCCATTTCAGCGGCGTGGCGACCTCGAACCTGCTGGTCACGGCCGTGGACGCCTCCGTCCTGGCCGGCTACCGCTGCGTTGTCAGCAATCAAGGCGGCAGCGAGATTTCCAGCGCCGCGGCGTTGACGGACAGCAATACGGTCCCGCCCAGCATCACCTGCCCGCCCCAGGTGATCGTCTCGGCCAACTTCGGCTGCAGCGCCACCAATGTGGCCCTGGGCACGCCACCGGCAACCAGCGACAACTGCGGCGTGCTGAGCGTAACCAATAACGCCCCGGCCCTCTACCCGCTCGGCACCAATTACGTAACCTGGACCGTGACTGACACCAGTGGGAACACCAACTCCTGCGCGCAGAGGGTCATTGTCCGCGACACTACCCCGCCGGTCATCACCCTCAACGGGCCCAACCCGGCGACCAATGAATGCCACGCGCCCTTTGCAGACCCTGGCGCCGCCGGAAGCGATGCCTGCGCCGGGACCGTCGCGATCCACACCAACAGCACGGTCAACCCCAACTCGGCCGGCGCCTACACGATCCAATACACCGCGACCGACCCGAGCGGCAACGCGGCGACCAACACGCGCACCGTGTACATAGTGGATACCACCCCGCCGGTAATCACATGGTTTACGAACGCCGTGCTGGCCGCCGACACCAACTGCCAGGCCTGGATGCCCGATCTCAGGGGCACCAATTACATCCTGGCAGTGGACACGTGCAGTTCGGTCACCGTGACCCAGAGCGTGGCCACGAACACGCTGCTGAGCCTGGGCACAAACACAGTCGTGCTGGCCACCTTCGATGCCGCCGGCAATGTGGCCTACTGCACGAACTACGTCCTTGTCGTGGATACGACCCCGCCGGTGCTGGCCTGTCCGCCCGACCTGAGCGTACTCAACGACCCCGGCCAGTGCGGCGCGGTCGTGTATTACACGGCGCCGGCCGGCCAGGATACCTGTTCCAGCGTGACCACGACGCAGGTGGCTGGCCTGGCCAGCGGGGCCTTCTTCCCATTAGGCAGGACAACCAACACCTTCCAGGCAACGGATGGCGCCGGCAACAGCGCGCTGTGCAGCTTCGTGGTGACGGTGGCCGACGCGGAGCCCCCGGCAATCACGTGGTTTACGAACGCCGTGCTGGCCGCCGACACCAACTGCCAGGCCTCGATGCCCGATCTCACCGGCACGAATTACATCCTGGCCGCGGACACTTGCAGTTCGGTCACCGTGACCCAGAGCGTGGCTACCAACACACCGCTGGGCCTGGGCACAAACACGATCGTGCTGGCCGCCTTCGATGCTGCCGGCAACACGACCTATTGCACCAACTACGTCCTCGTGCTGGACGAGACCCCGCCGGTCATCATCTGCCCCTCCAACCTGGCGGTATTCGCCGGCGACCCTTCCGGGGCCCTGGTGTCCTACGACGTGAGTGCCGTGGATAACTGTGACCCCAGCCCCGTGGTCATGGCCAATCCGCCATCCGGCAGCTTCTTCCCCGTAGGCACCAACGTGGTGAATTGCACCGCCATTGACGTCAGCGGAAATACCAATCTCTGCGGCTTCAGCGTAACGGTCTATTACTGCCCGAAGCTGAGCATCGAAATCATCAAAACCGATGGCTTGGCGCAAGTGCAGGTTTGCTGGCCCGAGGCCGGGCCTTTCTGCGCCCTGCAATCCACTGCCGACCTGACTCCCCCTGTGCAGTGGCAGCCTGTGGACCTGTCTGCCATCTTCGCCTCGGACGGCACCAACTGCCTCACCATCACCAACCTCACCACGGCGGCCTTTTACCGGCTCTGCGGCGGAGGGCCGTGAATGACTGGCGCCCTGGCGCCCATTGGATGTTGGATGTTCGATATTGGATGTTTGCGCCCGCAACCGGTTTACGCCACGAACGTCTTGACCTGCGCCGCCGCCAGGTGCGCCAGGGCCATGGTCGTGAGCATCGGGTTCACGCCGCAGGGCGCCGGGAACAGGCTGGCATCGGCCACGAACAAGCCCTGGGCGCCCCGCACCTGGAACTTGGCGTCCACCACAGCGATGGCCGGGTCGGTCGAGATCGCATTGCCACCTTGCGGATGGGCGGTCGCGAGATTCAGATCGCCCTGGTCTGAGAGGTCGGCCTCCAGCAATGCCTCGAGGTCAGGCTGGTGCGCGGCGTCGAACGATACGGGCTCCTTGGCAGCCAGGTGGACCTGCGTCGCGCCGGCGCCGAAGAGGTCGCCCGCGGCTTGCAGAAGCCCCTGTTTCATGAGCACAAATTCGTCGTCATTCAGCGCAAGGTAGAGGCGCCCGTCGCTGCCGACATTGCCGTGCGGCCCGGTGGGCACGACGACGCCAATGCAGCCGAGGCGGGCGTAATCCTGGATGCGCGCCAGGTGGTCCTGGAACCACGGGGGAAGGCTGACGGCGATCGAGCCGGGATAATGGAACCAGGTTTCCCGGAGCAGCTCGCCTTCGGTGCCCGCGTAATAGCACATCTGGAGACCGGGATCTTTCGGCGCATCGGGCGGATTGGGGAACACGCCATAGACGGGTGTGACGACGTTGGCTGAGGCTCGCTGGCCCAACGGCAATGCGAGGCCGAGGCCGCTGCGCTGAAGGACGGCGGTGCTGCCGATCGGGCCGGCAGCCAGCACGAAGGCTTTCGCTTGAACGTGGATCGAGGTGCCCGGGTTGGCCAGGTCGTTCAGCACCAGCGCTTGCACCTGGCCGTCTTGAATCTGGAAGTGGTCAGCCTGGAGCTGCGCGGCAACCAAGGCACCGGCCGCGCGGGCGCGCTCGAGGAAGCTCCGCGGGTTGCCGAGGCCGCCGAGCTTGCGCCCGAACTGGCAGCCAGTGTTGCATCCGCCGCAGCCGAGACAATCCTTCATGGCGATGACCAGGCGCCCCCAGTCGTTCCCGTTGGGCTTGAAGAGCAGGCTGCGCCAGCCGCAACACTGGTCCACGCCGAGCGGGTCGAGGGCCAGTTCGGTTTCGAGCATCTGGTAGGCGTCCGCAAGCTGGTCGTAGCCGAAGGGGGCGCCCGCGGCCTGCCAGGCGGCCCAGGGGCCGGGGATGGCCGGCTGCGGCGCGGGGATGCGCAGGCAGATGGCGTTGTTGACGGCCGGCCCGCCGCCCACGACGTGGCCTTGCAGCACGTTCACGGTGCTGACGCGCCCGTGTTCGAGAAACTCCGAAATGGGGATCGCGCTGGAGAGCGCCGGCTGCACGCCGGACGAGGCATAGCAGCGCCGGAGGGCGAAGTCATCCCGGGAAGGGTAGTCCTTGGGCTCGACCCATGCGCCCGCCTCCACGATAAGGATGGGCGCGACGCCGGCTTCAGCTAGCCGGGCGGCGACGACGGCCCCGCCTGCACCCGACCCGATGACGCACACAGCAAACGGGCCGGTCAGGTCTGGGCGCGGGGGTTGGGGGACCGAAACCGGCAGCGCCGGCTTCCCCGTGGCGGGGTCTGTGGGCGGCTTTTCGGTTTTCCAGAACAGGCCGCGCCCGGCGGGGCGCGAGTAGATGACCAGCCAACCAAGGCTGAGCAGCACGCCCAGCAGGTCGCGGGTCTGCTTGCCCCCGACCAGTGGCGCCTGCGAAAGCTCACGCAGCCAAGTCTGACGGCGGGCCGGGTCCCAGTTCCAGAAGGCTCCGAGGGAGGTGTCGGCAATCGTGTCGAGCACCAGGCCCACCAGCACTTGCGCATCGCTGGCGGCGTCGTTCAGGAAGCCCAGCACATCCTGGGTGATTTGGTCGAGGTCGTCCTGGTAACCCGTGGGCTGGAGCACGCTGACCTGGGCCTCGAGGACGGCGCGCAGCACCTTGGTTTGCGTGGCGTTCATGTTGTGGCGTCGTTGGGTCCGTGGTAATCGGTCGGGTTATTCTGCTCCAGGGCGAAGTATCCCAGGAAGGTCCGGCCGATGGCGTTCTCGCTGTAGCTTTTGCCGAGCAGCAGGTTCGGGTTCGCCGGGTCGGGGGCGACGAGGTAATCCACCGTGTAGCGGATGGGGTCAATCACCAGGTTTCCAGGCCATTTCCGATAATCCACGACCAGGGCATTGGGATAGAGCCCGGCGGGCGAGGGGTCCGACACGCCGAAGAAGTAAAAGCGGGTGGGGTTGGCATCGCTGGGCAGCGCCACCCAGGGGTCGTCAATCGAGCCCGGCTGGACACGGACATTGTATCCCCAGAAGCCGCCCTGCTGGGGGTCCTGGTAGAAGCCCTTCTTGAACTTGCGCGTGCCGATGAGCACGGTGAGCGCGTTCATGTTCCAGCCCCTGAACTCGTAGCCGGCCACCTGTTTCGCTGCGACGGGCGCGCCGTTCTTGAGCAGTTGCTCCAGCGCGTCGTCGTTCTGCTGCGCCAAAGTGTCGAAGGTCATTTGATCAGCGCCTCCTTGAGCCTCGTATTGTCGCCAGTCACGGGCAGGTCCACCTTCGCGGTGCGCGAGCCGAAGGTGACGACGGCTTCATAGGTCTTGTTCTCCAGCTTGTTGATGCTGATGCGGCCGTATTTGTCCGTGCGCCCCTCGAACAGCACGTTGCCCTGGGGGCCCATGACTTTCACGGCGGCGTAGCCCAGGTCGGTCTTGGCGTTGCCGTTGGCTTCCCGGATTTGGAATTGGTCGGCGCAGGCCAGCGTCAGCGTGCCGAAGAACGCCAGGAGGATGGGTTTCATAGGATCATTTGAGTGGGGGCAGGAGGCTTTCGAGGTCCACGTTCTTGAACGTGCGGGTGTGGTCGGTCAGGCCCGAGATGAGGCTGGGTTTGCCTTGGGTGTAGTTCTTGAGTTCCCGCCGCAGGTCAATGTGCGTGCTGCCCTGGGGATTCGAGTAGTCCAGCGTTTCATAGACGTCCTCGAGCTTTGTGCCTTCGGCAATGAGCGCGGTGATGGTGTACGCCCCCTGGCTGTTGATGTGGTGCTCCAGCTCAGACGGCGTGAGGGTGAGCGAGCCTTCATTCCACGAGACGCCTCCGGGGGCTGGGTTCGTATTGGTCAGGCGGCCTTCGACCCGCCACTCGACTTTGCGCGGGGGAAACGACCGCTGGAAGGCCACGTAAGCCAGCACGAACCCGAGCAGCACGAAGATGATGGCCGGGTAGTTGGATTTGACCTTGCCGATGACGGGCAGCTCGACCTCGACCGGCTGCAGGGTGGCCGAGTCGAGATAGGTCTTCTGCTTCAGCAGGGCCACGAACCCCAGCACGATCAGGAGCCCCGCCAACGAAAATGCCAACGCGACGATCAACATAGGCTTGCAACGGAGAATTGACGCGAACCTACGCCACGTCCGTTCCTCGTGCAAGTGGGCCCGGCGATTTACGAGTTACGATCTACGATTTACGAGCTAAGTGGAGCGGGGGGGACGTGTTGCCTGCCCAACACGGAACAGGCAACACGCAACACGCTCCACGCTTCCCCACTGCCTTTAGGGCATCGTTATCACGTAGCACTGCTCCGGGTTGGAGCCGGCGTTCGAGTCCGTGAAGCTGTCCGTTCCGCCGCTGAACGTGCCGCTCCCCAGGTTGGTCCACGTGGTCCTGACCGGGGTGAGCCCTACGTTGCTGGAAGACCACACGGTGTAGGAGTAGCCGGCCGGCCCGGTGAAGTTGATGGTGAACGACCCGTTGGCGACGTCGGTCGGAGCGCTCCAGGAGGTAATCTGCGGCGCGGGAAGCAGCGTGAACGAAACCGTGTCGCTGGTAATCGTCACGTTGCCGGGGTTGGTGACCACGACGTAGTAGTTGCCCACGTACGCCGGGCCGGCGGAGGAGATGGTATAGCTGGAATTCGTGGCGTTGGGGATGGCCACGAAGGCGCCTGCGCCATTGGCTTGGAAATACCATTGGTAGGTCAGCGGTCCGCTGCCGACGGCGTCAGCGGCGAAGGTGCCGCCGAAAGTGGGCGGCGCGCTATAGGGTTGCGGCTGAGCGGCAAAGCTCGGCGCAACAATCGTGGGGCCGAACCGCACGCCGGCCAGCGCCTGGTTTGGCCCGGCCAGGGACACAAGCGCCGGCGTGGACGCGGCGCCGTTGTCAACGAGGCTGAGCAGGCGGTTGCCCGACGGCTCGGCGGTCGTTACGTACAGCTTTGCGCCGGTTACGCCGGGACCCCAGGTGGTTCGGGCGCTGAAATCGACCGCCAGGCCGCGCGCGCCCACAGTCGAGCCGGCTCCCGTTCCCAGCGTGTAGCTGAAGCCGTAGGTGGGGAAGCCCAGGTTGCCGGTTCCGTTGGCGTCCCAGCGCTGGATGCCTCCTGCGGCGGCGCTGGTCCCGCCAAACGTGCCATTGTCCGTGACGTACACGGTCTGGAGGTCCGGGCTGGCGGCGAAGTCCATCGGGCTGTTGGTTTCGGCCAGGAGCAGAGCGGAGGTCGCATTGGCCGTCGTCGGCAGCCCGCCGCATCCGTAAATGCCAGGGGTGCTGGCCAGGGCATCCGAGAACACCAGGTTGCCTTGGACGATCTGGGCGACGTGCGTGCCCGAGGTGCTCCCGGCCACGGCGATGATACCGTTCCCGCTCGCAGGCTCGAAGGCCACATCGAGGAACTTGATGCCCGCGCTGTTCGCCTGGCCCGTGCTGTAGAAGTTGGTCCCACTGCCGTTCAGGTCCACGGCCCCATGCACCTTTTTGTTACCGGCGCTGTAAAGGCCCGTATTGGTATAGAAGAGCGTGTAGTAGCCGTAGGCGTTAACACCCGCGATGCCGTGCCAGTTGGCACTGCCCCCGGCAATGATGCTGACATCCGCGCCGGCGAAAGGATAGGCCTGGCAATAGCCGCCAAAATTCAAGGTTTGCGCGTTGGGAGCCAGGGTCAGAAACGCCTCGTACGGGGCGTCGGCGCCGGCGCCGGCCACGAGCAACGAGGGGCTGCCCGGGCCCATCGAGGCGCTGCTGGAGCTGCCTGTGCCGTAAGGCTGGCCCAGACCCTGGTCCGGCACCTGAATCGTATTCACGTATCCACCGGCAGGAGTGTATTGGTCCAGGTAGATGGTGTTGCCCGTTGCCGCGCTGAGGGGCTGGGCGCCGTCGCCCACGCGCGCCACCACCACGTTGGCGGGCGAGAGCGTCTGCCGCGCGGCGGATACGGTCAGGACGCCCGAGGCGGAGGCATGGCCGTAAGTATTGCTCACCACAAGGGTGTAGGTGCCGTTGTTGGCCGGCTGGATGTTGGTGAGCGCCAGCGTCCCGCTGGCGCCAGGCGTGACATTGCTCTGAACCAGCGTGCTGCCAAGATACCAGTAATTGGTTAAAGGCTGCGTGCCTGTGACCGCGGGGCCCCAGCCGACGTGGTCGCCCGCCATTTCGGTGTAGCTCGGCAGCGGCGTCGGCGCGATCGTCGGTGCCCCGGCGGTCACGGTCAGCGTGGCAGTAGCCGAGGCGGTCTGGGTGGTCAGGTTGCTGACGACGACGGTATAGCTTCCCGCGCTGGCATACGAGGGGTTGTTCGTTGTGAACGTGGACTGCGTGGCCCCGGCAATGGCGGTGCTGCCGAAGAACCATTGGTAGAAGATCGGCGCCGAGCCGCTCGCTGCCACACTGAACGTGGCGCTGTTGCCCACCGGCACCGTCAGGTCTTGCGGCGCGGAGGCGATGGAGGGCGGCACGGCCGCCGGACCGAAGCGCACGCCCCGCAACGCCTGGTTCGGGCCGGCGGTGACGAGCACGGTGGGCACCGACGAGGCTCCCTCGTCAACGATCTCCACAAGGCTGTTGGTGGAAGCCCCAGTGGTCGTAGCGTAGAGCTTCGCGCCAGTTACACCTGGCCCCCAGGTGGTGTTCGCGCCGAAGTCCACCACCAGCCCTTGCGCCCCGCTGGTTCCCGGCGGCAAAGGCTGAAGCGTGTAGCTGTAGGAGTATCCGCCGCTCGCGCTGTTGGTGTCGAAACGCTGGATCCCGCCGCTGGTTCCATCGCCCGTCCCGGTGAAGCTCCCGGAGTCCGCTACGTACACCGTCGCGTTGTCCGGGCTGAAGGCGAAGTCGGCCGGGCCGGTGCCGAAGGTGGCCAGGAGCTGCGTGAAGGCCATGTTTTGGTTCGCGCCCGGCTCCGGGGTTCCCGGGGCGGCATACAACCCGTTGCCGGCGGGCCCTGCAGCGTCGGTCATCACCACGTTGACCGTATTCGAGGCTCCCGTAAAGAACAGCGGCCCGTTGACAACCTGGACGGCGCGGCCGCCCGCGCCGCTGACGCCCGTCGAGCTGGGCACGCCCGTGCCGTTGGCGTAGTTCACACCGGCGCTGCCGGCGGTGACGAATTTAACCGTGCCGCCCGACGCCTGACCCGTGGTGTAGAAGTTCGTTCCGTCCAGGCTGGTGCTGGAGCGGATCGTGTGATTCCCGCCGCTGTAAAGGCCGGTGTTCGTGTAGGCCAGCGAGTAAAGACCGTAGGCGTTGACCAGCCCCAGGCCTCGCCAGAAGTTGTTCCCATTAATCGTCACATCCGCACCCGAGAAAGGATACGCCTCGCAATAGGCAGCGAAGCACAGATACTCCTGGTTGACGCTCGAAAGCGTCAGCATGGCTTCAAAGCCAGCGTCGGCCCCAGCCCCCTGCACCAGCAGGGCCGGGCTGCCGAACGGCATCGCCGCGCTGTTCGCGCTACCCGTGCCGTAAGACTGGCCAGTCCCCTCGTCCGGCACCTGGATCGTGTTCACGTAGGTCCCGCCGGCCGTGTACTGGTCCAGGTAAAGGGTATTCCCCGTCGCCCCGCTCAGGGTCTGCACGCCATCGCCTACCCGGGCCACGACCAGGTTGGCCGCCGAGAGCGGCAACACAGTGTCGTTGATGACCGTCAGAGTCGGAGACAAGGTCTGGGGTGCCGTGAGGAGGTTTTGCACCACCACGGAGTAAGTCCCGCCGTCGCCAGTCTGGATATTGGTCAGCACTAACGAACTGCTCGTGGCGCCGGAAATGGCCGTGTTGTTATGGCTCCATTGGAACTGCGGGCCGCCTCCGGACACCGCCACCGTGAACGCCAGGTGGTCGCCCACACGCTCGGCGAGCGACTTCGGCGTTGAGGCGATCGTTAGCGCATCCTGGACCGTCAGCCTGGCCGAAGCGCTGGTGGCGGTCTGGAGGCTGGCGCTGCCCGGTACCTTGCAATAGTAAGTGCCGTTGTCGGCATCATGGACGCCGGTCAGGGTCAAAGTGGGAGTCAGGGATCCGGACACGGTCGCTGTGCCGCCTACCGTCGTCCCGCCGTCATTCAGGGCAGTTGTCCCCTCATACCACTGGTAGCTCAGATTCGGGGAGCCAGCAGCCACGATACTGAAGCTGGCATTTCCGCCGTCGGCGACGCTGGGATTGGCGGGCTGGGTAATTATATACGGGTCGTTGACCGCCAGCGAGGCCGGACTGGCGGAGTTGTAGAGGCTCAAAGAATTCGTGACGAACAGCGTGTAATTGCCGATGTCGAGATAGGAGACGTTCGTCAAGGTCAGCGTGATCGAAAACGAGCTGCCCGCGCCGGTGGTGCCCGTGGCGCCGATGGCATAGCTGCCGTCCGCCTGCGGCCCATTGCTGAGCGGCGTCGCGCCGACGTACCAACCCCACGACAAAGGCGCGTAGCTGGTGCCTACGGTCGCGGTGAAACTTGCCGATTGATGATAATTGACCGTGGTACTGGCGGGATTGGCCGTGACTTGCGGGTCCGTGAGGGCGAGGACGGCGGTCGAACTGTTGAGCTTGAATCCGGTCCCGCTGGCCGTGGCCACCGACTGGTAGTTGCCCGTGTCCGCCGCGGTGACACCCGTCAGGCTCAGCGTGCTGGTGGTCGCGCCCGAAACGGTTGCTCCACCGCCCGCACCGCCCGCGCCATTGGTGACGTTATTGGTCGTGGCGCCGCCGTTGCTGATCTTCACCCACTGGTAGGTGACGCTTTGGCCTGCGGCGGTAGCGGAGCCGGTGAGCGATGCATTGCCACCCAGCGGAACTGCCGTGACCGCGAGCGGCTGATTCGTGAATTCCGGGCCGCCGGTCACGTAGCTCCAGGTGCTGCCGATAATGAGGTTGGCAATGTAATTCGTGCCGACCCCGCCCGATGCGCCGGAGCCGACCCGGTCTATCAGCACCATCCCGCCCAGATCGCTCATCGTAATGGCCATCGTGTTGGCGATCTGAGGCGACGCCGGCGGGACAAACCCACCAAAGCTGCTGGTGGAGGGATTAACCCACACAATATTCTGGTCGGTATTTCCAGCGGTCGTAAACACGAACTCGCCGACAATGAAGTAAGGTTGATTGTAGCTCACTGAGAAGGTTGTTGGGGGGGTGGCAGGGTTCTTGCCATTGCTGGAATCCGGTGGCTCGATATAGTCGGGACTGCCGTTAAAGACGCCATGTCCAAAGTACTTGGGCGAGGTGCCGGCGGTGCCAAAGGCGTTAAAGAACGAGGCCCATGTTGTATAAAACGAATTGGGCAAGGCTGTGTTGGTGGAGGCCACCACGCCCAGATACCGCCCGACATTGCCGCTGCCAGTCTGGCCTTTCTGCGCGACCGAGAAGAGGTAGGAGAAAAAGAGCGTCTTGGTCCCGCTGGTGGGCCGGCTGATGTCCTGCGCAAAGTTGAGTACCGCGCTGTTGCCCACCACGCCGGCAGGGGCGCCGGGTTGGGCGGGGTTCACGCAAAAAATGGTAATAGCGCCACCCGGTGAGGGCAGGCCCGGGAAGCCGGCCGGGAGAATGGAACTGAGCGCGGTATAGGTGAACATGCTCCCGGCACCGTAATTGGTTACATTAATGTCGAGGGCAGCAGTCCCTGCATGGAAGTTCATGCTGGTCCATGCTTCCCCGCTGGGCGCGGAGTATCCCCCGGTGCCCAGGTTGATGGCATTGGTAGGGCTGGCGGCGATGGCCGCGGCGTATTCGGTGAACGGCTCGTAGGTCGGCAGGGCATAGGCGGCGGTGCAGAAGGCCAGGGCGGCGGTGAGTAGTATTCGTTTCATGGCGAACCTGAGGCTGCGGTGGTTGGGCATGGCAGTCTCTCGCGGCAATGGGGGCCGGCCCGGGGCAGCGTGGCTGGGGAGGAGTGCCATACGTTTCTTGAGCTGCATGCTAACCCTCGTAGCGTTCATAGGGCGTGTCAACGGATTTTTACTTTTGCAACCCTCCCCTTGCTGGTGTATCCAGAGACTGCAATGAACTCCTGCCTGGCGATTTGCCCGCCGACGCGGCGGTGTGGGGGCCGGCGCGCCCTCGGCGCGAAACGGGCGGCGAGCCTGCCTCTGAGCATCGCTCTGAGCGCATTGGTGGCGACCGGCACCGGCTGCAGCACGGTCCAGGAATACAGCCTGACGTGCAAGCTGTGGGACACGCACGATTTCACGAGCTGGAACGAGCCGGCGCCTGACTCCAAGCTGGCGCTGTTTGAGACCGCCGACGGCGCCGATCTCCTGGTGCAGTACGATGCCCTGAGCGACAGGCATTCCGACGTGATACGGCAGGCTTACCTGCTGGAGGAAAACCGCCTGCGCCTGGAGAGCGGCAAGAAGCCCAGGCTGGTGCCGCCCGAGCAGGCCGAGCATCTGCGAGCGGTCCCGGTGGTCCGGGTAGGCGCGGCCATTACCAACCCGGCGCCTCCGGCGCCGACCTACGCCGTCTGCACCAACACGGGCCGGACGTTCGTGCTCTATCGGCCCGGCGCGTCGCCCTTGGGAGCCGAACTCCCCGTCTATTGCGAGTCGTCGGGCACGCCGGTACGTATCGCGCTGACCCCGCTGGCGGTGGCCGGCGATACCGCCATGCTGGGTGGCGTGCTCGCGGTGGTGGGTTTCTTCATGTGGGTGGAAGGGGGCGCGCCGGTGCGGTGACAAGCAGTGCGGAGTGCGAAGTGCGGAGCCAATGAAGTGCGGATTGCGGAATGCGGAATGCGGAGGGAAGGACGGTAGGGACGCGTGTCACCGCGTCCCTGCTATCTCGGAAAGTTGGGGACGCGGTGGAACGCGTCCCTGCCACTCCGCGCTCCGCACTGCGTTGGCTCTGCACTCCGCACTGGTTGGGGCCCTTTGCGTCCTCTGCTTGGTGGCGGCGGGCGGCGAGGCGCTGGACGTGGGCGCGATTGACAGCGCGCGCATCCTGGCTGCTGCCAATGCCGCGCTGGCGCGCGAGCCGATCACCATCGCGGCGTTCCACGCCCGGTTCAGCGAGGGTGGGCCGCATGATTTCTACTCCAACGGGGATTACTGGTGGCCCGATCCGGCGAAGACCAATGGCTTGCCCTACATCCAGCGCGATGGGGAGTCCAACCCCGACAATTTCAACCAGCACCGGCGCTGCCTCGCCCAACTGCGGGACGCCGTGGCTGCCCTGGGGGCCGCCTATACGATTACGGGCGACGACCGTTACGCAGCGAAGGCGGCTGAGTTGCTGCGCGTGTTCTTCCTCGATCCGGACACGCGGATGAACCCGAATCTCCAGTATGCCCAGGCGATTCCCGGCCGCACGCCCGGGCGGGGCACAGGCATCATTGACACCCTCCACCTCGCCGAAGTGCCGGTGGCCATCCAGGCGATGCAGGACTCGCCCGCCTTTCCTCCCGCCACGCTGTCTGGACTGAAGGCGTGGTTTCACGAGTACGCGGAGTGGATGGCCACGAGCAAGAACGGGCAGGAGGAAGCTGCGACGAGCAACAACCATGCGGTGGCCTTCTTCCTCCAGCTAGCGGTGTTCGCCCGGTTCACCGGGGACGAGGCGAAGCTGGCCGAGTGTCGGCGGCGTTTCAAAGAGGTGTTCGTAGCCAAACAGATGGCCGCGGATGGCAGCTTCCCCGCCGAGCTCAAGCGAACCAAGCCTTACGGCTACTCGATCTTCCAGTTAGATAACATGGCTACGCTCTGCCAGGTGCTCTCGACGGAGAGCGAGAACCTGTGGCTGTTTTCGCTGCCGGATGGGCGCGGCATCCGTAAGGCGATGCAGTTCCTGTATCCATTTCTGGCGGACAAATCCCAGTGGCCGCGCAAGCCGGACGTGCAGGCATGGGATGGCTGGCCCGCGCGCCAGCCCTCGCTGCTCTTTGCCGGCCTGGCGCTGGGCGAGCCGGCCTACCTCGAGCTCTGGAAGAAGCTGCCCGCCGATCCCGCCAACGCGGAGGTGCGCCGCAATATCGCCATCACGCAGCCCGTGCTGTGGCTGAGGACTGCGGAGTTCGGAACGCGGAATGCGGATTACAGCAGCTCCAGCATTGTCCGCTCTCCGCATTCCGCGCTCCGCACTCCGCACTCCGCAGTCCCTGCCGGCGCCCCGCGCATTAACGGCCCTTCCATCTTCGGCGTCCGGCCAGGAGCGCCGGTGCTGTACCGCATCCCGGCGACCGGCGAGCGCCCCATGCAGTTCTCCGCCCGGGGGCTGCCGGCGGGCCTCCGACTGGACGCGGCGTCAGGCCAGATTACGGGTGTGCTCGTCAGGCCGGGCAGGTACCGGGTCAAGCTGCGTGCCGCCAACGGCCGCGGGAGCAACGAACGGGCGTTCCGCATCGTGGTGGGTGAAACGATCGCCCTGACGCCGCCTCTGGGCTGGAACAGTTGGAACTGCTGGGGCAGCAAAGTGGATGCCGATAAAGCGCTCCGCAGCGCGCGGGCCATGGCGGCCTCCGGCCTGATCAACCACGGCTGGACCTACGTGAACATTGACGACGCGTGGCAGGGCAAGCGCGGCGGCCCCTTCAACGCCATCCAGGGCAACGAGAAGTTTCCCGACATGCAGGCGCTTTGCGACAGCGTGCACGCCCTGGGCCTGAAGATCGGCATTTACTCCACGCCGTGGGTCACCTCCTACGCCGACCACATTGGCGGCAGCGCCGAGAACCCAGAGGGTGCCTGGTCGCCGCCGACCGTCCCCAAAAGAGGGCACGTCAATAAGAAGATGCTCCCCTGGGCCATTGGCAAGTACCACTTTACCACGAACGACGCCGCGCAATGGGCCGCCTGGGGCGTGGACTACCTCAAGTACGATTGGAACCCGAACGAGCCGCCCGAGACGCGGGAGATGTATGATGCCCTGCGCTGCAGCGGACGGGACGTGGTGTTCAGCCTGTCCAACAACGCTCCGTTCACCAACGCACCGGCCCTCTCAAAGCTGGCCAATTGCTGGCGCACCACCGGCGATATCCGTGACAACTGGGACTCGATGAGCCGCAAAGGCTTTGGCGAGGATAAATGGGAACCCTTCGCCGGGCCGGGGCACTGGAACGATCCCGACATGCTCGTAGTAGGCCGCGTCGGCTGGGGCAATCCGCACCCCACCCACCTCACGCCGGACGAGCAATACACGCACGTCACGCTTTGGTGCCTGCTCTCCGCCCCGCTGCTCCTGGGCTGCGACCTGGACCAACTGGACGACTTCACCCTTAACCTCCTGACCAACGACGAGGTGCTCGCTGTGAACCAGGATGCGCTGGGCAAACAGGCGCTTTGCATCGCCCGGGACGGAGACCGGCGCGTCTATGCCAAGGACCTGGAAGACGGCTCCAAGGCCGTGGGGCTCTTCAACCTCGGCGCCGAGCCCGCCCGCGTCACTGTAAGGTGGTCTGACCTGAAGCTCTCGGCCAACCCGGCGCCCCGCGGCCTCTGGCAGGAGAAGATGTTCCACGCGGCCCCAACGGGCTGTACGACCGGCCTTCGCGCGCGCGACCTTTGGCGTCAGAAGGACCTCGGCCAGTTCCAAGGCGAGTTTTACATGACCGTGGCCCCGCACGGCGCGGAAATGGTGCGGGTCAGCCGTTGACACTCAGTCTCGCGTCTAAAGCCTAAAGTCTTGAGTCAGCGACCCCGCGCCGACTCAAGACTTTAGGCTTTGGACTCAAGACTGCATGCCAACGCCCTACTTCTCGTCCAGGCAGCGCCGCACGGTCTCCAGCAGCAGCCGCGAGGGGCAGGGCTTGCGCAGGAAATAGCTTCCCCGGCGACGGATGAACTCCGTGTCCTGCCCGATCTCGCCCGCGCTGTAGCCGCTCATCAGTATGACTTTCAGGGCCGGCTTCGCCGCCTGCAATTGCTCGGCCAGCTCGCGCCCGGTCACGCCCTCCGGCATGACGACATCGCTGAGCAGCAGCGCGATTTCGGGACTATGAACGGACCACAGCTCCAGGGCCTCGGGGGCCGTGCGCGCCTCCCAGACCTTGTAGCCGTGGCCTTCGAGCACACGGCGGGTAATCAGCCGCACCGCGTATTCGTCCTCGACCAGCAGGACGGTTTCGGTGCCGCGCGGGGGTTCGGGTTCCGCCGGGGGCGCCTCGGCGGGCTGGGCCGGCGCCGCGATCGCGGGCAGCAGGATGCGGAAGGTGGTCCCCTGCCCTGGTTTGCTGGACACCTCGATCCACCCCTGGTGCTGCTTGACGATGCCATGCACCGTGGCCAGCCCCAGCCCGGTGCCTTTGCCCGGGTCCTTCGTGGTGAAGAACGGCTCAAAGATGCGAGGCAGGTGCTCGGGGGCAATCCCCGTGCCGGTATCGCTCACCGTGAGGCAGGCAAACTCGCCGGGTCGCGCGTCCGGGAGCCGGCGGGCCTGTTCCTCATCCAGGGAGACGCTCTCGGTGGTGATCAAGAGCTGTCCGCCGCGGGCCATGGCGTCGCGGGCGTTGACGGCCAGATTGACCAGCGCCTGCTCGATCATCCCCGCGTCGGCCTGGACGTGCGGCAGCCGGGCGCTGTAACGGCATTGCAGGTCAATGTGCTCGCCCATTAGCCGCTTGAGCATCTTGGTAAGCTCGGCGATCACATCGTTGAGGAGCAAGGGCCGCGACTGCATCGCCTGCTTGCGGCTGAAGATCAGCAACTGGCGTGTTAGGTTGGCGGCGCGCTCGGACGCGGCGACAATCTGCTTCAGCCCGGCGCTGGTGTCGGCGCTGATCCGGCAAGGCTTCATCAGCAGCAAGTCGGCATTGCCGCGGATGATGGCCAGGAGATTGTTGAAGTCGTGGGCCACGCCGCCGGCGAGTTGGCCGACCGCTTCCATCTTCTGCGCCTGCCGCAACTGCTCCTCCAGCGCCCGGCGGTCGGTGATATCCCGCATCACCGTCTGCACCGCCGGCTGGCCCCGGTATATCGAGGGGATGCTCGTGGCTTCGACGGCAATGGAGGTGCCATCCAGACGAAGGATGGTCTGTTCCAGCGGTGGCACCCTGCCGCCTTCAGCCGCCTGTTGAATGCGCGCGCGCACCGCGGCCTGGTTCTCGGGCCGGATGATATCCCACACCGTGCGCCCGATGAGCTGCTCGGCGGTTCCCGCCCGCAGAAGCTGGAGCCCGGCCGGGTTGGCATAGACAAACTTCGCGTCGCGGTGAATCAGCACCGCGTCGGGAAACTGCTCCACAAGACTGCGATAGTTGGACTCGCTCTCCCCCAGCGCCTCCTGGGCCCGGATCCGCTGCAAGGCCCCGCCGCAATGGTCTGCCAGCGCCTGCAACGTATCCAGGCTCTGCTGGTCGTAGGCCTTGGGCGTGTAGCTATGGACCGAGAGGATGCCGATGATCTTCGGCCCGTCCCTGATCGGCACGAGCATGATCGAGGCCGAGGGACGCGAGGTGTCGCCGAACGGCGTGGCGTCGGACAGCATCGCGTTGGGATTGTCCTTCAGTATGAGCTGGCCGCCGCTCTTCAAGACCTGGCGTATGCGGTCCGAGGGCGGCAGATGGTGGTACACGGCGGGGCAGTCCACGCGTTGGCCGCCCACCGTATCCTGGTTCAGCACGTATTCCAGGCGATCGGTTTCCGCCGAATAGAGGTCCAGCGCGCAGGCGTCCAGCCCTACCAACTGGTCGGCCACGGCCATGATGACCTCCCCTGCCTGCCGCGCCGTTTTGGCCACGCTCAGCCGCTGGCCGACATAGGCAAAGGCCGTCACCCGCAACTCCGCCCGCCGGCGCTGCCGCTGGTCCTCGATGCTGCGCAAGGCCAACGCCAGGTCCCCGGCCAGGTCCTCCAGCAGCGAGATTTCCTCTTCCTGGAAAAAGCCCTTCTGCTCCGAATAAAAGGACACCACGCCCAGGACCTGCCCGGCGTGAACCATCGGCACGGAGGCGACCGAGCCGAAGGCGTGCGCCTGCACGGCCTGTCGCCAAGGCTCGAAGCGAGGGTCGGCCGCCGCGTCCTGCGACACGCAGGCCGCGCCCGTGCGCGCGGCCCAGCCCGCCGGGCCTCGTCCAGTCGGGGCTTCGTCCCACGTGACGGCGACCTTGTCCACGTAGCTGCTCTGCGCCCCGGCGCGGGCGACGGGGCGGATGCGTTTGGTGTCCGGCTCGGGCACGCCGATCCATACCAGGGCGTAGCCGCGCGTTTGCACCATGACTTCGCACGCCCGCGCCAGCAACTGCTCCGGGTTGCGCTCGTGCACTACGAGCTTGATCACGTCCCGGATCGCCCGCAGCAGCAGGTTCAACTCGCGGATGCGTTCCTCGGTCCGGCGCCGCTCCGTGATGTCGCGGGAAATGCCCACCGTGCCGGCCAACGCTCCTGCCCCGTCGAACAGGGGCGACTTGATGGTTTCAAACCAGCGTTGCTGGCCCGTGTTGTCCGTGATGGGCCGCTCGGCCCGCAGGGGCCGGCGCGTGGCGATCACCTCCTGGTCCTCGCGCGCCAGTTCCTGCGCCTCCCGGGGATTGGTGTCGAACACCGTCTTGCCCACGACCTCCTGCATGGGCCGGCCGAAGAACCGCAGCAGCGGCTCGTTGCACGCCAGGAAGCGCCCCTGCGCATCCTTTAAGTAGGCCGGGTCGG
>Ga0335069_10001143_pt1 | contig 42812 bp, 40 predicted proteins | sample Lox_Sample_11_FD_206714 | JGI IMG/M metagenome (GOLD analysis project Ga0335069, IMG submission 206714) | Soil microbial communities from Loxahatchee National Wildlife Refuge, Florida, United States - Lox_Sample_1.1 | ecosystem: Environmental > Terrestrial > Soil > Wetlands | place: USA...
CACGGTATAGCCGGCGCGGTCCAGGAGTTGCGCATTTTGCGGGATTCGGGCTGAGGCTGCTGCGTCGATGGAGTCTATTTTGCCGTTCGCCACGACGATTGTCTGATCAGCTCTGGCTGGCGATCCAGTTCCGTCGATGACTCGAACGTGGGTCAGAGCGAGGACAGGGGCATCCACAGAAATTTCGTCAATCTTGTTGTTCTGAGCGAGTGCAAGCACGGCGAGAATGGCGGTACAAGGCAACAGCCAGCGGAAGCGCATCCGGTCACCTCAGGCGATGGTGTTAGAAATCGCAGGCAAGTATAGCGTGAGGGACGGGGAAGGGATGGCAAATGAAATCTTACCCGGCTGGTTTAAGCTCTGGCGGAGAGGGAGGGATTCTATACCGCCGTCACCCGCAAGTCACAGTGAAACAGACACATAGGTATTCTAACCTGCATTTATGCTGGTTTCAACAGCACATCGTCCTCAAACTGGAATCTCCACAGTTTCTCTTGTTCGCTGCAATTCCGCGAAGAACGGTATCAGTGGTATCAGGGCTGTTCGGCAAGAAAATCATACTGCAAGGAGGAAAATGTTAGTGCCCTGGGGTAATTATCCCTTGCGAACAAGTATGCTATTCGAGTCGCGACAGGGGTAGGATGTGGGGCTTTCCTTAGCGGAAGCTCTTGCAGTAATCTCTCTTATGCAGTTCCTCCAGCCTTCGTCCCTGGACTTGCAGAGTCTCAGGCCCTTCATTCTGCTGGTAGACCGTCCAAAAACTACCTTTCGCAGTTTCTAATGAAATCTCTTCTCGTTGCCTCGTCCAATTGGATGTCAAGCACGTTGACCGAGAGAAAGCATGACTCAACGGACGAGTCTAGAAACCTCGACGAGACCGCCGTGATTCGTGCTTTGATCGCTTTTAAGCGCTCAATCAGACCATCGTAGTTCTACTTGTTTTCAAGGGATAATTACCCCAATCACGATTCCCAATCGAATATTTAACGAAACAGCCTTACACTTCTAACTGCCTTTCCTCCTCGACTCGAAAATGGTTTTTTTTCACATCTACTTGACATAGTGCTTTGAACTGCATAAAGTTACTCGCCGGGTTTTCTGAGGGGGAAATCCGCAAACTTCGCTTGGAGGAAAGTCCTTGGGTCAAGCTACTCCCCCCGGCCTTTTGAGAAGTAACCACTCTCTTCTGAAGCACGCCTTTCGTTGTTCGCTTCTTGTGGCCCTATCCACGAGCGCTTTCGGCCAGGGGCTGAATCTCGTGCAAACGCAAACTCCCGGCGTAGTCGCTAATCTCGGCAATGGTGGCAGGGTAGACTGGTACCCTGCAACGTCATCTGTCACAACGAGCTTCAACTGGTTCGGCAATACTCCCACTATCACTCCGCCAAACATCACTTTGACAACCTCATGTCTGGGTGCCCCCTTCCTGACAAACAACAACTATTTCACTGCCATGCTGATTCTGTTTGATCAAGCGGGCGATGCTGTCTATTCCACTCCGACCGCAAGTGTTAAGGTTCCGGGATCGGGAAATTATTGTCCGCAATTGCTAGCCAACCCTGTGATAAGTGGACCTGCTGGTGCCACGTTGTTTATGCTGGCGGGATGCCAGGCTGCTACGGCGAACTGCACGAATTTCACGATTCTTTCGGACAGCACGACGCTTGCATACGGCTCGCCCGGCTATGGACCGTTTGATGCTACCTTTTCTGTGACCGACCCGAATCAACCAAAGTTCGTAGCTCCGAATGCCAATGGTCCGCTTCCACCGCCTCCCAACACCAGTGGGCTGATTGTCTCAGACATTAACCTTGAGCTTGGCTCCAGCACGTTCTTGACTCGCGTTCCGATTGTGACTGGGACCTACAGCCGAATTACTGGCGATAATGGACAGAGCACAGTGATTCAGGCTGCTCCAGGGTTCCCCAGCGCAATACCGGCTCTAGGGGAGCCAGCGGGGTTTCTTGCACCAACCGGCGGAGGAAGCATAGGTAACTCAACGACGGTGGCGTTTGGGCTTTACGACTGGTGCGGTGGCTCGGGGAATCTTGTAACTGTGGGTCCGCCCCATACCTTTCCCCCGTTCGTAACAGGGAATCAACAGATCACAGTTTTCAACCCTGGAATCCCACGAGCAACTTCGCTCTGGGCATCCAACGCGCAATATTGGGGATCATCAACAGCAACCTGCGCCGGAGAGAGAGTCGTAGTCACAACACCTAACAACGCAGTCATTTACATTCTGCGAGCTACGACAATTGGTGTTAGCAGCGCGACCCAACCCGCCTGGAATACTGCGGCGGTCCCTGCACGGCCAAGAACCTGTCGGCGGTGGCGGGAACTGCGGGACACGACAATACCAACAGCGGGATTACAACGTTGTACATCAATAACACCGCGACCAGTTTGAGTTGCAAGATTGGGACCGGCACTTCGTGCACGGACGTGACTGACAGCGTCACGATTACTCCAGGACAGGTGTGGTCAGTACGCACCACCAGCGCGGGTGCTGGCGAAACTTTGGCCAACGTTCGTGCGGCGTTTCAATGCCAATGAGGAGACAGGAAAGAGAGACATGTAAGGTGGGACGGAGGTTACAATGCGGCGGCAACAACTGATAACTATCGGCTTGTACTTGATGAGCGTTTTCTTTTCGAACGAGATGTTTGGCGTAACTTCACCTGAGAAGATACTGCATCAGTTCCTTGGGAACGCTGACGGCTGTCAACCCTACGGCGGCCTTGTCTTCGACACGAGCGGAAGCCTTTACGGTACGACGGCTCAGGGCGGTTCTAATGGGGCTGGGACCGTTTTCGAGATGACGCCAACCCAGAATGGTTGGAACTACAACGTGCTTTACTCGTTTCAGAACACGGGGGGCGACGGCGTGGGTCCTTTCGGGAGCTTGGCTTTCGACACAGCGGGCAATCTTTACGGGACAACCCTAAACGGCGGAGCCTTTGGTCAAGGGACGGTGTTCCAGCTTTCGCCATCGGGAGGGGGAGAGTGGACGGAATCGATCCTCTACAGTTTCGGTGCTCAGGAAGGTGACGGATCAGGAGCAATCTCGAGCGTCGTCTTCGACGCCGCCGGAAGTCTTTACGGGGTAACGGAGGCCGGTGGCATCGCTGCCAATCAATGCCCCAGCAATGGTTGCGGCACTGTCTTCCAACTCAGTCCGACCCCCTCAGGTCTGTGGACAGAGACGGTGCTTTACAGATTTCAGGGCGGCAGCGACGGCGCACAGCCCCAGGGTGGCGTGACCCTCGATGCGGCGGGAAACCTCTATGGAACTACAGTTTTCGGCGGAGAATCTGCTCAATGCAAGAATCCCTACCCAGGCTGCGGCACGGTATTCGAGGTTTCTCCTTCTCAGCGTGGATGGATTGAGACCATCGCTTACTCTTTCCAGGGGAAACACGACGGCGCTTTCCCCTATGCGAATGTCATTTTGGATTCCGCAGGCAACCTGTATAGCACGGCGAGGGGCGGCGGCGCATACGGTTTGAGTCCTTGCGAGGACGTTTACCTCGGGGGCTGTGGCGTCGTCTTCGAACTCTCTCCCAACCAGCAGGGTAGCTGGACATATACTTCGCTCCATCTGTTCAGAGGCCGCACCAACGGAAGTATAGATGGAGGCGTGCCCCTTGCGGGACTGGTTCTGGATAACAGTGGCAGAGTCTACGGAACTACGCTGACTGGCGGCTTCGCCAACTTGGGGACAGTCTACCGGCTTACTGCGGGTCAGGACGGCAAGTGGACGGAAGAGCGCTTTGCATTCCCAAATCAAGCGCACGGAAACTCCCCGACAGCAAGCGTTACTCTCGATGTGGCGGGGAATGTCTATGGCACGACGGAGAACGGCGACCAGGTGCGTTGCGGAGTGGTGTTCCAGCTCATCCCGCCGGAGTAAGTCATCCTCCGGCAGCGCCGGAGACTTTAGCGAGGAGAACGCCGATGCTGCCATCCTCTTGGGTCAATATCAGGTTCGACAACGCGAGTTACTATGCGCCGATCCTTGGTGACGATCCTAAGGCAAGAGCGCTGAACCTCGTCCGTCAGACAATTCGTACGGCAGGCCAGCTTTCACTACGAGATTCTCAAGCATCGGGTCCACGCTGAACGATTTTCCGAACGATTTGAGTGGGCGCTGGACTGGTTGCAGCGGCATAGGGGGAGCGCGGTTCGAGACGAAGGTCGAGGGCGGAAAGCAGTGGCTAAGGGAGGGACAACTGGCACCAGATAAAAAGGCAGCCAGTACCTTATGGCCGGATGCCATTCTGAGCAATTCCGGCATCATCCTGGGATTGGCCAGACTTGCCGCCAAAGACATTCTCAAGAAGAAAGCCAAGACTCATTAACTCGATTGCCGCATTGAACGTGATCCCTTGACTAAACCTTGTTTGATGGCGCGATGAAGCCACAGACGGAAAGCTTCAGGGTCTTCAGGCAAGTCTGCGCCTGCGGCTTCTAGCGCGTCGTAGAGTTCCATTTGCGTCAGCGGCTCCTTTTGATGCTTCAATATTGCGTCTACCAGGGATGCCAGTTCAACGTTGACCCTTCCAGGAGGTTCGGACATGTTGCCGCGAAGCGCCCCTCCCAGCCATTCGAGATTCTGGGCAATGGCATGCAGGAATTCTGTGCGTTCTGGAGTCTTTGTGCCAAGTTGTTTCTTCAGCCCGTCTGAGAGCATCTGGCGTAGCCATACAATCGCGCTGGCTAAGGTTTCGTAGGCCTCGATTCGCTTGTTCTGGTCGGATTCCAAAGCCAACGTGATACGCTGCGCCAGTTCCAATTCCTCAGCCCGGAGCCAATGCAATTCTTCGTTGTCGAACAAGTGTTGCATCTCTCGCTCATTCAATTCGATATCGGGATGTGCGCGAAGGTAGAGCGCAATGAACTTTGGGTCAAGCTTGGCCTTTCTCTTTTGCTCCAAGTCAGGATAAGCCGACCAGACCGCCCTTTGTTCTTTCAACCATCGCGTAATTTCCGCATAACCGAAATTGGCAGGCGGCCTGACCCTGCGCAGTTTCGCGCTCACCTCAATGAGTTTCAGACCCTTATTGTCTAGTTTCTCCCGCCAGGAATGTTTCATTTCCTCACCCTTCCGTGAAACTGACGGCCAAACCGCTCCGGGCTACAGTTGAACCACCTTTAGAGATTCTCTAAAGGCAAACGGCAGTCCCAAGCAGGTGAACTCGAAATGGATACACCTAAAGATAAATCACCGATGAACATTTTCCGACGGCTGGCCAGCAAGCACGCACAGCAGACTGCACCGGATGATCCTACTCCGGCACTAGCCCCCGCAATGCCCGAACTAGGGACCGCGCCCTGTCCAGTCTGTGGACAAAAGGTCGCCGTATTTGTAACCCGGACCAAGCGGCCCTTTATCAATTGCGGCTTTTGTTCGGTTCGTATTTTCTACAACGGCTCCCGCTGCCAGCGACTTTTGCAGAAGCAAATCGAACCATTTGAAGACATAAAGGAGAGTCAAGGCCCACTGAGCGGCCTGAAGACAATCACTGGAGGGAAGCATGACTAGCGTGATCTCGCTGCGCCTGCCCGCCGCCCTTGAACGAACCATTCGCCATAACGCCGCAGAATCCAACATGCCAGTTGCCGATGTCGTGCGTTGGATACTGGAGCGTGCCTTGGTCGGGCAATACCGCTTTTCCGCATTACCCGACCCAAAGCAATTGCTGGACGCGAAACTCGACATCCGCTTGTCTTCTACGTTGGTTTCGGGAATTCGCGCCGAATCACAACGGCTGAATGTTTCCATTTCTGTCTACACCCGCGTCATCTTGTTTGCTTATTACACGAAGCGATTGATTGTGATCCAAACCGGAGGCCGTTACACACTAGCGGAAAACCATGACGAAACGAAGCGTGCTTGAGATATTCGCCAGGAACGCGAAATTCATGACGCCGGACGAAATAAGAAATTGTCTACGGCGCGACTATCCGCGCAGTTCTGTCTACAGCTATTTGTCTCGACTTTGTAGACAAGGATTGCTGGAACGGGCGGAAAACTGGCATCGGGTTGCTTATCGGATCACGCCGCGTGGAATCGAGCGACTGAGATATTTCCAGGCGCAGCAAGCACCGCGTTAGCGGCGAATACGAACTTGTCCAGTTATTTGATTCGATGGATTTGGCGGAACAAATCGAACGGATGGAACGGGCGTTAACCGCTGACGAACTGGCGGGACTGCTTTCCGTTTCTAGGGTGACCATCTTTAAGCAGGCAGCAGCAGGCAAGATTCCGTCGTTTCGCATTGGGACCTGTGTCCGATTTGATCCCCACGCCGTCGCTGAGTGGCTACGGTCGCAGTGAGAAAGCCTTACGGCGTATGCTTTTTCTTGACCAGACTTTTCTCGGATCGACGAAGGTCAACATGAACAATATGAACTTGGATGCGGATAACAGTTTGACATCCGAAGAACAAAAACTTGTAGACGAACTAGTAGCTCAAATTCGTCGTGCTATGGGTGATACCGCACAACGTTTCGGGACGCGAGTGATTCGAGATGGGACACAAATCTTACGTGGTAGACGGCTTCGGATGGAAGGTTTCCAGGAACGGCTCTACAGCCGATGGGCACTACCACTCGATTGCTACGAGTTGTGCCTGTATGTCGCACAAGGATGCGGTGATTATTTCAATCGCAACTTTCACCCAGGTGCCGGGGCCGAGGAAGATCATCAATTTGAAACACTGATCCGACTGCAAGCGGGAGCGGTGAGAGTTGCCGGTGAAGTGTACGCCCTTTTACTTGCTGGATTCCCCAGCGGTGCTCACGCACGTTGGAGAACACTGCACGAGATCGCGGTGACTGCGTTGTTCATTGCGCAAGAAGGTAAGGAAACGGCTGAGCGATATGTGCATCACCGTTTTGTCAAGTCATACGAGGACGCTGTGCAATATCAGAAGTACGCAGGCAAACTCAATGAAAAACCGTTTACTGAGGACGAATTTCAGAGAATCGAGGCCGACTGCAAGGCTGTGCTTGCCCGATATGGACGCGAATTTCGAGATAGGTACGCTTGGGCTGTACCGGCGCTGCTACGCCGCGACGCTAACCTAAAGGGTGCAAAAATCGGTTTTGAACACCTGCAACGAGCTGTAGATGTCCCACATTGGACGCCATATCATCGAATGGCGAGTCATGCAGTTCATCCAAGCGCCACCTTTGTTCGCTTTAATCTCGGGAGCCGCGAGGACATACCTGTGATCCTCGCAGGACCGAGTAATGCTGATCTTGCGGACCCTGGACAAGGAGCAGTTCTATCATTAACCAAAGCCACGGCAGCGTTGTTGACCTTTGAGTCTGGGAGCGAGATCGCACAGTTGAACCAAAGGGTGGGGCTGTCTGCAATGATTACAGCTCTGAATGCGCTGGCCGAATTTGCCAGTCGGGAATTCATCAAAGTTCACAAACAGCTTGAAAAGGAAATAGAGGCGGAAAAGAACAATCCTCCAAATATCTCAGGACGTGCTCCACGAACTCAACGGGCCACCTAACAAAGACAACTTGATGATGAGAAGCTATCTAAGCAAAAATCTCATTCACCTTCTCGCGCACCTGCTGGCTGCGCGACGGCTTCAGATAGCGCATTGTGCTTTCCATATCGGAATGCCCGAGCCATTGTTGAACCGTGCGTAAATCCACCCCAGCCCACAGACTCCATGTAGCAAATGTAGACCTGAATTTATGCAACCAGAAGTTCTCCTTGTCGAGTTTTGCGCGTTCCGCAGTCGCCTTCAGGCAATCAAGGAAATCCAGCTTCGGTTTGCAACCACCGGTCGGGAATACCAAACCGCACGCCTTGTCAGACATTGTCTTCCAGGTCTTCAGACTCTTAACTAGTTTGGCGGGGATCGGGATTTCGCGCTCCTTATAGTTCTTCGGGCTGAATCCATATTCCGGTTTGTAGCGCACGGTTACCGTGCCACGGAACAGGTTTACGTCTTCCCACGAGGAGTGCATCACCTCCTGCTCACGCATTCCTGTCATCAAGAAGAACTCAAACCAGAGCCGTTCTTCATTGCTGCAGACTTTGAACAGCTTTTTGAGTTCCATCTTCTCGTATATCTCCGGTTCTTCCTCCACAAATCGCGGCCAATCGTTCTTACTAACTAAACCGCGAATGCCTTGTGCTTTCAGGAACGTCATTACGTTCTCAAATTTGTTGTAGACGCTACGCGGTGATTGTTCTTTTTCGTCACGCAGGAAGGCGGAGAGCTTGAGCAGGTCCCGACGTTCGATATCGTGCAGATAGAGCTTAGGGCAAGACTCGGTGAAATAGTTTAGAGCGGTCGTGTAAGCAGCTAAGGTCTTAGGCTTTTTCGTGAGCTTGGTTTCATCCAAGAACTCAGCGACAGCCGTTGCCAGCGATCTGTGAACATTATCGTTTTCGGGCACCACGGCGACACCGTTGTTGACCGCGTTCAATTCAGCTTCCTTGCGCAAGCGTCGAGTTGCCGCGTCTTGCGCGTCCTTGCCGACGGACAGGCGAATACGCTTTGATCCTTCGCGCCATTCGAGGTAGTAAGCACCCTCGGGATGGCGTTCCTCTTTGCCGTTGAGCAGAATCAAATCCGGTTTGACGCGGCCATTTGCAGACATCACCACGCGGCAATATCGCATTCCTAGCGGGGTTTGGACTCGTTTGGTGAGGTTTACTTCCCGGTTGGGCATCGGTGCTCCTTCACTGAACTTGGTATCAGTGTAGGTATCACCGTGTTCTAAGTGCTAGATAACAAAAGTAATGGCGGAGAGGGAGGGATTCGAACCCCCGATACCCGTCAAGGTATGTCCGCTTTCGAGGCGGATCGTTTCAACCACTCACGCACCTCTCCGCGCCAAAAAACCGTCGTTGGTCGTTCGTCCTTGGTCGTTAGCGCTAAGTTCGCACACCTAGCGTCGACTGCGGAAGAACTCCTGTAATATTTCCTGACACTTTCCTGCCAGCACGCCGCCCCGAATCTCCATTTGGTGATTCAGTTTGGGGTGGTTCAGGACTGCCATTACCGAGTGCGCAGCCCCGGCCTTGGGGTCATCAGCGCCGAAAACTACGCGCCGTAACCGCGCATGCACCATAGCCCCGGCGCACATCGCGCACGGCTCAATTGTAACAAACAGCTCGCAGTCTCCCAGGCGATGGTTACCGAGGTTCGCCCCCGCCTCGCGCAGCGCCATGATTTCCGCATGCGCGCTGGGATCGGAATCCTTAATATTACGGTTCCAACCACGGCCGACCACGTTTCCATCCTGCACAACCAGCGCTCCTACCGGAACGTCTCCATCTGCTAGTGCGCGCTGTGCTAAGCGGAGAGCTTCGGCCATAAAAAGCTCGTCAGTCGGCAGGTAACCAAGCCTGGGTGGTGACCCATTCCCCATGTAACCATTCTAGTGGTTTCGGGAAATTACTGATGGTTAAGGTAAATGCTTGAAAAGTCGCGGCAGAGGCCGTATTGTACGTGATACCGATTTAGACGTATGGGCGGCGCCACGCCCTCGCAGCCAAGCTTTCCTTCCTGCTTCAGGCGAGAATGTGCCTGAAGATGACACTTCGTGTGCACCGTCACACGCCCTCCAAGAGAGGGCGAAGGAGATCGGCATGGAAAACAAGCCGGCACAGAACATTCAGGATTCGTTCCTTAACACTGCACGCAAGGAAAAAATTAACGTTACAATTTATTTGTTGAGCGGGGTAAAACTGACCGGTCGTATCCGGTCGTTCGACAAGTACTCCGTTGTGCTTGAAACCAACAATCAGGAACAACTGATTTTCAAGCACGCGATCTCTACCGTGGCGATGGGCCGGGCAGCGGCTCATGGTCACAGCGATAGGCCAACGGTCGTTCCTTCACCCGGTTCGTCGCAGGACTCAGGCCCGATGTCGAGCGCGTCTGGCACGGAGGGGTAGGGATAATTTCGGTTGCGCAGTCCAGAATCCAGACTTTCGCCTAGAGATACCCAGGCTCGAACCACGGGCGGCAAGACTGCAAGCCAGGTTCCGAGGGAACGCGCATTTCTCGTAGGCATTGATTATCGACGTTCATCCGGGGCGTCGAAGACGGTGGCGGAAAAGGCCGCGATTCCTGCAGGAGCCCGCCAAGCGCGCGACACCGCGGGCACTAGTGTTTCTACCAAGCATCCCACTCTGCCGAAATTCAGCGCCGAAGAATCACTGGACGAACTTCGAACCCTGGCGGAAAGTGCCGGAGCTGAGGTCGCGGGAGAATTTCTGCAGAATCGCGACAAGCCGGATCCGGCGACATTGATTGGAAAAGGGAAGCTGGAAGAGATTGCAGGAGCGGCCGCGTCGGTTTCCGCGGATCTGTTGTTGTTCGACCATGACCTTACGGCGTCCCAACAGCGCAATATTGAAAAGATCGTTCACACGCGGGTCATCGATCGGACGCAGCTCATTCTCGATATTTTTGCGCGCCATGCACGCACACGTGAAGGTCAACTCCAAGTAGAACTGGCGCAACTCGAATATCTGCTGCCGCGACTCGGCGGACGTGGTATTGAGATGTCGCAACTGGGAGGCGGGATCGGTACACGAGGACCAGGCGAAACGCAGTTGGAAACCGATCGCCGTAAAATTTATCGCCGTATTCGTCATGTAAAAGAGCAGATCGAGAACGTGCGGCGTGTTCGCGCACAGCAGCGTCAACGGCGTGAATCGGTGCCGGTGGCCACGGTCGCGTTGGTCGGATATACAAACGCGGGTAAGTCAACCTTGTTTAATGCGCTGACCCAGGCGGCTGTGCTGGCATCGCCGAGGATGTTCGCGACGCTGGATCCGACGATTCGTGCGGTGACATTGCCTTCAAAGCGAAAAGCTCTGCTGTCCGATACGGTAGGGTTTATTCGCAGCTTGCCGCACACACTCGTGTCAGCTTTTCGCGCGACATTGGAGGAAGTGCAGAGAGCAGCGCTGATCCTGCAGGTTTCCGATGCGAGCAGTCCGCTCTCCGTTGAGCAGGATGCACAAGTGGAGACCGTGCTGAAAGAGCTTGAGGCGGACAAGAAGCCTCGCCTGCGGGTCATGAACAAAATTGATTTGTTGCCTCCGAAACAGCGCGACAGCTTGAGAGACGATGCGACTGCGGTTCATGTGTCTGCCGCGAAGGGAATCGGCTTGAGCACGCTGCTCGACCGGATTGATGAATCGCTATCGGAAGACGCGGTCAAACGAATCCACCTCCGAGTTCCCCAGAAGGAAGGGAAGACCCTGGCGATGTTAGAGGCTCGCGCACGCATCTATTCACGAGCTTACAAGGACGGGGTGGTCGAACTGGAAGCAGAAGCGCCGGAATCGGTGATAAGAAAAATGAATGCATTTGTGGTTGTTGGAGATTGACACAACCTTGGAAGCGTTTCGTATAGGCCAGATCGCATAGTGGTTCGGTACCTCCAAGTAGCTCAGTGGCGTTCCGTCCACAACTTGTCTTTCCGGGCGTAGAATCCTCAGCTTGAAGGTAGCAGCCGTGAAAACCATAACCTTCGCTTTGTCGCTCCTTTGTAGTTGTGTTTCCGCGGCGTACGCAGGCGATCAAACCGCACAAGAGCTGTTTCTTTCCGCGAAGAAGCAGGCAAACTTATTTGCAGGACAATCCAGCCCCTTTCAGTTGGACGTCGATTTTGTTACCCAGTTAAATGTTCCGAGGAAGGGCCACCTCACTCTTAAATGGGAGAAAACGGATCGATGGTGGCGGAATATCAGAATGGAAAGTTTCGAGCAAACTGAAGTACGAAACGGCGAAATGCTGTATACCGTCCGTAATTTTGACTTTACTCCGCCACGAATCGCTGAGCTAATCAGCATGTTGCAATTTCCAGATAGCAAAAGTCCGGTGTCCGTAAAACAGCGAAAGGAGCGCAGTGAAAGGGACAGTCAAATGATCTGTTTCCAAGTACAACAACCGGACCAACGTGAGAAACACGAACTGTGCCTCGAGGGTGTCACTCACGACATCATGACGGATGAGTGGAAGCAATTGGCGGATGAGAAAAGGGAGGAGCGCTACTCCGCGTACAAGGATTTTGCTGGGCATCGCTATCCCAGAAAACTCGAACTGCTGGTGAATGGCATAAAGATGACCACAGCCGATGTGACAAAGCTCGAACTCATCGACTTCAATGAGAGCCTATTGACGCCTCCGAAGGGAGCGATTGAGCGGCGTCAGTGCGCTGGCCTGAAGCACGCGACGCCGGTGAAAACCCCGGACCCAGCATATCCACGTTCGGCCAGCGAGAACAGAATGTCTGGCGACAGTACAGTGGCGATGACCGTGCTACAGGACGGCTCGGTAACGGATATTCATCTTGTCGGTAGCGCTTCCCGGTCGATGGACGAAGCAACCTTGCAAACTCTCAAGACGTGGCGCTTCAAGGCCGCCATGTGTGGATCAGATCCGGTGATCTCCGACATCGAGGTGATTGTGAGTTTCAGGTTGCAATAGCTATCTGATCGCTGTTATTTTTCCTGACACATTCTCTGGCCTCCCGTTGTACAATTGCTCCCCGGCGGCTCGGGACCAGCCTCGTGGTAGCCGTCCGCCCACCGTCTGCAGCCTTCTGGAGGGCCTATGAACGCTCGCAGCTCGTTAACTTCCGCGAAACTTATCGCGGTCACTTTTCTGGCCGTTTTGTTCCTAGCCGTCAGTCTGAAAGCGAATGCGTCTGAGAAAGTTCTTTACAGTTTTAAAGGAGGCAATGACGGAGCAAATCCTGCCTCCGCGCTGGTTGCCGACCGCAACGGCAATTTGTACGGAACGACCGATGCCGGAGGAGATGGGACCTGTGATTGCGGCACTGTCTTTATGCTGTCACCGCCGGTTACACCCGACGGCAGTTGGACGGAAACCATTCTGTACCGCTTCCATGGCACCGACGGAGGAGCGCCTGAGGCAGCTGTGGTTTTCGGCGCCGCGGGGAATCTCTACGGAACAACCGCGAGCGGACTCGATCCCGTCCATGACGGGACAGTGTTTCGACTTTCGCCGCCATCGCGGCCGGGCGACAATTGGACCTTTTCTACCCTGTACGCGTTTCAAGGGGGACAGGATGGCGAGTACCCGCTGTCGAACCTGGTAATCGACAATGCAGGAAACCTGTACGGAACCACTCTATTCGGAGGCGGGGGGACGCAAGGTGGCGTTGTGTTTGAAGTTTCCCCACCCACAACTCCAGGGGCTAACTGGACCGAAACCCTGATCCATCGTTTTCATTCGCCAAACGACGGAGCGCAGCCTATGGCCGGTCTTCTGATGGACGAGCACGGGGCGCTCTACGGAACCACCATGGCGTGCCTGGTTCAAGGTACCGGTGGGCTTGTCTTCAAGCTGAGTCCACCCACGCCGCCGGAACAAAACTGGAAGGAGCGTGGCTTGTACGGGTTCGGCGCGAAAGATGATGGCTTCGAGCCGGAATACATCGTCGCGGCGGGCGGCGCCATTTACGGCGTGACCAATCTTGGCGGTAACGGAAACTACGGAACCGTTTATCAACTAACTCCGCAAGCCGGCTTGTGGAAAGAAACTGTGCTGTACAGCTTTCAAGGAGGCAGTGACGGCGGGATTCCCGTGGGCCAGTTGTATGTCGATCGTTCAGGAAACGTCTACGGCACGACCTACGCCGGTCAGGAGCCCGACAATGGAACCGTGTTTCGTATCTCCCCTCCCCAAGCCGGAGGGGCGTGGGTCAAAACCAAACTGCACGAGTTTGGTGGCAATGGCGATGGTGTAACCCCGAATGGCGGCCTAATTAAAGGAAAGGGTGGGGTACTTTACGGAACAACTTATGCCGGCGGAGCATCGGGTCTCGGTGTAGTGTACGCGATAACGCCGTAGCCGGAAGAGCTAACCTGAACGGGGGCATGGCGAAGGTGAATTCTCCGTGTCCCGTTTTCGGTTGGACTGCGTTCCGAGCGGTTGCTGCCGCAAAAATTAAATGGGCCAGCGGCCAAGAAGCGGTGACATTCCTTGGCTACCGGCCCATTCGATCCTGAATTGGATCGGAGGTGATACTTTTATGCTAGTCCTCTATGGCCAGAAGTCAAGTACTCTTTCCCTAAGAAATAAGGCCATCTCTCACCTGTGAATTTGTACAGTTCCAGTCTCGTTCGCGTTGACACTAATCCCTGCAGGATGTTAGGTTTAATGGTTTCATAAGCCCTCTTAACTCAGACAGATTCCGACATAATGGACGAGATACTTCGACAATTAGGCGAATTACTGCTTGGATCCATTCCCACCGTGATCTTCATGATCCTGTTGTGGGCGCTTTATGTGATCCTGGTGCACAAACCTCTAACTAAGGTTCTGGAGGAGCGGCACAACAAAACAGAAGGCGCGGTTGAGAAGGCGCGCGCCGATGTTGCGGCCGCAGAAGCACGGACAGCGGAGTATGAGCAGCGTCTTCGTGAGGCACGCTTAGCAGTATTTAAGAGTCAGGAAGCGCGTCGTCAGCAAGCTTTGCAGGCGCGAGCCACGGCTGCTGCGGATGCCCGCACCCGAGCGCAGGCGCAGGTTGCCGAGGCACGTGAGGCAATAGAGAAGGATAAGGTCGCTGCCCAGGACGCCTTGCAGGGCTCAAGCCAGCAACTCGCGCAGGAAATTGCTCGCGCTGTATTGAGGCCGGCAGTGGCAGGTGGCCGATGAGCATACGAAAGGTGATGGCCGTACGTATAGCAACCGTGGCCCTGTTTGCTCTGGCATTAGTGTCATGTACTAAGGCACAGGCCTGGCAGGCCCCCGGAGAGAATACTGGCCAACCGCTGTCCCAGAATCAACAACTGGTGAAGGATACGCGTGAGGCTGCGGGAGAAGATGACGCCGACCAGTTCAAGCATTCGGCCTCGGTCAAGTTTATTTCCGAGCACACCGGACTCAGTCTTCACAACGCCTACCTATTGTGCGTGGGGTTGAACTTCGCCGTCATCGCGATCGCAATTATCTGGATTTCAAAGAAGAATCTTCCTGCCGCATTCCGCAATCGCACGGCTTCGATCCAGAAAGCGATGGAGGAGGCGCGCAAGGCCAGCGAAGACGCTAACAGGAGGCTGGCTGATATCGAGTCGAGGCTGTCGAAGCTAGGCAGCGAGATCGATGGAATCCGCGCCGGTGCGGAGAAAGAAACTATCGCCGAGGAAGAAAGAATCAAAGCCGCCGCGCAGGAAGACGCCCGTAAGATCGTCGAGTCTGCGGAACTGGAGATTGCGGCCGCTGCCAAAGCTGCCCGGCGCGAGTTGACCCTGTACGCTGCTGATCTTTCGGTATCACTGGCGCGCAAACAGATTCATGTGGATGCCAATACCGACCAGAGCCTGGTTCAGGCTTTCGCCCGTGACCTGTCGGGGAATGGCGGGAGCAAGAGTTAGATGGCGACTGTCACCAATACTTACGCGAAGGCCTTTGCTGATGCTGTCCTTGACGGAAAACTGGATCCGGCTAAGACTCTGAGCGAAGCGCAAGCCTTGGCTGCATTGGTCAACGAGAGCAAAGAGTTGCGCGAAGTCTGGGACGCGCCTTCGATTCCGGCAGAGCAGAAGCGAGCTGTGCTCGATGCCATCAGCCAGCGCGAAGGGTTCTCGCGCACCACACGGAACTTTATGGCGGTGCTGATCGATCACCGCCGTACGAATTTTCTGGCTGCAATCGTGAAGCAGTTTGAAGCCGAACTGAACCAGCGGCTGGGTTTTGCGGAAGCCGAAATTACCAGCGCCCGCGACCTGGGCGACAATGAAAAACGCACCTTGGAGGCGCAGGTCGAAAAGCTGACGGGCAAGAAAGTTCGTGCCCACTACCAGCGCGACCCGAACTTGCTGGGTGGCGCGGTGATTCGCATCGGCAGCACCATTTACGACGGATCGGTAAGCGGACAACTAGAGAAGATAAGGCAGACACTGAGCAGTTAGCCGTCAGGTATCAGCCTCTCTGGAACTTGAGAGCTGATGGCTGAAAGCTAAGAGCTGATTCTATGGCCCAAATCAAAGCAGACGAGATCACTCAATTAATCCGGCAGCAGATCGAGAATTACGAATCGAAGATCGCTGTCGATGAGGTCGGTACAGTCATCACGCTAGGCGACGGTATTGCGCGCGTGCACGGCCTGGATAAAGTCATGGCCGGCGAACTGTTGTCGTTCCCGCACGATATTGCCGGTCTCGCCATGAACCTCGAAGAAGACCAGGTCGGCGTCGTGCTTCTAGGCGAGTACACCGAGATTAAAGAGGGCGACGAAGTCAAGCGCACCGGACGCATCATGAGCGTTCCGGTAGGCGATGCCATGGTGGGGCGCGTAGTGAACTCGCTCGGGCAGGCCATCGATGATAAGGGCCCGATCGCTACCGATAAGTTCATCGCCCTTGAACGGCTTGCTCCCGGCGTCATTGACCGTCAACCGGTGCGTGAGCCAATGGCCACTGGTCTGAAGGCCATCGATAGCATGATTCCAATTGGCCGCGGGCAGCGCGAATTGATCATTGGCGATCGGCAAACAGGAAAGACTGCCGTCGCGATCGATACCATCATCAACAGCAAAGGCAACGATCTGGTTTGTATTTACTGCGCGATTGGCCAGAAGCGTTCTTCCATCGCACAGGTGGTGAAGTTGCTTGCCGATTACGGCGCGATGGATTACACCATTGTGGTCGCGGCATCGGCATCTGAGCCCGCCCCCATGCAGTACATCGCCCCCTATGCGGCATGTGCGATGGGCGAGTACTTCCGGGACAACGGAAAGCACGCGCTGGTGATCTACGACGATCTTTCGAAACACGCGGCTTCCTATCGCGAAATTTCATTGTTGTTGCGCCGTCCGCCAGGCCGCGAAGCGTATCCCGGAGATGTTTTCTATCTCCACTCGCGGCTGCTGGAACGCGCCTCAAAGATGAGCGACAAGAAAGGTGGAGGCTCGCTCACGGCACTGCCCATTATTGAAACCCAGGCAGGAGACGTTTCGGCGTACATCCCGACGAACGTGATTTCGATTACCGACGGGCAGATTTATTTGGAAACCGACCTGTTCAACCAGGGCGTGCGTCCGGCAGTGAACGTTGGTCTGTCCGTAAGCCGCGTGGGAGGCAGCGCCCAGATCAAAGCTATGCGTCAGGTTGCAGGCAGCTTGAAGCTTGATCTCGCGCAGTACCGTGAGTTGGCGGCTTTCGCGCAGTTCGGCAGCGATCTCGACAAAGCCACGCAAGCGCAGTTGAATCGCGGCCAGCGCCTGATGGAGGTGCTGAAACAGAAGCAATTCTCCCCGCTGCCGTTCTCAAAACAGATTCTCATCATCTACGCTGGCACAAATGGTTTGCTCGACGATCTCGCGGTCGATCAAGTCCGCGATTTCGAAGCTGAGTTGTACAAGTACGTCGACACCTCCAATCCTGGCCTGCTGCGTTCGATCATGGACAAAAAGATTCTCGACGACGGCCTGAAAGCTGAGATGACGAAGGTGATCAAGGAAACCAAGGAAGCGTTTGTAGCGCAAAGGCAGGCGGTAGCGAAGTAGTAGCTAGAGCGAGTACCTAGTACCTAGAAATGGCAAACATTCTTGATATTCGGCGGCGGATTCGCAGCGTGACTAACACGCGGCAGATCACCAAGGCCATGAAGATGGTTTCGGCGGCGAAGTTGCGGCGTGCGCAGGAGCGTGCCCTGGCGGCGCGCCCGTATGCACAGATGCTGGTGAATGTGCTGAAGTCGCTGGTTTCTCGCGCCGAAGTTTATGATCCGGAAACTGGCGAGCCACGGCATCCACTGTTGGCGCAGCGGGCCGAGAACAATGTTCTCCTACTGGTCGTGAGCGGAGACAAGGGCCTAGCCGGAGCATTCAATACAAATATCTTGAAAGCGGCAACGCGTTTCCTCGAATCGAAGGGCGGCAAGCACATTGAGATTGAGGCCGTCGGTCGCAAAGGCCGCGATTTTCTCCGTCGCCGCTACCCGGTAACGGAGCCCAGGAAGGCTGAAGAGGCTTCGTCTGCGCCGATTTCTTTGATCGGCGAACACGTCGGCGTCCTGAATAAAGTTGACTACTCCATGGCGTCCGATATTGCCGAGCGCGCCATTGATCGTTATGCGAACGAAGAAATCGACGCGGTTTACGTTGTTTACAACGAATTCAAATCGGTGATTTCGCAAAGACTCGTGGTCGAGAGAGTGCTGCCCATTGAGGAAGTAGGCCAAGAGGACATTGCGCAGGCAGAAGGCATGGGCGCCGAAGAGCGAAAGCGTGCCCTCGACGCTGCCAAGGCAACTGGAGTGGGGCTTCGAAAGGCGGATACCCATGAGATTGATGCGGTAGCTGCCAAGTTCGCAACCGCGCAGGTCGATTACATCTACGAGCAGCCGGCGAAAGAGCTGTTTGCATCGCTCTTGCCGAAATATGTGGCGATCCAGATTTTTCGCGCGTTGCAGGAGTCAGTCGCGGCAGAACACGCAGCACGTATGACCGCGATGGATGCGGCAACCAGCAATGCGACCGACATGATCGATTCGCTGACGCTAGCCATGAACCGCGCCCGTCAGGCGAAGATCACGAAAGAAATTATCGAAATTGTAAGTGGAGCAGCGGCCGCCGTTTAGCATCTTGCGAGCGGACAAGCTGAAAAGAGACTTTATGCCCGAAAATACAGGACACGTTATTCAAGTCGCCGGTCCCGCGGTGGACGTTCAGTTTGAAGAAGCCAAGATGCCTCCGATTTACGAGGCGCTGAGAGTTGTCAGTGACGGTTTCAACGTCCCGGTGCCCATCAACGTCATTCTCGAAGTCCAGCAGCACCTGGGCGAAGGCCGGGTACGTTGCGTCGCCATGGAACCGACGGACGGCATGGTGCGCGGGATGAAGGCCATCGACCAGGGCGGGCCGATCTCCGTTCCAGTCGGCCACGGCACCTTGGGCCGCGTGATGAATGTTATCGGCCAGCCGGTTGATCAGCTCGGCCCGATCGAGCACAAAGAGACTCTGCCCATTCATCGTCCAGCTCCGCTTTTCGAAGACCAGGCTACGACCGCCGAGATGTTCGAAACCGGTGTGAAAGTTGTTGACCTCATCCAGCCGTTCTTGAAAGGTGGAAAGATCGGATTGTTCGGTGGCGCCGGCGTCGGCAAGACGGTCGTCATCATGGAGCTCATCAACAACGTCGCCAAGCAGCACGGTGGCTTCTCCGTGTTCGCGGGCGTGGGTGAGCGCACCCGTGAAGGCAACGACCTGTGGCTGGAAATGAGCGAGTCGGGTGTGATCAAGCCGGGCGATCCGTCGAAATCAAAGGCCGCTTTGATCTATGGCCAGATGACCGAGCCGCCAGGAGCACGTCTGCGTGTGGCCTTGACTGGACTGACGGTCGCAGAATATTTCCGCGACGAGGAAGGCGCAGACACGCTGCTCTTCATCGATAACATTTTCCGTTTCACGCAGGCCGGTTCAGAAGTTTCGGCGTTGTTGGGTCGCATGCCCAGCGCCGTGGGTTACCAGCCTAACCTGGCCACCGAAATGGGCGAATTGCAGGAGCGTATTACGTCGACCAAGAAAGGTTCAGTTACATCTGTGCAGGCGATTTATGTGCCAGCCGACGACTTAACCGACCCGGCTCCCGCAACGACTTTCGCTCACCTGGACGCAACCACAGTGTTGTCACGTGCGTTGACGGAAATCGGAATTTATCCAGCGGTCGATCCGCTGGCGTCGACTTCGCGCATTCTGGATCCCCGCATCGTCGGGCAGGAACACTACGACGTGGCGCAGATGGTGAAGAAGACGCTGCAGAGCTACAAGGACCTGCAGGACATCATTGCGATTCTGGGTATCGACGAATTGAGCGAAGACCAGAAGTTGACTGTGGCCAGGGCGCGCAAGATCCAGCGCTTCTTGTCGCAACCGTTCCACGTTGCCGAGCAGTTTACCGGCGCGCCAGGACGTTATGTGAAGATTGCTGACACGGTGAAAGGCTTCCGCGAGATCGTGGAAGGCAAGTACGACGACATCCCTGAGCAGGCGTTTTATATGAAGGGCACGATCGATGAAGTGCTCGAAGCGGCTCAGAAGCTGAAGGCAGCGTAAGAGCCGTCGTTGGCCGTTGGTCCTTGGTCGTTTGCGACGACCAGTGATCCTGGCTTTCACTAACGACCGACGACGAACGACTAACGACCGACATGGCCGACACTTTCCAACTCGAAATCGTCACTCCGGAAAAGGTGGTGGTGAAAGACGCCGCCGAAGAGATGCAGATTCCCGGCAAGAACGGCTACCTGGGAATTCTGCCCGGTCATGCTCCGCTCATCACGGAACTGGCGGTCGGTGAGATCACCTACCGCAATGGCGGCACCACGCATCACTTGTCCGTCGCCTGGGGATTTGCCGAAGTCTTGCCGGATAAAGTGACGATTCTTGCCGAAACCGCAGAACGCGCTTCAGAGATCGATGTCAATCGCGCCGAGAATGCCAAGCAGCGTGCCGAGAAAGACTTTGCTCAATGCAGTACGGAAGAGGAATTCGCGAAAGTGGGCGGCGATCTGAAGCGGGCAGAGACGCGGCTGGAAGTGGCTGAGAAGAAGTAGGGCGTCAACCAGGCAGCAACCCTATCTGTTCCCCTTCGAAACTAAACCCTTGTTCGCGCCATTTACCGCCATCCCTGGCAACAGAGTCAGTTCCGAAGGTGAAAGCTGGTTTCCGTATCCAAGGTCACGGCAACTCGTCGTGCCTCGAGAGTGGCCGGTTCGAACCGCCATTTTCTTACTGCCTCCAGCGATTTGTTGTCGAGAGAGGGCTCAAGGCTGCGAGTGATCTTTGCATCACTGACTTTGCCGTTGCTGTCCACGGTGATCTGTAATTCCACCTTGCCCTCGATTCGTTGTTTGCGCGCCTTGTCAGAGTACTCGGGGAAAGGAAGGGACATTGGTTTTGGTGGCACAACGCATGGTTCGTTTGCCGGGCGTCGCCGATAATTGCACGGGAACAAACAAGACTCTTGGCTCGAACTGTGCTCAGGGTCGCAGATCTTAATCGGTTCCGTCAGTTTGCCCGGCACGGGCGAACTAGCACCCGGAGATTGCAAGGTTTGAGCCACGATGCAGGTGAGACTCACAAAAAGCGTCACTAAAGCTAGGATACGCATTGTTCCTCGAAGTCCAGAACTCGGTCATTGTAACCGCAATTCAAAACCGGTCGCGCACCTTGCGATAACCTTCTGCAATAGCTCCCATAAATACTTTCAATTTCCCTAAGCTTCCTTCCTTCGCTAGAGTGCGGGCAGTAACTAACGGATGGTGGGGGCATAGTCCGATGAGTAAGAAGCTGTTCGCTCGCGTGGTGCCGGTACTTTTTGTTCTTGCAGCAGCCATGCCTTGCTTCGCGGAGACCGTGACCACTTCGGTCGATCGAATCGCACAGCTCGAACGTCAGGTTGCCGATGCGCGTAGCGCCGGTGACAACGCCTGGATGCTCACCTGCGCCGCGCTGGTACTCATGATGACCGGCCCCGGCCTGGCTCTCTTCTATGGCGGGTTAGTGCGCAAGAAAAATGTGCTCAGCACCATGATGCAGAGTTTCGCGATGATGGCCCTGATCACGGTGCTGTGGGCGATCTTCGGCTACAGCCTCTGCTTTGGTCCCGGCAACAGCTTCGTTGGAGGACTGGAGCATCTGTTTTTGCGCGGCGTCGGGGCGGCTCCCGATCCCACCTATGCGGGTACGATTCCGCACCAGACTTTCATGATCTACCAGTTGATGTTTGCCGTGATCACGCCGGCCTTGATTACCGGCGCTTTCGCCGAGCGCATGAAGTTCGGAGCCATGGCGCTCTTCATGATTTTGTGGTCAGTCCTGGTTTACGACCCCATGGCGCATATGGTGTGGGGCAAGGGAGGATTGCTCAATGCCGCGCTGGGCGGACATTTCCCGACACTCGACTTCGCAGGAGGAACGGTGGTACATGTCACGTCCGGCGTGTCAGCGTTAGTGTGCGCCTTATATCTCGGGCGCCGGGTTGGATATCCTCATCAGCCCATGCCTCCGCATAGCGTGGTCTTGAGCTTTATCGGCGCCTGCATGTTGTGGGTGGGATGGTTTGGCTTTAATGCGGGAAGCGCTCTGGCATCCGGCACACTCGCTACAAGCGCTTTTGTGGCAACGCACTTCGCTGCTGCGGCTGCGGTTGTGGGTTGGACGGGAGCGGAGTGGCTGCGTAATGGCAAGCCCAGCGCGCTCGGAGCCATCTCGGGATCGGTGGCCGGACTGGTCGCGATCACTCCTGCCGCAGGCTTTGTCGGACCGATGGCGGCATTGGCGATCGGCCTGATAGCGGGAGTGGTCTGCTACCTGATGGTGACGAAGGTAAAAGTGAAGTTTGGTTACGACGATTCGCTCGACGCCTTCGGTGTGCATGGTGCGGGAGGTACGCTGGGTGCGATCCTGACTGGTGTTTTCGCCAGCAGCGCGATCAATCCGATTATCAAGGATGCTCGCGGAAATCTACTGCCGTCGGGCTGGTTGGAAGGTAATGCTCATCAGCTTAGCAATCAACTCATTGGCGTAGGCGTTGCGTGGGCGCTGGCGATTATTGGAACTCTGGCTGCTCTCAAGATCGTGGATGTGACGGTTGGCTTGCGTGTTGACGAGGGCCATGAGATCCAAGGTCTCGACCTGACTCAGCACGGCGAAGAAGGCTACGTGTGGGATACGCCGGCATACGAAGCCGCGGGCGACTGAAATCTAAAATCTTCACCACAGAGGACACTGAGGACACAGAGGGAACCCTAAGACTCTGACCGCAACATCCGGATATTCCCAGGCCATGCCTTCCCCTACACTGGCGAGATGCGGCACAGCATCGCGGACAGACTGACGAAACTCGACTGGCAGTCTATTCACCAATCTTTGTGGGAATACGGACACGCTCTCACTTCTTCAATTCTTGATGCTGAGGAATGTTCAGGACTGGTCGCGATCTATGGCCTTGAAGAGAAATTTCGCAGCCACATTATCATGTCGCGCTACCGTTTCGGCCGCGGCGATTACAAATATTTCACATATCCCCTGCCACCGGTAGTCCAGGAACTTCGCGAATCCAGCTACGCGTATCTCGCGCCGCTCGCCAACCAATGGAACGAAGCGTTGAATGTGAGCAAAAGGTTTCCAGCAGAACACTCCGCTTTTCTCGTCCAATGCAGAAAAGCCGGACAAACCCGGCCTACACCTTTGTTGCTGCATTACGAGGAAGGCGACTTCAATTGCCTGCATCAAGATGTATATGGCGAGGTGGCTTTTCCACTGCAGATTACCTGTTTTCTGAGCCAGCCGGGTGTCAACTATGAAGGCGGAGAATTCGTGCTGGTCGAGCAGCAGCCACGAGCGCAGTCGAAGGTGGAGGTAATCATTCCGCAGTTGGGGGAAATGCTGATATTTACGACGAGATACCGTCCGGTGAAGGGAAGCCGCGGGTACTATCGCACTAACATCCGTCACGGAGTCAGTCGACTGAAGAGCGGCACGCGCCACACTCTCGGAATTATTTTCCACGACAGCCAGTGATGGCTAGGTAACCTTATTGCCGCACTCGGGGCAGAACTTGCTTCCGAGTTCAAACTTGGCTCCGCATTTCGAACATTCATTCTTGGGGCGCAGCGGCTTGCCACATTCAGGGCAAAATTTCGTCCCTTGAACTCTGGACCCGCAAGCTGGGCAAAGAGCCACCGCCTCACTTTTAAGATCGATGTCCTTGGTCATGTCCTGTTCGCGGACCTTGGTGCGGATCTGCTCGACGGTTGCTTGGACCTGGGCGGAGGCGAGCTCGGTTTCGATATCCGGGGCACATTCGTAGCACAGGGAGCGCTTGTCATTCCAGCAAGTTGCATTGCAAACCCATTTTGCGCATTTCGGGCACTGGCGAAAGTTCGGCTTGGTCTCTTCGACGGCCTCGTGGAAAGCCTTGTCGTGGGCCGGCCCCTGGATCATGCGTTGCACTTCATAGCTGTTCGATCCGGCCTCACCCAGGATGCCGCCGAACAATCCTCCTGCGGCACGCAGGGCTCCTGCTGCGAATCCTGCCACCGACGGCTTGAAGCCGGTCATGAATCCATTGCCACAGCGGTCGCAGAAAAACTCAAACTGGTATCCCTTGTCGGTGGAATGATCGGTGTGGTTTCGGGTGAACTGAATTAATGCCATTGCGCTCTCCGGGTTGATCGAACTTGGAATTCTAGCCAAACTGCGCGAGGCCGTCTATTGGAATTACCTGATTTGGCGAGCCTTTACGGGTCCAAAGAGGGTCCAAGACAAGCGGGCCGAGCTCCGCGTCATCGTTTGTTGCTACTGCCTTTGAAGGACTTGTCACGCGCAACTGTGATTGCGGTCACTGATTGAAGGTGCTTATTCCGGCGATAACCATTTTCGTCCACGCAAAATACTGCGAGGAGCAGGTTACAGAGCCGCAAGGCGGACTAAGAGGAGGAAGCCGGGTAAATCGCATAAATACTTAATTTGTCGTCCGTCGCAGTCTCCCGGTTGCCACTTCCCACTTATCCCGCCTCTGCAGGTTCGCAATAGCCGCCCTTCCAGTCTTGCGAACGACTCAACTAAAAAGCATCGCGTTGGCCTGCGGCGTCACAGGAAGCATTGACGTGGATCACCAGGCGAAGCGAACAAGAAGGCGCAAATGGCGAAGAACGATACCATCGCAGAACACCTTGAGGCTTCCGGAGTCTCGCGTCGAAGTTTTGTTCAACTATGCGGCATGCTGATGGTGAGCGCGCCAGCTGGACTGGCACTGACCAGCAAAAAGTCGGTACTGCAAATTGCCCAGGCGGTGGGCAAAACGCGGCGTCCGTCCGTGATTTGGCTGCACTTCCAGGAATGCACCGGCTGCTCGGAAACTCTACTGCGCACCACAGCCCCCGACGTCGCCTCGCTGATTCTCGACATCATCTCCCTTGATTATCACGAAACGTTGATGGCGGCATCCGGCGCGCAGGCGGAAGCGGCCCTTAAGCAGGCGGTGGCGGAGAATGCCGGCAAGTTCGTGCTAGTGGTGGAGGGTGCGATTCCGACGCGCGATAACGGCGTCTACTTCGAGTTGAACGGACGCCCGAGCATCGATGTGCTGCGTGAAGTTGCCGCGAAGTCGGCAGCGATCATTTCTATCGGATCCTGCGCGTCATGGGGCGGAATTCCTTCAGCCGATCCCAATCCGACAGGCGCCATGGGCGTGGACTCAATCATCACCGGGAAAGCGGTAGTGAATCTTCCTGGATGCCCTCCCAATCCTTATAACCTTTTGGCCACCGTTCTCGAATACGCCACGATGGGCCGCTTGCCTGCGCTGGACGAACTTAACCGGCCGCGTTTTGCCTATGATCGCGTGATTCACGACAACTGCCCCCGCCGTGCGCACTTCGATGCCGGCCGCTTCGCCGCGACCTTTGGTGATGAGGGTCACAGGAAAGGCTGGTGCCTTTACAAACTTGGCTGCAAGGGGCCAGTGACGCATGCATCCTGCTCAACCCGGCACTTTAATGAGACACCAGGGGTCTGGCCGATTGGAATAGGCACCCCTTGCGTCGGCTGCACCGAGAAGCAAGTAGTTTGGCGCATGGGAACGTTCGAGACGGTACCCATCCATCTGGCAACGCCGCCAGATACGTATCCGCCAGTCTACGGTGGTGCGGGAGAAATGAAGGTTGGTGCGGCGGCCATCGTTGGCGCAATTGCGGGGGCGATCGGCGGTGCTGGTTGGGTCGCGTCGAAACGGTTCCAAAGTAGCAACGAGATGGCGGTTGAGAAAGTCGCAGCCGCTCAGAAGCAGCCGCAGGCGACGACCAAGACTTCTCGTCCCGGGGAGAACTAACGTGGCCATCACTCGTCGGCAGCTTATTACGAATGTAGCCAAAGCCGGCGTACCGGCAGCGTTGGCAACGGCAACGACGCTTGCGCCCGCGGTTGCAGCAGCCGAAACGACCCCGGTGCCAAGCGCAGCCGTTGGCCTACTGTACGATGCGACAAAATGCATTGGCTGCAAGGCCTGCGTCGCCGCCTGTGCCGAAGCGAACGGCACAGCACCAGACACCCGCCTTGATGGTCTCCATCAGGCGCCATCTGACCTGAACGATGTCACCCGGAATGTCATCAAGCTGTACAAGCCAACGGATGGGTCGAAAGGTTCATTCGTTAAGCGGCAGTGCATGCATTGCCTCGATCCCGCGTGTGCTGCGGGATGTCCATTCCAGGCACTGCACAAGAATTCGCTGACTGGAGCCGTCGAGTGGGATGAGAAGAAGTGCATTGGTTGCCGTTATTGCACGATTACCTGTCCGTATCATGTCCCGCGATTCCAGTGGGTGGGATTCAATCCACGGGTCACGAAGTGCGAGCTATGCAGCCATCGGCTGGAAGCTGGGCTAAAGCCAGGCTGTACGAATGTGTGCCCGACTGGGGCAGTTATTTTTGGACCTCGCACCAGCTTATTGGCAGAAGCCAAACAGCGAATTCAAAACAATCCCAAGCGGTATTACGAGAACCGAGTGTACGGTGAGTTTGATGGAGGCGGAACGCAATCTTTATATCTGTCGGGCGTTCCATTCGACAAAATCGAACTGCCGGCGCTGGGCACGGAATCGGTGCCGGCGCGAACTTTACGCTGGCAAAAACGACTCTATCAGTATCTCGTGCTTCCATCGGTTCTTTATGTCGGCTTGGTTCAGGTCATCCGTAAGAACTTCAAGCATGTCGTTCAGGAAGCGCACGAGCAGGAAAAAGAAACCGGATTGAGGGCACAACTGTGAGCGCCACAAACCTAAACATGACTCACGCAAGAACTGATTCCGGAGCGGAGACTCGCTGGGAGCGGGCTGTGCCGGTCTACGGGATTCCGGTAATGAATCGGCCATTCAAGGTACTAGCAGTATTGGTTGCGCTAGCTTTCCTGTTTTCGGGCTATCGGGAGATGGCAGGGCTTGGTCCTGTCAGCGGCATGAACGACGCTTACGGCTGGGGCATCTGGAAAACCTTCAACATCATGGTGATGACCGCTCTGGGTTCGGGTGCGTTTGCGGTTGGGATCGCGGCGATGGTCTTCAGACGCCATCGCTTGCATTCGCTCATGCGGGTCGCGCTGCTCACAAGCTTTCTGGCCTACGCCTGTGGCTTGCTGCTTTTGGGCATTGATGCCGGACGCCCATGGAATTTCTACTGGATTTTCTTCCCCTGGAATTGGAATCTGCATTCTCCGCTGGCGGAAGTGGCGATTTGCATGTCTCTCTATGCCATGATTCCGCTGGCGATTGAGAACATACCACCCATCCTTGAGCGTTATTACTACCTGCGGCCGGCATTGCGTCCGCGGATCGAAAAGGTGGAACGCATCCTGCACTCCTCGTTTCCCTGGGTGATTGGGCTGGCATACATGCTGCCAGCAATGCATCAGTCCTCTTTGGGAGCATTGATGCTGCTGGCTGGACAGCGGGTGCATCCCCTCTGGCAAACACCGTTATTACCGCTCCTTTACGTCTGGGCGTCTGCTTTCATGGCGTTCGGCTGTGTGGCGGGTTCCACCATGTTGTGTTGCCTGGTCTACAAACGCCAGATGGACATGGAAGTGCTAAATGAAGCCGCCCGGATTACTGCGTGGCTGATCGTCACCTGGACAGCCCTGCGTTTCCTCGACATTCTGTTCCGTTGGCAACTGGGCACAGCCTTCGCGTTCGACCGCTTCGCGGCCGTCTTCTGGCTGGAAACATTGTTGACTCTCGGTGGCGCGTATATGTTGCGCCGGTCCATCGATGCGAAGGACACCCGGATGATGTGGCTCGGCTATATCGCGTCGTCCGTAGGCGGAATGGTATATCGGTTCAGCCCCACGACGCTGGCGTTTCGGCCCGGTCCACAGTCGCTCTACTTCCCGGCGGCTATTGAAGTGATGATGTCGCTGGGGTACATCGCCCTGGCTGTGTTGGCATTTCTTCTAGCGATAAAGAAGCTCGCAATTCTCCCGGCCTCCAACGAAGCGTGGCACGATATGGCGGCCTACGCGCGATTCAATCGTCCCGATATTCAACTGACTGGTTACGGTAGGGGACAACGGCTGGCAACAAATTCTAATTACGACTAACGGCAGGCACTCATGGCACAGAGAATCACAATTGATCCTATTACGAGAATCGAAGGACATCTCCGCATCGATGTCGAAGTGGACAACAACTCGGTAAGCAACGCATGGGCATCATGCACCATGTGGCGCGGCATAGAAAAGATTCTGCGCGGCCGCGACCCTCGCGATGCCTGGTTATTTACCCAGCGTTTCTGCGGCGTATGTACGACCGTGCATGCGATGGCCAGCGTGCGCTCGGTCGAGGATGCCTTACAGCTTGAGGTGCCCCTGAACGCGCAATACATCCGCAATCTGGTGCTGATTTCGCACGCGCTACACGATCACATCGTTCACTTCTATCAATTGTCGGCGCTCGATTGGGTCGACATCCTGCAGATCCCGAAAGCAGACCCGGCGGCTACAGCAAAGCTCGCTGAAAGCCTTTCGCCATGGACGCGGAACTCCAAGCAAGAGTTCAAGGCCGCTCAGGATAAAGTGAAAGCCGTCGCCGCCAGCGGGCAGTTAGGAATCTTTACCAACGGGTACTGGGGACATCCGGCGATGAAACTGTCGCCGGAGGTCAATCTGCTGGCTTTTACTCACTACGTCCAGGCTCTCGAGTATCAGCGCAAGGCGTTGCAGGTGGTCGGAATGTTGGGCGGCAAGACGCCGCACATTCAAAACCTGGCGGTCGGCGGAGTGACAAATGCGGTCGACCTGGACAGCCAGTCGGCCTTGTCGATGGAGCGCCTCGAAATGATCCGCGTGCTGTTGGCTGAAGTTACGCAGTTCATCCAACAGGTCTACTTCGTTGACGTTTGTGCGGTGGCAGCGATGTATCCCGAATGGTTCAAGATCGGCAGCGGCGTAAAGAACTATCTGGCGGTTCCCGACTTGCCACTCGACACCAAGGGCACCGCCTACGATCTGCCCGGTGGCTACATTATGAACGGAAATGTGGCGGGGACTCAGCCGTTTAAGACCGCGGCGGACGACATTTTCCGCAAGGGTGTCACGGAAGATGTGACGCATGCTTACTATCAGGGCGATAAGCCGCTGCATCCCTGGCAGGGAGAAACTGAGCCCGAATTCACCGGATGGAACGGCGATCAGAAGTATTCCTGGGTGAAGTCGCCACGGTTCCAGGGACAGCCGATGCAAGTCGGACCTTTGGCACAGGTTTTGGTGGGCTTCGCGCAAGGACATCCGCTGACCCGCAAATACGCGGAACTGGCGTTGGGAAAGGTTTCGGCGATTGCCGGAGTGAACGCCACACCGGATCTGCTGCACTCGACACTGGGACGTCATGCGGCACGGGCTATCCGCGCGGCAATGCTGTCCGAACTGGCCGACAAGCACTGGCAGTTACTGGTCGACAACATTGCCAAAGGCGACTTAAGCGTCTACAACGCGCCGAGTTTCAATGGCCATGAAGTCGAAGGCGTCGGGACCCACGAGGCTCCGCGCGGAACCTTGTCGCACTGGGTGGTGGTCAAGGACGGAAAGATCAAGAACTACCAGGCGGTTGTGCCATCCACATGGAACGCAAGCCCGCGTGACCAGAGTGGCGCGCATGGACCCTATGAGGCGTCGTTGCTGCACACCCCGCTGGCCCGGCCGGAAGAGCCGCTGGAAGTGCTGCGCACGGTGCATTCGTTCGATCCGTGCATGGCATGTGCGTGTCACACATTCGATCCCAGCGGGAAACAGATCGCGAAGGTAAAGGTGCTGTGAAGAACATTCTGATCGGCGGAATTGGAAACGTCTTGCTGGGGGATGACGGTGTCGGGCCGTACATCGCGCGATTCCTCGATGCCCACTACACATTCGAGCCTGGGATCGAAATCGCCGACCTGGGGACTCCAGCCTTAGACTTAATCGACCAGATCTCCGGACGGGACGCCGTCATCCTGGTCGACTCGGTGAGTATCGATGCGGAGCCGGGAACCATCGTGCTCTATAGAAAAGAAGAGATCACGCGGTTGACACCGCAAGTTCGCATGGATCCGCACTCGCCGGCGCTGGTCGAAACCCTGCTGGCGGCTGAGATGTTTGGAAAGACTCCTGCGGAAGTACTGCTGATTGGAATCGTGCCGCAATCATTCGAAGCAGGGTGCGCCTTGAGTGATCCCGTAGCGGAAGCGGTGGAGGACGCCATCGCAAAAATCCTTGGCGAATTGGAGCGATGGGGAGTTGCCTATCAAAAGAAGCCGCAGCCGGATGAGATTTCGACCTGGTGGACGAGTGAGGCTGCTCTTCAAGCGTTAGTGTCTTAGAGAATTTGCTCGGCGTTCTCTGCGATCTCGGCGGTTAAATGTTGCGACTGAGCCGCAGCCACCATCGCCTGTCCCAGGCTCAAGCCTCCATCTCCGGCAGGAACTTCGCGCTGAGCGTACACTTCAAATCCCGCAAGCCTGAGCTGCGTCTCCAGGTTCCCCGAGAGATAGACGTTATGAAATGTCCCACCACTAAGGCAAACGCGCGCCAGGCCAGTCTTTTTTCGCAGCAATTCGGCAAGTTCTACAAACGCCTTCGCTAGGCCGTTGTGAAAGCGCCGGCTGATCAAGCTCACGGGTACGTGGCGCTGCAGGTCTTCAACAACCCCGGCAAACATTGGACGCGCGCCAATGATCCAGTTGTCCCCGTACGGGATCAGATCCATCGGATAGCCAGACGTGTCCGGTGCATCATCGATCGCCATCTCCAGTTCGATTGCCGCTTGTGCCTCGTAGTTTACCGTTTGTCTTATCCCGACCAACGCCGCGACCGCATCGAACAGTCGCCCACAACTGGAGGTCAATGGCGAGTTCACATTCTGCTCAATCATCCGGATCAGAAGTTCAGTTTTGTTTCTGTCGAGCGCGCGGACAAACGGGATGTTCAGCTTCAGAAACTCCCGGCCAAAGTGGTGCAGAAGATAACTCACCGCCATGCGCCAGGGCTGGTGAATGGCGGCTTCGACGCCAGGCAGCGGCAGGTACTCCAGATGCGCGGCGCGGTCGAAGCCCTCGTATCCAGCGAGTAACACTTCACCGCCCCAGATGTGGCCGTCGGTGCCATAGCCAGTGCCGTCGAGAGCGATGCCGATTACACGGCCTTCGAGATGGTTTTCCGCCATACAACTCGCGATGTGCGCGTGGTGGTGTTGTACACCAACCACATGCGCTCCTCCCCGCTGTCTTGCCCATTGGGTGGAGAAGTATCCGGGGTGGAGGTCGTGGGCGATGACGGACGGTTCAATTTCCAGAATCCGCTCAAGATGCCGGATCGCTTCTCCGAAAAAGCTATAACTTTCGACATTTTCCAAATCTCCGATGTGCTGGCTGAGAAAGGCATGCTTGCCCTTGGTCAGGCAGACGGTATTCTTGAGCTCGCCGCCAACCGCGAGCACGGAAGGTTGTTCGTTCTTGAGAAACACAGGAACGGGGACGAATCCTCGCGAGCGGCGTAGTTGTCGAGTGACGCCGTTACTGACTCGAACGACGGAATCGTCGCAGCGCAGTAGAATTTCACGATTGTGAACCAGGAAAAGGTCGCCCAATCCATGAAGTCTTCTGATTGCCTCACGATTGTCAATCGCGATCGGCTCTTCGCTGAGATTGCCGCTGGTCATGACTAGCGCTCTGAAGCCACCCGCGCGAAGCAGCAGATGGTGAAGCGGCGTGTAGGGCAGGAAAACACCAAGATTGTGATTGAAAGGCGCGACCTGATCGGCGATCAGCGAATCCGGCCTCTTGCGCAGCAAAACGATCGGCCGCTGGATGGACTCGAGAACGTCGCGCTCGGCGGTGCCGAGACGGCAGATACTTTCAGCCGCCTCGAGATCTGGCACCATCACCGCGAACGGCTTTTCTACTCGTCGTTTACGCTCGCGCAAAAGCGAGACAGCTTGAGGGTTCGTCGCGTCGACAGCCAGATGAAATCCGCCCAACCCTTTCACCGCGACAATCAAGCCATTCCGCAGGGCGGAGGCTGCTGCGAGGATGGGATTGTCGCAATCGATCTTTTGTCCGGCTTTGTCCCAAAGCTCAACTTGCGGGCCGCATTCCCAGCATGCATTTGGCTGGGCATGAAAGCGCCGGTCGAGAGGGTTCTCGTATTCTTCGCGGCACACCGGGCACATGGGAAACACTGCCATGGACGTGCTCGGCCGGTCGTATGGAATGTCGCGAACAATCGTGAAGCGAGGTCCACAGTTGGTGCAGTTGATGAACGGATACAGGTATCGCCGATCTCGTGGATCGAACATTTCTCGCCGGCAATCAGGGCAGGTGGCAACATCCGGAGAGATCAGGGTGCGCATCTGTTCCTGGCCGTCGCTGTGCACGATCCGGAAATCGTGATCACCATTGCAGGGCGTCTCGTGGATTGAATAGTCAGTGATTCGCGCGAGGGCAGGCGCATCGGTGGGAAGGTGGTCGACAAAGTCCTGGACAGCTGCAGACGGACCTTGAACTTCAATGGTGACACCCGCTGAGGTGTTACGAATTGTTCCAGACAGTTTAAGGCTGTTCGCCAGCTTGTAGACATAGGGCCGGAAACCTACGCCCTGGACGATACCCGAGACCTCGATGTGGCGGCGTACAACCATACATCACGAATTCACAGCTTCCGGAATGGTGGTCTTGCAGGCACGGCGGCGCTGCTCGAGCCACATCAGCCACTCATGCAAGCCGTTGCCAGTCAGGCAAGAGACCTTCACGATCTCCATCCCCGGATGCACCCGTCTCGCATTTTCAGCAGCGGCATTGATGTCAAAGGGCACATAGGGAAGCAGGTCGACCTTACTCAGGATCATCAGATCCGACTTGAAGAAGATCGAGGGGTACTTCAGCGGCTTATCTTCACCTTCGGTAACACTCAAGACGACGATCTTTGCAGCCTCGCCGAGGTCATAGCTTGACGGGCAGACTAGATTGCCAACGTTCTCGATGAACAGGATGTCCAGGTCCTCAAGATTCCAATCTTCGAGATGGCTGTCGATCATCTTTGCGTCCAGATGGCAGGTGCCGCCCGTGGTGATTTGCTTAACGGGGAAGTGATAGCGCTTCAGCCGTTGCGCATCATTTTCCGTCTGGATATCGCCGGTCAATACGGCAACTCGGTCATGCTTAGGCAGGCTTCCCAGCGTTCGCTCAAGGAGGCTAGTTTTGCCCGAGCCTGGCGAACTGATGATGTTCAAACAGAGAATGCCGTGCGCCTGAAAGCGGGCGCGCAACTCGGCGGCAATACGATCATTCTCACTGAGTACTTTGCGTTCCAACGGAACTCGTTCCATCTTCTTCAACCTCCAAGTAGGCCAGATCCAGTTCCTCGCCGCCGATGCAATGCGTATGGAAACTTGCGCACCGCGGGCATTGAGTCTGGTAATCCTTCACTGCGAACTCTTGTCCGCACGCCTGACAGCGGTAGCGAAACGGGCAAATTTCAATATCCAGTTGCAATCCTTCCATGTCGGTGTCGCGTGTGATTGCGTCGAAACAGAAACGCAGGGCCTCGGGATCGAGCGCGGAGATTTCTCCGATACGCACGCCGACTTTACACGGGATAGCGCCCGGGCGACGGCTCACCTCGGTGCGAACCGCCGACAGCACCGAATATGCAATCCCCATTTCGTGCATGGCTCCTCAACAAATACGCGGTAACTGATCCCCTGCCAGCATGTCAACCATGCGGCTGGTGCCAAAGGCAGTCCGCATCGTCACGAGGGCTGGCTGGTTTTCGACAACTGTACCGATGATCGCTGCATTTTGCCCAAGAGGATGGCGGCGCATTGCCTGCAAGACTGAATCGGCTGCTTCCGGCGCGACGATCGCGATGAGTTTGCCCTCATTGGCGACGTAAAGTGGATCCAGGCCCAACATCTCGCAGGCACCACGAACCTCCTGGCGTACGGGAATCGTTGTTTCTACAATCTCGATGCCGACCTGGGATTGTTGTGCGATTTCATTGAGCGTGCTGGAAACGCCGCCTCGCGTCGGATCGCGCATGCAACGGATTTCGCGACTCACGTTCAGCATGCTTGCAGTGAGGGTATGAAGCGCCGCGCTGTCGCTCTCGATGGCCGTTTCGAATTCCAAGCCTTCACGCTGCGCGAGAATCGCAATACCGTGCTCTCCGATCGAGCCACTAAGAAGCACCTTGTCGCCTGGGCGGGCGCGGTTGGCGGAGAGTGTGAGACCTGCGGGAACAACGCCAACGCCCGTTGTGTTAATGAAGATTCCATCCCCTTTGCCCTTTTCGACGACCTTGGTGTCGCCAGTGACGATAGCCACGCCAGCCGCATTCGCCGCGCAATGCATGGAGGTCACAATTCGTTTCAGCTGGTCGAGGGGCAGGCCTTCTTCAATGATGAAAGCGGCACTTAGGTAGAGAGGAGTCGCTCCGCCCATCGCCAGGTCATTCACGGTGCCGTGCACGGCGAGGAAACCAATGTCTCCGCCGGGAAAGAAGAGGGGCTTGACGACGAAAGAGTCGGTTGTGATTGCGACACGCTCACCGTTGATGCTTACCACTGCCTGATCGTCAAGCTGGTTGAGTGCCGCGTTGTCAAAGGCGCGAAGGAAAACGTCGTGCACCAGTTCCGCGCTCAGCCTTCCGCCGCTGCCGTGTCCGAGCAGGACCGTATCTTTGGCAGCAAGCGGTGTGGGGCAACTCAGCTCCATGAGCGTTTTTGTGAGCGGCGACATTTATTTTCTAACCTACCTTCGCGTGGCGACGGTACTGGTAGTAGGCTGCGCAAGCACCTTCGGACGACACCATCAACGCACCCAGAGGATTTTGCGGTGTACAACGCATGCCGAAGGCTGGACAATCTGTCGGCTTGTTCAGTCCTTGCAGTACCTGGGCGCTGATACACTCAGCAGGTTCGTCTACCGTGATCTCTTCAAGATTGAAGACTCGATTGGCATCGAACGCTGCGTATTCTTCCCGCATACGAAGTCCGCTCGCCGGAATATTTCCAATGCCGCGCCATTTCTGATCGGCTACTTCGAAAACGTCGGCGACAACCCGCTGGGCTGGCAGATTTCCTTCGTAACTCACTGACCGAACGTATTGATTCTCGAGCTTCGTCTCGCCGGCTTCGAGTTGCTTGACCAACATAAGCACGGAGGCCAGCAGGTCGACAGGCTCAAAGCCGCCGACCACGATGGGCACACGAAAGTCGCGAACCAGCCCTTCATACTCGCTGCAGCCCATGACGGTACACACGTGTCCTGGAGCGATGAAGCCCTGCACCCGATTGGTTTCAGAGACCATCAAGGCTCGAATGGCTGGGGGAACCAGGACATGCGAAACCAGTAAAGAAAAGTTTCTCAGGCCTTCCCGTTTGGCCTGCCAGGCCGCCATCGCATTTGCCGGAGCCGTGGTTTCGAAACCGATGGCAAGGAATACGACTTTTCGGTCGGGATTGGCTCGCGCAATCTTGACTGCTTCGGTCGGAGAATATGCGATACGGACGTCAGCCCCTTCAGCACGAGCGCGAAACAGATCGGAATTCGACCCAGGGACGCGCAACATATCGCCGTAGGAAACGAGGATGACATCCGGCCGTAGGGCAAGCTGGATCGCCTTATCGATTGTCTCTAATGGAGTGACGCAAACTGGGCATCCGGGGCCGTGGACGAGCTCTACTTCGTTCGGCAGGAGTTCATCGATGCCATAACGCATGATGGTATGGGTCTGCCCGCCGCAAATCTCCATGAGCACCCAAGGCTTGGTGGTTACCGCGGCAATCTCGTCGGCTAAGGCGCGGGCAAGGCGGAAGTCGCGGTATTCATCGAGGTATTTCATCGGCCCAGCCTTGACTTTACGGAGGGTTAGAACACCTATCGGTGATCCGAATCACACAAAGATGTGAGAGATAACTGGCGAGAAATGCTAGGACGTGGACGCCGGATCCGGGCCCAATTCCTCGACCATGCCGCCCATTTCCTGGAGGATCTGATAGGTGCGCTCAGCCTCGTCGGCGTCGACTTTGCTGATGGCAAAGCCTACGTGCACCATGACGTAATCGCCGACCCCTGCTTCGGGAACGAAATCAAGGGAGACTTGCCGGACTATGCCTCCAAACTGTACCCGACCAGAACGGAGGCCGCCTGCTTCGTGGATTTCAATAACTTTGCCGGGAATTGCCAGGCACACGGCCGCCTCCTGATACATCTCTACGCGGAGAACGCACTCGGGTCGGTGACCGAGAGCACATGGCCGTGTGACCTGAATTTCCAGGGACGAATACACGCCATACGGTAACGACTGTATTGCGGCCTTCAAATCACTGCGCTAAACTCACTTTGTGTTTTAGGAATTCGGGCGGTCATGGGCTAGTGTTCGCAGCGCTGCGACGTTCGGCCCTCACGATCGCCCTTTAATTTTGCCCCCGCAAGTCCAGTTTGTCCGCCCACGTACCTTCGTAAGTAACTTGTCATCAACATTTAACGTGACATTCATGCGGGCGCAACCGCGCGATTGTATTTCTGGCGTATGCGCACGGAACATCGTAGCCAGAAACCTCAATATCAGGTTCTTTCCCTAGCTGAGAATCTGTCCAGCCGGCATCTGCTTTCAAAGTTTCTTTCCCTCCAGCGGATCGAGTCACTCTACGCTCGTGTGCGATGCGGGGGCGGCGAAAACTGGTTCGATCGCTTGCTCGCAGAAATGCAGATTCGTTACGAGGTTACTGAAAGAGACCTGGAACGCGTGCCCCGGAGTGGTGCTGCACTTTGTGTCTCAAATCATCCCTTTGGCATGCTGGACGGCGCGGTGCTGTGTGCTTTGCTCAGCCGCGTCCGCAGCGACTTCAAGATCATGACCAACTTCCTCTTGGCTGGAATCCCGGAGGTGGAGGAGCATTGCATCTTCGTGAATCCAATGGGCGGAAGGGAAGCACTCCGCAAGAATCCAGCCGCCCTGCAACAGGCATTACAGTGGCTGCGCGAAGGTCACATGCTCGCAGTCTTTCCGGCCGGGGAGGTGTCTCGCCTGCAGTTGACCCAGCGGCGGGTTACCGATCCTGCATGGGATCCGATGATTGGGCGTCTCGCGCGATTGACCTCGGCGGAGGTGGTGCCGGTATTCTTTCCAGGTAGAAATAGCGTGACATTCCAGGCTCTGGGCGTGGTGCATCCTCAATTGCGCACCGCGTGGCTGGCGGGAGAATTTCTTAATCAAGCCGGACGATCGATCGAAGTTCGGGTTGGCAACCCGATATCAGCTGAAGTCGTTGCACGCATTTCAAATGAGGAGGAAACGATTGATCATTTGCGGCGTCGCGTTTATTTGCTCTCAAACCGCGGAACGAGCGATCGCCGTTTTCCATTCCAAGCATTGACAGCAAAACCGTTTACTGCGAAACGACAGGCTACGATAGCGGATGCAATACAAGCAGAAGTTTTGGCGTCCGAACTTGGAACTCTGAGTTCGGAACAATGCCTTAGTGAGACACGCGATTTCTCAGTCCACGTAGCCCGTGCCCGGCAAATACCGAATGTGCTGCTCGAAGTCGGCCGGTTAAGAGAGATTACTTTTCGCGCAGTCGGTGAAGGAACCGGCGAAAGCCGGGACCTGGATTCTTTCGACGATCACTACCTGCACCTATTTTTGTGGGACAAGGCCCGGCGATGCATTGCGGGAGCGTATCGCATGGGAATTTGCCCCGAGCTATTGCGTTCTCGGGGAGCAAAGAGTCTCTACACCAGCACGCTCTTCAAATACGATCCGGAATTCTTTGAGCGGTTGGGGCCGGCGGTTGAACTCGGACGATCGTTTGTGCTGCCGGCATACCAGCGGCAGTTTGCGCCACTCTTGCTGTTGTGGAAAGGCATTGCAGGCTATCTCGCCAAGCATCCTGAGACGCCGATCCTGTTTGGCGCTGTCAGCATCAGTAAGGAGTACAGCGCCGCCTCGAGAGCACTTATCGTTCGTTACTTTGATTCGCGCCGGCAGCATCAGATGGCCGGAATGGTTCGACCGCGCCGCCCCTTCCGTTCTTCCTGGTTGCGCTCCTGGGATTGCGCGGGAATTTGTCAATCGCTCATTAATTTGGAAGACCTGGCGAGCTCAGTTTCCGACCTTGAGATCGATTCGAAGGGGTTGCCTATCCTTCTCCGTCAGTATGCCAAGCTCGGAGGTGAATTCCTGGCGTTTAATGTCGATCGGCAATTTTCCGACGTGCTTGACGGCTTAGTCGTGGTTGACCTGAGGCGCACCAATCCCTCGGTTCTGGAGCGGTACATGGGTAGGGCGGGTCTGATGGACTTTCGGAGATATCACGAGCTCTTAAGTTACCCCGATCCGGCAGTAATAAGTTCTAGTGGCGTCTCGCCGACTGCAACCTACATCACCTAAGGTGGAAAATCAGGCGGAACGCGGGAGATCTGATTCCGAGCCGCCCTCGGGAGATCGCTCTCGAGATTCCGGTAGCTCGTCGCTATTGGCATGTCTTCCCGAAAGCGCCGGGTGCAGCGCAGGAGATGTCGACTGAACCGCCCACTTCCTTAGTAAAAACGAATGGTGAGCGCGGAAGGAATCGAATCCGCACAGAAACGTAAATTCAACACTATACCGAGCAACGGATGGCAGTTTTAGCGATCTTAGTACATATAAGGCAGTCTTAATGGATTGTTATTGGATTGTGAAATCCGTGGACCTCACAGCGAGTTCAAGAAAGCCTGCAGCTGTCCCTTCTGGACGGGCGCAAGACGCTCATAGCGATCCCGGACCCTAGACGCCTCACCACCATGACGTTCAATTGCCTGATGGTAGGTAACCGACTTGCCATCGTGCATCATCCACGAACGAAAACGTAGACCCCAGAGGGGGGCGGTGCGGAACTCGTTGGCAGTTAGTGGGTCGAGATACTCCGGTTTGGCAGCCTGGGGAATGTTGTCTCCTGTGCCCACGTCGTGCAGCAGGAAATCGCTGTACGGATGAATTGTCTTTCCGCCAATGAAGTCTGGAACTCGATATTGCCCGCCATTGATTAGCGTTCCGGGTGGGAGCGTCTTGTAGGTCGATACGTGGCAGAGAGCGCAACCAATTTCCGAAAAGAGCTTCTCTCCGACTCGGGCGTCGGAACTAGCCGAAAGCTGTTCGTCTCTAGGAATAGGCGCTGTGTGGCGTATCTCCTCGACTAGGCGTTCCAGTTCTGTTCTTTCCGTTTTCGGACCAGCCTGGTCGAACGGAGTAGGGCCGTCGCTCGGATTGTGGCTAGCGTACTCGTCGGGGTAGAGTTGGTTGCGAATTCCTAACTCATTCCGCAAAGAATCTGCGCTGGCTGACATCAGGCTGCTGTGCTGGTTCTTCCAGCCAAAGCGACCAAGTCTTGTCTCTGAGGCGGAGTTCGACTCCAGCACCGGCGCTTCTGCAAGGATTCCTGCAATCCCAGTCTTGCCGACGCGCTGTTCGTCTGCAATTCGCCGCAAGTCCGCATCGGCGATAGCTTCGATGAAGCCGTCTCCTAGCAGGTTTACGGACACTCGTTCACCCACGATCCCTTTCTCCAGAATCTTCCCTTGCGTCGAGTCGCCATGCCGATGAACGATGCCGCCCTCGACAACCGGCACGTACCTTCTGTTCTCCCACCGGCCTGCTCTCTGCACGGTCAACTGGCTGCTACCAAAATTCGACGGCACTGAGTGGCACTGCTCGCAGGTCGTGGCGTTGTTGGGGTAGGCGCCAGTCTGCGCCATAGAATCGCGGAAAGGCAGTACAAGAACACAGCACGCTACTCTCGCGCCGCGCATGAAGAGCGCATTCATTTTTTTGGCAGTCCCTTGATGTACCGCTTGTTCGGTACAATGGAATCGAAGGACGTTTCGATCTCGGCAGCGGAGCTAGGTTGTTTCTGCAGTTCGATTCCCTGAGACGCGGCAAATGCACGCAGGGCAGCCACGAGTGATTGTAGGTCGGCCCCCTTCTCCTCAAGGCTGATCCATACTGGTTTCTGCGTACCAAGCTCCAGAGCGACGCCATCTGCGTCCCATGCACTGTACTCCTCGTTCTCAATGTCGATAACTTCGAGATCGGCTTGCATCGCGTAAATTGACAGGTACTTGACGACTTCGCGGGAGTCCTTCATCAGCAAGAAGACAGGGAATCTCATTCGGCTTGAGCCTTTTCCTCTGGCTTATGGGGTAAAAGCATAAGTGATGCTAATATCTCGCCATTTGGCATCATTGAAGAGAACAGCATCTTTCCTGCATCGACATGCTACGGAAAGATTGTGCTCGTCGGTCCAATGAATTGTCAGCTGATCGAGGTTAACCGTTGCGCCAAAGATTCCCTTTCTCGAAGTCCAGAGTTGGTAGCCAAAAAGATTATACGGTCTGGAGATTTGGACATGCGATTCATAGGAACTCAGAGCTCCTCCGCATTCGCCACCCTCCGTAAAGGCGACGTAATGACCCGACGGGTTCCGAACCGTAAGTCCAGTAGTAAGATCACAACCGCACGATGACAAGATGCAGATACACCCAGCCAACAGTGCTGTTATTGCGTGCTGCAGTCTCTTTTCCATTCTGCGTACTCCCATCCGCGACGAACCAAGTCTGAATCGTTTGCCCTATCGGAGTATGGAGCGATGAACGGCCACATCCCTTGACCCGTGAACTGCGGCCATCTCCCATTCCTATATGCACTCTGAAGATCGGTCGCAATCTGAGCGATGCCCGCGCCTCCTTGGCACTGCCATTGGCTGTAGCCGTATGCGTTGCACATCGCTCCCCACTGATAATTCCCGAACGCATCATTTGTGCTGTGGTCGTAATAGAAGCTTTTGGGGTCCCAAGAACCGCCGTTCCATGAGTTCATAACAAACAGAGGGAGAGAATAGCTGAGATCTTCATTGGCACTCGTTTCCATTGCCTCATGAACGTTGCTGTCAAGTGCTCCCCAGGGGTCTGTAGGACCAGGCGAGGGAGAAGAGGCACACTTGGCGCGTTTTTTGTCAAGGCCAAAAGGGTCAAGATGGCCAACCGGATCATTCCACACATAAGAATAGAAGTTGATGCCTGCGGCTAGCTTTTTCGGGTCCTCGCTTATGAATCGGCCAATCGCGGGGTTGTAGTATCTGGCCCGTAGAAAGTACAAGTTAGAACCATCATTTTCACGCCCCGTGTATAGGAACGCATTCGCGCTGATTGCTCCCGATGCTGTCGTGTTCCCGAATGGATCGTAACCGTACTGGCTTTGAATCGCGCCTGTTGAACCGGTCAGTGCTAATGAACTTCCAAGTGCGTCCGTAAGGAAATTTACAGTGCCAACGGAATCGGTGCGCGTGAAATACTCATCGATTCCACCAACTAACAGGTTCGCGATTGGCGTTGTACCAGACAGCTCTTGGATAGGATTGGCACGATCGTAGAAAAAAGTGGTTGCCGACGCTCCGAGGATACTCTTACTGAATCTGCGTCCAAACGCATCGTAGCCAAATGCTCCCGTACTTGCAGAGTCGATGGTCGAAAGCTGATTCCTCGCATCCCAGCTGTAGGTGTGAACGGAGTCGCCTACCGTATTGCCATTTGCATCATAGGAAATGCTGACGCCGCCCCAGTTGGTCAACTCGTTCGCCGCATCGTACGTAGCAGACGAAACGGCAGCCGGAAAGCCCGTTGCTGCGAAAGAACCTGAGACCGTAGTTCTTTGTCCGAGCACATCGTAGCCATAACCCAAATCCCCAACGGAATTCGAGCTGAGCGTGTAAGTGATCGCTGTCAGGTGAGAATCCTGATCGTAGGTGTAACCCGCTACAATGCCGTTCGGCAGGGTCAGCGTGGACCGCCGATTGGCGCTGTCGTAGGTGAAGTTCACCGTGCTTGAACCCTGCGCGATCTCGGTCAGGCGGTTCGCGTTGTCATAGCTATAGTCCACTTCCGTCTGCCCAGCTACCTGCATCGAAGTGCGCCGTCCTGCGTTGTCGTAGCCGTAGCTAATGCTGCCTTGTGGTGTGGTCTCACCCGTCAGCCGGTTGAGTCCGTCATAGCTCCGTGTGATGGTTCCTGAAATCGAGTCCACGGCCTGCGTCATGCGGTTTCCCGCGTCGTATTGATAATTGATTGTGCTGTCGTACTGGTTGTTGTTCGCTCCGAAACCAACCATCGTCACCCGGTTCAGGCCATCGTAGGCGTAGCTGGTCACCTGTCCTTTGCGATCCGTAAAGCTCGAAAGATTACCATTCAGATCGTAGAGGTAACTTTCCTGGCGGTTCAGCGGATCGGTCCGGGTCTCCACCTGATCCATGTTGTTGTAGCTGTATGTGGTGGTGTGGTTGAGGGCATCGGTCACCGTCTGCAAATTTCCGTTGGCATCGTAGGCAAACGATGTGCCGTTTCCGACGGGATCAGTGATCTGGGTCACCTGGTTGAGATCGTTGTACTGGTACTTCGTTCTGTGTCCGGCAGGAGCAGTGACTGAGAGCAAGCGTCCTGCGGCATCGGTGAACCGCGTGGTCTGATTGCCTTGCGGGTCGAGGATGGAAGTGAGGTCTCCGCCCGAATAGCCGAAGGCCACCGTGTTGCTTTGGGCATCCGTCACCGTGGCGGGAGTTCCGTCCGGGTTGTAGCTCACCGCCGTGTTGTGGCTCAGCGGATCGCTGATTTGCACGGTATTGCCGTTGGTGTCTATGCTGAAACTTGTTGTGTGGCCCAAGGGGTCCGTCACGCTGGCGAGTTGGTTGTAGGTGGAGTCGAAGGAGAAATAGCTGGTGACGGGC
>Ga0335069_10001144_pt1 | contig 42809 bp, 29 predicted proteins | sample Lox_Sample_11_FD_206714 | JGI IMG/M metagenome (GOLD analysis project Ga0335069, IMG submission 206714) | Soil microbial communities from Loxahatchee National Wildlife Refuge, Florida, United States - Lox_Sample_1.1 | ecosystem: Environmental > Terrestrial > Soil > Wetlands | place: USA...
GGCGGATTGGGGGCGGGGGAATTTGAATAGGGGAGGTGCGGATGGGGGAGGGGCTTCAGAGCCGCAGGGATTGCAATCCCTGGGCTTTTGAGGTTGGGGTGGTGCGGGATCGGGCGGGGAGATTGGGGGTTGGGGGATGAGTTGAAGGGGTGGTGGGGGAGGGGGCGGGGTGAGGCCGGCGTAGGCGAGGAGTTGGGCGGCAGCGAGGCGTGCGGTGCCGGGGTTTTTGGCGCTGGTGAGCTGGACGAGGGTGGCGATGGCGGCGCGGGCGTGGTCCTGGGCGATGATCTGGAGCTGCTGGGCGAGGAGCTGGGTGCGGAGTTGGCGGTGGGATTGATACTTGGCGGAGGCGAGGAGTTCTTCGGTTTCCTCCTTGGAGAGGTCGAGGTCTTTGAGGATTTCGTCGAGGGAAGAGGAGGCGTCGCGGAGGGTGGTATGGAGGTGGTGGAAGGAATATTTTTTCGTGTTCGGTGATTCGTGGTCCGTGACTCGTGGGGGCTGGTCGGTGATGGTGGATTCCGGTGTGGCGGTGAGCGGTTGGTTGGACATTGTTTTCCCCTCCCGTTTGGACGTGTTCGTTGGGTTTATTTGGTCAGGCGGCACCCTTATCGATCGAGCGTGAGGGCCCGCGGGTTTCCACCCGGGGCTCCTGGATACTGTACGGCAAATGTTTGGGTTGTCAAGAAAAATCTTTTGGGGGTGAAATTGGGGGTGAGTTCAAATCTTGTTGTCCCGGCCGCTTCGAAAAAGTGCCTTTCAAAGGAATGATCGATGGGCTTTCTGATGGCTGCTGTTGTTACCTACCATCCACGTCCTCTCGATCACTTTGCCGCCCCCTCCACTTGCTCGATCTTCACAACGTGCCGCAGCGAAATCAGCCGCGACCAGTCGGCCAGATGCTCACCGGCCCGCTTGACGCCGAAGATATGCACCGCGAGATTTTCGATAAACACCGGAACCGGATCGGCGATTTCCACGGTTTCGCCCGTCGTCAGCGTGAGGCGCAAGGGCACGAAGGGGTCGCGTTTCAGCAGTGAATTAAGCGTCTCTGGATTCATCACTGTATCTCCGTGATTTCAGCACGACATGCGCTATTTTACACCCTTGAACGCCATCGGCAAAGGCGGAAACGAAGCTCCTGCCGCGCTTCTGGACCAACGCCGACGGTTATCGTAGTTTCAGTACGCCCAAGCCATACACCTTGATTTCAGAACAAGAACGCAGGAAAAGTTCAACTGGTTTCTGGTCGCCCCGAGTTGACGGGAGGGAACTTTATTTCCGTGATTTGACTACTGTTTTCTTTGATGGACAACCGTCTGCGACGTTTCCGTCGGTTCGATGGGTTCCGCGAAATCCTGCTGAGAATCTGAACTTGCGATGGAGCCGCAGGGACTCAGTCCCTGGGCTTGGGCTGTGGGGGCGGGGGGGGGGTAGTGAAGCGATGGTTATTTTGCGGGTTGTGGGAGGGTGAGGATTTCGGCGGGGATGATGGTGACGGGGCCGAGGAGGCCGGAGGGGAGGAGGGGGGAGTCGGGTTTGAAGAGGTCGACGCTGGTCCAGGTGATGCGTTTGTCTTCGGGGAGGCGTTGGTCGCCGATGAGGCGGTTGGGCCAGAGGTTGGTGATTTTGATTTCGAGGTGGTTGGTGCCGGGGCGGAGGGCGGGGGTGATGTCGAGACGGAAGGGGGCTTTCCAGAGGGTGGGGAAGTGCAGGTTGTTGAGGGAGATTTCGGCGAGGTTTTTGACGGAGCCGAGGTCGAGGAAGGCGCGGCGATTGGGTTGGAGGAAGTCGGCGGGGAGGGTGAAGTCGAAGGAGTAGGTGGCGGTGCCGGAGAAGTATTTGATGCCGGGGTCGGAGGAGTCGGTGAAGGAGATGAGTTTGTCGAAGGTGGCGGAGGGTGGTGCGCCGAGATTGGGCGGGAAGGTGAGTTGCCAGGGACCGGGGAGGGTGAGGGGCGCGGGGAGGGCGGGGGCGGTGAGCGAGTGGGTTTGGCCGGTGCGGGTGGTGAGGGTGTAGGCGCCGGGCTGCCGGGCGAGGAGGGAGATTTTGTTGTCGGAGATGGTGGGGGCATCGGCGTCTTGTGTGGTGTTGGGCGTGAAGAGTGTTTTGCCGTCGTGTTCGATGGAGGCGAGCGGGGCGGCGTCGGCGGGGTGGCGGAAGATGACGAAGACGGAGCCGAAGGGGTCGAAGTGGATGGGGAGGGTGGTGCGGTTCTGGTCGGATTGGTAGAGGGCGGGGGATTCGATGGTGGCGGAGTCGGGGTGGAAAAGTTCGGGGGATTTGTTGGGGATGCGGAAGGTGCATTGCGCGGTGAAGTCAGTGTCCTGCTGATTGGAGAGGAAGTAGATGTCGGTGTTGGCGGCGGGGTCGGTGCGGTGGATGAAGAGGAGGTTGGGGGTGGTGGGAGTGGATTGGAAGTCGGGCGGGGTGGCGAGGGCTTTTTGCAGGTCTTCGCCGTCGACTATTTTGCCTTGGCCGCAGGGGTGTTCGGTGATGGTTTTTCCGTCGCAATCGGCCCAGAGTTTTTGGGCGAGGGATTGGATGGCGGCATCGTCCTGCGGGTAGTTGGCGAGGGAGGGTGATTTTTGCGGGCGCGGGCCGTAGATGGTGGCGCCGGCGTTGACGAGGGATGCGATTTTCTGCAGGAGAGGGAGGGTGATGCGGTCGGTGGGGGGGAGGACGAGGAGGCGGTAGCGCATGCCGGAGTCGAGGACGAGGTCGCCGTGATCGACGGAGGCGTGGTGGAGGAGGACTTCGGCGTTGCAGACGTCGTAGCTGTAGCCGGTGGGTGGGGCGGGGGTGAGGTCTTTGTGAGAGAGGGTGGCGGGTGCGCCTTCGCCGTAGAAGTAGCAGAGGTCAGCGGCGTAGCGGCCTTGCTGGAGGAGGTATTGGGAGCGGGTGATGTAGCTGATCCAGGCGGCGCCCTGGTTCCACCAGGTGTTGGTGCGTTCGAAATTGATGCCCCAGGGGCCCATGCTCATGCCGGGTTTGCGGTCGAGCCAGGGTTGGTGGGCGTAGCGGTGGAAGATGAAGCGGTTGACGCCCTGGCAGAATTCGAAATCGCCGAGGGCTTTGAGAGACTGAGGATCGTTTTTCCAGGAGGCGGAGTGCGCGGAAGAGGTGAAGGATTCTGTGGCGGCGATGTTCTGGCCGTAGATGTGGGCGGCGGAGGCAGTTTCGTGGGGGTCGTCGATGTTGTTGTCGAAGGTGCGACTGACCCAGAACTCGCCCATGGGGATGTCGCAGCGGCCTTTGCATTGGAGCTGGTCGGCGACGGTAGGGAGGCCGATGCCGGTGGCTTCGCTGGTGAGGAACATGCCGTGCTGGTGGGCGAGGTCGTGCCATGTGCCGTAGTGGTTGTCGGCGACAAGATCGGCGAGGGTTCGTCGGAAATCCCAGAAGAAGCGTTGGGTTTGGTCGGCGCTACCGACGATGCGGCCGGTGAAGGCTGGGAGGTAGGGGGCGAGGTCGTATCCGCGGCGGGATTTGAAGTCGTCGGGCATGAGAGGGGTCCAGTTTTCGCAGCCGGCCTCCCAACTGTCGAGGAGGATGTCGGTGAGGGTGTTGCCGATGAGGGAAGGGGAGTCGGCGATGACGGGGCCGAACATGCCGTTGAATTGGGCGGTGACGGCGTCGCGGCTGAGTTTGTCGCATTCGAGACCGGCGGCGGTGGAGGGGTGGGTGGTGACGCCGGTGCTGGTGTGGCCGAGGCGGACGATGGTCCAGTCGCCGGGGGGAGCATCCCAGGAGGATTTGCCGGTGAGGGTGATGATGGTGGTGGGGTTGATGGAGTCTTCGGCGGGCGAGGAGGAATTGGGGAAGTCGTTGGCGTGGCGGTCGACTTCGATGCCGGATTGGCCGGTGAGGTTGTTGATGCGATTGCCGGCGAGGTGGAGTTCGGCGATGGAGATTTCCGGGGATGCTTTTTCGTAGGGGGGGATGAGCAGGCGGAAGAAGCTGGCGGTGGTGGTGGGGAAGGTGTTGAGGCGGTTGCGTTTGATGGAGGTGATTTTGGTGAAGGTGGTGCCGTCGTTGCTGGAGTCGAGTTCGAAGGGTTGTCTGCCGTTACCGCCGGAGCTGAAGAAGAGGAGGGAGGAGCAGGTGGCGGGTGGGTTGAAGGCGAGTTGTATCCAGCGGGTTTGGGGTTGCGTTAAGGCGGGGAGGGAGGTGGAAGTGGCGGGGTCGGCGTCGGAGATTTTGGAGGCGTCGAAATGGTCGGCGCTGGCGGTGATGGCGGTGGGGGCGGGCGGTTCGTGGGGAGAGGCGGGGAAGGCGAAGAGGGCGATGTCGCGGTAGAAGTCGCGGATGGTTTCGGGCTGGGGGAGATTGAGGGGGATGGCTTGGTTGCCGGGGATGGTGCGTTCGGTCCAGACGATTTTCTGCATGGATTGGGCGGGAGTGATCCAGGGGCCGCCGGATTCGGACCAGCCGTCGCAGCCTTCCATGGAGATCTGGAGGTTGAGTCGGTGGGCTTCGGAGAGGGCGTGGTGGACGAGGTTGCGCCACTCGGGGCTCATGAATTTGATGGGGCCGTGGACGGCGCTTTGGTCGACGGTGAAGTTCTGCGCGCCGGCGAGGCCGATGTGTTTCATGGCTTCGAGGTCAGCGGTGATTCCTTCCGCGGAGACGTTGCCGCTGACCCAGTGCCACCAGGTGCGGGGCTTGGCGGAGTCGGGTGGATTGAGGAAGTTGTCGTCGAGGGTGGCGGTGCGCGCGGGGCTCGGGAGGAGGACGAGCGCGGGAAGCGCGAGGAGGAGGGGGCGGATGGATTTCATTTGCAGCTCCGGGGGAGAAGTGGTGAGGGCACTATACGCGAGTGAGCGGTGAATATTGCAAGGTTGTTTTGAAATATTTGGTTGGGTGGCGGGGAGGCGAAAGGGGAGGGTGGGGTGGGCTTCGTGGTCATCGTGGAGGGGCTGCGTCAGAGACGGATGAATGGCCACGAAAGAGACTAAAGACACGAAAGGGGTGTTGGGGTGTTTTGGAGCCGCCTGTAAGTGGGGAAGCGGCAGGGGTTTGGCGGGTTAATATTGATTTACTTTATAGAAGTATTAATTATTTTAAGTTTTTCTTGCGTTTTGCTTCAATTTCTCTACACTTGAGGCATGACTACTCGTGCGAATATTCGGTGTCCGGCGTGTCGGGGGGCGATGGTGCCGGCGGCGCTGAGGTGTGGGGCGTGCGATCTGACGGTGACGGGGGATTTTGTGACGAATGAGTTCGCGGCGCTGGGGGAGGAGGATCTGCATTTTCTGCGGATCTTCGTGCACTGCGAGGGGCGGATTCGGGAGATGGAGTCGGCGCTGGGGGTGAGTTATCCGACGATCAAGAATCGGCTGGCGAAGTTGAAGGAGACGCTGGCGGCGGGTGGGCCGGAGTTGGTGGCTGAGGTCACGAGTCCGGCTGCACAGCGAGATGCCAAGGGGGAGATTCTCGAGGCGCTGGAGGCGGGGCGGGTTTCGTTTGAAGAGGCGATGGATCAACTTAAGCGCTTACGCGCGGGAGAAGAATCATGAAGGCTGAGATTTTGAAGATTCTGGAAATGCAGGCGGAAGGAAAACTGACGCGGGAGCAGGCCGCGGAATTGCTGGCTGTACTTGCGGACGGGGCACGGGAGAAGAATGAGCAGGATGCACGAACAGGGAGTGCCCCGTCCGCAGGGGGATGTTCGGGCGCGGGGAGCACCGGAGGCGGGGCGTTTCGGGATTTTGTGGACAAGGTGACGGAGATGGGGACGAAGGTGGGGCATTCGGCGAGCATCTGGGGCGGGGAGATCATGAACACGGTGCATCGGGATGAAGGGGGGAACAGTGTGACGTTGAGCAAGCTGGACGCGCCGCCGCTGGGGGAGAACGGGGTGTTTCGGGGGAATGTGCTGAGTTTGTCGAAGGTGGCGCGTCTGACGCTGAATCGGTCGGAGCTGGCAAACAATATCGTGACGGCGAGCAAGTTTTCGCGGGTGGAGTTGACGGAGTCGAAATTCACGCAATGCGACATCAGCGGGAGTTCGCTGACGGAGCTGACGCTGGTGAATTCGGTGATCCGGGCGGTGGTGTTTGCGGGGGTGAAGTGTGCGCGGCTGCGACTGGAGGGGAACAGTGCGCTGGATGGGTGCACGGTGCAGGCGACATCGATGAAGGGGTTGACGGGTACGGAGGGGACGACGCTGCGCGGGGTGACGATCGCGGGGTGCATGCTGGCGGACGTCACGATGCGGCAGACGACGCTGGAGCAGGTGCGGCTGAGCGATTGCAAGGCGGATGGGTTGATGCTGGAGGAGTGCGCGTGGCGGAATTGCCAGTTGATTGCGTGCAAGATGCGGGGGACAAAGATTCGAGGGGTGACGCTGGAGGGGCGGGTTTTGCGGAATCTGGATTTGTCGGGGAAGACGATTGAGGGGGATGAGGCGTTTGCACGGGAGGTGGGGTTGTAATTGAACCGCGGGGAGGCGCGGAGGGCGCGGGGGTGACGGATGCGTGAACGCCGGGCGTTGATGTGGTCGAGGATCGCGTGCCGGAGTGTTGTGCAGGCACAGAATCGCTGAATCGGCCGTTGGGGCCGATTCAGCGATCATTGGCAGGATGCCAATGCCACGATTAAGCGCGTCGGCGTCGGAGAATCATCGGGAAGCCGAGGGCGATCAGGAGCAGGGTAGTGGGTTCGGGGACGGACCAGGCGAGGCCGTAGGTGGTGTCCTGCGGGACGTTGAACTGGGCGTTGACGATGTCGATCTGGTAATTGCCGGCGGGGAGGTTGTCGTAGAGGTATTCGACGTTGTCGATATCGCTGGTGGAGTAGTCGATGTTGTTGCCGAGGGCGCCGCCGGGGAGGACCTGGAAGAGGTAGAGGTCGAGGTCGGTGAGCTGGTTGCGGGTGAGGGTGGAGGCGGGCTGCCAGGTACCACCAGCACCAGCGTTGCCGATGGTGACGGGGGCGTCCCAGCAGAGGGTGGCTTTGAAGAGACCGCTGACGGGGACGTTGATTGTGTAGCGTGCGACGATGGTGTTGGCGGCGGCGCCGGCGGTGATGGTGTTGAGGTCCCAGCCGATGGGGTTGACGAGTCCGGCGGGCTGGCGTCCTGCGGCGTAGTTCTTGAGGCTGCCGACTTCGTTGAGGAGTCCGGTGCCGAGCTGGGGATCGAGGCCGGGCTGGACGGTCGGATTGGAACCTCCGAACTGGGCGGCGGTGGTACCGGCGGGGAGGGGGGTGATGCCTTTACCGGGGAGGCGGGCCCATTGGGTGGCGGCGTCGGCGCGGGTGATGGGGTTGCCGTCGGGGCCGGTGTGGGTAGCGCCATTGAGGAGGATGGCTTTCATGACGCGGTGGTCGGCACTGAAGCCCTGGCCGACGGGGCTGTTGACGTAGTACTGGTAGACGAGAGAAGAGGCGCCGGAGACGAGGGGCGCGGCGAAGCTGGTACCGGCGAGGCTGCCGGCCTGGACGAAATCGCCGGCGCCGAGGTTGGGGCCGGGGTTTCGGTTGGCGAATGGCGGCCCCGGGATGAAGGGGGCGGTGTTGTCGCCGGCGGTGCCGTACTGGGTGGTGGTGGCGCCGCCGTTGAAGGAGTCCTGGTTATAGAAGGGAACGCCGCCGGCGTTGGTGGAGCTATATTCGTACTGGCCGCCGGCGGTGGTCTGGAAGTAGCCGTTGTCGAAGGCGGGGGGCGCGTTGAAGGTTCCGACGGCCGCGGCGCTGGCGGGGTTGCCGCCGGGAGCGACGATGTCGGTCTTGAAGCGTCCGTAGCCGGTGATGGGGCTGACGTCGGTGGTGACATTGGTGGTGTTGTAGGAGGCGGCGACGCCGTAGTTGAGGACGGCACCGCCATTGGCGATCTGGAAGACGCCGTTATTGTAGAAACCGCGGGCACCGGTGGCGGCGACGTTGATGGAGTTGAAGGAATCGGAGGGGATACCCATGCTGCCTTCGTTGCCGGCGACGACCATGAGGGTGTCGTAGCGGGTGGCGGCCCAGTCGACGAAGCGGGTGACGGTGCTGGAGCCGTTGGCGCCGGTGATGGTGTTCCCAATGGGCGTTCCCCAGCTCATGTTGACGACGGGAGTGTTGGGCTGCTGAGCGACGAGCTGGATGGTGGCGGCGGAATCGTTCTGGCCGGCGGCGGTGTTACCTCCGCCGACGCCGAGGTTGTCGCGTGCTGCGAACTGGGCGCGCGATCCGGGGGCGATGCCGAGATCAGCGGCGGCGGTGTTTCCCTGCCCGATGACGACGCCGGTGACTTCGGAGGCGTGGTTTCCGATGCGGAAATTGGCGTTGGGGAAATTGCCTGCGTTGGCGCCGCGGGGGAGTTGGCCGGCGGGATTGCCGCCGATGGCGGGGAGCTGGGGGAAATTGATGCGGGCGCCGGGGAGATCGGAGTTGCCGTTGGTGAGGGTGGAGTTGGGGGCGGTGACGTCGGCAGCGCCGGCGCCGTAGAAGGCGTTGGCGAAGGCGTCGTCGGCTTCGACCACGCCGACGTTGATGCCCGTGCCGTTGAGATTGCCAAAGCCGGCGGTGGTGAGGGAGGCGTTGTCACCCTGGACGGCGGAGTTTTGAGCAACGTCAGCGCGGGAAGCGCTGATGAGAGCGATGGTGATGGAGACGGCGAGGGTGAGGATCTGGGACGCGTGGCGGCGGGCGCGAGTGTTCATACCGATTCCTTTCTCTGGGCGTATCAGAAGATCCCACAATGGGCGCAGGCAGGCGGGAGTCGCCGGTCTGCGTGGATCAATGCCAAATTGTGGAAGGAATCAGGCGTCAGGAAGACGCGGTACGGCCCAGAGGACGGAGGCTATCCTTCGGAGTCGCCGCCATGGCTCTCTCTCCCTGGGCCACGGTGAGGACATGGGGGTTTACATGAACTATGGCGCGAAAACTGGGAAAAGCAAATGAGAAGAAGCGATCATTCGCTTGACCTTGGCAGAACGTCAACTTTATGCAAAAGCGATGAAGCCCCTGTAATATCAGTTATTACAAGGGCTTCAGTTTGATGGGCGATACAGGATTCGAACCTGTGACCTCATGCGTGTCATGCATGCGCTCTAACCAACTGAGCTAATCGCCCGCAGTTGTGAGGAGAAAAGCGTAGCAGTTTTGACCGGGATTGGCAACTGGTTCGCAACGCCTACGCAAGGCACGAAGTGGGGCGCCATTTCCTATCAAGGGAGCGATTAGCTGCGGCGGGCGATTGCGTCGCGGATCGGAGTGAGGAACCCGTTCAACACGTGCTCATCCACGAACTTTTCGCCCAGTTCGATCAACTGCGAGTGAACTTCGTGGAGTTCGGGGAGCCGCCGGCCGCCGGCCCATTGGCGGATGATGACGTAGACGCTGAGCATCTCCTCCGGGTAGTCGCCGGAGCGGATCTGGGCAGGGGTGGTGCGGGGTTCGACCCAGACGCGGGCATGTGTGCGGGCGTCGTCTGAGAGGGTCACGATACCGGAGGCTTCGAAGTTGATGCCGCGGGCGTTGGGGGATTCCATCATCTTTCCAAAGGGGCTGTTCCCCAGAAGGGCCTCGGCGATGAGCTCGTGATGGTTACCTTTGCACTGGAAATCGAACCCCCAGAGCACGTCGAGGTAATCGAGATCGACGGCGCTTACGGCGAGATAGTAGGGGACCGTTTCGACAACGGATTTGTTGTACTTGTAAGCATCATGCGGAGATTCAGGATTCAGATAACCGGAAGAAAGGCGGTTGGCTTCGAGGCTCAACCAGCGGTACGCATTGCCGTCGCGGTTTTCTTCGATGGACGATTCGGCGTGGCGAGAATCCTGGTGGAAGTTGACCATGTTGGGGTAGAGGCGTTGCATGCGTTCGAAGAAGGCGATGATGGTGGCGCGGTCGGTGGCCATCTTCATCTGGGTGCCCAGACGCATGTTGATGTAGAACTCGTCGCAGAGAGCAGCATACGAATTGGACATGGCCTCTCCTTAGGCAGACACCGCTGCGGACAATATAACAACTGGCGCCGGGAAAAGGATAGGCCCAGTTTTGCGTTTCCGTGCAGTGGACGGCTGATTTAATCATCGACATGCAGCGGAGGGTAAAGAAGGAAATCTCTCTGGAAAACGCCCGGGTGTGTGCAGAAGTTCCAGAGGTTGTGGAAAAACGAGACGCCCGGGCGGCGGTTGACGCTCTGCTCTTGCGCAATTAGCCTACGTTTTTCCTCTCGCTAGCCGGGACTTACATGCGCTGTCCGTTTTGCCACGTCGACGACAAAGACCGGGTCATCGACTCCCGTCCAGTGGAGGAGGGACAGGCCATTCGTCGCCGACGGGTGTGCGAGAACTGCAGCCGGCGCTACACGACGTATGAGCGGATTGAAGAGACGGTCAAGCTGCAGGTGATCAAGAAGGATGGCACGCGCGTTCCATTCGATCGCAGCAGGATTCTGGCGGGGGTGCAGAAGGCGTGCTACAAGCGGCCGGTGTCGGCGGAGAGCATCGTGAAGATCGCCGACGCGGTGGAGGAGGAGGTCTCGCGGTCATATCAGCGCGAGGTGCCGAGCCAAATGATCGGCGAAACGGTGATGAAATATCTTCGGCGGGTGGACCCGATCGCGTATGTGCGGTTCGCATCGGTGTATCGCGAGTTCCGGGACGTGCGCCAGCTTGTGGATGAGGCGCAGGACGTGATCGAACGGGCAAAGGAAGAGGATCCTTCGCAGCAGGATCTGTTCCCCTGATCAGGTTGCCGTGGGGAAAAATTGCGAGAAGGCGGAAGTCCGAACTTTTGGGTGTTTACAGGTATCATTTCCAGTACAATCACTCCCCGGCAGAGCCTGAACAGACTCATCCTGGCGTGGAGAAATCGATGAGCACCCCCCTCCTCCCCCCCATTTCGCGCGTGATTTTTCTGGCGGCGGTCGCTTCAGCGGTGGCGCTGAGCGGCTGTGACACTTCTCCCCCGAAGAACAAGACGGCTCGCACGATCGATCAGAAGGACATTGTGACAGCGAAGGTCTACCCCGCGCTGGAAGGAACCATCGGGCAGTTTGCGTTCTTTGCGGATGCCATGCCGATGCCCGTGGAGGGTTGGGCGATTGTCGCCGGGTTACCGGGGACGGGGTCGGGAGAAATGAGCCCGGAAGTTCGTCAGTACTTGACGGAGCAGTTGTATCGCAACAACGCCGGCTCGTACGCCAAGGGGACGGAGGAATTCAATCCGGAACGAATTCTGGCATCGAACCAGATCGCGGCGGTGGAAGTACACGGGGTGATCCCGCCGCTGGCGCGGCGCGGGGATACGTTCGATCTCGCGGTGAAGGCGCTGCCGGACACGCAAACGACATCGTTGCGTGACGGGCTGCTATGGACCGCGCCGCTGAAACTCATCGGATTGCGCACGGATATCGACACCCGTCCGATCGCTTTGGGACGGGGCCCTATCTATATCCCGAAACTGGAGAATGTGGACACCAGCGCGACCACGCAGCCGGTGGCGGAGGTACGAGCGCTGCGGCAGGGGCGGGTGCTCGGCGGAGGGGTGGTGAGCGAGAGCCGGGAAGTGCGGCTGCAGTTGCGCAGTCCATCGATGCGGTTTGCCGGGGCGATTCAACGGGCGATCAACAGCCGTTTCCCGGGTCGGGACAAATGCGCGGATGCAATGAGCGACACCGTGATCAACCTGACGATTCCGCCGGAGTATCTGAATTCACCGCGGCAGTTCATCGATCTGGTCCTGCACATGTATCTTGCGCAGGATGTGCCGGGATTCAAGGAGGCGCAGGCGGCGAAACTGGTGAAGGCGCTGGAAGATCCCAAGGCGCCGGATAAGGAATTGAGCCTCGCGCTGGAAGGGCTGGGGCGTTCGATTTTGCCGGACTATATCGAGCCGCTGTACGCGTCGCCGAATCCGAGGGTGCGCTTCTGGGGGGCACGGGCCGGGGCAGCGCTCAAGGATGTGGGCGGGTTGGTGGTGCTGGAAGAGACGGCAAAGGACCTGAACAATCCACTTCACAAGGAAGCGGTACAGGCCATCATCGATGCGTCGCACGACGGAGACACCGTGCGGGCAACGCTGGCGCTTTCGGAACTGCTCAAATCGCCGAACACGACGGATCGCATCATTGGGTACGGCGCGCTGGTGGCGATCCGGTCGCGCGAAGTGCGCACCTATACGATCTCAAAGAAATTCCTGCTGGACATCGTTCCATGCGATGGCCCTCCGCTGATTTATGCCACCCAGTCGGACACGCCGCGCATCGCCCTGATCGGGACGGGTTTCACTCTGCCGCCCGGCGCGCTGTATGTCAGTGCGGATAATCTTCTCACGGTGAGTGTATTGGACGAGCCGGCGGCGCAGAGCGGTGGCGGAAATCCGGCATCGAATGTCGTGACGGCATCGTCCGTTGGGGCAGATTCATCAACCGGCGAGACCACCGCAGCAAGTCGGCCGAACAGAAAAGCCGTGACGCTGTTCTGGCGGTCGCCGATGGGGGACAAGACGGTGAATCTGAAGACGTCGGCGAATCTGGCGGATGTGATCGCGCGGGTGGCCTGGGCGCCCGATCCGCTCGCGGTGGACTATGATCCACATGCGGAGTACATCGGGGCGTCCTACGAGCGGGTGACGGAAATGCTCGCGGGCATGTGCGCGGACCAATCGCTCAGCGCCAGGTTTGTGATTGAGAAGGCGCCGGCAATGACCACCAGCAGTGCCGACGCCATCGCTGGCCGTCCAGAAGGATCGACCGAGCCCCAGTTGCCCAGCCCCACGGTGCCCCTGAACGGCCCGACGACGGCACCAGCCGCAGTCCCCCATTGAGGCAAGATGGGCGAGGATGTTATCGGCCGGCCAAATGAGGCGGCTGGACACCGGTGGAAAGCCCAAGTCCTAAGTCCCGTATCTATTGCGCTTTGTGCATCGAAATGAGATTGTGCGGGGCACTGAGACAATGCAACTTCCCGTTGAGACGTGCGTGTAACCACTGACGGGCCAAGGATTCGTATGGCGTTGCCGACCCCCACTCCCCCAACAGGGAAGACAGATCAGCTCTTTGAAGCGGCCGTCAACGCCAACATGGGTCGGTTGATTGCGCTCGCCCGGGCGATGCTGGGCGCGCCGACTCGCGATTCCAAAAGTCCGGAAGACCTCGTGCAGGATGCACTGGTGAAACTCTTCCGGCAGCGGCATTCCTACGACTGGTCGGACGGCGGATGGAGTCTGATGGCCAAGTGCGTGGCGCGGAATGTGATCAGTTGCCGGCGACGAAAGCTGGGCCAGTCGCTCGATGCCGACGAGATGCTCAGCGATTCGCTCGGTGAGGAGCAGGATCCGGCGGAGCGGATCGTCAACGAGGAGTCGACGGCGATCATGCGGGCCCGGATCGAAGCGCTGCCGGACTCGTGGCGAGAGGCGCTCGTCCTGCGGGAACAGCAGGGCATGGCATACAAGGATATCGCCGAGAGTCTGTCGGCGACTGAGGCACAAGTGAAGACATGGCTGCATCGGGCGCGTGCCCGGTTGCTCAATTTGATGGCTGACGATGAAGAACGCAAACCTGGAGAAACAACTCCCACCCGCGCGTCGACCGGTGGCAAAGAGGTAAGAAAATGATCCGGCAGAAATTAGACGACTATCTGGACGGGGCCCTGGCGGCGGGGGAACGCGCGGAAGTGGAGCACTTGATCGCGACCGACCCCGCAACGGCCAGACTGCTGGAACGAATGAAAGCGGAGCGGGCATTCCGCAGTGCGGTCTTCGCGGGGTATGAGCCGACGGAACGGGAATCGCGGGAACTTGCGGCATCGATGCTGGCGGCATGTCATGACACGCCGGCGGGGCGGATCGGCATCTGGATCAGACGTTCCGTTGGCGTGGCGGCTGCGGTGGGAATTCTGGCGGGGACTTTTGCACTGGGACGCTACAGCGCACCGCAGGCAAAGACGATCGCGAGAATCGAACCTTCGGAGGCACCGGCCAGTCCCACAGTATTCGTGTTGTATAACGACGAATCCGGCGAGCCGCAGATGAAGGAATTCACGAGCATCGATGATGCCCTTGTATTCCAGAAGCAGGCGTCGGATCATCACGGGGAGGCGGTAGCCGTTGCCAGCACGTTTGACGCGGAACATCCGGGCTCTTTCTAACGGAAAATGGGTTTCATGCGGCGCATTGTATCCATTTGTGCAATTGCTCTGAGCGTGGCCGTGGTGAGCGTGGTGCGCGCGGCGGGCGAAGGCGCAGCCGCATCGGCCACGGGGGGAACCGAGGCGCTGGAACAGTTTTCCAAAGCATCGCAGGCGCTTTACTCAAAAGTTTCCGGATCGCTTATCCGTGTGCGGATCGACCAGGGTTTTCAGTCGATGCTCACCCAGGCGCAACGGAGAGAGTTCATGGAGTGGGTGCGCTCGCAGCCGGCGGATGGAGCGACACCGCAACCGGACAATACGGACAATCCACCGGCATCCACGCCGCGCGAGCAACGACGTGCCGCAAGGACGGAAAAATTTGCCGATATCGCGGGCACGCAACCTTCGGCGGCGGCAGTCCCCGCGCGGCCGATGCTGCAGTTGTTCCGGCGTTTTCTCGAGCAGAAATTGAAGGAGTCGCAGGAGGATGTCGGCGCGCTCAATCGGTGGCGCTACATCCAGTCGCGGCTGCAGCAACCAATCGCAGAAATGACGGGGGTCGTCATCGACAACGAGGGGGATGCCATCGTACTCGGGAACTGGTTGCGCGATGGGGCGCCGATATCGATCAGGGTGACAGCTCCGGATGGCACCGAATTGAATGCGAAGTATGTTGGCGGGCATCCGATGCGCGGGGTGGCGGTGATCAAGCTGGAAAGCCCCGGCGCTGCATTGCCGATGCTCCTTGCCGATGGGAATACAGCGCCCGGCGAATTGCTGATGTGCATCGGCGTGAATTCGGGCGGGATCGGCTTTATCGTGACGCCGGGACCGTCACAGAAGCGCAATAACGCCGAACAGCGGTTTCCCATCTTCAGCAACGACGAACACGGGCCAACCTTTATCGTCAACACGAGGGGTCAGCTCGCGGCGATTGGCACGGATCGATTCGCCCTCCCGATGTCGTACCTGAAGCACGATATTCAGTGGATCATCGAGAACAAGAAAGATGTGGCGCCGCGGCAGTTGGGCGTGCGCTATTCTCCGGTGCCGCCGGCGCTCCGGAAATCAGCGCGGCTACTGGCCAATCGGCCGGCGGTGATCGTGGATGATGTGGCGGCGGGGTCGCCGGCGGAGAGGGCCGGGCTGCAGAAGAACGACATCGTCCTGACGATCGATCACCGGCCGATCTGGCAGATGCCGCAGATCCAGTGGGACATCGCGACGGAAACGGCGCCGGTGCCGATCGGGATTCTGCGGGACAACAAAGAGATGACGCTGAGCATGCCGCTCGACTGACCTCGAAAGGTCGCAGACGAAAATGCCCGGGGACGAGATCCCCGGGCATTTGTTCATTGTCGGGCGATGGGGGAGGGCAAGCGTCAGCCGCCGATGATGGAGGAGTTGGCGGCGTCCTGGATGGCGGAGGGGTGGCCGTTGCCGGCGGGGCTGTCGGGCGTTTTGTTTTTCGGGCGTTGGTGTTTCACTTTACCATTCAGGGCGGCATCCATCTGGCGGAGAGCCTGCTTGATGCGAAGTTCGTTCTCGACGAGCGCGATGCGGACATAGCCTTCACCATTGGGGCCGAAGCCGGCGCCCGGGGCAATGGCGACGTCGGCATCGTCGAGGAGGCGGAAGCAGAAGTCGAGCGTCGATTGGCCGGCGAGATGTTTGTCGGAAACCCTGGCCCAGACGAACATGCTGGCGCGCGGGGTTTCGACATCCCAGCCGATCTTGCGGAGGCCCTTCACGAGAATATCGCGGCGTTTTTCGTAGATGGCGCACTGCTCCTGGACGAACTCGTCGCCGTGGCGGAGGGCCATGATGCTCGCGATCTGGATGGGGGCGAAGTGGCCGTAGTCGTAGTAGCCCTTGATGGTGGAGAGGGCGCGGACCATTTCGTGGTTTCCGCAGCAGAAGCCGACGCGCCAGCCGGCCATGTTGTAAGGCTTGGACATGGTGGAGAATTCGACGCCGACATCTTTCGCGCCCGGGGTGGCGAGGAAGCTGGGGGCTTTGTAGTCGCCGAAACAGGTTTCGCCGTAGGCGAAGTCGGAGATCAGGAGCACGTTGAATTTCTTGGCCATGGCGACGGCCTTGGCCCAGAATTCCGGCTCGATGGTGATGGCGCTGGGGTTGTGCGGGTAGTTGAAGATCACGAGCTTGGGGCGGGGCTGGAGGTTCTGCAGGGTGTGTTCGATGCGGGCGAGGAAGGCGTCGTCGTTGCCGAGCGGAACGGACATGACGCTGCCGCCGGCGAGGGTGACGGCGTACATGTGGATGGGGTAGGCGGGGTCTCCGACGATGACGGTGTCACCGGCGGAGAGGAGGGCGAGCATGAGGTGGGAGAAGCCTTCCTTGGAGCCGATGGTGGCGACGACTTCACGGTCGGGGTCGAGCTCGACGCCGTAGCGGCGTTTGTATTTGAGGGCGACTTCGCGTCGGAGGTTGTAAAGGCCGACGCTGACGGAGTAACGGTGGTTGCGCGCGTCCTTGGAGGCCTCGGCGAGTTTTTCGAGGACGAAGCTGGGGGAGGGATCGATGGGATTGCCCATGCCAAGGTCGATGATGTCGGAGCCTGCGCGGCGCTTCTCGGCCTTGAGGGCGTTGAGACGGGCGAACAGGTAGGGGGGCAAACGCCGCAAACGGGTGGAGACGTCGATGGTAAAGGGTTCGTTGGATCCGCCGGCCATGGGAAACCTCTGGGTTAAAGCGTGTGACGTTTTAATTATCGGTCACACGTGTGTGGATAAAACAAAGCGAGCCACCGGAACATCCAAGTTCCGGTGGCTCGTGAGTATTCGGAACTCGGATCGCGTCATTTGGCCGGCGCGGGCGCCGGCTGGGTAGCGGGCTGGGTCGCCGCCGCCTGGTTCGCTCGGATCTGCGCCGCGACTGCCGCGAATTCCTGGGCGAGGACGGGGTCGTTCACATCGACGCGGGCCTGGGAACGCAGGTAATTAAGCTGGCTCCGCATCCAGGCTTCCTGCTTGGCGTTCATGACTTCCAGCTTGACCTTGTCCTTGACGGAATCAAGCTTCACGTTGGTCTGGGCGGGGTCGATCTTGTCGAGGAAAATCAGGTAGTTCACGCCGTTCTGGAGGACGGAAGCGGAGAGCTGTCCGGGCCTGAGCTGGAAGGCGGTGTCGCGGATTTCCTTGTAGTTGTCGGCATTCTTCGGGATTTTGACGGGGTTGATCGGGAGCTTCATGTCGCGGGCGACATCGGAGGGGTCTTTCTTTTCCTTTTCGACCTGCTCACGGACCTTGGATGCAGTCACGAAGGCATCCTTAGGGGAGGCGTCGCGGATGGCGATGATGCGGACTTCCGCGATGTCGCCGTAGTCGGAATCGAACTGCTGTTTGATCTCTTCCTCGGTGACGTCGATGTGGCCCTTGGAAAGAGCGCGGAGGCCGGCCTGCTGCTGCATGGTCATCTGGAATTCGACGGGGGAGACGCCCTGTCGCTGGAGGATCGCCTGCAGGACTTTGGGACGGTCGGCTTCGGAGACGCCGTTGGCGCCGAACGTATCGAGGACGTGCTGGTACTCGGCCTGGACGAGCTTGTTGAAGTCGTCGCCTTCGGTCTGGTATCCGGCCAGATTGCAGGCCTGCTGGACGACGGTCCAGTTGAGGACTTCCTCGAAGACGCGGAGGCCGCAGACCTGCATGAGGAGTGCGTTGAAGCGGTCATTGTTGATTTCGTGGCCGTTGATGACCGCGATGGGCTTGGCTGGGGCCGGCTGAGAGGTTGCCTGGGCGCCAGCGCGATAACCGGCACCGAAGACAGACGCCGCGATGGCGCTTGCGACCACGAATCGTTTCATCATCTTTCCGCTCACCGACGCTCCTTTTGGTTAGGTTTGAAGATGTTGGAAATGTCCTAAGGAGAAAGACTCTTCGGCAGGACAAATCTAACATCACCCATTTATCGCCTGTTTATGAATCCTCCATTATGCCCAATGTGACGCGATTCGTAAACAGAACGGGGTTGTGCGGTTCGGGAAATGGTCCTCCTTACATGAAAACGGCGGGGGGGTGGTCGTTGCGGCTGATGAGCACCTTGAGCGAGGGGAGTTTTTGGCGGATACGCTGGGCGATGACGGGGAGGACGGGGCGTTCGGTTTCGGAGTGGCCGAACATGAGGACGGAGATTCCGGCGGCAGCGTAGGCGAGCTGTTCGTGGTGCTTGAGTTCGCCGGTGATGAGGCAGTCGTAGGGCTTTTTGGCGTTGTCGAGGGCGATGCGGCCGGCGCTTCCGGCGACGAGGGCGAGGGATTGGATTCTGCGTTTGGCGTTGCCTCCCCCCGAAATGACGGAGACGGTGGGGACGTTGAGGATTTTCTTGGCGCGGGCGGCGAAGGCGGCGAGGGGTTCGGGTTTTGGGAGCTGGGCGTAGCGGCCGAGGCCGACTTGTTCGGGTGGGGTTTCCATGCGGAGGAGGTCGAAGGCGGGTTCTTCGTAGGGGTGGGCGGAGCGGAGGGCGTTGATGACTTCGCCGGCGAGGTGGGAGGGGAGGATGGTTTCGAAGCGGATTTCGGGGACGCGTTCGTAGACGCCGGCGGTGCCGACGGCGGGGTTGGAGGAGTCGTCGCCCTGGAAGGTGCCGTGGCCGGCGACGCGGAAGGAGCATTTCTCGTACTTGGCTTGCTGGCCGATGTGGCCGGCGCCGGCGTTGAAGACGGCGTCGGCGACTTTTTCGACGTCGGCTTCGGGGACGAAGGTGACGAGTTTGAGGAATTCGCCCATGGCGGGGTAGTGGGAGAAGGAGCCGGTGACGGTGGCGCCGAGCTTTTCGGCGAGGACATCGTTGGTGCCGCCTTCGACGGTGTCGAGTGCGGTGTGGGGGGAGTAGATCCAGATGCCGTGGGAGGCGAGGGCGACGGCGAGTGCGGGGGGTTCGTCGCCGTCGATGCGGAGGTGCTTGATGGGTTTGAAGATGGGGGGGTGGTAGACGAAGAGGAGGTCGACGCCGAGGCGGATGGCTTCATCGTGGACGGCGGGGGTGAGGTCGATGGCGAGGAGGACTTTTTTGACGAGGGAGGAGCGGTGGCCGGAGAGGAGGCCGACGTTGTCCCAGGATTCGGCGAGATGGGTGGGGGCGAGGGAGTCGAGGGCGGTGCGGAGGTCGGCGAGGGTGATGGCGCCGGGTGGGACTTTGCCGGTCATCCAGATGTTGGCGGGGAGTTTGGCGGTGTGCATGGTGGCGGCGGGTTTGTTTGGCATGGTCGTTCCTGAGTGAGAGTCATTGGTATTCGGCCGACGGGAATTACCCACAAATGGACACAAATGAACACAAATGGATTTTTGCTTAGAGGACGGTTTTCTCGTTGATGTACGTGTCTCCAACGAGGCGTTTGAATTGGAGTCGGGGGGTGCCGAAGTTGATGAGTAGGCAGACAGGGAGTTTGCAGGCGTGAAGGTAGTTGATGCAGATGGAGGTGTGCTCGTCGGCGAGAGCGCGGGCGGTCTTTAGTTCGAGGACTACTTTGCCTTCGACGACGAGGTCAGCAACATAGTCGCCGACAACGATGCCGTCGTAATAAACGGGGATGGGGTGTTGTTGGAGAACGGTGAATCCCATTTTCCTGAGTTCGTGGGCGAGGGCGTTTTCGTACACCTTTTCCAGAAAGCCAACGCCGAGTGTGTTGTGTACCCTCATTGCGGCGCCGATGATCTGTTCGGTCAATGTCGGAGGGGTGTGGCTCATGAAAGCTCCTCATTTGTGTTCATTTGTGTTCATTTGTGGGTAATTCACGTCGTTTCTTTCTGAAGTGCGTCTTCATAGGCGGCGCGGAGTTGGGTGGTGAGTTCGCCGGGCTTGGCGTTGTTGACTGTGTGGTTTTCGATGTGGGTGACGGGCATGATGCCCATGATGGCGTTGGTGAGGAAGACTTCCTTTGCGGACAAGAGATCGTTGATGGTGAGGAGGCGTTCGTGGGGGAGGTGGTTCATGGCGGTGGCGAGGTCGAGGGTGAGTTGGCGGGTGATGCCGGGGAGGCAGAGACGGCGGGACGGGAGTGCTGAGGACTGAGGACTGAGTGCTGAGTTTTCGGTGAGCATCAGCGGGGGGGTGCAGAGGGTGCCTTCTTTGTCGACGAGGAAGATGTTGGAGATGGAGCCTTCGGCGAGGTAGTTGGTGTGGGCGGTGAACCAGAGGGCTTCGTGGGCTTTTAGCGACTGGGCTTCCTTGAGGGCGAGGAGGCGGTCGAAGTAGCTGGTGGTTTTGTGGCCGGTGAGGGGGGAGTCGGGGTTTTGTTTGTAGCGGGAGATGATGACGGTCATGCCTTTTTCGTAGAGTTCGGGGGCGTAGGGCTGGAAGTCGGCGGCGGAGAGGATGAGGGTGACGGGGGGGATGGGGTTGTCGGGGGTGGAGGCGGAGAGGTCGCCGCGGGTGATGGTGAGGCGGAGGCGGGCGTCGGTGAGGTGGTTGACGTCGAGGAGGTCGTCGGTCATTTCGGTGAGCTGTTCGACGGAGAGGGAGACGGGGATGCCGAGGGATTGGGCGGAGTCGTGGAGGCGGTCGAGGTGTTGGCGCGGGCGGAAGATTTTTTTATTTTTGACGCGCATGGTTTCGAAGAGTCCGGCGCCGTGGAGGAGGCCGGCGTCGGAGGGGGAGAGGGCGGCTTCGTCGGTGGGGAGGAGTTGGCCGTTGATGTGGAGGTAGTTGGACATTGTTGGCTCCGAGTGGTGGGAAAGGTGTAATTATCGAGGGGGAATGACGAATGACAAATGACTAATGACGAAACAAATCTGAATGACGAATGATTGAATGACGAAACGTTTTTTTTGAGGGGGGATGCAGTGTGGGTGTGAGGGCACATTCCGGCGATACCATCGCCGGCTTTGTGCGTACGGCCTGCGGGCCGTCATGGGCAGGATGCCCATGCTACTACTTGGTGAAGCGGGCGAATTTGAGGGCGAGTGCGGGCATGACGAGGAGGTTGAGGAGGGTGGAGGTGAAGAGACCGCCGAGGATGACGATGGCCATGGGGCCTTCGATTTCGCGGCCGGCTTCGCCGCTGCCCAGTGCCAGCGGCAAGAGCCCCAAAGCGGTGACCAATGCCGTCATGAGGATGGGGACGAGGCGTTCGCTGGCGCCGCGGAGTGCGGCGTCGAGGTTCCAGGTCATGCCTTCGAATTTGACGAGGTGTTCGAAGTGGGAGAGGAGCATGATGGAGTTGCGGGTGGTGATGCCGAAGATGGTGACGAAGCCGACCATGGCGCCGATGGAGAGGACGGGGGAGGTGATGTCGTGGCTGGTGAGGATGACGGCGAGAATGCCGCCGACGAGTGCGAAGGGGAGGTTGACGAGGAGGAGGAGGAGGTTGCGGACATTTCCGAAGACGATGGCGAGGAGCATGAGGATGCCGACGGCGGCGATGGAGGAGTAGAGGATGAGCTGGTTTCGCGCGGCGCGGGCGGATTCGGCTTCGCCGCCGAAGTCGAGGTACATGCCTTCGGGGATGTCGAGCTTTCCGAGAGCGGCGCGGGCGGTGGATTCGAAGGTGGCGGGGTCGACGCCGCTGAGGTTGCAGGTGACGGTCTGGAGTCGGCGTGCGCCGTCGTGTCGGATGGTGGATCGGCCGACGTCTTCGTAGATGTTGGCGAGGGAGTAGAGGGGGTGCCGCGTCCCATTGCCGTTGTCAACGAGGAGGTTTTTGACCTGCTCGGGGTAGCTGCGGGAGGCGGGATCGAGGATGACGGAAACGTCGGAGACGGAGTCGCCTTCGTAGGATTGTCCGACGACTTGGCCTTCGTAAGCGATCTGGACGGCGTCGAGGACGTCGGCGGGCTTGTAGCCGAACTGGAGGAGGCGGTCTGGGCGGAGCTGGATGACGAGGCGAGATCCGCCGGGGGGCGCTTTGACGCTGACTTCGGTGGCGCCTTTGACTTTAGCGAGGGCGTCGGCGACGTCTGAGGCGACAGCATCGAGTTTATCGAGGTCTTCGCCGAAGATGTTGATGACGACGTCGGCGTGTTCACCAGAGATGGATTCGCCGATGCGGTCGCCGAGGAAGGTGGTGATTTCCGCGGTGACGCCGGGGAAAGCGTGGGGGTTGGGCGCGCCGTTGACGTTCTGGTCGAGAAGGTCGTGGAGAGCGGCTTCGACTTTGTCCTGTTCGGCGGCATTGATGTTGTCATCGAGGTTGATGTGGAATTCGCCGCGATCGGGGCCCCAGGTGTCTTCGCCGAGTTCGGAGCGGCCGATCTGCATTTCGACGGTACGGATGTGGGGGATTTTCTTGAAGGCCTCGGACATGTTGATGCCGAGGCGGCGCATTTCCGTGAGGGACATGCCGGGAGCGGTGGTGATGCCGACGACGAAGTGGCCTTCCTTGAAGGGGGGAAGAAGCTCTTCGCCGAAGAAGAAGAGCGTGCCGATGACGAGAACGCAGATGGCGGCGACGATGGTGATGAGCGCGGCGGAGTGGCGGGTGATGGGTGCGAGGATGCGCTGGTAGGCGACCTTGAGGGCGTGCTGGATCCAGGGGTCGTGGGCTTTCTGGACGCCTTTCTTGAAGAAGAGCATGGCGAGGGCGGGAGTGACGGTGAGGGCGACGCCGAGAGAGGCGAGGATGGCGATGATGTAGGCCCAGCCGAGCGGAGCGAAGAATTTGCCCTGCAGTCCGGACATGGTGAGGACGGGGACGAAGACGAGGATGACGACGAAGGTGGCGTAGACGACGGCGGAGCGGACTTCGAGCGAGGCGTCGAGCACGACGTTGAAGAGGGGGCGTGGGTTGGGGGAGAGCTGGTTTTCGCGCAGGCGGCGGTAGATGTTCTCGATGTCGATGATGGCGTCGTCGACGACTTCACCGATGGCGATGGCGAGTCCGCCGAGGGTGATGGTGTTGAGCGTGAAGCCGAGCTTGTCCATGACGATGACGGCGGTGAGAAGCGAGAGGGGGATGGCGGTCAGGGAGATGATGGCGGTGCGGATGTTGAAGAGGAAGATGAAGAGGACGACGGCGACGAGGATACCGCCGATGACGAGGGAGTGGGCGATGTTGTGAAGAGAGGCGGAGATGAAGGTGGCGGGGCGGTGGAGTCCGCCGTGCAGTTCGATTTCCTCGGCATCGAAGAGTGGCTGCATGTCGGCGAGGGCTTTTTCGAGGGCGATGGTGACTTCCATGGTGTTGGCGCCGTACTGGCTGGACATGGTGAGGAGGACACCGGGTTCGCCGTCGATGATGGAGTCGCCGACGGGGGGCATGCCGTCCTCGACGATGTGGGCGACATTCTTGAGGCGCACGGATTGGCCGCCGGGGGTATCGACGAGGAGTTCACCGAGTTGCGCGGGGGTGAGTGCGGGGGAGACGGACTGGAGGTTGATGCGTTGATTGCCGGTGTCGATGAAGCCGGCGCCGCGGACGCCGACGGCGGCGCGGGCGGCGTTGATGATGTCATTCACGGAGATGTTGTACTCAACGAGTTTGGCGGGGATGACCTGGATCTGGAGTTGGCGCACCTGACCGCCGAAGGTGGAGCACTTGGCGACGCCGGGGACGGAGAGGAGCCGGGGCTTGAGAACCCAGTCGGCGAAGGTGCGGAGCTCCATGCCGGATTTTTTGTCGGAAGTGAGGCCGATTTTGAGAAGGTCCATGGTGGAGGAGGTCATGGGTTCCATGCGCGGGGCCTTGACGCCCTGGGGGAGTTCGCCCGCGGCTTCGAGGAGGCGTTCGGAGAGGTTCTGGCGTGCGCGGAAGATGTCGGTGCCGTCTTCGAAGACGGCGGTGACGATAGAGAGGCCCTGGATGGATTCGGAGCGCAGTGCGGTGAGGTTACCGAGGCCGTTGATGGCGCTTTCCACGGGGCGCGTGACGAGGGTTTCGACCTGGTCGGGGGTGAGACCGGGGGCTTCGGTCTGGACGGCGACCTGCGGGGGGACGAATTCGGGGAAGACGTCGAGCTTCGCGCTGTAGGCGACGACGAGGCCGTAGCCGACGAGCATGCAGGCGAGGATGACGACGATACTGCGGAAGCGGAGGGAGAAGTTGACGAGAGCGTTGAGCATGTGTGGGTTGTGAGTTTCCTTGCGTCAAAGTTTTGAGCGGTAGCACATTCCGGCGATGGCATCGCCGGCTTTATACGGTTAGTCGCCACCTGCACCGATGGATGCGAAGACTTCCTGGGAGAGAAGCATCTGGGCGCCGGTGGTGACGAGTTTTTCATCGCCGGTGAAGCCGGAGTTGACGAACCAGCCGTCGCCTTTGGCGGAGGGATGGTCGAGGGGGACCTCGCGGCGTTCGAAAATGCTGTTGCCGTCATCGAGATAGACCCAGCCTTTGCCTTCGTAGCGGACGACGGCGGATTCGGGGATGGTGACGCCCTTAAGCGCGTCGCCCTCTGCGGGGACATAGGCGACGACGGGGTGGCCGGGGCGGAGATTTTTGGCGTCGCCGATGCGGACGCGGAAGAGAATGATGCGTTCGTGCGTTTTGGGATCGGTTTGTTCCGCGGTGCCCATGCGGGTGCCGGTGAGAGGTCTTTCTTCAGTGCCGATGGGAAGGATGCGGGCCTCCGTGGAATTGGAAGCGGGCGTCTCGCCGATGGGGATATTGACGGCGGCGACGACGGTATCGAATGTGGCGACGCGGAGGATGGGTTGGCCGCTTTCGATGGCTTCGCCGGGATGAGCGTTGACCTCGACGACTTCGCCGGCTTTCGCCACCACCAGCGGGACGGGGTTGAGCTTCATCTGCACGGTATCGAGGGCGGCGTTGGTGAGTTCGACCGATTTCTTCGCGGACTCGACGTGGGCGGTTTCGGTGTCGACCTTGGCCTTGGCTTCTTCGACGGCGCGGTCGGATACGTTTTTGTTTTCGGCGTTGAGCTTTTGCAGTCGCTCGTAAATGGTCCTGGCGGAATCGAGGGCGATTTTGGCGGCACTCAGGTCCGCCTGCGCCGAGGCGAGCTGGCCCTGCAGGGTGACACGCTGCGAGGCGAGAGTGATTTGATCGGAGGGCATGACGCGCGGCTGGAGGATGCCGATGGTTTCGTTCTCCGTGATCTGCTGACCGACGTCGGGCCAGGGTTTGTCTTTGGCGGCAGGGGGGGGGGCGAGGGTGCCGGGGGCTTCGGCGCGGAGGGTGAAGGAGGCGGCGGGGTCTTCCTGGATGACGCCGAAGGCGCGAATGTCGGGCGCGAGAGTACCCTTCTGAATGGGCTCGACCTTGAGGCCGGCGTGCTCGATCTGCTCGGCGGAAAGCTTGAGGTGGCCGGGTTCGAGCTTGGCGTCGGCGGGTTGGGAGGCGGGCGGTTCGTCATCGCGATCGCCTTTGTTCTTCAGGATGAACAGCGCGGCGAGAGCGGTGAAGGCGCCCAGGACGAAGACGATCGTGACGGTCCAGACGAGAGGCTTCTTCATTTGAGCAAGTCCTCATGGGGGTTGGTTGCGGGGGCGGTGGTGGGTGAGGCGTCGGGGAGCGGGCGCTCCGCAGTGGGGAGCGGGCGCACCTCAGTGGGGAGCGGGCGCTCCAGGGCATCTTCCAGGGCGCCGCGGGCAAACTGGGCCTTGCGGATGGCTTCGAGACGGAGGCGGTCGGCGACCTCCTTCTGCACTTCGAGGCCGGTGACGGTGAGGCGATCGGTTTCGCCGGCTTTCAACTGTTCGTTGCCGGCGCTCACCTGATCGTTCAAGGTCGTGACCTGGGAATTCGCTTCATCGAGTTCGCGGAGGGCGGAATCGTAGCGGGCCTGGGCGGATTCCACTTCGCCGATCACCTGGGCCTGGAGCGCCATGAATTTCTCGCCCGCTTCGTTGCGGCGTCCGTAGGCCTCGGCGATCGCGCCGCCGTTCTGGTTGAGGATCGGCAGGTCCACCGTGAGGCCAAGGCCCCATTTATTCTGCCCCTGGTCGAATTCGTAACCGGGGCCGAGGTGCACGTCGGGATATTGCTTGGCGATTTCCAGTTTGAGCGAAGCCTCCGCCGCGGCGTACTCGGAGAGCGAGCGGCGGATGTCGAGGCGGTTCAAAAGGCCGGCTTGCTGCAGGGTGGGGAGACAGGTGGAATCGAGGACGATGGGGCGGTCCATCCCCGGCCAGGTGATGGTGATGCCTACGATTCCGGCGGTGGGGACGCCGATGGCGGCGGCGAGTTTCGTGCGTGCATCGGCGAGTTGGCCCTGTGCTGCGCGCCACGCTTGCCGGGCGATGATCAGGTCGATCCGCGCGATGTCCACATCCGGGCGCGCCGCTTCGCCCATCGCAAGGCGCGATTCGAGCATTTGTGCGTAGGCGGTGCGGTTTGCCACTTCCTCCTCGTAATTCCCCACGACTTGCTCATCGATCAGAAGTTCCACGACGGCGTCCCGCACCCGGCTGCGCGTCTTCCAGGTGGCGTCGGCAAGATCGAATTTCGCAGCTTCCGTCAGCGCTTTGGCCTGCGCAATGCGATCTTCGCGCTTGCCGGCGGTTTCGATGGGCACGTCGAACATGGAGGCGACAATCCATGGATTTGCGCTTCCCGGATTGCTGGAAAACTGCGGCGAAATGTTGATGGACGGATTGGGCATTTCACCCGCGGTGATTTCGCCGGCGCGAACCGTCCCGATGTGAGCCTTGACCACCGCAAGATCGGGATTGAAATAAATCGCGGCGCGTGAGAGTTCCTCCAGCGTCCAGGCATCGGCAGGCTGCGTGCCGGCAGGCTGGGTGGCCGGGGATTGATGGTGCGCGTACTCGATCACCTTAGGATCGCAAAGGGTACGGGCGAGAAACGCGGTCTGCGATTCGGCGGGCTTGAGGGGCGACGGGTGATACACAACGCAGGCGCTGAGAGCCAGGAGCGTCGCGGCACTCCCGGCCGCCAGTTTGCAACGAGTCCAACAATTCATCAGGCAAAAGTCCCGAGGATTATTCCGTATCATTTCTGTTCAGCGCCGACGACGGCGATCACGAACGTTTTTCCATCCGTGTCCGTCGTGGGGAGCAGGATGTGGTTGGTGCTGGTGTCGACAGTGATGGTGCGGGCTCTCCTGATGGTCTTGGGCGTCTGCACAACTTCGTATTTGCCGGGGGAGGTTTCCTGGACGACAGAGAGGGTGCCGTCTTCGCCGTTGGCGCTGATGGCGGCATTAAAGGCGGGGGAGAAGGCGACGCCGTCGACGCCCTTGCCGATGTCGACAGCGCCAAGAACCTTGCCGGAGTCGGAATCGAGGACGATCATCTTGCTGCTGCCATCACAGCCGGCAAAGAGGCGGTGATGCTCCGTGTCGATGGCGAGGCCGGTGGGCCCCTCGCCGGGGGCGAGCGGCCAGTGGGCGAGCACACGGTTGGCCTTGCTGTCGATTTCGACGACTTCGCTTTTGTCTTCGACGTTGACGAAGACATGACCGACGCCGTCCGCCGCCGCGAATTCCAGCTTGCCGCCGACGTCGATCGTGACCGGATCCTTGTCGAGAGCCGCGGGATCGATCACCGTCACGACGCCGCCGGAATGGCACATGGCGAGGATGTGCTTGCTCGCGGGATCGTAAATGATGGCGTCGGGATTTTTGCCCGCCTTAATCGGGGAGCCGACAGTCTTGAGCGTCTTGAGATCGAAAACCGTGACGGCGTTGTCGCGGCCGTCAGAGGCGAAGCCGAGGTTCTGCTCCGGGGCGAGGGCGACGCCGTGAACGCCGTTGGTGCCGGGGATATCGCCGATGACTTCGCCCTTTTCCAGGTCGACGATCTGCACGTGATTGCTTCGTGGAACGTACAGGCGATGGGAGGCGGGATCCACGTAAATGTAATCCCAGCGACCGGTGGAACCGGTGGGGATCGTCTTGATCACCTTGAGCGGCGGAACTGCATCCGCTGCAAATGCGGAATTCGTCAGCATGAGGGTTGCGGCAAGAAGCACGAGACGGGAAATGACTCGTTTCACGGATTCTCCTTCGAAGTTCAAGCCAGAAAGATCATCCTACCCGTAGAATATGAAACCTGGATGAAATTGGCGATCTCGCGGAATCGGTTCTTTCATCATGATTTCATCATGTAGTTGTATCGTCAACGTAATTCGGCGTCGTGTCATTGCATCCGGCGGGAACTATGCGGGTACTCGTGGTTGAAGATTTTACGCCGCTCCGGGAAGCGGTGGTCCAGGGGCTCGAGGAGTCCGGCTACGCCGTGGACTCGACGGGAAACGGCGAGGATGCGCTGCGGTTCGCGCGGTCGGCGGAGTATGACGTGATCATCCTGGACCTCATGCTGCCGAAGGTCGATGGCCTCACGGTCCTCAAGACGCTGCGGGCGTCGCACTCGCCGAGTCATGTGTTGGTTCTGACGGCGCGGGACACGCCGCAGGACCGGGTGAAGGGGCTCGACCTGGGGGCGGACGATTACCTGATCAAGCCGTTCGAATTCTCGGAGCTGCTCGCGCGCGTGCGGGCGTTGATCCGGCGAAAATACGATGCGCGCACCACAAGCATCTGCGTCGGCGATCTCGAAGTGGATACCTCCCTGCGGCAGGTGCGGCGCGGCGGACGCGAGGTGGAGCTGAGCGCGCGGGAGTATGCGCTGCTCGAATACCTCGCCCTGAACGTCAATCGCACCGTCACACGCACGGAGATCTGGCAGCACGTCTACGATTTCAATGCCACCGTTGAGAGCAATGTGGTGGATGTCTACATCGGACTGCTGCGGAAGAAACTCGACCACCCGGGAGCGAACCGGCTGATTCACACGCGGCGCGGACAGGGATACGTGCTGCGCGATGGGGGCGATGAATGAAGATCCGCTCGCTTCGCGCTCGACTGCTGCTGGGTACGACCGTCACGATGATCGTCGTGCTGGGGTTGCTCGGCGTGGCGGTGGATGCTTTCGTGCATCGAACGCTGGTGAAGGAGTTCGACAACGCCCTCCTGAGCAAGGCCCAGGCGATCGCCTCCTTTGTCGAACAGCACGACAACGAAATTCGCTTCGAGTTCGATCCGCAGCGCATGCCGGAGTTCGTGCCGGGAGAGCATCCGGCCTATTTCGAGGTGTGGGTGGAGGGGCAGCAGAAGGAAACGTCGCCCTCTCTGGCGAAGGGAGAGTCGCTTTCGCATGGAGAATTGACCGGGACACGCACGGAATTCGCATCGGTCGTCCTTCCCGATCATCGGCATGGGCGGGTGGTGGCGTTTCCGTTTGCGGCTTACGTGGATGAAGAAGACAACGACGCGCCGTCTCGCCGCGTGTACGGCGTGCTTTTTGTGGCAATTGAGACGCGCGATCTGGATCGAACGCTTGCGACGATTCGCTGGATGATCGCAGGGCTTTGTCTCGGCGCGATCGGCGTGTGCGCCGCGGCGCTCCTGGCGGTGGTGAACAGGGCGGTCCACCCGGTGATGGCCGTGGCGAGCAAGATCGGATCCATGCGGGAGACGGATCTCTCCAGCCGCATCGAGGCGGCCGGGTTGCCCAGCGAATTGTGCCCGATGATCGACCGTCTGAACGGACTCCTGGAGCGATTGGAGGCTGCATTCGACCGGGAACGCAGTTTCACGGCTGACGTGGCGCATGAACTGCGGACCCCGATTGCTGGACTGCGCACCACGCTGGAAGTCTGCCGGTCGAGGCCGCGCGATCCGACGGTCTACGCGACGGCGATCGACCGGTCGCTGAAGGTGATTCACTCGATGCAGACGGTGATTGAGAATCTGCTGCTCCTCGCGCGCGCGGAGAGCGGGCAGTTGGCGCCGGTCGTGGCGGAGGTGGATCTATCCGACCTGGTTCGCGATGCATGGACGGCATTTGCGGGGCGTGCGCTGGAGTCGCACCTTGCCGTCCGAATGACACTGCCGGAGGCATGCATAGTGCCGGCGGATACGGCGAAGCTGCGGATCGTGCTCACGAACCTGTTCGACAATGCGGTGAGCTATACAAATCCGGGCGGAACGATCGACATCGAGCTGTCCTCCGTCGGCGCGCACACGCAGTTCCGCATCAGCAACAGCGGGAACCAGATCACGCCGGAAGAGTTGCCGCGGTTGTTTGAGCGGTTCTGGCGGAAGGATGAGGCGCGTTCGCAGACGGGGCTGCACGCGGGGCTGGGGCTGAGCCTCTGCCAGCGGCTGCTTTCGCTCTCCAACGCCACCATTAGCGCGGGCGTGGAGTCGGATCGATTCATCATTGCCTTTACGCTGCCGCAGCAGCCGAAGTCGTGCGTTCCCGCGCGTTGATGGCGCCGGGCGGCCGGGAGCGGGTGGGAGATGCCGCGGGCATGGAACTTATCTCACCTGGGAAACGACGAGCACCTTGAACGTGTTGGGAAGGAATTTCGGACGCACCGGTTTGCCGTTGGCGCCGACGGTGGGACTTTTCGGATCGACATCCGCGGTAACGAGGTAAATCGTATCGGTCCTGGGATCGAGCGTCATCGTGCGGGCGCCGACGCCGGTCTTCACCGTCTGCAGCACCGCATATTCTCCCGGCGACTTTTCACCGACCACCGCCAGCGTCCCGTCCGCACAACTCGCGAAGGCGTACTTGCCGTCAAATACCGAGGCATCCACGCCCGGACCGATCGGCAGTTCGCCGATGATCATCCCGTTCTCCGCGTTGAGCACCATCATCTGCCCGCTGCGGCAGCTCGAGAAGAGCCGCTTGGTCTTCGGATCATACGCCATGCCGACGGGAGTCTTCGCGGGGCTCACGCTCCAGTGATCGAGCACCTTCCACGCATTGAGATCGACGACGGCGATTTGCGCCTTGTCGGCGAGATTGATGAACGCCTTCCCCTGCCCGTCCAGCGCAAACGATTCCGGCGCCCCGCCGAGCGCAAGGGGGCCTTCCGGCTTGCCGGTCTGCAGGTCGATGCCGGGATCGATCCGCCAGACGGAATTGCCGTCGCCGCTGACGAGGATCACCTTCTGCGTGGCGGTGTCGAAAAAGATGCCGTCGGCATCGGCTTCGGTCTTGAGCGTGCCGAGGACCTTGTTGCTGTCGAGGTCGAACACGACGACAGACCCGTCGCCGCCGAAGGTGATGAATCCGCGCCCGGCCGAGGGGACCAGGACGCAGCCGTGGCCCCGCTTAGTGCCGGGGATCGTGGCAATCACCTTCTTGTTCGCAAGATCGATGACCTGCATGTTGGTGCCGCGCGGCGCATAAAGCCGCTGACCATCGGCGCTGACCGTGACGTAATCCCAGCCGCCGACGCCGCCGACGTTGATCGTGTTGGTTACCGCGAACGAGGGAACATCTGCCCCCCAGCCCGCAATCGTCGATCCCAACAGGCAAGCGCCCACCACCGCCGCGCACATGAATCGCTTTCCAGCACGCCCCATCTTCAGTTCCTTTCAAATCGAAGAAATGCTTCGGGAAACCCTACCCGCGTTTCATGAAGCCAGGATGAAGACGGCAGCATATCCGCCTTCTCACTGCTCCGGAATGCGGTTCATGGCCCCGGCCCGCTGATAGAAAAACCCCGCCCCGCACCCCCTATTGCATCCCGCACAATGCTTGTCAGCAACCCGCTGATTGAAGTATACAGATGGCAGATGTTCCGGCTGGTTGTGAACTGCCCTTCACTGGTTGCATTTAACCTGCCCCGCGTCAGGGTTCTGGATCAATGAGTCAAGTTTCCCATGAATTCGTTGCACTGGCCTGGAACAACCTCGCCCAGCTCATTGGTGCAATCCTGCTGATCGTCGGCGCGGTGCTGCCGGTCGCCAATCCGGTCGGCGACGCACCTCTCTTTCTCAGCATGACGCTTGGTTGCGATCGGTCCACGCGCGCCGATCTGGCGAATCGTGTCGCCATCTATTCCTTCGCCCTGTTGCTGGGATCAATGCTGCTGGGGACCTTCGTCCTGCGATTATTCGGTCTCTCCATACCCTTCGTGCAGGTTGCGGGAGGAGCTGTCGTATGCTCGCTGGGGTGGAAGCTTATGACCGATGACACAAAATCCTCCGGCGTGGCTTTAGACCCAAGCCACGCCAGGGCAATCGCGCTTGGCCGGGCGTTCTATCCGCTGACCCTGCCTCTTTCGATCGATGCCGGGGTTATTTCCGTTGCCATCACCGTCGGCGCCAATCATGCCCACACGATCGGTCACGAAGTGATCCAGCTCTTCGCCGCCATTATCGGTGCCGCAATCATCGCGTCGGTCATCCTGCTCACGTATCGCTATGCCGAGCCTGCCGGCAGGCGAATCGGGCAGACGGGCATGACCATTCTGCTCCGCCTGTCTTCGTTCATCACGGTCTGTATCGGTGTGAGCATCGCCTGGAACGGCATCAGGGCCTTGCTGGCCGAGGCCGGTATCGGGAATTGACCCGCGCATGCATCATCCGCGTTTTGCGCTTCCCCGCCCTTGATTTCTCACAATTCCTATCGGAATTGGGCGGGGGGGGCTATTCGACCGCGCTGCCGCCATTCACCGAAATCTTCTGCCCCGTCACGAACCTCGCCTCCTCAGCGAAGTGCCCCCGCGACTCTCCGATTTGAACGGATCAGACCATCAGATGAATAAACTGATGCAACTCGTGCGGCACATGCTCCCCCTGCTTCATCGCCAGCCGCACATAATGATGCATCGACCGCCGATAATGCCGCAGCACCGCAGCATCCACCGAAATCCCCCGCGCCGTCATCTCCCGCAACGCCCACTGCCAGACGTAATACTCTTCCAGGCACCGCGGCGAATACCGGTGAAACCCCACCGCGTGATGCCCCACTTCATGGAGAAATATCGACGCCGACACCGGACTCCGCGGCCGCGGCGCCGTGATCAACCGCTTGATCCGCCCATCCCGGTACTTCAGCTCATACGCCACGCCCGACATGTGCTTCCGCCACTTGCGGATGGATATCTTGTAACGAGCCTTCAAATCGGCGACCAACTGATCGTACACCTCGCACCGACCGCTGCCTCCACGCGACCGCAGCCGCTCCGACCCCCGCCGCACCGGCAGCTCCGTCTCCACGACAATCCGCAGCCCGCGCGATTCGGAAGCCACCGGCCGTTCGCTGTGCGCGCCACCCGGATCGCCACGCGTCTCCACCGACGACGGCGCATAACTCGCCTGATTGTTGAAAACATCGACCATACATTCAGCCGTGGAAGTTGGTACGTCGAACTGATCCAATGAATTCTACGGCAGGTTTTTGTCCGGTCAATCCGCTGATACTGCGAATGTTACGCCGGGAGAACCACGAGCGGGAAATCGACGCTCACCTTTTCCGGCGGAAAGCAGCTCGTCCCAGAACATGGCTGGGCGAGAACCGTTGCCCGCAGGGTATATCGGCCGGGCGGCGTCTTCTCAGCCAGCAAACATTTCGCGACAAAACGCACCCTTCCCGAATATCCCGCTGCCGTCCCCTCCTGTGAAACTGGGTAGGGGAGGGGATACGACCACTCCTGAGACGCCAGCGGAACGTCTCCCCGCAAGCGGGCCACCGTTGCAAACACCTCCGGGTCCTCTGGCTTGTTCGGCTGAATGTGGTGACCCTCGGTAATCGCCAGGTCCAGCCCCACCTCGAAAGGCGTCCCCGCCCGCACCGGTTCGATGGCGATCGGTTCCAGCGACAGCATCGGCGTTTCCCGCACCGGCTGTTCTTCCAGAATGGCCGGCAACGCGCCGCTCCCCACGGCTCCGCTCAGCCCCTCCCCTGGCGCAGAATCCCCCGCCGCAACGTCCCCGATTCCCAAGTTCGCCCCCTTGGCGACCGTTTCCATGTCTTCCAGCAGCGATTCGAGGATCGTCGGAAAGTAATCCGGCCGGCGCTCGATGTTGGGGGAGAACGCGCCGACGGCTTGCATGCCGATCTCGTGGTACTGCTCCTTGCCCGAACTGCGGGCGAGACGCAACAGGGCGCGGATGGCCATGCCGTTGGCCGACGGCGTGGCATTGTCCGCCGCGTTCTTCATCCGCGCGAAGAGATTGTCGTGAACGCTGGACGTGAAGAAGAATCCGCCATGCTCCGTATCGGCGAAGTCGCGGATCAGCGTGTCGGCCAGTTCCAGCGCGCGCTTGCGGGCCATCGTCCCCGGAAGGCTGCTGGGGGTGGTCGAGTCGATCAGATCCATCAGGCCGTTGAGAAGGTAGGCGTGGTCTTCCAGGAAGGCGTCGAGAGGCGGCTCAGTCATCTTGCCGTGCCGCGAGACCCGCAGCAGACGCCGTCCAGCCTCCATATGATGCGTGAGCAAAAACCCGATGGCCCGGTGCGCCGCTTCGAGATACTTCGGTTCCCGGAGCTCACGGCTGCAGATCGCCAGCGCCGAGATCATCAGCCCGTTCCAACTCGTAAGCACCTTGTCGTCGAGTCCCGGTGGCACGCGATTCGACCGGAAACTCCGCATCTGCTGCAGGAGCGCATCAATCCGCTTCTGCATCACCTCAACTTCGGTGCCGTACTCCCCGGCAAGATCCTCCACTGCCTTCGCAATCGCCAGCACATTGCCCCCATCGACCGGCGATTCGTGCCAGTTGCCCTCCCGCGTGATGCCGAAGTGCTTGATGATCAGATCGGCATCATCTCCGCTCGGCAGCGCGGCCCGAACGTTATCCACCGTCCAGACGTAAAACTTCCCCTCCGCACCTTCCGAATCCGCATCCAGCGTGGAAAACATCGCCCCCTCCGGCGAACGCATTTCGCGCAGCCAGAAATCCAGCGTCTGCTTCGCCACTCGCGCATAGTCCGGCCGCCCCAATTGCACCGCGGCAAACGCATACGCCGGCGCGAGCTGCGCATTGTCGTAGAGCATCTTCTCAAAGTGAGGCACCAGCCAGCGTTCATCCGTCGAATAGCGCGCGAATCCGCCCCCGACGTGATCGTAAATCCCGCCGCGCATCATTCCATCGAGCGTTCGGGTCACCATCTGCTCGACCGCTCCCACATCCGACGACGAAAGTTGCGCCAAACTCGGCGATCGCAGCATCGCCAGCCACAGCCGCAGCGCCTGGTGCGGCGGAAATTTCGGCGACGCCCCCAATCCCCCATTCGTCTCGTCAAACTTGTCCGCAAACTGTTCGATCGCCCGGGCGAACCACCCCTTCCAATCGACCGGCCCCGCCCCACGCTTTGCCGCCCCGCTCGCCGATTCATCCGCGTGCATCCGAATCGCTTCCACCACGCGCTGCGACTGCCCCTCCAGTTCCACCCGCCGATTTTTCCACGAATCCGCTATCGCCAGCACCAGCCGGGGAAATCCCGGCCGGCCATACCCATCCACCGGCGGAAAATAAGTCCCCGCGTAAAACGGCTCCAGGTTCGGCGCCAGCCACACCGACATCGGCCATCCGCCGCTCCCGGACATCAACTGCGTCGCCAGCATGTACAGCTCATCCAGGTCCGGCCGCTCTTCCCGGTCCACCTTGATGTTCACGAAGTGCTGATTCATGAGGCTCGCGATGTCCGGATTCTCGAACACCTCCCGCTCCATCACGTGGCACCAGTGACAGGCCGAATAACCGATCGAGAGAAAAATCGGTTTGTCCTCCCCCCGCGCCTTCTCGATCGCTTCCTTCCCCCACGGATACCAGTCGACGGGATTGTGCGCGTGCTGCAGCAGGTACGGGCTCGTGGAATGGATGAGCCGGTTGGTGAAGCGCTGCTCTGCCGTTGGGTTCGGTGAAGCAGGCCCCGTTTCGGAATTGCTCTGCTCCACCATGGCGATCCTTCCTGCGAAAGCTTCCAACGCTCGCGACTCGGGAGTGTCCAAACAGCCGAGCGACGCTGGACGATGCTGGAGATGATCCTAGGCAACCGCCGGATAAATCGCAAAGACGTCAGCCTGGCGGTCCAGTGTGTCCAGCGCAGCCCGACAATAAGTCGCACAGCGAAATGGCCGATAAACAGTAGGGATTCCACGTTGTTGCGCGCCTACACTCGGTTTCCCGCTGAACCATCCGGAGTAGTTGCACCGACTTATGACCGTCGCTGTCGCCGAAACCTCGATTGAAACCACCGCCAGCTCCGCTGCGGACGAATCGCTGCAGCGTTTCCCTTGGAAGTACCGCGCCATGATTCGCAAAGTGCGCGAGCTCGAACCGCACCTCACAGCACTCTCCGACAAGAGCCTCCGGCAGTACGTAAACAAGATCCGCACCGCTCTGCGCGATGCCGACCATGCCCTCGCCACCAGCCGCTACAATGCACAGGCCCAGGCGCTCGACAAGCACCTCCCCGCCGTCTTCGCTTGCGTCTGCGTCGCCGCCAGGCGAACCCTCAACTTGCGTCCATACAACGTGCAGCTCATTGGGGGTTACGAGCTCCATCGCGGTGCAATTGCGGAAATGGCCACCGGCGAAGGCAAAACCCTCGTCGCCACCCTCCCGGCCACCCTTAATGCACTCACCGGCAAGGGAGTGCACATCGTGACCGTGAACGACTACCTCGCCAAACGCGATGCCGAGATCATGAGTCCGATCTACAACCTCCTCGGCCTCACCGTCGGCGTGATCGTCTCCGGAATGGATGACGACCAGCGCCGCGCCGCCTATCGCGCCGACATCCTCTACGGCACCAACAAGGAACTCGGCTTCGACTACCTCCGCGACCAGATCAAGCTCCATGACCGCTCGCGCCAGCAGAAGATCGACGCCTTCACTCTGCTCAACCGCAGGGACCCCAACGAGCCCGTCATGCGTCAGCTCAACTTTGCCGTCGTCGATGAGGCCGATTCCATCCTCATTGACGAATCCCGCACGCCTCTGATCATCTCCGCCCCCAGCGGCCCAAGCCCGCTCGGATGGGCCTACGAATGGGCAAACACCCTGGCGCAACGCTTTCGCGCCCGGCATGATTTCGAGTTCGAACCCGAAAATCGCAAGCTCGACTGGAAGGAAGAAGGCCTCAAGCGCCTCACAAAAATTCTTGCCGACACCAACACCCCGAGCATCACCACCGAAAGCTGGCAGAACCTCGTCCTCAACGCCCTGCGCGCCCGCCACCTGTTCCTCAAGGAGCAGCATTACGTCCTCACCAGAGACGAATCCGGCGCCGATGAAGTCGTGATCGTCGATGAATTCACCGGTCGCCGCATGCCCGGACGCACCTGGTCGGAAGGCCTGCATCAGGCCGTGCAGGCGAAGGAAAAAATCCCCATCCACGCCCCCGCGAAAACGCTCGCCCGCACCACCTACCAGCACTTTTTCAGCCTCTACAAAAAGCTCTCCGGCATGACCGGCACGGCCGCCACCGAAACATGGGAGTTCCGCAAAGTCTACAAGCTCCCGGTTGTAAGAATCATGACCCACCGTCCTGTTCGCCGTGAGCGGATGCCCGACCGCGTCTTTCGCACCACCCGCGAAAAATGGCACGCCGTCGCCGAGGAAATCCTCGCCGCCATGGCCCAGGGCCGTCCCGTTCTCGTCGGCACCTCCTCCATCGACGACTCCGAAGCCCTCTCCAAAGTCCTCCACGAAGAGGACATCCCGCACCAGATCCTCAACGCTCGCCCGGAGAACGCCGCGCGCGAAGCCGAGATTGTCGCAAACGCGGGCCATCCCCGCGCCGTCACCATCGCCACCAACATGGCAGGCCGCGGCACCGACATCAAACTCGCCTCCGACGTGCTCATCATGGGCGGCCTGCACGTCATCGGCACCCAGCGCCACGAGTCCCGCCGCGTCGACAATCAGCTCATCGGCCGCTGCGGCCGCCAGGGCGATCCCGGCACGGCCGTCTTCTTCCTCAGCCTCGAAGATCCCATCCTCCAGCATCACTTCAAACGGAAGTCCCTGCTCCAGTTGCGCCGCCGCTCCCACGGCCGGTGGGGCCACGAAATCAAATCCACCCCCATTAGCCTCCTCTTCGAAAAGGCGCAGCTCAAAGTCGAGTCGCTTCATTTCCGCCAGCGCCAACAGCTCATGGAATACGAAGACTGGCTCAACAAGGTCTACTACCAAATGGGCGGCAATTAGTTTGGAGCGCCGTTCGGAGATCCGCCATCTTCAGGCGGCTTCCCCAAGGGCAGCGGAACAACGGCTGCCTCGAGGCAGAACTCCCAACTATTTTTCATTGCCACCGCGCGAACCGGCAGACTATCATCAAACTGAGACGGTTGTTCCGGATGGCTCCCCATGCCCGCGACCTGGAAAAAACACGACGCAGGATTTTTTACGCTCGATCTCCCTGCCGACTGGGCGATGGAGGAGCCCAACGCCGGCACCCTCCTCGTTCACGACTTCCGCGGCGAGATGGTCCTCACCCTCTCCGCCGTTTCGCAGCCCCCGCTTCTCAGCGCCCGCAACAAATCCGCGCGCACAGTCGCCCCCAAGGAAGCCCAATTCGAACTCCAGCGCTGGCTCGACTCGCAGCGCCACATCCGCGTCCGTCAGTCCCCCCGCCTCATCGGCGGCACCACCAGCCCCACCGCCACCACCGAAGGCCTCCAGCAACTCAAGGTCGGCGTCCCCTGGTACAAACGCATCTTCCGCCGCAGCCCCCTCATGCTCTGGCGATTCTGGGCGGTGCTCAATCCCCACATCCTGCTGCTGGTCTCCTGTCACGGGAAGCCGGAGTTGGTCGAGAAACATCGGCCCGTGGTCGATCGCATCCTCCTCTCCGTCCACCTCGCCGATCGCGACATTCTTCTCGGCCGGCATTTCACCGAGACCGTCGTCTCGCTGGCCCGTTCCCACTTCCCGCAGATGCCCGTGGCGGTTATCGACGATGTGCATTTGCAGTTCGGAACCCAGAATGTCTCGCTTCTCAACCTGCATCGCCGCTATCTCGCTTCGCCGGAAAATCTCTCCACGCATGTGAAGACCTTCTTCGACGAAGTGCAGAGCGAACTCCCCGCATCCGATCTGGCCGCCTCCTGGGACGCCGCGTGCAAACATGTGATGCCGACCCTCCTCACCCAATCCGCAATCGATTCCGCGCCCACGCCGATGCTCACCGAAGAATGGATCAACGGACTCGCCATCGGCTACACGCTGGAAGACGGCGGCACCGACCGCCCCATCACCCCCGCCGACGCCAAACGCTGGAAAGTCCCCCTCGACGACCTCCACGAGCAGGCCCTGCAGAATCTCATCTCGCACTCGCGCGAGCAGACGATGGAAGGCCACAAGGCCGACGGTTACACGATGCTCGTGCTCGCCAGCCCGGACAAGCACAACGCCGCCCGCATTCTCCTTCCGGAACTCCACCACAAGCTCCGCGAGCATCTCGGCGCGACGTTCTACGCGGCACTCCCGACACGCGAATTCCTCCTCGCCTTCGCCACCGCCCGCGACGATGTCCTCGCCCGCGTCCGCCATCAGATCAACGCCGATTACGCCCGCGCCAAGGAAGGACTCTCCAGCAAGCTCTTCCTCGTCACCCCCGACGGCATCGCCGGCGACCCCGACGACATGGAAGATTTCGATCTCTGACATCTCAAAAAGCCGGCGATGGCATGGCCGGAATGTGCTCTCGCCTGCAAGGAATCCGCCCCGGTTCCACACGATGCCAACCGGGAACCAACCTCCCCATCACACCGAAAACAATCCCGCCGGTTCCGCTTTCGCGCTGCCTTCCGTCGCAAGGCGCTTCTGCACCTGCTCGTACATGGCCAACAAGAAATCCGCTGTATCCGCAAGCTGCAGCGTGTCCCGCTTCCCCGTCGCGAACAACCCAAACGCAAACGGAGAAGGCGAAGGCAAATCCAGCAACCGCAGCCCCTGCCCCGCCAGTCCCCGCAGAAACGCCACCGCAATCGGCGCCGAGAGAATATCCTCCGCCACCGTCCGCCGCGTCTCCGAGAGCAGCAGATGATCCGGATGATGCTCCTTGAGCGCCCCATACAGTTTCGCCGCGTAGCTCTGCATCTGCCCGATGAAGCGCCGCCGCCCGAACTTGTTCTGCAGCAGCGCATGCGCCCGGATCGCCGTGAAGCGGAACTGCGACTTGAACAGCTCGCTCGCCTCCACCGCCGCCGCCAGGTCCGCATCAAATCCCTCCTCCGCAAGCAATGACCGGATCAGGGTCCGATCCGCCCGCCGCGCCGCCGTCGTCTGCGCCACCCAGATGCCGAACGCATAATCATCCACCACAACGGTCGCATTGCCGCCGAAGCGCCGGTGCATGCGATAAGCGACGACGCGCGCCAGCGCCTCGTTCGCCGCGCGACCGATCATCGTATGGAACACCAGCACCGTGGAATCTTCATCCGGCACGCGCTCCACCAGTAACTGCCCCTCGACCGGAATGTCGGCATAGCGGAACTGCGCATGCAGATAACCCGCGGCCACTTTCGCCACCCCTTCCGAAACCCAGTAATGCCGCGTCAACATCCGCGCAATCGCCCCTTCGCCGCCAGGCGCGATGCTCCGAATCTTCGCCCGGAACTCCCGCATCCGCGCCGTCAGCCCCGGCTCCATCGCCATCGTCCCGGAATACCACCGCGGCACCGTCGGCGACTGCCCCGTACTCTCCATCACCTCCACGGTCATCCCCGCCGCCCCCACAAACTGCACGCACCGCCCGCCCAGCACGAACCGGTCGCCGGGCTTGAGAACCTGCGCAAATGCCTCCTCCACGTGCCCGATCACCGCTCCCCCCTTGATGCGCACCTTCACCTGCGCCTCCTGCGTGATCGTCCCCACATTCTGCGCATACAACCCGCCCACCGACCTCCTCAACGGATGCAGTCTCCCAACAAATTCCCGCGGAGCCCCGCATGGAAATGCGGGGGTTTGGCACCGACCCTCCTCACCGCCCCCCTCCTCGATCAACTCTTCAACCCACAACTTCGCCGTCACACGCGTCGAATCGTGCACATTCGACGTCGCCACATACTCCAGCACCGCGTTGAACTCATTGCGTGAAAGCGTTGCGAACGGCAGCGTGCGGCGGACGATCTGCCATGCGCTCTCCGTGTCGATCCCCTCCGGCTGGTACTGCAGCGCCAGGCCAATAACGTGCTGGGCGAGGACATCGAGGCAGTTCTGCGGAATTCGGATGGAATCGACGGCCCGTTTGCGCATGGCGTCGGCGGTGACGAGGGATTCGAGGAGGTCGGCGGGGACGGTGGGGATGAAGGTGCCGCGGGCGGTGGCGTCGAGGCGGTGACCGGAGCGGCCGACGCGCTGGAGGCCGCGGGCGACGCCCTTGGGGGAGTTGAGTAGGACGACGCGGTCGATGGTGCCGATGTCGATGCCGAGTTCGAGGGAGGTGGAGCAGACGACGCAGCGCAGTTCGCCGGCCTTGAGGCGGCGTTCGATGTCGAGGCGTACGTCGCGGTCGAGGGAGGAATGATGCGCTTCGATGTGGGCTGGGGCCACGATGTTCTGTAAGTCCTGAGGACTGAGTGCTGAGGACTGAGTTTCTGGGGGGATGGGATTGGCGGCAAACCGCTTGCGGAGTTGGAAGGTGACCCGCTCGGTGGCGGCGCGGAGGTTGGTGAAGATGAGGGTGGTGCGGTGGGCGCGGATGATTGTTTCGAGTGTGTCGTAGACGTGTTTGTTGATTTTGGCGGTGGTGGAGAAGGGTGTGTTGCCGAAGACCGATTCGATCTCCAGCTCCAGCGGGCGGTGGAACGACGCATCGGCGATCGCGCACTCCCTGCCCGCCGCCTCGGAGCCGACGAGGTATTCGGCGATGCGTTCGAGCGGGGCGATGGTGGCGGAGAGGCCGATTCTCTGCGGGTCGGGGTTGCCGGAAGTTGTGACGAGATGCGAGAGGCGTTCGATGGAGAGGGCGAGGTCGGTGCCGCGCTTGTTGGGGGCGAGGGCGTGGATTTCGTCGACGATGATGCGGCGGACGTGGCGGAGATGGTCCCGCATGGTGGGGTTGGCGAGGCAGAGGGCGAGGGATTCGGGGGTGGTGATGAGGATGTGGGGAGGGTGCTTGGCGATTCTGGTGCGTTCTTTGGGTGAGGTGTCGCCGGTGCGCTGGGCGACGCGGATGGAATCGGGCGGAGCGAATTCGGAGAGGGGGGTGGTGAGGTTTTTGTGGATGTCGGTGCCGAGGGCGCGGAGGGGGGAGATGTAGAGGGTGTCGATGGTGGGGGGGAGGTTGCCGGCGAGGTGGCGGGAGAGGAGGTCGCTGAGGATGGCGATGAATGCGCAGAGCGTTTTGCCGGAGCCGGTGGGGGCGCAGACGAGGGTGTTTTGGCCGGCGTGGATGGCGGGGACGGCGAGGCGCTGGGGGGTGGAGAATTGTTTGAAGCGGGAGAGCCACCAGGTGCGGATGGGGGGGCAGAAGGTGGCGAGGATTGTTTGCTCGGCGTCTTTGGCGGCGTCGTCGGAGAGGGGCGGGAGGAGTTGGAAGCGGGGGCGGTCCATCGCGCGGGGGTCGTCCTTGAAACGCGTTGGGGCGAGTATAGCAATGGGCGAGGGGCGGGAGAAACGCTGCGACGTTTCCCGGGGCGACACGCGCCGGCTGTGTGGTCGGCGGAAAATACAGGAGTTGCGCGATTTTTTTGCGCGGGAAAATGTTTTTGCGGTCGGAATGTGGGTTTTTTCCGTGGGAATGGGGGTTTTGCGGGGATTTGGGATGCGGAGAGGGGGGGCATTTTGCGGGATTCGGGCGTCGAAATGCTTCGTTGGGGGGTCGTTCCGCTTCGATGAGGGGGGTACCCTGGGGGTTTGGGATTTGGGAACTGGGAGTGGGGTTTGTGGTGAGGTGTGGGATGGTGTTTGAAAGTTTGTGGTGCATTTCCCCTGCCCTCCGGAGTGGTCGTATGTACTGGATTTTATAGCGGGCGTGAGAGAGGGGCAAGGAAAATGTTTGCATTTTGTTTGGTTTTGCATTTTCGTTTTTTTGGGGAGGGCAGAATTGTAAGAGGGCGGTAGACTGGGGTTGTTTGAGAGAAGGAGGATTTTGATGGAGGCG
>Ga0335069_10001145_pt1 | contig 42808 bp, 14 predicted proteins | sample Lox_Sample_11_FD_206714 | JGI IMG/M metagenome (GOLD analysis project Ga0335069, IMG submission 206714) | Soil microbial communities from Loxahatchee National Wildlife Refuge, Florida, United States - Lox_Sample_1.1 | ecosystem: Environmental > Terrestrial > Soil > Wetlands | place: USA...
TGGGTACACCGGCACGCCGCAGCGTACTCGGCCGGCGTGCGGTAGCCCAGCGCCGAGTGGCGGTGTCGGTGGTTGTGGTCGGATTTGAAGTCGCCGATGACCACGCGGGCCTCGAACAGGGTGTTCCAGTGGTTGCGGTTGAGGCACTCCTTCCTGAGTCGGTTGTTGAACGATTCGATGTAGCCGTTGTCCCACGGACAGCCCGGCGGGATGTACACCATGCCGGTCTTGTTCTCGCAGAACCGTTGCAGCGCTTGAGAAACCATCTCCGGACCGTTGTCCATCCGTAGTACTTTCGGCGGGCCGCCATTGGCGGCAAACACCTTGGTGAGCTCATCGACGAGCGCCTCGCCGGTGATGGATCGCTCGACGAGGTTCAACAACGAGACCCGGGTATGTTCGTCGATCATCGAGGCGATCTTGACGGCCTTGCCGTCGATGGTGGAGTCGAACTGGAAGTCGATCGCCCACACCACATTGGGTGCGTCAGCCTCGACCGGCGGGACCGAGGAGATCCCGGCCCGCTTCCGCGGGCTGCGCACGCGGACCTGCAGGCCCTCCTCGCGCCATAGCCGATGGACCTTCTTCTTGTTGACCTCACGGCGCTCGTCGTAGCGCAACGCCGCCCAGGCACGCCGGAACCCATGACACGGGTTCTTCTTGGCGTAGGAACGCAGCCAGGCCCGCATCTCGGCGTCTGGGTCGTCGGGGGTCTGCCCAAGTGGCAGGCGGCGGTAGGTGGAGCGGGCCAGCCCAACGGCCTTGCACGCCAACCGCTCCGACATACTCAACGTATCCTTGAGCATGTCCACGGCGCGGCGCTTGGCAGCTGGGCTCAGAATTTTCCCTTCGCGACCTCCCGCAACGCATCCTTCTCCAGCTCTGCCTCGGCCAGCAGCCGCTTGAGCCGGGCGTTCTGCTCCCGGAGTTCCTTGAGCTCCTTGGCGGCGTCGGTGTCCATCCCGCCGTAAGCGCGCCGCCAGTTGTACAACGTCGCCGCAGAGACGCCCAGCTCGGCGGCGATCTCCTCGCCGGTCTTGCCCTCGGCAGACAGCTCATCCGCACGGCGCAACTTACGCACGATGTCCTCGGCGGAATTCCGCTTCCGACCAGCCATGTGTTTCATCGTCCCTTCCGGCCCGACATCGGGCCACAGGACTCTAAAACCTCCCTGACTCAATCATGGGGAACACGCCAGAATTCGTCGCCAATGTACGAGGTGATCGGTCGCCGCGTGCCGGCGTCGTCTGCAAGGCGTAGCCGCAGTCGCACTGGCGTGGCGGACGGTAGGCCGTTAACGGCTACCGATCAGGTTCTACTTCAGGAGGGCTATCACCTGCGTGTGATCGCTTGGCTCGACGGGTAATTCGGGCTGCTCGCCGATCCAGTCGAGCAGAGCACGCAGCCCGTCCTCGAGTGTCCACTTTGGATGCCAGTCGAGCTCTTTTTTTGCCGGCTCGATATCACATCTCGCGGCGCGTACGTCACCGTCGCGGAACTTCGCCACGACGTTCGGTTTTGGGGCATGGCAGATTGCCGCGATCGTTTGAGCCAGCTCATCGATGGTGGTCGCGCTGCCCGACCCGATATCGAGGCAGCGCGGTTCAACCGCAGGTCTCTCTACCACAGCGAACAGCGCCTCGACGACATCGTCGATATAGACGAAATCGCGCACAATGCGACCGTCTTCGTAGACTTCCAACGGGCGCTGCTCGCGTGCCAGCCGTGCGAAAAGAGCGACTATTCCGGTGTACGAATTGGTCAGCGACTGACCCGGTCCGTAGACATTCTGCAGACGCAGCACGCTCAGATTGGTGTCATGGGCGGCCGTCCAGGCGGCCAAGATGTGCTCTTGGGCGAGTTTGGTCGCGGCGTAAATGTTGGTGGGCCGGGGCTCCGTTCGGCCAGCACTGCTCGGAAGCGGGACTGCGGGTTCGCCCGCGGGCCCCTGCGGATCCCAGACACCGGCCAGGAGCTGAGTGTGGTTGCGTGGCCGCGGGTAAAAGATCTCAGAGCCGTATTGCCAAGCGCCCTCGCCGTAGACGGCTCGCGACGACGCAAGGACGAGTTGGTCGGGCACGTGTGCTGAGCGGCTCAGGGCATCAAGAAGCTGAGTCGTTCCCACCACGTTCACCGAGCCATGGCGTGTCGCCTCGGAAAGCGACTGCGCTGTTCCAGTCTCGGCCGCCAGGTGGACGATCTGGGAAGGTGGGAACAACCGAAGCACTGCGTCGCAGTCAGGGGCATGGGTGACATCGCCGGTGAAGAACCGCACGGATGGCGGCAGATCGATCGTTGCAGCTTTCCCGTGCACCTGCGGGTGCAGGACGTCCATCACAGCGACGTCATAACCGGCTTTGACGAGACGACGAGCGAGCGCGGAGCCAATGAACCCTGCCCCGCCAGTGATGAGCACGGATTTTGACAACAGCCGACGCCTCCGGTTCCTCTGTGGAGGAAATAGGTGACCGGCACGCGTTGCCAAGGGTGCGGTCCGGGTGATCATACCGGGAGCCCCGCATCACGATCACCCGTGCCGGCGGCAAGAAAACCACTGTGCTGCCGCGATATGTCACGAATCGGTATCTCGTCGCGACGGTGCGATTTGGACGCGCAAAAGGGGACCCTTGCAACGACGCGGCGCCTCGGATGACGGTGCGTAACGAAAATGTCAACGCCCGGATTCGGCTGCGGCACGGTAACTGCGGACGGCCAGCGGCCCGACCACTGCGGCCAGACCAAGAGCCCACCCGGAGGTCAGCAGGAGCGGCCACAGCGCGGGACGCCCTTCGGCAAGTGCACGCATCGACTCGATCGTCGGCGCCATCGGTTGGAGCTGGATCAGTGGCCTCATCCACGATGGCAACAAATCAAGGGGAGGAATTACACCAGAACTGGAGAACACCAAGGCGATGGACGGCACGCCGAGCCACATGAGCAAGATGGTGCTCTTCGAACGCACCGCGATCGCAAGTACTGCCGTCGAGAAGACGACACCCACCAAGACAGGCACCAGCAGGAACGGGATCACGGCGAGCCAGCTTCCCTGGAATCGAAGTCCGAGCCCGACGCCGACCGCCGTGATCAGTGCGGAACCCAGCAGCGTGCGCGCAGCCTCGGCGAGTAGCCTGCCCGCCAGGGCGCTGGCCCGGTTCACGGGCAACACCCAGAATCGGCTGAGCAGACCGGTCTCACGTTCGAAGCGAATGGTGAGGGCGGCAGCAAGCGCCCCGAACATCGCACCGGATACGGCGCACATCGGCACCAAGCCATAGAGGCTGTCGGTGCCGGTAATCCTCACTATCGACTTGCCGATCAGCAATTTGAAGGTGATCAGCAGAAAGGTCGGGTACAGCACAGCCTGGATCGACACAGTCGGCGCGCGACGCCAGTGGGTGATCAGCCGGCCGGCGAACAACAGGCTTTCGGCGGCCAGTGAACTCCGCGGCGGTGCGCTCGCGGTCATCGCGTCCGCCTCTGCATCCGCACCGCGATGACACCGAACACGACCAGCAGCCCAAGGCACCATGCCAGGCTGGTCGCCAGATTGCCGGTCACGACGTGGCCGGTGGCGAACCCGCGCAGCGTGTCCGTCACCTGTGAGACAGGCTGGTAGCGCACGAACGGCTGCACCCAGTCGGGGAACGACTCGACCGGCGCCATGCCGGTGGACAGCATGACCAGCAGCATTTGGGGAACCAAAAGAAGCTGACTGGGGCTCTTGCCGATCCCGGACCCTGCGACGCCAGTCCCCAGTGCATCGGCCGCGAGCGACAGTGCCAGCGTCAACGCGAGGACTAGAACGGCGAAGGCTACCGCGTAGAAGATCGAGCCGGCTAGTCGGAAGCCGAACACGTATCCGACGGCGAGCGCCGCGAGCAGGGTGAGGGCACCGCGCAGCAGGCAGTACAACATGCGAGCCATCAGCGGTACGACCGCGGATATGGGAAGTGTGCGGAGCCGAACGCCGAACTCGGACTGCTGGTCTCGGGCGGCCCGGTCGACGGTTGTCAGCGCGCCGAGAAACATCACCTGGACGATGATGACCGGTAGGACGTACTGGGGGTAGCTCATCGAACCGGTGTCGATCACATTGCGCAGGGCGAAGTTGAAGACGAGGAAGTTACCGGCGGGCGCCACAATCGCGAACGGCAGATCGTCGCGCAGCGTGCCGAGCACCATGCGCTCGCTGAGAGCGGCAAGCGCGGTCATCTGGTGACACTGCTGGTGAGGTGCAGGAACGCCTCGTCCAGGGACGGCTTGCGCAGCGCTATGTCGACTAGCTCAACGCCAAGCTGGTCGACGCGACGGAACACCTCACTCAGGGTCGCGACGCCATTGGGCGCGAGCACCGACACAGTGTTCGCCTCCTGATCGGCTTCGGCGCCGTCGAGATCGGCGACCACGGCGAAGATCTTGGGCACGTCGGCCGGATTGACGGGACTCACCGTGCAGTAGCCGAATCCAACGCGGCGCTTGAGGTCTTCGGCGGTCCCGCTGGCGATGACACGACCGCGATCGATGACAACGATCGAATCGCTGAGCAGGTCGGCTTCTTCGAGGTACTGCGTGGTGAGCAGGACCGTGACACCCTGGGCTGATAAGGAGGACACCAGGTCCCACACGTCGCGGCGGCTACGCGGGTCCAACCCGGTCGTCGGCTCGTCGAGAAAAAGCACCTTCGGCGGAACCACCAGTGCGGCGGCGATATCGATGCGGCGTTGCATGCCAACCGAATACGTGTCCACCCGCCGATCGGCGGCGTGCGACATATCGAACTGATGGATCAGAACGTCGGCGCGCAGTTGCGCATGTTTGCGCCCCATTCCCCGCAGCCGGCCGAACAGCACCAGGTTCTCCCGCCCGGTGAGCTGCCAATCGAGCGCGGCGAGCTGTCCGGTAGTCCCGATGCTTGCGCGTACCTGGGCGGGGTGTCGGACGACGTCGTACCCGGCCACAATCGCTTGGCCGGAGGTGGGCCGCAGCAACGTGGACAGGATGTTGATCGTGGTCGTCTTGCCGGCGCCGTTGTGACCGAGCAGACCGCAGACCGACCCCGCGGGAACTGAAAAGCTCACGTCTTGCAATGCGTGGATTGTCCCGTCGAACGTCTTGGCTACGCCATCAAGTTCGATCACGAATACAGACGATACCGCAGGTGTAGGGGCGGAGACCGATGTCGATGTTAAAGCCCGTTTCTCGCAAGATCGGCGTCGCGTGCGGCACGGTTCGGGCTAGTGGCGCCGATGATTGCCGGCGCCGCCGTGGCGCACTCTTTTGGTGCTGGGCCAACAATCCGCAGCCAACAATGCGCGGCATGTCAACCGTGGGCGAGGGTGCGGTCGGCCAGCGCCCCCATTACCGGTGCCAACAGCCGGGAGTATTCGAACGTCAGGTGCTCCTCGTCGATGTAGACCAGGGTGTTGCCGACGATGACCGGGCAGCGGTCGGCGGTGCAGAACAGGTCGGTGAGGTCGGCGTAGTGTCCGCCGCCGGCTTTGGTGGCGGCCGACTCCGCCGCGATGCCGGATTCGTTGACGGCGGTCGACCTTCGCGGCAAGCAGGCCGTCACGTCATCGAGGTAGCCGGACAGGCAGATCGGCACCACAAAGTGTGGGTCGGGGACCGGCCCGAGCACCAGCACCTTGGCGCCAGTCGCGCGCAACTGCTGCACGAGGCGGGTAAGGCTGTCGATCCACACCGGGTCGTATGAGTGGAATCCCGTCAGCGATTCGTCGACACCGTACCCCCGCCACATGCTCACCACGACCAGCCGTGGGTGCTCGGCGCGCACGCGGGCCAGGATCTGACCGCGCCACTGCTCGCAGTGTTCAACGAGTTCTAGCAGGCGACGCAAAGGGTTGGAGATGGGCAAATTCAGCAATGGGCAGGCCCCCTTGCCCAGCATCTCCAGCCGCCAGTGCCGCTGCTGGGCGACCTGCTGGAAGGCCGGATTCCACATCGCGGCGTGCGAGTCGCCGACAAGGGCCACCGTCGTCGCCGAGGCCGTATCGCCCGACGCGCACTCCGGCTGCCCGCTTTGGAAAGGCGTGCGCAGACAGCCGTTGAACAATAGAGCCCCCTTTTCGGCTCCGGCGTCGTTAAGCGGGGGGTCGAGGTTCGACGGTACGGCTTTCAGCTCGACGGACGCCGCAACCGCGGTCTGCACCTGCGCGAACGCCTGCTGTACCGCCGCATCGTAGGCGTCCATCGTGGAGCCCGCGGGAACAGGCGCCGCCGTGACGGCCAGCGCCGCAGCCGGCGCGCCGCGCCCGACCGGGGCGGGCACCCACACCAGCAAGACCACGCCCACGCAGGCCGCTATCGCGGTGAAGGCACCGCCGAGTGCGAGGCTGCCCCCGGGAGAGCGGCGCAGCGGAGCGGCGTAGCGCAACGGGTTCTCGATGTAACGCAGGGTGAGCCATCCCAGCCCGCCGGAGACTAGGACCGCCGTCAACCTACCGGCCAGCCCGAGCGGGTGGCCCAGCAATATCGGCGCGAGCACGAGCACCGGCCAGTGCCACAGGTACCACGAGTAGGACAGTCGGCCTATCGCGCGCATCGGTGACCACCCCAGGATCCGCCCGCATCCCTGCGACGGGATGGCGCAGCCGGCGCCGAGCACCAGCACCGTGCCCAGCATGGGTAACAGCGCGGCGGTTCCCGGATACGGCGTGGCCGAGGTCAACTGATTACAGGCCAGCAGGAGCAGGCCCAGCCCGGCCCACCCGGTGATCGCGGCAGGTAATGCCGGGAGACGCCGCCACTGCCCGGCCGTGAGAGCCACCAAGGCGCCGACGGACAAATCCCAGGCCCGCGTCGGGAGCGAAAAGTACGCCGCAGCAGGCACCACGTAGGTGGACGCGAACGACAGCGCGAACGATACGACCGTGATCAGCGTGAGGAGCACCAGATACGGGCGCTTCGAGGAGGTGGCTTGGACCCCGGTGCGCCGACGCGCACGCCGGATGAGCCACGCCGCGCCGATGATCACGGGCGGCCATAACAGGTAGAACTGCTCCTCGACGCCCAAAGTCCAGTAGTGCTGGAACGGCGAGGGGGGCACGTGGGTGGCGAAGTAGTTGACGCCCCGCAGAATGAACCAGTAGTTGCCGACGTAAAGCGCGCTGGTGATGCCGTCACCCATCACCGTCCGAGCCTGCAGCGGGGGCAACAGGACAGCCGAGGCGATCATGGTGACGACGCCTATCGTGGCCGACACCGGCAGCAGTCGGCGGGCCCGCGACCCGTAGAAGCGGCGCAGCCCGATGGTTCCGGAGGTGCTCAGCTCTCCCCAGAGATTCCCCGTGATGACGAAGCCCGAAATGATGAAGAACACGTCCGGGCCGACGAACCCACCACCCACACCCGGCACCTCGGCGTGAAAGCCGAGAATCGCCAACAGCGTGAAGCCGCGCAAGCCTTCGATGTCTGGGCGAAATTCCTTCTTTGCCGGGCGCCGCTCTTGCGCTCGTTCGGTAGGGCTGACGCTATCGGCCTGGCGCAAGGTCACCCACTTAATAAGAAGAAGCGTCCTTCGAATCGAGGCATTATCACACACCTGTCCAACACGCAGGACTGGTGTCGCGCCTACAAGCCTTTGTCATGCTTGTTCGGCGATCCACGTGGTGGTGAAGCGCCCCAGCGCAGGGATGTTCTCAGCCAAACTTGCTCCGATGGATTTCTCGAGTTGGCCGCCCACCAAGGGGATTTTGACCTCCACCCTCACCGCGAAGCGCATTTGCGAGCCGGTGCCCGCGGGCGCCAGCAAGGCTTCCCCACGGCCTGATCCCAAACCGCCGGAAGCCGAGACGCTGACCTGCCCGCGTACCTGGCGGTCACCGACGGGTCTCCATGTCTCGGTGTGCAGGATTTTCAGGTCCCCGGGAAGGAGTTTGGCAACCAGCCCGGGCAGTAGCTGGCGACCCAGGTGCTGGGTGGCGCGCACCGCCACCGTGCCGTCGGCGTCCACGATCAGCGAATCCAGCGTGGTGATGGCGTCGCCGGCAGCCAGGCGGGTCAGCCAGTAGTCCTCGCGGCCGAACGCCGCATGAATTTGTTCAACGCTTGCGGGCGATTCGGTCCAGATATCGATTGAATGCGCCATAGCAGAACCTTCTTATCAAAGTGGGAGTCATCGCTTGCGGGACCGCTATGGTTTGGCCCTTAGGGACGGTGACAGTTCCCTTGTCAGAAGCCCCTTCAATGGAGAGGATCGTCGCGTGAACATCAACAACGGACTGGTGATGTTGGCGGACGCTCTGCCAGGTGCCAACCGGATCAAGGCCGTGCAGCGGGCCCTCGACGGGCGGGTGAACCCCATCTACCTGGAGATCGGCGTTTCGCGGGGACAGGCGTTCCAACGGATTAGTGCCGCCGAGAAGATCGCAGTCGACCCAGCGTTCAAACTCTCCGAGCGCTCCCGCAGGCTCGCCGACGGAAAGGCGCGCGTTACCCACTACTTCGAGACGACCAGCGACGACTTCTTCGCGAGCGAGACGGCCTTCCTCGAGCAGCGCCCCATCGACGTCGCCCTGATCGATGGGCTTCACACCTACGAGCAGGTGGTGCGCGACGTGGAGAACGCCCTGCGCTATCTGCGGGACGACGGCGTAATTTTCCTGCACGACTGCAACCCCCCGTTCGCCTTGGCCGCCCGCCGCGCGGAATCGTGGGACGACTTTATTGCGCAGCAGTCGGGGCCGCTGGTGATCGGTATCTGGAACGGCGACGTGTGGAAAGCGATCGTCCATTTGCGTAGCACCCGCCACGACCTGCTGGTCGGCGTGCTGAAGTGCGACCAGGGCGTCGGATTTGTGCGAAAAGGAACTCCGGAATCGCCGTTGTCCTACTCGGTGGAACAGGTCGAGGCGCTCACTTACGCGGACCTCAAGGCCGACCGCAAGCGCTTGCTCAACCTGAAGCCGGCCCGATATTTGAGCGAATTTCTCGCCGCGGGCGCCGCACCTTCCCCGAAGTAAGTAAAGGTAGCTGGCCGAAGTGCGGACTAAGCGAGTTGCGCGGTAGATGCCGGGCTCTCCCGCGACGGGGCGGTGTTGCCGCCCACTTGCCCAAAACGTCTGGATTCCAGGTCGATGTCGCGGTGATCAGGCTATGCTGCCCGGCGGCTGAGCCGGGAGTGTGAGGCTGCCACGTTCATTTCGCAGAACTCACACGAAACGTGAAGGACTAGGGCCCGAGATGAAATTTGTGCTGGCAAGCTGGGGCAGTCGCGGCGATGTCGAGCCCAACCTCGCGGTCGGTCGCGAGCTGGCGCGCCGCGGGCACGACGTGTGCATGGCCGTCCCGCCGGACCTGGTTGGCTTCACAGAGGCGGCCGGGGTCGCGGCGGTCGGCTTCGGGCCGGAGGCGCAGTCCATTCTGGACGCGCACCGCAACTTCTGGACGTGTTTTTTCAGCCACCCCTGGCGGGTCTGGGAGCTGATCAGGTCGCGACTCGAAATCGCGGGGCCCCTTCTGCAGGGCTGGCAGGAGATGAGCACGACGCTGAGGTCGCTGGCAGACGGGGCCGACCTGATTTTCACGGGGATCAATTTCGAGGACGCCGCCGCCAACGTCGCGGAGTACTACGACATCCCGTTGGCCACCTTGCATTACTTCCCGCTGCGGCCCAACAGTCAGACGCTGCAATTCCTGCCGGCGCCGTTGGCCCGCTCGGCAGTGACGGCGTTCTGGTGGGTGTCCTGGCGTGGGATGAAGAAGGCCGAGGACGCCCAACGCCGCGAACTCGGTCTGCCAAAGGCGACGGGCTCCGCACCGCGCCGGATCACCGAACGCGGATCGCTGGAAATCCAGGCCTACGACGAGGCGTGCTTTCCCGGGCTGGCAGCCGAATGGGCGAAATGCGATGGGCTGAGGCCCTTCCAAAGGCCGTTTGTCGGCACGCTGACGCTCGGGTTGGCGACGGATGCCGACGAGGAGGTCGCGTCGTGGATCGCCGCGGGAACACCGCCGATTTACTTCGGGTTCGGCAGCATACCGGTCGAATCTCCGGCCGACACGATCGCGATGATCAGCGCGGCCTGCGCGAAGTTGGGCGAGCGGGCGTTGGTTGGCGCCGCCGGAACCGACTTCAGCAGCGTCCCCCATTTTGACGACGTCAAGGTGGTGGGCGCGGTGAATTTCTCCGCCACCTTTCCCGCCTGCCGCGCGGTCGTCCATCACGGCGGCTCGAGCACAACGCCCATTGCGATGCGCGCGGGAGTCCCTCAGCTGATCCTCTACTGGGACCTTGTTCACGCGGTCTACGGAAGTGCGGTCAAACGGCTCAAGGTCGGGACCGCCCGGCGTTTTTCGACGGCTAGCGAGGAGTCGCTCGTCGCGGACTTGCACACCATCCTCGCCCCGGAATACGTCGCCCGGGCCCGCGAGGTCAGCACCCGGATCACAGAACCGGCGAAGAGCGCCGCACTCGCCGCCGATCTTCTCGAAGATTTCGCCCGCTGCAAGCGTGTTGGCTGAGGCGCTCAATTACGTCGATCTCGCAGGCGACCGCGAGTGCTTGTCAGTTCGCGGCATTAACGAGCTTCGAGAACTGAATCGTCGTCGGTTAGCGAAGCCATAACGTCCAAAGTGATGGGTGCAATGCGCAGCAACCGGAAGCGCCACTGGGGAAGCGCTGTGCAAGTGGGCACGAATCATTTGACCTGCGTGAGCGGGGTCACACCCAACCACGTGACAGGGGTCACATTCAAGAAGTATGGTCAAGAACTTGTTACACCTATGTCGAGTAGATGGTCTGGAGACACGGTTGAGCATCAATCCGTTCGATGGTGGCAGTTGTAGCGACATGATGGGCGGTCTGAAATGACCGATCTCCAGAAGCGGGTTCAGCCGGCCATCGAGACACCCATGGCGTCGCATGAATCACAGGGGATGGGTGAGGGTTTTGCGATAGTCGGCTACGCGCTCCGCGTCCCCGGTGCCGCCGATGCGGACGAATTCTGGGACGTGCTGTCCCAAGGGCGGGATGCGGTATCAGAGGTGCCTCCGGACCGGTGGGATGTCGACGAATTCTACGACCCGGATCCCGACGCGCCCGGCAAGATTGCGAGCCGCCGGGCAGGCTTCATCGACGACGTGACGGGATTCGATGCGCCGTTTTTCGGGCTGTCGAAGCGGGAGACCATGTTGATCGACCCGCAGCATCGGCTGCTGCTGGAGACGGCGTGGCGGGCGGTGGAGCATTCGGGGACCGCCCCTTCTGCCTTGGCGAACACCAAGACCGGCGTGTTCATCGGTCTGGGGACCCATGACTACCTGCAATTGATATCGGAAGAGGTTCCTTACGCCGAGATCGACTCGTATCAGGCAATTGGCTCATCGGCTGCCGCAGGGGCGGGCCGGATCAGTTATGGCATGGGGCTGCAGGGCCCGGCGGTCACGGTCGACACGGCGTGCAGCTCGTCCTTGGTAGCAGTCCACCAGGCGTGCCAGGCGCTGCGCTTCGGGGAGTGCGACGCCGCGCTGGCCGGCGGCGTGAACGTCTTGCTCAGCCCGAAGAGCGTGATGACCTTTTCCCGGGCGAAGATGCTGGCTCCGGACGGCAAGTGCAAGACCTTCGACGCGGCCGCGGATGGCTACGTGCGCGGCGAGGGCTGCGGTGTCATCGTCGTGAAGCGGCTTGAGGACGCTATCCGCGACGGTGACCGGATTCGGGCCGTGATCCGGGGCAGCGCTGTCAATCAGGATGGCGCATCGGGTGGTTTGACGGTGCCGAACGGCGTCGCGCAGCAACGCGTGATCACCGAGGCGCTGGCGTGCGCGGGTGTTGCGCCCGGTGACGTCGGATACCTGGAGGCGCACGGGACCGGGACATCGCTGGGTGATCCGATCGAAGTCCAGGCCGCCGGCGCGGTGCTCGGCGATGGGCGCGACGCCGACCGGCCGCTGCTGATCGGATCGGTGAAAACGAATATCGGGCATTTGGAGGCGGCGGCGGGCATCGCGGGTCTGATCAAGGTCGTCCTGTCGCTCGAGCACGAGGTATTGCCGAAGCACTTGAATTTCCGGAATCCGTCGCCGCACATTCCCTGGGACCGGCTTGCGGTGCGGGTCGTGGACGAGGCCCTCCCGTGGGCACGCGACCAACGGCCCCGTATCGCCGGGGTCAGTTCGTTCGGGTTCTCCGGGACCAACGCGCACGTCATCCTCGAGGAAGCACCCGATCAGGTAAGCCAGGTCGCCGCGGCACCGGAGGCGCCGGCCGACGACAGGCGCTTCACCGTGTTGCCGCTGTCCGCACGCAGCCCGGCTGCCTTGGTCCAGCTTGCCGAGGGATACGGCAGCTGGCTGGCCGCCCACCCAGAGGCATCATTGGCCGATGTGTGCTTTACCGCCGGGGCCGGGCGATCGCACTTCGACCACCGCGCCGCATTGGTGGTGAATTCGACGGAGTCCGCCCGTGAGGCACTCCGTGCGCTGGCCGAAGATCGCCCGGCACCGGGTTTGCTGCGGGGTGAATGCGCTGATAAGCCAAGGACAGCGTGGTTGTTCACCGGCCAAGGCAGCCAGTACGCCGGCATGGCCCGAGAGCTGTTCGAGACCGAGCCGGTGTTCGCCGAGACCATGACCCGCTGCGCGGCAGTGGTCGCTGACGTTCTCGAAAAGCCTTTGCTGGATGTAATTTTCGATGTGGATGGCCCGGATGCCCACGACACGTTGCGGCAAACCAGCTATGCCCAGCCCGCCTTGTTCGCGGTGGAGATGGGCCTGGCCCGGCTCTGGCAGTCATGGGGCTTCGACCCCGACGTGGTGATCGGCCACAGCGTCGGCCAATACACGGCGGCCTGCGTCGCGGGCGTGTTCAGCCTTGAAGACGGAATGCTGCTGATGGCCGAGCGCGGCCGACTGTTCGGCAGTTTGCCCGCCGGCGGTCGGATGGTCGCGGTCTTCGCCGCCGCCGAGCGGGTGGAAAGCCTGACCGACGAGTTTCCGAGTCTGTCGGTGGCTGCGTACAACGGCGCCAATACTGTGCTGTCGGGACCCGGGCAGGATCTGGAGCAGGCGGTGGCCGGGCTGGAGGCCGACGGTGTGCGCTGTGATTGGCTGGATACCAGCCACGCCTTCCATTCGGCGCTGCTGGATCCGGTCCTCGACGAGTTCGAGTCGTATGCGAACCGGTTCGAGTTCGGTCCGCCACGAAAGACATTGGTGTGCAACCGCACCGGCGCGGCCCTCGGCAGAAGCGCGAAACTGGACGGCGCCTACTGGCGCCGCCATGCGCGGCAGCCGGTCGAGTTCGCCAAAAGTGTGCGCACCCTTGCCGATCTCAGGTGCACGATGCTGCTGGAGATCGGCCCGCAACCGGTGCTCACCGCCGCTGCGATGCGGGCATGGCCTGACCCGGCGACCGCACCACGGGCGATCGCGTCGTTGCGTAAAAACATCGCCGACCACCGCCAGATCACCGAAGCCCTTGCTAACGCTTACATCGTCGGCCACCGGCCTGACTTCGGTGCCATCGTAGGACCGGCGCGCAAGCTCGACCTGCCCACCTATCCGTTCCAGCATCGCCAGTACTGGTTCCGTGAGCAGCGGGTCCGGCCCACCCAGGCCTTGGACGAGACCCAAGCCGCGCGCACCGAAACCATCCGGCTTCTCGAGGACGGTCGGATCGAGGAACTGGCCGCGCTGCTCGACGGTGGCGGCGGCAATCAACAGGCCGTCGATATGCTGAAACAGCTTGCCGCACAACACAACCAACAGCGCAAAGCCCAGTCCATCACGGACTCCCGCTACGAGGTTCGCTGGGAGAAATCGGCTGCTGGGGCCTCAGGTACGCAAGCGGGCGAAGGATCTGCCTGGCTCCTTATCAGCGATGATGCCGACGCAGTTCAGCCATTGGTCGACGCTCTGACCGCACGCGGTCACCGGCACCGGATCCTCGGGTTGCCGGTGTCCGACGCGGACGAAGAGCGGCTCGCGGCCGCGTTGCGCGCCGCGGTGGCGGACGAACCAACGACCCGCATCCTCCATCTCGCAGCCCTCGATTCGGACACCGCGCCGTCGACGCAATCGCTGTTGCGAATGCAACACCAAGTCCTGAGCGGAACGCGGCGACTCTTCCGCGCCGCGGCCGCCGCTGAACTCCGCGCACCCATCTGGCTGATAACCCGGGGCGCACAACGGGTCACCGGCGCGGACGCGGTGTCACCGGCGCAGTCCTGCCTGTGGGGGTTCGGTCGCGCCGCCTCGCTGGAACATCCAAGACTGTGGGGCGGACTGGCAGATTTGTCGCAAGGCGGTGCCTTGGACGACGGGGTGTGGTCCCGGCTGATCGACCAGCTGGTGGGAGGGCCGGCCGGTGAAGACCAAATCGCGCTTCGGGACCAAGCGGTCTACGTTCCCCGGCTGACTCGACGCGCGGGGCAGCCGAGCGCAACACCCGTGGCACTACGTGATGACGCAACATATCTGGTGACCGGTGGGCTGGGTGCGATCGGACTGGAAGTCGCCGGATATCTGGCCGCGCACGGCGCCCGGCATCTAGTACTGACGAGCCGACGCTCTCCCAGCGATGCCGCGCAACAGCGCATTGATGCGATACGCGAACACAGCGGCTGCGAAGTCCGGGCCATCGCGGCCGATGTTGCCAACCCGCACGACGTGGCTCGCGTCTTGGCGACTGTGCGCGCCGAACTACCGCCGCTGGCCGGCATCGTGCACGCCGCAGGCGAGATCAGCACCACGCCGCTGCAAACCTTGGACGACGCCGAAGTGGATCGAGTGTTCGCCGGGAAGGTTTGGGGTGCTTGGAATTTGAGCGAAGCTACCGCCGGAATGAAGCTGGACTTCTTCCTCAGCACCTCCTCGATTGCCGGGGTATGGGGTGCCGGCGGCCAGACCGCGTACAGCGCGGCCAACGCCTTCCTCGACGGGTTGGCTTGGCGGCTGCGTGAGCAGGGTGTTCCGGGGATCAGCGTCAACTTCGGTCCGTGGTTAGGAGCGGGCATGGCCGACGAGGCCGCCCGTGCGGAACTGGAAAAGCGTGGGGTCCGGCCACTGTCACCTGCCGACGCGTTGGCGGGGATGACCGAACTCATGGCGTCTTCGGGCAAGGGCGCCTCGCATGGAGTTGTGGCCCGGATCGACTGGGCCAGCTTCCTGCCGCTCTACCAGGTGGCGGGGAAGCGATCCTTCTTCGCGCAGTTGCAGCGTGAGGTGCCTGAGTCGGCGTCGGCACCGTCCGCGGCTGGGACCACCCAGTTGGTCGACCAGCTCACCCTCGCTCCGGTGCAGCAGCGCAAGAAACTTGTCGTGGACTACCTGCGTGACGTCGTGGCGGAAGTGACCCGGATCGATGCGGCGGAGATCCGCGACGAGGCCGGATTCTTCGATGTCGGCATGGATTCGCTGATGGCGGTGGAACTGCGGCGCCGGCTGGAGCAGGCCGTGGGCAAGGAGTTGCCGTCGACCCTTGCGATGGACTATCCACGCCTGGTCGACGTTGCGGACTACTTGCTCGGCGACGTCCTCAGCATCGGCGCATCGGCGCCCAGCGCACCGGCGCCGGCCCAGCCGGCTGCGGTAGTACCGATGCACACGGATGAGCCGATCGCGATCGTCGCGGTCGCCTGCCGCTTTCCGGGCGCGCCCGATCCCGAGGCGTACTGGGGGTTGCTGTCCAGCGCTGTCGATGCGATCCGGGAGATCCCGGACGACCGCTTCGACGTCGACGAGTATTACGACCCGGATCCCGAGGCACCGGGCAAGATCTACACCCGCTACGGCGGATACCTCGACAGCATCGACGGATTCGACCCGGAGTTCTTCGGGATTTCCCCGCGCGAGGCCGTGTGGATGGATCCGCAACAGCGGTTGATGCTGGAAATCGCGTGGGAGGGCCTGGAACGTGCCGGGTATTCGCCTGCCGGGTTGCGCGGCAGTCGAACCGGCGTGTTCGTGGGCGTGGCCGCCAACGAGTATTCACAGCTGCTGAACGCCAACTCGGTCGAGACCATCGAGGCCCACTTCATTACCGGCAACGCGCTCAATGTCATCGCGGGCCGGGTAGCGTTCGCGCTTGGGCTGGAAGGTCCGGCGATGGCGGTGGACACCGCGTGCAGCGCGTCGCTGGTGGCCGTCCATCAGGCCTGCCAGGCCTTGCATTCCGGCGACTGCGACATGGCGCTGGCCGGTGGGGTGAACGTGTTGGTGAGCCCGGCATCCATCGTTGCCACCTCGCGCGCCAGAATGCTTGCCGCCGACGGCCGATGCAAGACTTTCGATGCCGCGGCGAACGGCTACGCGCGCAGTGAAGGCTGCGGGATTCTGGTGCTCAAGAGGCTGAGCGATGCGGAGCGCGACGGCGATCAGATCTGCGCGGTCATCCGCGGCAGCGCGGTCAATCAGGACGGCGCTTCCAGTGGTTTGACGGTGCCGAACGGGGGCGCACAGCAACGGCTCATCGCCGCAACGCTGGCCCGTGCCGGTGTTGAGGGTCGGGATGTCGATTACCTTGAGGCGCACGGCACGGGCACCTCGCTGGGAGACCCGATCGAGGTCCAGGCCGCTGCGGCCGTCTACGGCGCCGGCCGTGACCCGAACCGGCCGTTGCTGATTGGATCGGTGAAAACCAACGTCGGGCACCTCGAATCCGCAGCGGGGATCGCCGGTCTGATCAAGGTCGTGTTGTGTTTGCAGCACGAAGTTCTGCCGCAGAACCTGCACTTCGAGAATCCGTCGCCGCACATTCCGTGGGACTCGCTGCCGGTGCGGGTGGTGGACAAGGCGATTCCGTGGCGGGCCGGCGGCAGGCCGCGCCGCGCCGGAACAAGTTCCTTCGGGTTCTCCGGCACGAACGCACATGTGCTGATCGAGGAGGCGCCACCACAATCGGCAGTGGAGGAGGCGCCGGAGCCAGCCACCGGAGACGAATCCGTCAGCGTGGTCCCGCTGTCGGCGCGGTCGCCGGAGGCGCTGGTGGCGTTGGCGCAGCGATATGAAACCTGGTTGGAGGCGCACCCAGAGGTCGATATCACCGATGTGTGCTTCACCGCCGGGGTGGGGCGTTCGCATTTCGAACACCGGGCCGCGCTGGTGGTGGATTCGGTTCAGGGTGCTCGCGAGCTGCTGGCCGGATTGGCCGAGAACCGGCTGGGCCCTGGTGCGGTGCGTGGCGAGTGCACGGACCCGCCGAAGACGGCGTGGTTGTTCACCGGGCAGGGCAGTCAATACCCGGGGATGGCGCGCGAGTTGTTCGACACCGAGCCGGTGTTCGCCGACACCGTGAAGCGATGTGCAGAAGCGATCGATGGGGTGCTGCCGCGTCCGTTGCTGGAGGTGCTGTTCGACACTGAAAGCGACGAGGGAGAAACCCTGCGGCACACCTCGTTTGCGCAGCCCGCGCTGTTCGCCGTCGAGATGGGCCTGGCCCGGTTGTGGCAGTCATGGGGCATCGAGCCGGACGTGGTGCTGGGGCACAGCGTGGGCCAGTACGCGGCGGCGTGTGTGGCCGGAGTGTTCAGCCTCGAGGATGGCGCACGACTGATGGCCGGACGCGGCCGGCTGTTCGGCAATCTGCCTGAGGGCGGCCGGATGGTGGCGGTGTTCGCCGACGCCCAGCAAGTGGAGCGGGTCGCCGACGAATTTCCGCGGCTTTCGGTCGCCGCCTACAACGGCCCTAACACGGTGCTGTCGGGTCCGTCCGCGGACCTGGAACAGGCCGTCGCCAGGTTCACCGGTGACAGCATCCGCTGCACGTGGCTGGACACCAGTCATGCGTTCCATTCGGAGCTGTTGGAGCCGGCGCTCGACGAATTCGAGTCGTACGCAAAACGGTTCGAATTCGCCGTTCCGACCCTGCCCCTCGTTTGCAACCGCACCGGCGCGGTCCTCACCGCGGAAACCCCGCTGGACGCCCAGTATTGGCGGCGGCATTCCCGCCAGCCGGTGCAGTTCGCCGAAAGCGTGAAAACCGTGGCGCGGCTGGGATGCTCGGTGTTGATGGAGATCGGTCCGCAACCGGTTCTGACCGGCGCGGCGGTGCAGGCCTGGCCGGAATCCTCGGCCGCTGCGCATCCGATCGTTTCCCTGCGCAAGGGCGTCGATGCCCGCCGTCAGATGGCAGAAGCGCTGGCCGCGGCCTATGTCGCCGGACATCGGCCCGAGTTCGCCGCGCTGCACCATCGGCCACGCCACGGACTCGAACTGCCCACCTATCCGTTCCAACGCCGGCGCTTCTGGCCCAAGAATGCCGACATCCGCGGCATCGATGGTCAGGGCGCTGCCGGATCCGGGATCCTGGGTAGCGTCAAGGACCTCGCCTCTGGCGACACCGTCTACACCAGCCGGTGGTCCACGAAATCGCAGCCGTGGCTGTCGCATCACGTCATCTATGGCACCGTCGTCGTTCCAGGCGCGACGTACGCGGCGATGGCGCTTGCCGCGATTGGGGCGCCGGCGCAGGTGCGGAATGTCTTCTTCTATGAACCGATCATCCTGGGCGACAAGCATTCCCGGGAGGTGCAGCTGACGGTGCATCCGGTCGAGGACGGCGGCTGGACCTTCCAGGTGCACAGCCGCCCGTACGGTGAGCGCGATGCTGAGTGGTCCTTGAACGCCGACGGCCGGATCGTCACCGGTGTCAGTGATGTGGAGGCCGAGCCGACATCCGATCCCGCAGAGTCCATCGATGCCGCGTGCGAGCGATTGAGCCGCATGCGTCCGCAGCAGTTGTTCGATTCCTTCGCCGACCTTGAGCTGGATTGGGGTCCCACCTGGTCCACTTCCCTCAAATCGCTGTGGTCCGGTGACGGTGAGGCGGTTGGCGATATCGCCATCGGCGACGAGCTCGCCGAACAGCTCGGTAGCGAGCCGATCCATCCGGTACTGCTGGACCTGTGCACAGGAGTGGCCTTCCCGGCCTTCCCGACGGTTCTCACGGGCGGCGAAGACGGGCTGTCCGATCTGTTCTTGCCGCTGCGGTATGGGCGGGTGGTGCTGCGTGAGCGGTTGCCACGCCGGTTTTATTGCCGCGCGCGGTGGCAGAGTGGCGGTTCCGACAGCGAAACGCAGGTCTTCGATCTCGATTTCGTGGATCGGGACGGTCGCGAGCTGGGCGGAATTCGCGAGTTCACGGTGAAACGCGCGCCCCGGGAGGCGCTGTTGCGCGGACTCGGCGGCGACGCCACCCGCAACCTTTACACCCTCGGCTGGGAGGAGGTGCCGCCGCCGGCGTCGGGCAAAGCCGCCCAGAAGGGCGACGGCACCTGGGTGATTGCCGGATTCGACGCACTGGCGGCGGACGTGCCAGGTTGCGTCTCGCTGGATCGTTCCTCAATTTCAGCGGATCCGGAGCCTTGGGAGCGGCTGTTCGCAGAGGCCCAGGAGCGCGGTGTCCCGGTTTCCGGCGTCGTCTGGCGCAGCACGGGGCGACCCGGCGCGGAAGAGTCGAGCGCCGAATTCGCCGCGCGACTGGAGAGCGAGGTCGATCAGCTGCTGACTCTCGTGCGGACGCTGCTGGCGCAGCAGGACGTGCCACTCACCGGCGGACTGTGGATCATCACCGAACGGGCCGTGGCGACCGAACCGGGCGAGCCGGTTGACCCGGTGCAGTCGGCGCTGTGGGGATTCGGGCGCACCATGATCACCGAGCAGCCGAGCCTGCGTTGCAGGCTGGTCGACTGCGACGGAGCCGACGATGCCGTGCCCTCGCTGGCCGGGCTGCTCGGCGCACCCGACACGCCTGTCTCGGAACCCGAACTCGCACTGCGGCAAGGAAAGTACTTCGTGCCGCGGCTACTGCCGTGGGCGCGCAGCGGCCATCTCGAGGTACCGCGCGCAGCCGACTACGTTCTGGCGCCGACCGAACGCGGCGCTATCGACAACCTTCGGCTGACCGAGACGAAAGTGTCGCCGCCGGCGGCGGGACAGGTGCAGATCCGGGTAGAGGCCGCTGGTCTCAACTTCCGGGACGTGCTCAACGTGCTCGGACTCTACCCGGGCGATCCGGGTCAAATCGGCGGTGGTGACCTCTCCGGCGTTGTCACGGAGTTGGGTGCCGGCGTTACCGGGTTCGAGGTTGGCCAGCGCGTCTTCGGCTTTATGCCGGGGTCGTTCGCCACCCGGGTCAATGTGCCCGCCCAGTTCCTGTCGCCGGTACCGAACGGGGTGAGCGCCGTAGGAGCGGCAACCATACCCGCCGGGGCGCTCACGACCCGGCTCGCGTTCGACTGGGCGAAGGTGGGGCCCGGCGATCGGGTGCTCATCCACGCCGCCAGTGGCGGCGTCGGTCTGGCCGCGATCCAGATTGCCCAGCAGCGCGGTGCGACTGTCTTCGCCACCGCCAGCACCTACAAACGCGCGACGCTGCGCAAGATGGGCGTGGAACACGTCTACGACTCGCGCAGTACGGACTTCGCGGATCAGATCCTGGCCGACACCGGGGGCGCCGGCGTCGACGTGGTGCTCAACAGCCTGACGAACGAGGGGTTCATCGCTGCGACCGTGCGGGCGACCGCACAGGGCGGCCGGTTCGCCGAAATCGCCAAGCGAGACATCTGGACTCCTGAACAGATGGCGGCGGTCCGTCCCGACATCGACTACGAGATCATCGCGCTGGATGCGACTATCGAGCACGAGCCCGAGCGGGTGGGGAAGTTGCTGGCCGAGCTGGCCGACAGCATGGCCGACGGCGAGCTGGCGCCGCTGCCAGTCGAGGTCTACCCGCTGACGGAGGCGAAGACAGCGTTCCGCCGGATGCAACAGGCGCGACACATCGGCAAGATCGTGCTGCAGATGCCCAAACCGCTACAGCCCCGCGGCGATCGGAGCTACCTGATCACCGGCGGCCTTGGTGCACTCGGCCTGCACACGGCGGCCCATCTTGCCCAACTCGGGGCCGGAGACATCGTGTTGACCAGTCGGCGCGCGCCCGACGCGGACGCGCAGCGGGCAATCGACGACATCACCGAGCGCTATCGGTGCCGCATCCATACCTTCGCGGCCGACGTCGGCGACGAATCCGAAGTTGAAAAGCTGCTGGAGCGCATCCGCGCGGAGTTGCCGCCGCTGGCAGGAGTGGCACACCTGGCGGGTGTGCTCGACGACGCGCTGCTACCACAGCAGAGCCCGGAGAGATTCCGGACGGCATTGGCGCCCAAGGCCTTCGGCGCCTACCACCTGCATCGGCTCACGACGAACGACGATCTTGATTTCTTCGTCGTCTACTCGTCGGCCGCCAGCGTGATCGGTTCGCCCGGCCAGGCCAACTACGCGACCGCCAACGCAATGCTCGACGGGCTCGTTGCGGGGCGCCGGGCGCAAGGCCTGCCGGCGACCAGCGTCAACTGGGGTCCCTGGGCACACAGCGGCATGGCCACGTCGCATGCCGCGCGCGCCAATCTCAGTGCGCAAGGCCTGATTCCGCTGGAACCGGCGGCCGCCCTCAACGCGCTCGGTGAAATCATCGCCCACGGAACCGGACAGGCAACCGTCATCAAGGCCAATTGGCAGCGTGCCGCCAAGGGGCTCGGTACGTCTCGCCCGGCGATGCTCGACCATGTGCTGCCGAGCGCCGTCACGACGACGCGCGGCGACAGCGAGTTGCTCCGGCAACTGCACGAGGTCCCGGAGGAGGAGCGCGGCAGTTTCCTCACCGAATACCTACGGTACGAGGTGCAGAATTTCCTGAGGCTCGCGCAACCGCCGGCCGCAACCAGCCGGTTCCTGGAGCTGGGCACGGATTCGCTGATGGCGGTCGAATTCAGCAACCGATTGCTTCCCCAATTCGGTGGCGCGTTCACGATCAGCGCCACCGCGGTATTCGATTATCCGACGATCGGGTCGCTCGCCGAGTACCTGGCCGGTCAGGTGCCGGACTTGGCCTCACAGACGAACGGGGCGGAATCTGTCGGTGCGCCCGAGCCTGCCTGATCGAAGCAACGCAGGTGTGCGCGCCACCGTCGGTGTGACCGGGGGCCGCAAAACCCACGCGCCGTAGGAACGTGGTGTCGCTCGAGCACGCCCGGAGGGATCGGGTTCGGCCGCGCCGATACCCCGCCCTGCGGGGGTTGTAATTGCCGAAACAGCTTGTTTGGGTTAAGTGAATGGCTACACAGGGGCCGCCTAGCCGGGGGGACCCGCCGGCGTCTCGGTACGCAATTGCGACCTCATTATTCTGTATTCCAACAAGCCCGCCCGTAGCTGCTCGTAGATCGAAGACCCGGGTAGGGCAAGAAAGTTAGCCACCCGAGCATTTCCGTCGCCATAAACCTGCGCCCAGTTATCACTCGCTTGATCGCGCGACGCCAATACGTTGGCGGTGATATCGCGGTCGGCTTCGGTGACAAAGCCCAGCGCCTTCAAGCGCATCCTTGCATAGTCCCAGTCCTCGATACTCAGGAAATCGGTATGCAAAAACCATGCTCCGGGGCGGCAGATCCTGCGAACTTCACTCAGGAATTTTGGAAGATTGCCATACGAATGTGACGACTCCACGTTGAGGACGGCATCGCAAGACCCGTCGGCCAAGGGGATATCCAATGCGTTGCCGACCTGGAAGTCTAGAGAGCCGTTATGGTGCGTTCTGCGGCAGAAGTCGATCGCCTCGGGGGACATGTCAATACCAGTTACTTGAGCGCTGAATTTCTCCGCGACAAGTGCGCTGTTGCCTCCGCGGCCACAGCCAATTTCGACGACTGCGCAGTCATTCAGGTCAACCGAGCCGATAACCTCAAACACCAGACGGACCGAGGTGGCGTTGAAAGTGCCCGGACGAATGGCGAACACAGAATCGTTGTCGGAGTCCGTCGGAATGTACCCATAATTCAGGAAAAACGACGAGTCGGCCACCCCTGCAGCTTCTAAGCGCCGGCTGAGCAGATCATAAAAGCTTCGCCACCCAACCGCGGTCGTGGACAGTAAGTCGTCGGCCAGGTGCTCCGACATCGGAACATCTGAATCATTCTTCGATTCAACGTGTACCGAAGGTTCGCTATCGTATTCCATTTATGTCGCCCCAACCAGATTTGCTCTGCTCCATAGGTAACATGGTGCATTTTCAGTGGATATATGATATCGGGGATATGCCCCGCGACGTGCAAACCAATAATATTCCCGCTACGCGAGCGACCTGCGTCGGGTAGCGGCTTAACGCCGAGCCCGGCCCCGAAGGTATCAGTATTCCAGATCCCTCCAATTCATCGCCATCAGCTCGGATAGCTTTCGACTGTGGCCAGCCACTACTTCTTAGATCCTTGTCGAGCTTTCGCATCAGTAGCCCGGGCCGCTTACGCGTCGCCATACTGAATTGTGCGGTCTCCACAATAGCGCTGTTGTTCGACGTCCGTACAAGGTCATCGTTCCCCGTTGCCGCGCCTGCACCTGGGAAGTCACCGCGAGGATCGGCAGCGCGCCCCGAAGGGGCCCGTGGCCTTCGCCCCGTCGATTCTCGGCCAGGTATTGCACAGTGCCGTCGCGGCGGAGACGCGGCGACAACTGCTTGCTCCGGCGACTGGCGTGAGGCACCTGGGGCGCGGGGCGGCAAGCTCCCACCCCATACCGACACGGTGCCCGGATGTAGGCGTCGATGGCAAAGCCATGTTTCAGATTCCGTACGCCCGGGCCCGCCGTAGCGCTGAGAACGGCGATCCCGAGAGTGACCTCCAACCAGCGCCGCCCGAGTAGCCCGCCTGTAACGGTGGGCGCATTGCCGGGTGTCTTCGAACCTCGACGGCTGCCGCCAGCAAACCACAGGTAGGAGCCCGCGATAAAATCCGTACCTATTGTTCGTGTTGCTCGTGCGCCGATGCGGTGATGTAGGCAGATCCGTCCGCCACCTCAAATTCCGCAAAGGCTTAGACAACTTCTGTTGGGCTCCAGTATGGTTTAGAACTTGTTACACCTATGTCGAGTAGACGGTCTGGAGACGCGGTGAGCATCAATCCGTTCGACGACGACGATGGCAGTTTCTTCGTCTTGGTGAACGACGAGGAGCAGCACAGCCTGTGGCCGGCGTTCGCCGAAGTTCCAGCCGGCTGGCGGGTGGTGTACGGCGAAGCGGACCGCGCGGCGTGTCTCGAGTACATCGAACAGAACTGGACCGATATACGGCCGAAGAGCCTGCGCGAAAGGTTGGCAGCGGGACAGGCGTTTGACAGGTAAACCGGCATGGAACTTGATGACCGGGCACTCCCGCTTACGCGGGGACAGCTCGACATTTGGCTAGCCCAAGAAACGGGTCACTCTGGTACGGAGTGGCAGTTGGGCGTGCTTGTGCGATACGACGGCACGGTAGAGCCTGATTTGCTTGAGCAGGCGATCCGTCAAGTGGTGCAGGAGGCCGAACCAGCCAGGGCTGCCATCTTCGAGGTGGATGGCGAGGTTTTCCAACGGGCGATCGATTACCCGGATGTCAAGGTGGATTTCTATGACCTGAGCGACTCGCGCCATCCGGTGCAGGAAGCCCGTCGGATAGCATCGTCGATCCAAGGCACGCCAATGCCGTCGGCCGGCCCTCTGTTCAAATTTGCACTATTTCAGACCTGGGTCGATGAATTCTACTTGTTCGGATGCTTCCACCACATAATCATAGACGGATCTGGAATTACGCTCCTTGCCCATCGGATTGCAACTGTCTACGCTGCAATTGTTTCTGGCGCACCCATTCCTCCTGCCTTCTTCGGCTCGCTGCAGGATTTGGTTCGCTGCGAGTCGGAATACGAAGGATCTACCGATTATCTGGAAGATCAGGCCTATTGGACTGGGAACCTTCCACGGGAGAACGGACCGCATTATGAGTTGCCCCAAGCCGTAGCCGCAGGTGATTCGTATTTGCCTTCTGCGCCGGTTCGATTGGAGCCTTCGGTCATTCGACGAGTTCAAGAGTTATCCGACGTGTGGAACGTGCCTCGAGCATCGTTCATCACCGCGGCGTGCGCACTTTTGGTGCGTGGGTGGTGCGCCGAGGGCTCAGAGGTCGTGCTCGACTTCCCCGTCAGCAGGCGGGTGCGTGCGGAGTCAAAGACGCTTCCCGGGATGGTTTCCGGGGTGGTGCCGCTGGTGTTGAGGGTTTCGCCGGCATCTACGGTCGCCGGCTTTTGTGAGCATGTTGATACGCGAGTACGTGAAGCGCTGCAACATCAGCGGTTTCCAGTGCGCGCCCTTGAACGCAAAGCCCATCCTCGAGGCTCAGGGCAGCTAGCAGGTCGGGTGAGCGTTAATTTCATGCCGTCTAAAGTCACTCTGGACTTTGCCGGTGTCGCGGCGTCTTGGTCATATACCAATCCGGGCCCCATGGGCGGCTTTGGGTTGATGTTCAATGGCGCCGGTGAACAGCTTTTTCTCAGCACGGCGGGCACCGAGGGGCCATTCTCGAATTTCGACGTCTCCGATATAGCGAAACGGTTGGGGCGGGTGTTGGTGGAGATGACCACCGATCCAGGGCGGCGGTTGTCCTCAATCGACGTGCTCGATGACGGTGAGCGCGCCCGGCTGGATGGGCTGGGTAACCGCGCAGTGTTGACACAGTCGTCGGAGGCGCCGGCGTCGATTCCGGCGGCGTTCGCGGCGCAGGTGGCGTTCTCCCCGGAGGCGGTGGCGATCAGCTGCGGGGAGCGTCGTTGGACCTATCGCGAACTCGATGAGACGGCTAACCGGTTGGCGCACCTGTTGGCAGGTCGCGGCGTGGGCCCGGGACAGCGGGTGGCGCTGCTGCTTCCCCGCTCGGCCGAGGCGATCGTGGCGATCTGGGCGGTGCTGAAAACGGGGGCGGCCTACGTGCCGATCGATCCGGCGGTGCCCGCCGCGCGCATGCAGTTCGTGCTCGACGATGCCGCGCCGGTCGCCGCCGTCACGACCACCGAGTTGCGCGAGCGCATCGACGGTTGTGGTCTGCAGGTGATCGACCTCGAGCATCTCGAAGAGCCGGCTGTCGACGCCCCGCCGCTTACACCACTCCCGGGGCCAGACGCAGGTGACATCGCCTACCTCATCTACACCTCCGGCACGACCGGTGTCCCCAAAGGGGTGGCGGTCCCGCACCGCAATGTGACCCGGCTGTTGGAGACACTGAGCGGCCACATGGAGCTCGCAGGCCAGGTGTGGACGCAGTGCCATTCGCTGGCGTTCGACTTCTCGGTGTGGGAGATCTTCGGGGCGCTGCTGTACGGCGGGCGCGTGGTGGTGGTTCCCGATGCGGTGGTGCGTTCGCCGGAGGATCTGCTCGCCGTGCTGGTCGATGAGCGGGTCAGCATTTTGAGTCAGACCCCGTCGGCGTTCTATGCGCTGCAGGCCGCCGACGCGGCACAACCGCAGCTGGGAGATCGGCTGACGCTGCAGGCCGTGGTGTTCGGCGGCGAGGCGCTGGAACCGCACCGCCTGCGTGCGTGGCTGGACAGGCACACGGGTTTGCCGCGGTTGATCAACATGTATGGCATCACCGAGACGACCGTGCACGCGTCGTTCCGGGAGATCGTCGCCGGCGATGTGGACGGCACGGTCAGCCCCATCGGGGTGTCGTTGGCCCATCTCGGGTTTTTCGTGCTGGACGGCTGGTTGCGGCCCGTGCCGGTCGGTGTGGTCGGCGAGTTGTACGTGGCCGGTGCCGGCGTGGCGTATGGGTATGTGGGCCGGCCGGGATTGACCGGGTCGCGGTTCGTGGCGTGCCCATTCGCCGGCGCGGGAGCGCCGGGACAGAGAATGTATCGGACCGGGGATCTGGTGTGCTGGGGCGCCGACGGGCAGTTGCGGTATGTGGGGCGTGCCGACGAGCAGGTCAAGATTCGCGGTTATCGCATCGAGCTCGGCGAGATCCAGGCGGCGCTGGCCGGGCTGGACGGGGTGCAGCAGGCGGTGGTGATCGCCCGGGAAGATCGCGCCGGCGACAAGCGACTGGTGGGTTATGTCGTCGGCACGGCGAATCCGGGTGCCGCGCGCGCTGCGCTGTGCGAGCGGCTGCCCGAGTACATGGTGCCGGCCGCCGTGGTGGCGCTGGATGCGCTGCCGCTGACGGTGAACGGCAAACTCGACACACGCGCCCTGCCGGCGCCGGAGTATCAGGATGTTGATCGGTACCGCGCCCCGGCCAACGCCGTCGAAGAGATCCTGGCCGGCATCTATGCCCAGGTGCTGGGGCTGGAGCGGGTCGGTGTGGAGGAGTCGTTCTTTGAGCTGGGTGGCGACAGCATCTTGTCGATGCAGGTGGTGGCGCGGGCGCGTGCCGCCGGGGTGCTGTGCCGGCCGCGCGACATCTTCGTCGAGCAGACCGTGGCCCGCCTGGCCCGGGTCGCCGGGGTCGCCGACGACGCTGACTTGATCGACGAAGGCGTGGGTACCGTCCTCGCGAGCCCGATCATCTGCTGGCTGCACAGCGTGGGGGGCCCGGTCGATCAGTTCAACCAGACGGCGCTGGTCCAGGCCCCGGTCGGTGTGACCGAGGCGGACGTGGTGGTGGTGTTGCAGGCCTTGCTGGATCGGCATCCGATGTTGCGCCTACGCGTCGAGGACGACGGGGCGGCGGGGTGGTCGTTGACGGTGCCCGAGCCCGGATCGGTGGATGCCCGCGACTGCCTGCAGGCGGTGGACGTGTTGTCCGATGCGGTCGTGATCGAGGCGCGGTCGCGGTTGGATCCGGCGGCCGGGGTGATGCTCAGTGCAGTGTGGGTGGTCCCTACGCGTCGGTTGGTGGCGATCGTTCACCATCTGGCGGTTGACGGGGTGTCGTGGCGGGTCTTGTTGGAAGACCTCAACCTCGCATGGGCCCAGCATCGGGGTGGGCAGCAGGTGGTGTTACCAGCGCCGGGGACGTCGTTTGCCCGATGGGCGTCCCTGCTGGCTGAGCACGCGCACCGCCCCGAGGTCGTGGAGCTGGCGCGGGCCTGGCGGCAGATCGGGGCCGTGCCTGCGGGGCTGCCGGCGGTGCAACCTGCGGTGGACACGTACGTGAGCGCCGGGAAACTGTTGGCGCAGCTCGATGCGGAGACCAGCCGGATGCTGCTGGGCGAGGTGCCGGCGGCGTTTCATGCCGGGATACACGAGATCCTGTTGATCGCCTTCGCCTTGGCCTGCGCGGAGTTTCTAGGTACCGGTCGCGCGCCGATCGTGATCGATGTCGAGGGTCACGGGCGCGAGGAGGAGCTGGGCTCCCCGAACGAGCAGGTGGACCTGTCGCGCACGGTGGGCTGGTTTACCACCAAGTACCCGGTGGCGCTCGCGGTGGGCGGGCTGTCCTGGGCTCACGTGGTGGCCGGCGACCCGCGGCTGGGGGCGGTGGTCAAAGACGCCAAAGAGCAGCTTCGGGCCCTGCCGGACGGTTTGACCTACGGGGTGCTGCGCTACTTGAACAGCGACGTCGACCTGGAGGGGCCTGATCCCGCGATCGGGTTCAACTATCTGGGGCGGCTGAGCGCCGGTACCGAGGTGTCGGGTGACGTGTGGGGGATCTGCGAGGACGGCTTGTCGCTGATCGACGCCAGCGCGAGGTTGCCCATGCCGTTGGCGCACACCGTCGAGCTCAACGCCAGCACGGTGGACGCCGCCACCGGCCCGTACCTGCACGCCGGCTGGACTTGGGCGCCCTCGGTCCTGGATCACGCGCAGGTCTCCCGGCTGAGCCGGTTGTGGTTTGAAGCGCTGGCCGGCATCTGCGCGCATGTGCGTGGCGGTGGGGGCGGGCTGACACCTTCCGATATCGCCGCCGGCCTCAGCCAGCAGCAGATCGACGACCTTCAGCGGCAATATGCGGATAGCTGACGTTTTACCGTTGACCCCCCTGCAGCAGGGGCTGTGGTTTCATGCCCTCACCGCCGAGGGTGGCGACGACGTGTACGCGGTGCAGCTGGAGATCGTGTTGAGCGGCCGGCTCGATCAGGCCCGCCTGCGCGAGGCGGTGCAGACGGTGGTGATCCGCCATCCCAACCTCGCGGCCCGATTCTCCGGCAAGTTCGACCAGCCGGTGCAGATCATCCCGGCCGATCCCGTGGTGCCGTGGCGGTATGTCGACCTCAGCGAGGCCGGCCAGGACCTCGACGAGCAGATCCAGCAGGTATGTGCCGCCGAACGCGCCGCTGTGTACGATCTCGACCACCAGCCAGCCTTCCGGGCCGCCCTCGTCGGCACCGCGGAAGATCAGCACCGGTTGGTGCTGACGAATCACCACATCGTGCTCGACGGGTGGTCGCTGCCGATCCTGTTGGGGGAGATATTCGCCAGCTACCAGGGGCAGTGGCTGCCCGCGGCGAGGCCGTATCGCAGCTTTGTGACCTGGCTGACCGGGCGCGACCTCGACGCCGCCCGCGCGGCCTGGGGCGAGGTGCTGGCCGGTTTTGACACCCCCACATTGGTCGGCCCGCCAGGCGGGTTGGAGCTCGGGCCGCGAGGCGTTGCCTCGTTTCGGGTGCCCGAGCAGACCACGCGGGCGCTCGGCGAGCTGGCGCGCGCACGCCACACCACCGTCAGCACCGTGCTGCAGGCCGCCTGGGCCCAGCTGCTGACGTGGCTGAGCGGCCGGCATGACGTCGCCTTCGGCACGACGGTCTCGGGCAGGCCGCCCGAGGTGCCCGGCGCCGACTCGATGGTGGGCCTGTTCATCAACACCGTGCCGGTGCGGGCCAGCGTCACCGCGGCCACCACCACCGCCGACCTGCTCGGTCAGCTGCAAAACGCCAATAACCGCACACTCGAGCATCAGCACCTGGCGCTCAGCGAGATCCACCGCATCACCGGCCAGGACCAGCTGTTCGACACCTTTTTCGTCTACGAGAACTACCCGCTCGACGCCGCCGCGTTGCCGGGCGCCGACGGGTTGACCGTCACCGAGTTCACTCACCGCGAGTACAACCACTATCCGCTTGCGGTCCAGGCCTTGCCGGACAGCGAGCTGGGTCTCCGCGTCGAATTCGACACCGGCGTGTTCGACGCGGCCGGCATCGAGACGCTGATCGAGCGATTCAAGCGAGTGTTGGTGGCCATGGCCACCGATCCGGATCGGCGGTTGTCGTCGGTGGATGTGCTCGAGGCCGCTGAGCACGCGCAGCTGGAGAGGTGGGGTAATCGGACGGGGTCAACCCAGCCGGTGGGTGTGCCGGTCTCGATCCCGGTCTTGTTCGGCGCGCAGGTCGCGCGCACGCCGGAGGCCGTGGCGATCAGCGCGGGGGACCGGTCGTGGACCTACCGCGAGGTGAAGGGGGCCGCCAACCGGTTGGCGCACGTGTTGGCCGCTCGGGGTGTGGGTCCCGGACAGCGGGTGGCGTTGCTGCTGCCGCGGTCGGCTGAGGCGGTCGTCGCCATGCTGGCCGTGCTGAAAACGGGGGCGGCGTATGTGCCGATCGACCCGGCGGTACCGGCGGCCCGGATAGCGTTCGTGCTTGCCGACGCCGCGCCGGTCGCCGCGATCACCACCGCCGGCCTGGCCGATCGGCTGGACGGCTGCGATCTGGCGGTCATCGACGTCAACGACCCGGCCGTCGATAGCCAGCCCAGCACCGCACTGCCGGCGCCGGCCCCGGACGACATCGCCTACCTCATCTACACCTCGGGCACGACCGGAACCCCCAAAGGCGTGGCGATCCCGCATCGCAACGTGACGCGGCTGCTCGAGACGCTGGACGCCGACATGGAGCTCGCCGGGCAGGTGTGGTCGCAGTGCCATTCGTTGGCGTTCGACTTCTCGGTGTGGGAGATCTGGGGGGCGCTGCTCTACGGCGGGCGCGTGGTGGTGGTGCCCGATTCGGTGGTGCGCTCGCCGGAAGACTTGCACGCTTTGTTGGTGGCCGAGCAGGTCACCGTGTTGAGCCAGACCCCGTCGGCCTTCTATGCGCTGCAGGCCGCCGATGCGGCACAACCAGAGCCGGACCCTCGGTTGAAGCTCGAGGCCGTGGTGTTCGGCGGCGAGGCGCTCGAACCGCAGCGGCTGCGGGCGTGGCTGAACAACCATCCGGGATTGCCACGGCTGATCAATATGTACGGCATCACCGAGACCACGGTGCATGCGTCGTTTCGGGAGATCGTCGCCGGCGATGTGGACTGCACGTTCAGCCCGATCGGGGTGCCGCTGGCTCATCTGGGGTTTTTCGTGCTCGACGGGTGGTTGCGGGCGGTGCCGGCGGGTGTGGTGGGGGAGTTGTACGTGGCCGGCGCCGGCGTGGCGTACGGCTATGTGGGCCGGTCGGGCTTGAGTGCGACGAGGTTTGTGGCCTGTCCGTTCGGGGAGCCCGGGGCGCGCATGTATCGCACCGGGGATCTGGTGTGTTGGGACGCCGACGGGCAGCTGCGGTACGTGGGGCGCGCCGACGACCAGGTCAAGATCCGTGGATATCGCATCGAACTCGGTGAGATCCAGGCGGCGCTGGCCGGGCTGGACGGGGTAAAGCAGGCGGTGGTGATCGCCCGCGAGGACCGCCCCGGCGACAAGCGCCTGGTGGGCTATGTCACCGGCACCGCGGACGCGGCCTCGTTCGGAGCTTCAGCGCGCGCCGCGCTGGCCGAGCGGCTCCCTGCCTATATGGTGCCGGCCGCGGTCGTGGTGATCGAGGCGCTGCCCTTGACGGTCAACGGCAAACTCGACACCCGCGCCCTGCCGGTACCCGAATACCAGGATGGCGGCCACTACCGCGCACCGGCCACCGCGGTCGAGGAGCTGCTGGCCGGCATCTACGCGCAGGTCCTGGGTGTGGAGCCGCCGCAGCTCGTCGGGGTGGACGACTCGTTTTTCGACCTGGGCGGGGATTCGCTGTCGGCCGTCCGCCTGATCGCCGCCGTCAACGCCGGCCTGGATGCCGGCCTTTCGGTGCGCACCTTGTTCGAGGCGCCCACGGTCGCCCAGTTGGCGCCGCGTATCGGCGGGGACGAGGGCCGACCGGAGCCGCTGGTACCTTTCGCGGCCGGTGCGCGGCCCGCGGTGGTTCCGTTGTCGTTTGCCCAGAGCCGGTTGTGGTTCATCGACCAATTCCAGGGCCCCTCAACGATTTACAACATGGCGGTGGCTTTGCGGCTGCGCGGGCGGTTGGATGCCGACGCGTTGGGCGCGGCGCTGGCCGATGTGGTGGCCCGGCAGGAGAGCCTGCGCACGCTGTTCACCGCGCACGACGGTGTGCCGCGCCAGCTGGTCGTGCCCGCCCAGCGGGCCGACTTCGGTTGGGCCGTCGTCGACGCCGTGGGCTGGTCGGAAAGCGAGCTCGCCAATGCCTTCGACGCCGTGGCGAGTCACCGGTTTGATCTCGCAGTCGAGATCCCCATGCGCGCAAGGCTTTTCCGCATCACCGACGACGAACACGTCCTGGTGGCCGTGGTGCATCACATCGCCGCCGACGGCGCGTCGATCACCCCGCTGGTGCGTGATCTCGGCGTGGCCTACGCCAGCCGGAGTGCGGGGCAAGCCCCCGGCTGGGGCGATTTGGCGGTGCAGTATGCCGATTACACGCTGTGGCAGCGCGCGCAGCTTGGTGATCTCGGCGACAGCGGCAGCTGCATCGCCGCGCAGTTGGCCTACTGGCAAGAGGCCCTGGCCGGGATGCCCGAGCACCTGCAGCTGCCCACCGATCGGCCCTACCCGCCGGTCGCGGATTACCGCGGCGCCAGCGTGTCGGTGGAATGGCCCGCCGAGCTGCAGCAGCAAGTTGCCCGGGTGGCCCGCGAACACAACGCGACCAGCTTCATGGTGATGCAGGCCGCCCTGGCGGTGTTGCTGGCCAAGCTCAGCGCGAGTTCCGATGTGTCCGTGGGGTTCCCGATCGCAGGGCGCCGGGACCCCGCGCTGGACGACGTGGTCGGCTTCTTCGTCAACACCCTGGTGTTGCGGGTCGATCTGGCCGGTAACCCCAGCGTCGCCGAACTGCTGGCTCAGGTGCGGGCGCGCAGCCTGGCGGCATACGAGCACCAAGACGTGCCGTTCGAGGTGCTGGTGGAAAGGCTCAACCCGACCCGGAGCCTGACCCATCACCCGCTGATCCAGGTGATGCTGGCGTGGCAGAACTGGCAGGCCAACAACGATCCCGCTGCCGCGTTGGCCCTGGGTGATCTGCACATCACGCCGATGCCGCTCGACACCCGGACCGCCCGCACGGATTTGGCGTTCTCGCTGGGCGAATCCTGGACCGAGGCCGGAGAGCCCGCCGGGATCGCCGGAGCGGTGGAGTTCCGCACCGATGTGTTCGACGCCGCCAGCATCGAAGCGCTGATCGAGCGATTCAAGCGGGTGTTGGTCGCCATGACCGCGGATCCGGGGCAGCGGCTGTCGTCGATCGATGTGCTCGATGCGGCTGAGCACGCCCGCCTCGATGAGGCAGGAAACCGCGCGGTGCTGACCCGGCCCGCGCCGGCCGCGGCGTCGGTTCCGGCGTTGCTGGCAGCGCAGGTCGCCCGCGCCCCGGAGGCGGTGGCGCTGACCTACGGGGACCGGTCAATGACCTACCGGGAACTCGATGAGGCGGCTAACCGGTTGGCGCACTTGCTGTCTGGCTCTGGCGTCGGCCCGGGCGCGTGTGTGGCGCTGCTGTTGGAGCGCTCAGCCGAGGCCGTCGTGGCCATGCTGGCGGTGCTGAAAACCGGGGCGGCCTACTTGGCGATCGACCCGGCGCTGCCGGAGGCCCGCCTCCGGTTCATGCTCACCGATGCCGCGCCGATGGCCGTCGTCACCACGGAGGACCTGCGATCGCGGCTGGGCGGGCGGGATCTGGCGGTCATCGACTTCGACGACTCCGCGGTTGAAACCCAACCCGCCACCGCATTGCCGGCGCCATCCCCCGACGGCATCGCCTACCTCATCTACACCTCCGGGACCACCGGGACCCCCAAAGGGGTGGCCGTCACCCACCGCAATTTGGCGCACCTGGCGGAGTCATCGCCCGACCGGCTGCCGGCGGCGCAGGTGTGGACGCAGTGCCACTCGTATGCTTTCGACTTCTCGGTGTGGGAGATCTGGGCTGCGCTGTTGGGTGGCGGACGGCTGGTGGTGGTGCCCGAAGCGGTCGTCGGCTCGCCGGACGATTTCCACGGTCTGCTCGTCAGTGAACAGGTCAACGTCCTCACCCAGACCCCGTCGGCGGTGACCGGACTGCGTCCGCAAGGGCTGGAGTCGGTGGCGGTGCTGCTCGGCGGTGAGGCCTGCCCGGCCGAGGTGGTGGACCAATGGGCGCCGGGACGAGTGGTGATCAACGCCTACGGCCCGACCGAGACCACGGTGTACGCGTCGATGAGCGCGCCGCTGTCGGTCGGGACCGGTGCGGCGCCGATCGGGTCGCCGGTGTCGACGGCGGCGCTCTTCGTCCTCGACGAGTGGTTGCAGCCGGCGCCGGCCGGTGTGGTCGGTGAGTTGTATGTGGCCGGCCGCGGTGTGGCCGTCGGGTATGTCGGGCGGCCCGACTTGACCGCGTCGCGGTTTGTGGCCTGCCCGTTCGCGGGCCCCGGGGCCCGCATGTATCGCACCGGGGACCTGGTGCGATGGCGCGCGGATGGGCAGCTGCAATATCTCGGGCGGGCCGACGAGCAGGTCAAGATCCGCGGCTATCGCATCGAGCCCGGTGAAGTGCAGGCCGCATTGGCCGAGCTCGACGGGGTGGAGCAGGCGGTGGTGATCGCCCGCGAGGACCGCCCCGGCGACAAGCGCCTGGTCGGGTATGTCACCGGGAGCGCCGAGCCCGCCGCGGCGCGTGCCGCGCTGGCCGAGCGGCTGCCGGCCTACATGGTGCCGGCCGCGGTGGTGGCGCTGGCGGCGCTGCCGCTGACGGTCGGCGGCAAACTCGATCAACGGGCCCTGCCGGCACCGGAGTACCAGGACATCGGTCGTTACCGCGCCCCCACCACCCTCACCGAGGAGATCCTGGCCGGCATCTACGCCCGGGTGCTCGGTGTGGAGCGCGTCGGAGTGGATGACTCGTTCTTCGACCTGGGCGGAGATTCGCTGTCGGCGATGCGCCTGATCGCCGGGGTCAACAACGCCCTAGATGCCGGCCTTTCGGTGCGGGTCGTTTTCGAGGCACCCACGGTGGCTCAGTTGGCGCCCCGCATCGGTGCGGCAGGCGGTCGGCTGGAGCCGCTGCGGGTGGTCGAGCGCCCCGCGGTGGTTCCGTTGTCTTTCGCCCAGCACCGGTTGTGGTTCATCGACCAGTTGCAGGGTCCGTCGCCGGTGTACAACCTGGCGGTGGCGTTGCGGCTGCGCGGACGGCTGGATGTCGACGCGTTGGGTGCGGCGCTGGCCGATGTGGTGGGTCGCCACGAAAGCCTGCGCACGCTCTTCGCCGCCCCCGACGGAATACCGCAACAGCTGGTGGTGCCCGCCGAGCGGGCCGACTTCGGTTGGGCCGTCGTTGATGCCACCGCCTGGCCGTCAGGCCGGCTGCAGGAGGCCGTCGACGAGACGGCGCGTCACACCTTTGATTTGGCGGCCGAGATCCCTTTGCGGGCAAGGGTTTTCCGCGTCGCCGACGAAGAACACGTGCTGGTGGCCGTGGTGCATCACATCGCCGCCGACGGCTTGTCGATCCCCCCGCTGGTGCGTGATATGGCCGTGGCCTACGCGGGCCGGTGTGTGGGGCAAGCTCCCGACTGGGCGCCGTTGCCGGTGCAGTATGTCGATTACACGCTGTGGCAGCGCGCGCAGTTCGGTGATCTCACCGACCACGACAGTCCCATCGCCGCGCAGCTGGCGTACTGGGAGGAGGCGCTGGCGGGGATGCCCGAGCGGCTGGGGCTCCCCACCGACCGGCCCTACCCGCCGGTGGCCGATCAGCGCGGCGCCAGCCTGTTGGTGGATTGGCCCGCCGAGTTGCAGCGGCAGGTTGTGCGGGTGGCCCGTGAGCACAATTCGACCAGTTTCATGGTGATGCAGGCCGCCCTGGCGGTGCTGCTGGCCAAGCTCAGCGCGAGTTCTGATGTGGCGGTGGGGTTCCCGATCGGCGGGCGTCGCGACCCCGCCCTCGACGAGCTGGTCGGCTTCTTCGTCAACACGTTGGTGTTGCGCGTCGATGTGGCCGGCGATCCCAGCGTCGCCGAGGTGCTCGCCCAGGTGCGAGCGCGCAGCCTGGCCGCCTACGAGCACCAGGATGTGCCCTTCGAAGTGGTCGTCGAACGGCTGAACCCCACCCGCTCCCTGACGCATCACCCGCTGGTCCAGGTGATGCTGGCCTGGCGGACCCTGCACGGCAGCACCGGCGACCCCGCCGCCGCGTTCACGTTGGGAGACCTGGAGCTCACCCAGATGCCGGTGGACACGGGCACCGCCCGCATGGATCTGGCGCTTGCTCTGGAAGAACACTGGAACGAGGACGGTGAACCGGCCGGCATTGGCGGAGCGGTGGAATTCCGCACCGATGTGTTCGACGCGGCCAGCATCGAAACACTGATCGGGCGCTTGCAGCGGGTATTGGTCGCGATGACCACCGACCCGACCCGGCGGCTGTCGTCGATCGGCGTGCTCGACGACGCTGAGCGTGCCCGGCTGGAGGACTGGGGTAATCCGGCGGCATTGGCCGCGCCGGTGAGCCCGCCGGTGTCGATTCCGGCGGTGTTCGCCGGGCAGGTGGCGCGCGCACCCGGCGCGGTGGCGGTGACCTTCGAGGGCCTGTCGATGACCTACCGGGAGCTGGACGAGGCCGCAAACCGGTTGGCGCATCTGTTGATTGGCCACGGCGTGGGTCCGGGACAGCGGGTGGCGCTGTTGTTGCCCCGGTCGGCCGACGCGGTGGTGGCGATCGTGGCGGTGGTGAAGACCGGGGCGGCGTATGTGCCGATCGACCCGGCGGTGCCGGAGGCGCGGATGCGGTTCGTGCTCGACGACTCCGCCCCGATCGCCGCGATCACCACTGCGGAGTTGCGTCCGCGGCTGGAGGAACGCGCCCTGCTGGTTGTCGATGTTGACAATCGCGCTGTTGACCCTCAGCCTTGCACCGCGCCGCCGGCGCCGGCTCCCGATGACGTCGCCTACCTCATCTACACCTCGGGTACGACCGGTGTTCCGAAAGGGGTGGCGGTCCCGCACCGCAACGTGACCCGGCTGCTGGAGACGCTGGCCGTCGATATGGAGCTGTCGGGGCGGGTGTGGACGCAGTGTCATTCGTTGGCGTTCGACTTCTCGGTGTGGGAGATCTGGGGCGCGGTGCTTTATGGCGGGCGCGTGGTGGTGGTGCCCGACTCGGTGGTGCGCTCACCGGAGGATTTGCACGCCTTGCTCGTTGCCGAGCGGGTCGGCATTCTGAGCCAGACCCCGTCGGCCTTTTATGCGCTGCAGGCCGCCGACGCGCTGCAGCCCGAGCCGGGACCTCAGCTCGAGCTGGAGGCTGTGGTGTTCGGCGGCGAAGCGCTTGAGCCGCAACGCCTTCGCGCATGGCTGGACAGTCATCCGGGTCAACCCCGGTTGATCAACATGTACGGCATCACCGAGACGACCGTGCATGCGTCGTTCCGGGAGATCGTCGCCGGCGACGTCGACACCGCCGTGAGCCCCATCGGCGTGCCGCTGGCCCATCTTGGTTTTTTCGTGCTCGACAAGTGGCTGCAGCCCGTGCCGGTCGGTGTGGTGGGGGAGTTGTACGTGGCCGGCGCCGGCGCGGCGTATGGGTATGTCGGCCGGGCCGGGTTGACGGGGACGCGGTTTGTGGCGTGCCCGTTCGGCGCGCCGGGCGCACGGATGTATCGCACCGGGGATCTGGTGTGCTGGGGTGCCGACGGACAGTTGCGGTACATGGGGCGTGCCGACGAGCAGGTCAAGATCCGCGGGTATCGCATCGAGCTGGGCGAGGTCCAGGCGACGTTGAACGGCCTGGATGGGGTGGAGCAGGCGGTGGTGATCGCTCGCGAGGACCGCGCCGGCGACAAACGCCTGGTGGGATACGTGACCGGGGCGGTGGATCCGGCTGAAATACGCAGTCGGCTGGCTGAGCGGTTGCCGGCGTACATGGTGCCGGCCGCCGTGGTGGTGATGGATGCGCTGCCGCTGACTGTCAACGGCAAACTCGACACCCGCGCCCTGCCGGCACCGGAATATCAGGATGTCGATCATTACCGCGCCCCGGCCGATGCGGTGGAGGAGATCCTGGCCGGCATCTACGCCCATGTGCTGGGGCTGGAGCGGGTCGGGGTCGACGAGTCGTTCTTCGAGTTGGGTGGGGACAGCATTCTGTCGATGCAGGTGGTGGCGCGGGCGCGCGCCGCAGGCGTGGTGTGCCGGCCGCGCGACATCTTCGTCGAGCAGACCGTGGCCCGGCTGGCCCGGGTGGCCGGGGTCGCCGACGACGCAGAGGTGCTCGACACGGGCGTCGGCCCGGTGGTGGCCACCCCGATCATGCGCTGGCTGCAGAGCGTCGACGGTCCGGTGGGGCAGTTCAACCAGACGGTCCTGGTGCAGGCCCCGGTGGGGGTGACCGAGCCCGAGGTGGTCGCGGTGTTGCAGGCCTTGCTGGACCGGCACGCCACGTTGCGGCTGCGCGTCGACGACGATGGCGTCGAGGGATGGTCGCTGACCGTGCCCGAACCCGGTTCCGTGGATGCGCGCGGGTGCCTGCGGACGGTGGACGTGTTGTCCGACGACGCGGTGGTGGCGGCGCGTTCGCGGTTGAACCCGGCCGCCGGGCTGATGCTCAGCGCTCTCTGGGTGGCCCCCACGGGCCAACTGCTGCTGATCGTTCACCATCTGGCGGTCGACGGGGTGTCGTGGCGGATTTTGCTGGAGGACCTCAACCTCGCGTGGGCCCAGCATCGCGGGGGGCAGCAGGTGGTGCTGCCGGCGGGAGGGACGTCGTTTGCCCGCTGGGCGTCGCTGCTGGCCGAGCATGCGCGCCGCCCCGAGGTTGTGGAGCAGGCGCCGGCCTGGCGGCGGATCGTGGCGGCGCCCGCGGCGCTGCCGGCGGTGCAACCGGCCGCGGATACTTATGCCACCGCCGGAAACCTGGCGGTGGAGCTGGACGCCGAGACCACCCGGATGCTGCTCGGTGAGGTGCCGGCGGCGTTTCATGCCGGAGTCAACGACATTTTGTTGATCGCGTTCGCCCTGGCGTGTGCGGAGTATTTGGGGACCGGCAATGCGCCGATCGTTATCGATGCGGAGGGTCACGGGCGCCAGGAGGAGCTGGGTTCTCCGAACGAGCACGTTGACCTGTCGCGCACGGTGGGCTGGTTCACCACCAAGTACCCGGTCGCGCTGGCGGTGGGGGGGCGGCTGGACTGGGCGCAGGTGGCCGCCGGCGGGGCGGCGCTGGGGACGGTGATCAAGGATGCCAAAGAGCAGCTGCGCGCGCTGCCCGACGGTTTGACCTACGGTGCGCTGCGCTACTTGAACGGCGACGTCGACCTGGACGGGCCCGATCCCGCGATCGGGTTCAACTACCTGGGGCGGCTGGGCGCCGGGGCGGCCGAGGTGTCCGGTGACATATGGGAGATCCGCCAGGACGGCTGGTCGGTGACCGGCGTTGCCGCGGCGATCCCCATGCCGCTGATGCACACCGTCGAGCTCAACGCGGGCACCTTGGACACCGAGGCCGGCCCGCGCCTGCGCGCAGGCTGGACGTGGGCGCCCTCGGCCCTGGGTCACGCGCAGGTCAGCCGGCTGAGCCGGTTGTGGTTTGACGCGCTGGCCGGCATCTGCGCGCACGTGCGGGCCGGTGGGGGCGGGCTGACGCCGTCGGACATCGTGCCCGCCCGTCTGAGCCAGCAGCAGATTGACGAGCTTGCGCGGCAATACCGCATCGCTGACGTGCTGCCGTTGACCCCCCTGCAGCAGGGACTGCTGTTTCACGCCAGCACCGCGCAGGGCGGCGACGATGTGTATGCGGTGCAGCTCGATGTCGCGTTGAGCGGTCGGCTCGACCCGCACCGCCTGCGCGAGGCGGTGCACACGGTGGTCACCCGGCATCCCAACCTGGCGGCCCGATTCAGTTCGACCAGCCGGTGCAGATCATCCCGGCCGACCCCGAGGTGCCCTGGCGGTATATCGAGCTCGATGCTGGTGACGTCGGAGTCGATGAACAGATCCAGCAGGTGTGCGCCGCCGAACGCGCCGCGGTCTACGACCTGGCTGACCACCCGGCGTTGCGGGTGGCTCTGATCCGCACCGCCGAAGACCGGCACCGGTTTGTGCTGACGAATCACCACATCGTGCTCGACGGGTGGTCGCTGCCGATCCTGCTGGGCGAATTGTTTGCCAGCTATTACGGGCAGCGGCTGCCCGCGGCGGTCCCGTACCGCAGGTTCGCCACCTGGCTGGCCGGTCGGGAGCGCACTGTCGCCCGCATCGTCTGGCGTGAGGTGTTCGCCGGCTTTGATAACCCCACATTGGTGGGGCCGCCGGATCGGTTTGGGCTGGGACAGCGAGGCGTTGCATCGTTCCGGGTGCCTGAGCAGACCACGCGGGCCGTCAGCGAGCTGGCGCGCTCACGCCACACCACCGTCAACACCGTGCTGCAGGCTGCCTGGGCGCAGGTGCTGATGTGGCTGACCGGTCAGCATGACGTCGCGTTCGGCGCTGTGGTCTCGGGGCGGCCCGCCGAGGTGGCGGGTGCGGAATCGATGGTGGGCCTGTTGATCAACACGGTTCCGGTGCGGGTAACCATCACGCCGGCCACCACCACCACCGACCTACTCGACCAGCTGCAAAAGACGCACCACCATACGCTCGAGCATCAGCACCTGGCGCTCAACGAGATTCACCGCGTCACCGGCCACGCAAGACTGTTCGACACCGTTTTCGTGTACGAGAACTATCCAACCGACGCCGCTGCGTTGTCGGGCACCGACGGATTGGCCATCACCGAGATCACCAACCGCGACTACTACCACTACCCGCTTGCGGTTCAAGCCCTGCCGGGCCGCGAACTGGACCTGCACGTCCAATTCCGCGCGGACGTTTTCGACGCGGCCGACATCGAAACGCTGATCGAGCGATTCCAGCTGGCGTTGGTATCCATGACCACCGATCCGACGCGACGGTTGTCGTCGGCGGATGCGCAAGACGGGGGCAAGCACGCCCGCCCGTACAGGTCGAGCAACGACGCACTGCCGGCCCAGCCGGCACCCACCGCGGTATCAGCGTCCGAACACCTCGACGACGGTGGGGGTTATCCCGCCCCGGCCACCCTGGTCGAACAGATCTTGACCGGCATCTACACGCAAGTGCTCGGCGTCGACCGCGTCGGAGTCGACGAGTCGTTCTTCGACCTCGGCGGGGACTCCCTTGCCGCGATGCGGGCCGTTGCCGCGATCAACGCGGCCCTCGATACCCACCTCGCGGTAACCGTCCTGTTCGAGGCGCCCTCCGTCAGACGCTTGAGCCAGCGGTTGGGCGAACATGTCTACCCGGTGGACGAAGTTCCCGCCGTGAGCCCGGCTGGCGACCTGTGAGACCACGCCGACCAGACGAACGCTCAGCGAAAGCCCGCGGGTCGGGCTTCCAGTAGGTAAACCGTGTGGGTTGGGGTGGCCGGATGGAGCTTGATGACCGCGCACTCCCGCTGACGCGCGGACAGCTCGACATATGGATTGCCCAGGAAGCGGGTCGCTTCGGTGCGGAGTGGCAGCTTGGCCTCTTTGTGAGAATCGAGGGCAGGGTAGACCGCGATGCCCTTAAGTGGGCGATCCGCCGAGTGGTGCGCGAGGCCGAACCAGGCAGGGTCGCTTGCTTTGAGGTGGATGGCCGGGTTTTCCAGAGGGTGATTGATTACCCGGATGTTGAGCTGGACTTCTATGACCTGAGCGGCTCGCGCGATCCCGTGCAGGAAGCCCGTGGGATAGCGTCATTGATTCAAGGCACGCCAATGCCTTTCACTGGCCCGCTGTTCAAATTTGCGTTATTTCGGACACGGCCCGATGAATTCTATTGGTTCACATGCTGTCACCACATAGTCATAGACGGATCCGGCATTGCGCTGGTAGGCCATCGGATCGCATCGGTCTACACTGCAGTTGTTTCTGGCACGCCCATTCCTCGTGCCTTCTTTGGCTCGCTGCAGGACTTGGTTAGCAGCGAGTTAGAATACGAAGCGTCGACCGATTATCTGGAAGATCAGGCTTATTGGAGCGGGAACCTTCCATCGGAAAGTGGACCGGATTATCGGTGGACCCAAGCCGCGAACGAGCGTCAACCGTATTGGCCGTCGGCGCCGGTTCGATTGGACCCTGCGGTCCTTCGCCGAGTTGACGAGTTATCCCACGTGTTGAACATGTCTCGCGCATCGGTCATCACCGCGGCGTGCGCGCTTATGGTGCGTAGCTGGTGCGCCGAGGGCTCGGAGGTAGTGCTCGATTTCCCGGTCAGCAGGCGAGTGCGTCCGGAGTTAAAGACGCTGCCGGGAATGGTTGCCGGGGTCGTGCCGCTGGTATTGAGGGTTTCGGCGGATACTACGGTTGCCAGTTTTTTTGAACATGTGGATACGCGAATACGGGAAGCCCTGCAACATCAGCGATTTCCGGTGCAAGCTCTAGAGCGTAAAACCCACCCCCGCGCCGCTCCGGGGCAGCCAGTTCACAGGGTGAGTATTAATTTCGTCCCATCTCTTTTCGCCCTGGATTTCGGTGGTGTCGCGGCATCGGCGTCATATACCAGTTCGGGCCTCGTGGGTGGCTTTGGGTTATTTTTCTCTGGCGACGCTGACCAGCTTTTTCTCAGCACGGCAGGCGCTGGGGGGCCTTTTTCGAATTTCGACGTCTCCGATTTAGCGGGCCGTTTGCAGCGGGTGTTGGCGGCTATGATTGCCAATCCGTGGCGGCGGGTGTCGTCGATCGATGTGTTGGATGCCGGTGAGCACGCCCGTCTGGATGAGATCGGTAATCGGGCGGTGTTGACCCGGCCGGCGACGCCGGTGTCGGTTCCAGCATTGTTTGCCGCGCAGGTGGCGCGCACGCCGGAGGCGGTGGCGCTCAGTTG
>Ga0335069_10001146_pt1 | contig 42754 bp, 40 predicted proteins | sample Lox_Sample_11_FD_206714 | JGI IMG/M metagenome (GOLD analysis project Ga0335069, IMG submission 206714) | Soil microbial communities from Loxahatchee National Wildlife Refuge, Florida, United States - Lox_Sample_1.1 | ecosystem: Environmental > Terrestrial > Soil > Wetlands | place: USA...
GATCGCCGCTTGCCATCGGCTCCATCCCATACGAAGCCGCCGGGCGTGGGCCGTGCGGTTGCGCGGCCTTATTGACGCGAATTTTCGCCGGTGTGCGGCCTCGTGGCGCCGTAGTAGTAACCGTAATCCGCCACGGCCGAGTTGTTCACGATTGCGCCAACGATCTTCTGCTGATCCAGGGCCTCCAGGCCGCGTTTCAATTCCTTCTTCTGGGTCACCCCCAGCCGCGTTACCAGCACCACTCCGTCCGCCAGCCGCGCCCAGACGCTCGTGTCGGCGAGCGGCAAGACGGGAGGAGAGTCGATGATGATCCAGTCAAACCAGCCGGCAAGCTGATCCAGCAGCCGTGGAAGTCTCCCCGACTGCAGGAGTTCCAGCGGATTGGCTGGCGCGGTGCCCGCGGGCAGGAGGAAGAAGTTCGGACCCTCAACGTGGTAGATGCACGCCGTCAGGTTCCTTTCCCCGCTCAGCCAGCTGCAGATTCCCGGTCCCTTTTCGAGGCCAAACGTCTTTGACAGCGACGGACGGCGCAGGTCGCCCTCCACCAGGAGGGTCTTTTGCTTGGTAGTCACCGCCAACGTGCAGGCCAGGTTGGCCGCAATCATGCTCTTGCCTTCCTGGGGGATGGTGCTGGTAACCAGGAGGCGCTTCAACGGACGGGCCTGGCGCAGATCCCTGAGCCGCACGCCGAGCAGCCGAAAAGCCTCCCCAGCGTTGCTCTGCCGATCGAGGTGGCACACCTGGAGGCAGGCCGGAACCTCGGGAATGTGCACCGACTGAAACTGCCCGGGATCGTCCGGTCCCGGCCCCAACCGCATCGATTCCTCATCGGCTTGCGCATCGGCTACGGTGACCGCTCCTAGCTGAGCGGCCGACTCGACGGGGAGTTCCTGCGCCAGCTTTGCGCGAAGCTGCGCGGTAAATTCGCGTGGCAACTCGGCAACCAGGCTTTGGCCCCCTTCAACGATGGCCGCCGACTCCCGACTGGACGCCGCGCGGCGTTCTGCGCGCTCGAGCAATTCGGTTGGCTCCGTCAGCGCCGAAATCTCCGTGCCGGAGTTCTCGGCTTCCGACCTTTGCAACGCATCAAATATCTGGCTCATGTGTATGGCCCATTCTTGGCGGTCCCTGCGCCGACGCGCGCCCCGGTCTCCGCCATTGCGCTGCTGCCCGGGCCTCGGAGCGCAGAATAGAGGTCGAGAAGAACGCTGATCACTCGTTGGGCGTCAGACTCGTTGAAGCCATTGCGGTCCGGTCCTGGCACCGTCACCACGTCCAGACGGAACTCCTTGGCCACGTCGGCGATGATGTCCGGAGTTACGCTGTGCATCTGCCGCGCATAGGCCGTGATAAGTGCGTTTTCGCAGATCGTATTGATCAGGCGGGGAAACCCCCGCGAATGGCTGAATATAGTGGCGATGGTCTCTGGCGGAAACAGCGGATCCGAACGCAGTTCGGCTCCTGCAATCTGCAGCCTCTGTTCAATGTACGCACGAGTCTCGTCTGCGCTCAGCGCGCCCAGGTGAGCGCGGAGAGCAATTCTCTGCTTCAATTGCCTCAGCCCCACCGAATCCAGTTTCTCGTCGAGCTCCGGCTGGCCCACAAGCACGATTTGCAGCAGCTTGTCGTCGGTTGTCTCCAGGTTGGAAAGCAGCCGGACTTCTTCGAGATTCTCCGCAGACAGATGGTGAGCCTCGTCCACGATCAGCACCGTGGTCAGCCGCTTGCCACCGCGCGCGATCAGGAACTGCCCAAGGTCCAGCAACAACTCGCTCTTGTTCTTGCCCGATGTCGGCAGCCCGAAGTCGGCAAGAATATACTGCAGAAACTCGGTGGGAGAGAGCCTGCTGTTGAACAGATACGCGTAGGCGACTTCCTTGCTTTCCTTCAGCAAGCGCAGCAGGCAGCGAAGAAGCAGTGTCTTGCCCGTCCCCACCTCCCCAGTTACTACGACGAATCCCTTGTGCCGGCGCACGCCGTAGTAGAGGGCAGCCAGCGCCTCGTTGTGGTGCTGGGTGGGCACAAAGCAAGTCGGGTCCGGCACGAGGTCGAACGGATTGCGGCGCAGATTGAAGAAGTCTTTATACATTGATACCTAACTATGAAGATAACTGAAAGCGGATCCCGAAAGAATGGCGCCTATCACCAGGGTCGCCATCGCCCAACCCAGAACCGTTCTCCACTTTTTGCGCCGGATGTCCGACGGGCTGAGGACTTCCGGGATTTCGGCAATGACCGCCACTGGAATCAGCTTTTCGACCTCCCGCTCGCTGTAGACGAGGCCTCCCAGGAACTCCTGCAGAATCACCACCACCGCCGCGATCACAAATCCCACGCCAAATCCCGCTCCACACATTTTGAGGCGATTGGGAAAATCGGGCCGTTGCGGCAGACTGGGAGGGTCGAGCATCATGAACCGTTCGCCCTGCTGCATCTCCTCCATGCTGGTGGCCATCTGCGAGTCGTTTTCCTTTTTCAGCAGCGCGTTGTAGTTGGCCTGCGATTGTTCATATCCGCGCGTCAGCTCTGCGAGCTGTTGCCCAACGGCCGGTTCCGCGCCCAGCCGTGCCTGATAATCGTCGATTCTCGACTTGAGGGCCTTGATCGCTTGCTCCCGGTTCGCAATCTCGACCTTATCGGCCTGTCCCTGACTCTGAAGTTGCAGCAACGTCGCGCTCTGCGCGGGATCCTCGATCGCCTTGACCTGGCCGTTGGCGTTGTGTTCCTTCTCGTCCGCCGCATTTTTCAGGCTGGCAATCTGCTGCTCTCTGGCCTTCTCCGCATCGGCGATCTCGGCCTTCACCTCCTGAACTTCGGGGTACTGTTCCGTATACCGGGAGCGGAGGTCCTGCAGCTTCGAACGTAACTTTTCAAGTTGCTGGTCAATGGCCTCCAGACCCAGGGCAGTACCGCCGGCAGTCCGGTGCGTTCCCTCCAGGGTGCGATATTGGTCGACAAGCGACTGGTGGTAGACGTTCTGCTGTTTCGCCGCGTTCAGCGAGTCCTGCTCATTTTGCAGTTGCGCCTGCAATCCGGTGAGAATCTGCAAATTGGTCGCCTGTTCGGTCGGCAGCTCCCCCTGGTGCGCAGTCTGATACGCCCGCACCTTTGCCTCCTGGTCAGCCAGGCTGGCGCGGGCGCTCGCCAGTTGCGTCTGCAGGAACTGCGTCGTGTTTTCCGACTGCTGTGCACGAACCCTGAGATTCTCGTCGATAAACAGGTTCGTCAGCTCGCTGGTCACCTGTTGCGCTGTGCGGGGATCCGGCGCTGTGTAGTTAATTCGGAATGCTGTGATGGATGCATTCTGTTCATCCCTTACCAGCTCGATGTCGATGTCCTTGCGCATCCGATCTACGCGCTCGTCCGGCGTATGCGCCTGATGCTTGCCCTGGTAAAGATGCAGCTTGTCGATGATGAGGAGAAGACGCGTGCGGCTCAGAATCTGCTGCGTGATACTCTGCAGCCTATCCTGCAAGCTGTCGTTCACGTTGGGTACGACATAGTCCTTGGGCAACGCGGGCTGTTCCACCAGGATCAGCGTGCTCGACTTGTACCGTGCCGGAAGAATCCAGCTTGATCCCCATACCGCCGCCCAAACCAGCAGCAGCAACGTCAAGAAAAGAAGATGACGGCGGCGGACAATGTCGAGATATCGGCCGATCTCGAACGGCTGCGTTGCGTTCTCTTCCAATTCTTCAGGCATGACTATTTCCCCAGCGGCCGCGTGAAATGCCAGTTGATCGAAATCGTCCCCCGATCGCTGTTCGGGTTCGCCGATATCGCGGCAATTCCGCCGTAACTTTGGCGTACGTGCACGTAGTTGAACGCAAGAGTGAAGTGGTCGCGTATGGAGCGCTCCAGCGTAGCCGTCGCCGTCACCGTGTTGCCGTCTTGCCCACTTCCCGCGGAATACGTACTCACAGACTTAATGATGGAGTAAGCTCCGGAGCCGCTCGCCGTCCAGGTACGCGACATCTGCCAGCGCGCCGTGGCATTGGCGTTCTTGGTGTGGAAGGCCCCAAGCAACCCACCGCCTCCGGTAACTGCTTGCGAGTAGCTTGCCGCAATGTTGGTGCGGTTTCCGTGCCAGCCCAGGCTTGGCGTCACGAACGGACCCCATTGGCTTGTGGCCGGCAGCGGCGACTCAGCCACCTGGTAGTGTTGAGGCCCGGCCGAAACGGACAGCGAAAGCCTCTTACTTGGATAAAGGGTGTAATATCCCATCGGCGTATGCGTCTGGGTGGAGTCGGTTCCATTCTTCGGATATGTCAGCATGTCCTGATACTGATAAGAGACGCCGAAGTATTGCGCTATGGAGATGCGGTGATTGTAAAAGACCGTCCCGCCGCGCGAGTTTGAGTCGTAGAGACCGGGTGTCTGGGCAGGGTTCGGATAATGCAGCACGGTCGACGATCCGGAAGCTCCGATCATTGTGTTTGGCCCCGTCTGCAACGTAAGTTCTCCGTTGGCGGAGTTTGTGAGCCGCTTGGCGAACGGAGGAATGGCGCCCGGCGTCGAGGAAACCGGTGACCCCGACACCGAGCCCCCGGGGTCGGCGGGATTGAAGGACGTTGAGCTGTCATCGAGCTGCTCGTAAACGCGAACCTTCACATACGGGGTGATGCGGAACTCGTAATCCACTTTCGCGGTGTGATCGACTTCATTCAGTGCGGTCGACGGCTCGTAGAACGTAAAGCCGGGAGAATAAGTGAATGCCATGTGCCGCCTTCTGGCGGTGTCGTCAAAGACGATCGTCGGCATGATCGAAAAGGACTTCTCGGCAATCGATGGGCCTGCTGAACCCGCATACAAGTTGCTGACGTAGGCGGTACTGTAGACCAGCCCGGCGCTCAGAAAGTTGGACCTCTCTTGGACCGCTACCTGCGTTGGGAAGTTGGCTCCGTTTACCGGAGGCGGCGTCTCCATCTGTTTTGTGCCTGTCGCTGGGGGCGCCACTTGAGCTTTCGCCACTGCGCTTGCAAGCATCACAATCAACAAAACTCGCGTGCCCATCGGCGGCCCTTACGGCACGACAATCGTGTCGTTCTGCATCAGCTTGATGTTCTTTTCCGGGTGGTTGCCGCGGATGACATCTTTGTAGTTGAAAGCAATGCGCGTTGGTCCGCCCCCAGGAACGCGGCGCAGAATGTAGATATTCTTCTGTTTTGCGAAATCCTGGAATCCCCCGGCCTGGGCGATTGCGTCCAGAACGGTGGTCGTCGCCAAAAGCGGATAAGATCCTGGCTTCAACACGCGCCCCAATATATTGAATTTCCGGCTGTTCATTTGCTGCACGATCACGGTCACAGCCGGCGTGGCTAAATAGGTGCGAAGCTTCGCGCCGATCTCCTCTTTGAGCTGCTGCGGTGTTCGCCCGCTTGCCCGCACTTCTCCGATCAGCGGCAGCGAGATCATGCCATCCGATCGCACCGGAACCGACAAGCTGAGCTCGGGCTCCTTCCAGACATTGATCGCTAGCTGGTCGTCAGCCCCGATGACATAGTCTTCGTCCGGGACCTTCGCCGTCTGCGAATCCACAGGACCCGCGGCCGCGGCTGACGTTGGCGCCACCGGCTGTACCGACTGGTCAGACCCTGTCGCCGCTTGACCCAGCGCGATTCCGGGAATTGCCAGAACGCAGATCTTCGCGAACCACTTCCAAGCGATCTTCATTTTCATCTTGCCCGACGATTTCTCATGAGACAGACTGTTGCTCTTAAGTGACGTTACCGGGCTCTGGCCGTAGTCTCCAGCCTTGCTGCATCCGGTCTCGTTTGGCCAACGCGCGGCGAGATGGGAATTTGCGGCAATCGGTCATCCGCCAGTTCGCTCGCACCCAATGGCGCCCCAGCTCGTTCTTCCAATGGCTCGACATCTGCGACATCGATCTCCACAGCCACCGACTGCGCGAGCATGTTCACCGACAGGATCAGACGGAGCAGGTTCTTCTTCCTGAGCAATATGCCTTCGACACCCTGCAGCGTCCCTCTGGTCACGCGAACACGTTCGCCAATTCTCAAGAACGGATGCGGTTCGACCCGGTACGCTCCCTCAACCGTCTTGCGGATGGCTTCGATTTCCTCTTCCGGCACCGTCGCGATCCGATCTCCGCGCGTCAGGATCATGTGCACGCCTGGAGTGGAAACCACCTGGAGCTTCTGCTTCAACGTTCCTCTGACAAACACGTAACAGGGAAACAAAGGCAACGACAGCACCTTGTTCCGGTCTTTCCATCGGCGCACCGATTCGTAGACCGGCAGGAACACCTCGATCCCCTTGGTTTCGAGCATCTCCGAGACGGCCTTCTCATGCTGATGGCGCGTGTAAAGGGCCCACCACGCCATCTCTTCCGGTCCGAACTCTCGCGAAGTGCTCAAAATCGTCATTTCTCGATTCTCTGCGCGCGTGGATTTGAATGCTTCGATCGTTCGATCATAAGGCAAAGCTTCGCCCTGTGGGTTACAAATCCCACTCCCGCCCCTGGTGAAAAACACTGCCGACTGAAGCCCGACATGACCTGGGCAGAGCAGTCCTGTTGCGTGGATCGTCTTGGCTCCAGCATCGAGTCAGGCACCTTTAACGACAATGACGGAATGGTGCTAGCTTCGATGCCACGTTGGTGATGAAAAAATCGCGTTACTCAAATTCCAAGCGGGTGACCCTGCGGAATCCATCGCGACATCACCGCGCAAATACTTTAAAAACGGCCTTGCTCCACAAAAAGTGTCTTCCCGTACTCCGCCCGGTAACCGGGGCTCATTACCCATGATTTCCACTTTCCGCACCGGCGACTGGAGCGAATTCCCTCAACTTGCACCGTCCGCACCTGTCACCGTTCCGTCGTATCGATTTCGCGCTTCCCGAGCTGAAAGCCGGCTGCCCGCACGACGCCTCGAGACCCCGGTTTCGCGCATCCGCGCCATAAACGGGCGCTCTGAAGCTCTGCGCCTGTGCCAGCGATTCGCCTTCAGTGCGCGCAATACAGACACGCGCGCCGGCCGGACCGTCCGTGAATCCGGCTGGCGATTCCCACCGAAGGTCGGTGCCGCATCCTCGTATTGGCGCAACAACTCCGCCTGCCGTCTCATCTCGAATTCCAAAGCCCCATCGTTCCCCAACACGACAAGCCGGGCCATCCGATTCTCCAACTCGCGCAGATTCCCGGGCCAGGTCCACCGCTTGAGCAACTGGATCGCGGCGGGGTTCAATACCGGCACGTCTTTGTTGAACTTCGCCGACAGCTTCTCCAGGAACTGCTCGCAGAGCTGCGGAATGTCGTCGCGGCGCTCGCGCAATGGCGCCAGATGCAGGGTGATCACGTCGACGCGATGGAACAGATCCCGCCGGAACGCACGCCGCTCCACTGCATCTTCGAGATCACGGTTCGTCGAACAGACCATCCTCGTCTTTGGCCGGCTCCATCTCACGCTTGATCCCGACTGCCAGTCTTCAAGCAGGGAAAGCAGTTTCGCCTGGAGCCCCCAATCGAGATCGCCTATTTCTTCCAGAAACAACGTGCCGCCCGCCGTGATCTCAGCCAAGTCATCGTTGCGGCTGTCCTGGCCGGCAGTGTGCCGTCCAGCGTCGAATATCTTGCTCCCCGTCGAGTTGCCGTGAAGAACCGAACAATTCACCTTCACAAACGGCAGGTTGCGCCGGTCGCTGCGCGCATGCAGAAACTTTGCAATCACTTCTTTGCCCGTACCGCTTTCACCCTGAATCAGCACGGGCAAATCGTGATGGAGGATCCGCTCGATCTGGCTGCGAACTTCTCGCATGGCCAACGTCTTACCAAAGATGACAGACTCGTTTGGCAGATCCGCCTCATCGATCCGCAAGCATTGGATCAGTTCACTGGGCATGGTTCACTCTGAAACGGGGATTCGCTGCCATCTACGTTGCACGGCGGTCGCCAAGTTCCTCAACATTGCGTCCAACAGAATATCGATGCAAAGCACACATTTTAATTGACTTAATCTGGAAGCCCGACACAGGTGATCCGCTTGAAAACTGGATGTTGCAAGCTCTTGCATATTTCGCACGAATCTCCTGCATACCTTCCCGTAATTTCCCTGCCTGCACGCACATACAAATGGTTCGTTGCCGGCAGGCCCATGCCGGAACCCGCAATTGGATCCCATGGGATCGAGTCGTAGTTTTTGGAACCCCGCGGGCGGATTGGAGTCCCCGCACACGGTTTACTGGATGGGAGGCCAAGACGGCCACGGCGGCAAATTATCCCTAATTTGCGCTCCGGGCCATCCTCGGCGAGAGGCGGTGCTGCTGGATCTTGTAGAGAAGCGCGCGATAGCTGATGTTGAGGTTTTGCGCTGCATGGCGGCGATTCCAGCCCGATGCATCGAGCGCTTCCTGAATCATTTTGACCTCTGCACGATCCTTCAGGTCGCGGACCACCGAGCGCATTCCGGAACAATAGGCCGCGGCGGGCTGCGCCACCGGCTGTGAGCCCGCGTTGCGCGCCGCAATCTTTGCTTCCAGCTCGCGCACCGCGGCATCCTGATCGCGCATGATGATCGTTCGGGTCACAAAATTCCGCAGCTCGCGCAGGTTTCCACGCCAGTCGTAGAACAGCGCCGCGTCCATCAGCCGCGATGAGAAGCTGAAATTGCCGCCACTCTTGATTTCGCCCGGCGCGCGGCGGATTGTCTCTTCAACAAGGTATGGAATTTCCTCACGCCGCTCGCGCAGCGGCGGAACGCTGATCGTGAACGCGCTCAGGCGATAGTACAAATCCTCGCGGAAGGTTTTTTCTTTGAGCGCCGTCTCCATCTCTACGTTGGTTGCAGCCAGGATGCGGACGTCGACGCGCGTGCTTTCCTCACCGCCCAGCCGGGTAAACTGACCGTCCTGCAAAACGTGGAGCAGCTTGGCCTGCAGCGGCGCGCTGATCTCGCCGATCTCATCCAGCAACAGCGTGCCGCGGTTCGCCTGCTCGAAGCGTCCGGCACGATCCTTCGTCGCGCCCGTGAAAGCACCCTGCCGGTGCCCGAAGAGTTCGCTCTCCAGCAACTCGGCGGGCAAGGCCGCGCAGTTCACACTGAGCAGCTTCTGCCGCGACCGCTTCGAGTGCTTGTGGATCAAGTTGGCAATCACTTCCTTGCCGGTCCCGCTCTCGCCGAGTATCAGGACGGTGACGTCGATGTCGGCAAGGAGGCGGGCCTGGCGATGGATTTCCAGCATCGCCGGTGAAGCAGCCAGGAAAAACCGGTCGTCGCCGAGCTCTTCGATCAATGGGCATTGGGACGAATCGGCATTCACGAAATCGACCGTTGACGCGATCGGCGCCGCGGCGCAGCCGTTGTGGTCCGGCGGCAAGGCAGGCGAGGGACCGCGCAGTTCCTCCACCATCGACTCCACGTCGTTGCGTGTAACGGGCCGTATGAGGAAGTGGCGGACGCCGAGCTCCCGGGCCTCCTCGCGCAGCCGCGCATCCCCCATGCCGGCGATCACGCAAACACCGGCCCCGCGGGCCACCTTGACCAGGCGCAGATATTGCAGTTTCTCCGAGAGGCCCTCTGCGGGCTCGACCAACACGAGATCGGGATCAAGGCCGTTGTCGAGAAGCAGCTGCGCCTGCGAGTACTCTTCGGTCGCGATGAACCGGTGCCCCGCGTCCTCCAGGATCGCTCGCACAAGCGCGCACGTTTCGGAATGCCGAATGACGGCCAAAACAAGCAGGAACGATTTCACCATACACCTTCAGCAATAAGGTCTTCAGTTCGATCAGCGTCCGCTACCAATTGTGTTCACACGCCGAATTTCGTGACACGGCTGCCGCTTCGGCCGCGATGTGGCTCGGATTCAGGCCATCAAGAAAAATGAAACACGAGTGACGCTCGTCTCTTGAAATGACCGAAGTCCATTGCAGAGTGAGTTGCTCCCCGTTTCGCCGGATGGGCTCCAAGGTCGATGCGATGCCAATGCGTCGCATGTTCACGACCGGGCCTCTATGGGCCCTATTTATCCCGGTCACGTTTCGCGGCGTGCAATCCCTGAAATCGAGGGACAATCATCAGGTTCTTCCTCGGCGACGAGACATGCCGTCTCTCGCAGTCCCTGACGTAAATCCTTCGCCCCCCATGCAGGACCGGTTGAGCGGCTTGCGGGAGGCTGTCAATGTTGCTGGCCTGCAATCGAACATCGCCCTGCAATGCGAGCCGCAACATCCCTTCGCCTGGCTTCGACCGAGCCTTCGGCTCAAATCCGGTTTCACGCTGGTTGGAATAGCCCGAAATTATTTCGAGGAGGGGCGCCGGCGGAGGAGCGATTCTATTCTCCGTACACTGACTTCTAAGAAAAACGAGCCCTGGTCAGTCTCTCCTTACGCTACCTCGTATACTCGCGACTTTAGGGGATGAAGTTTACAGTGTCAACGTATTTTTGGTAATGAACTTTGGTAATCGAGGCTGATTCCTATCTAATAAGTTAACCCCATTACCCCAATGTTTCGAACAGATTAACGGATCAGTGGAATCACGCAGCTCCGTGACGTGGATAACGACTTGACTAACTCGGCCGGGCCGCTGCTTAGTCGTATCTAAGTGGCTAGTTAATTCCTGAAACTGCCCTGATTAACTGTTTCTATCACGCGCTCAGGAGCGAAAGCCCCGCCTTGACAGGGCCCGTTTACGAAATCACTCAATTGCCGGCCGGGTCAATTTGGCTGGCCTCGCTCCGGTGGTTCTCCCGAGGGTCTAAGCATCACCACCACAGCGGTAGCTGTAAATATTCCATCTTTCACGGCGCCCTCCACACGTACCGCATCGCCCATCTGAACGTCGGCCAGGGTGATCGGCTCGCGGCGTTTGCGGAATGTCGTATTTTCGTCGGCAACAAAACTGTGCGTTGCGTTGCCCGGTCCTCCCTGCAGCGTCACCTTGACGCCATCGACCGCAGTTACTCTGCCCGCCAGCCACGTTTTGCCGAAGTTCGCTGCGATCTCTCGCATTTGCCGGGCCTGCTCAGGACTCAACAAGACGATGGCCACGGCACCGACTGATTTCGCCGCGGGATCCACCTCACCTCCGGCCGTGATCGCGTCGCCGACCTTGATCTCGGCCGCCTTGATGGCAGGCGGCGGGCCCGGCTCGCCATCGCCTTGGCCGTCGCCGCGCCGCCATTCACGCGCTCTCACGATACGCGTGTTCACGCTGAAGTGGACCGTATAAATGTCGCCCGTGTCGGTCTTTACAAGAAAGTGATCCGGCGCCGCCGCGGTTACCGTGCCGAGGATTCCCCGCCCCTCGCCCATGGCAGCCCATCCCGCACCGCGGCGCCCCTGCCAGCCGCCCTGGCCATGAGGCGCGTTTTGATCGCCGCCTGCCAGATTCGGGGCTTGTGCGAATGTGCATGCGCCCGCTGCGAGTGCAGTGGCAAGGGCTACATTGAGAATGCGCATCTTTTCTCCCGGAAGCTTACGAGCCTCTCTGCTCAGATAGACGCCAGAGTGGGCCTCCGAGACTATGGCCAGGGGCAATCCGAGACAGGTTCGCGGAGACTGAAGGACGGTATCCCCGGTCCGCATCCCGTATTCTTGCGATTTATGTCGTCGTGGTCTTCAGTGCGGTCCGTCGCGCCATGATTCCAGTAAGCCCTGCAGGCCACCGCGGTCAGTTCTCTTCTCGCCGTTCTTTGTTGCCTTGTTCCCTCGCCGCTCAAGTCCGGGCGGCCGAAAACTCCCGCCTACGGCGTTCCCTGCGCCGCGATCAGTCGTTCGAAGGCTGGAATCCCACGCAGGCTGGCGAATTCGCTGTCGGCCATGATCTTCTTCGGGTTTGTGAAGCCTTCATTGAGAGCCATGCGCAGATACTCGATCGCGCGGTCGTTCATCCCGGCACGCACGCAGCCCTTGGCCATGTAGTAGTTCATCGCGCCGCGGTCTTCGACCGATGCCGGGTGTTCCACCCGGGGGCTGGTGGAATGCTGAAAGACCTCGGGATCAAGAGACAACGCGATCTTGTAGTCTTCCCAGCCCTTCTTGTACTTGTGCTGGGAAAGCAGATTTGTCCCCAGATTCTTGTAAATGAGCGGCGAATTCGGCTCGTACTTGATGGCTTTGCGGTACATCTTTTCCGCGCTTGGATACTTTTTCAGCGAGTCGTAGACCGTGCCCAGGTTGTTCAGTACCGTTGGATTCTTTGGGTCAAGCCGAAGCGATCTCTCATAGCAGCGTGTCGCCTCATCCAGGTTGAACATCATCTGATAGGCGATGCCCAGCTTGTTCCACAAGGTAGCCGAACCGTGTCGGTCCTTTTTGTACGCCTCGATCGCGGCCTGATACCGCTGGCGGGCCATCAGCGTATCACCGAGCTCTTCCGGAGGGAGCGGCGGCGGGATCGGGGCCGCAGCTTTGGCGGGCAGCTCAGTTGCGATCTGCGCAGCAGCATTCGGCCCCGGCGGGCTGGACGCAATCGTCGCGGCCGGAGCCGGGCCGTTGGGTTGCACCTGCGGAATCGCCGAGAGTTTTCCGAAGAGCGCAACGGCCAGAAATGCGGCGTTGGCTGAGAATGCCGTCAGCCGGCGGTGTGGATGGATCCGCCTCATGTTTCCCTCCCGTCGGAGGAATCAATCGACCGTTTCCGGCAGGTCCTGCAGCCGGAATCTTGAACACCCAAATATTAGACCGAAGCAACACCGGGAAGCATCTACGCAATTACATCTTTCGTGGGGTGGTCGGCCCGGGGAGGAAAAAGTGGCCAGTCCCAGGCAGCGGCTGGCGGCAGGCCGGCACTGGCCTGCGTGCAGGACTTGGTTCGTCACAGGATGAGCCCGAACTTCCCGGCCAAGCTTTGGGATACACTCGATTCGATGCGGGGATTGCGCACTGTCGGAGCACGCGGTCTCTCCACGCCGGCCGTCGAATTGGCCAGACGGCTGCGTGAAACCCGGCGCCGTTCCCTCGTCCTCTGCAACCCGCTTACGGCTGAGGACATGATGGTGCAGTCCGCGCCCGAAGCCTCACCCGCAAAATGGCACCTCGCTCACACGACCTGGTTCTTTGAATCCTTTATTCTCAATGAGTTTCAGTCCGGCTACCGGCTCTTCAACCGCGATTTCCCCTGGCTATTCAACAGCTACTACCAGTCCTTTGCCGCCTTCCCTGAAAAACGCTTGCGCGCCTCGTTCTCCCGGCCAACTCTCGATGAGGTTCTCCGCTACCGCGGCTACGTGGATGCCGCTCTCGATCACCTATTCTCCCGCAACCTCCACCCTGAAGCCTTCAATCGACTCGAACTTGGCGTCAACCACGAGGAGCAGCACCAGGAACTCCTGCTCACCGACATCCTTAACGCGCTATTCACTAACCCGCTTCGTCCGGCTTATCTGGTGCCGGACCCCAATCAAAGGTCCACCGAACCCGCCGACGCGCCGGCACTCCGCGACATCGCCTTTGAAGGCGGTCTCGTCGAGGTCGGCGCCTCGGGCGACGGTTTCTGCTTCGACAACGAACTCGAGCGCCACCGCGTCTGGCTGGAAGAGTACCGCCTTGCCTCGCGGCTAGTGACCTGCGGCGAATACGCCGCTTTCATCGCCGACGGAGGATACCGGCGGCCCGAGCTGTGGCTTTCCGCGGGATGGGATGCCGTACAGGCCCATGGATGGCACTGCCCGCTTTACTGGACCGAATCCGGCGGCCGCTGGACGATCTTCACCCTGCGCGGCGAACAACCGTTAAACGCAATCAAGTCTTTACCAGTCAGCCACATAAGCTACTTTGAAGCTGATGCATACGCTCGCTGGTCCGGACGCCGGCTGCCCACCGAATCGGAGTGGGAAGCGGCTGCGGCTCAAGAGCCCATTGCAGGCAATTTGCTCGACTCCGGCCGCCTGCACCCTGCCGGCTTAGCAACGGAATCCGCACAGCCCCGGATCCCCCATCCCGCACAGCTCTTCGGCGACTGCTGGGAGTGGACCGGCAGCGCCTACCTCGCCTACCCAGGTTTCAAGCCGCTCAACGGCTCACTCGGCGAGTACAACGGGAAGTTCATGAGCGGCCAGATGGTTCTCCGCGGCGGTTCGTGTGCGACACCCCAGGCGCACATTCGCGCTACGTACCGTAACTTCTTCTCGCCAGAGACCCGCTGGCAGTTCTCCGGTATCCGCCTCGCGTCGTAGCCGACTACGGCATCCGACTCTCCGTCGTGGCCCGTGTTTCTTCAACTCCTTCGCATCCAAGGCCAATCCCGCGCATCCAAACGGAATGACGACGCAAGTCCTGCTTCCCCTTGAAGACAGCGTCTTTGACCGCGTATCCGCAGCGGTCCGCAGCGGTCTCACCGGTCGACCCAAGTCGCTCCCGCCTTGGCTTCTTTACGACGAGGCAGGGTCTCGTCTGTTCGAGCAGATCACCGGCCTGCCAGAGTACTATCTCACCCGCGTCGAGCGGTCGATCTTCCTCGACAAAGCAGTCCAGATTCTCTCGGAGGCAGGCGACGGACATCGCTTGCGCCTCGTCGAGCTTGGCGCAGGGTCTGCTGCAAAAACGCGCATCCTGCTCCTGGCCGCGCTCGAGCGCCAGTCCTCGGTCGTGTACGAGCCAGTCGACGTCTCGGCGTCCGCGCTCGAGGAAGCCCGCGAACGCATCGAGAACGAAATCCCCGAAGTTCAGGTTATCCCCCGCCTGATGGATTACACGAACGGATTCGAGCTGCGGCCCACCGGCGAACGCGAGCGCCGGCTCGTGCTCTACATCGGCTCCAGCATCGGCAACTTCGAGCCCGGCGAGGCCGCTGCCCTTCTGCGCAGAATTCGCGGCCGTCTTCGTCCCGCGGACACCTTCCTTCTCGGCGTGGACCTGCGCAAGGACAGCGAGACACTGCACGCAGCGTATAACGACTCCGCCGGCGTCACCGCGGCCTTCAACCTGAACCTGCTGGCCCGCATGAACCGCGAGCTCGGCGCCGATTTCGACCTCGAAGCGTTCGCTCATCGCGCCGTGTGGAACGAGGACGCGTCGCGGATCGAGATGCACATCGAAAGCCAGGCCAGCCAGTCGGTCCGCATTGAAACGCTCGATCTCGAGATCAATTTCCGGAAAGGCGAGACCATCCACACCGAGAACAGTTACAAGTTCACACGCGGCGCAGCAGAAGCGATGCTGTCCTCCGCCGGCTTCACGGCGGCGTCCACCTGGACCGATCCGCGCGAATGGTTCGCCGTCTGCCTGGGAAGAGTGGAATAGCGGTCAAGTTCCAAGCGCCAAAGGCCGGATGCCAGGCGACCAAAGCACCCAGGGATTTCGGGGCCGGGGAAAAGCACGATCCAACCAGCGGGATTCAACTTGCTGAAGGAGGCGAGCTGATGGCAGGTCCCTCAATCTCCCATCTCTGATCCTGTTCTCTGTCCGGCCTGCTTGGAACCTGGCCCTTCGCACCTGGCCCTTCGCACCTGGCCCTTCGAACCTGGCCCTTCGCACCTGGCCCTATTTCGGTGTTGCCACCCTCACCAGCAACACATCGTGGCTGCCGATCTCGATCGGCATGCGGTCGGTGAGCTGAATATCCTTGCCGGTCCAAAGATCCTTGCCCTGCTGAGGCCCATGGAGCCCGAGCCTGGTCAGGCTCAGGTGGAACGGATGCGTCGAGAAGCGCGCATTATCCGCCGTGTTGATGATGCAGATGGCCAGCGCTCCGCCCGCCAGATGCCGCGTCCAGACTTCGACCTCGCCCTCGGCGTAGGCGCGGGCGCCCTGTTTGCCCAGGCTGTCCTGGTCGATGGCAATCACATCGCGGTTGGTCAGAATTTCCTTGATCTCCGGCTTCATGTTGGGCAGGTCGTTGCCCGCCAGCAGCGGCGCTGCCAGCATGGCCCATAGCGAAAAGTGCGACCGGTTCTCGGCCGGCGTGAGCTTGCCGTTGCCCACCTCCAGCATGTCCGGGTCATTCCAGTGCCCCGGCCCCGCATAGCGATCGAGCCCCGCCTGGCTGAAGCCGATCACCGCAATGCGGTCCCAGGTCGGATCGATGTCGCCTGTCGTGCGCCACAGGTTGCCGCCCAGCGCCGGCGCCCACTCCCACGGCGCGTCCCAGCCATACTGGCAGAGCGAAAGCACGATCGGCCGACCCGTCGCCTTCAGCGCCTTCGACATCTTGGCGTAGGCCGCCACCATCAGGCGCATCTGCGCCGGCTTGTCGTTCGGCGCCTTCTTCTCCATGACTTCAGGAATAAAGCTGCACAGGTCGTACTTCAGGTAGTCGATGCCCCACTCGGCATACATCTTCGCGTCCTGTTCCTCGTGGCCCAGCGATCCCTCATAGCCGGCACACGTCTTCGGCCCCGGCCCGGAGTAGATGCCGATCTTGAGCCCCTTCGAGTGAACGTAGTCCGCCAGCGCCTTCATGTCGGGGAACTTCGCGTTCGTGTGCAGCACGCCGGTGGCATCGCGCTTACCCTCCCACGTGTCGTCGATGTTCACGTAGATATAGCCGGCGTCCTTCATGCCGGTGGCGACCAGCTGGTCCGCCGCAGCGCGGACTCCCTTGTCGTCGACCTTCTCGGCAAAGTAGTTCCAGCTGTTCCACCCCATCGGAGGCGTCGGGGCGACAGCAGGGGAAGAGGCCTGTGCCGTCGCAGGTGAGACGGGCACGACAGCGAAAAGGGCAAACGCAAACGGAACAAGACGTAAAGGGGCGAAGGTGCGCATGGCAGTTTCCTCTCTGAAAACGTTTCGCAGAAATACTATGCTGTGCGGCTGGGTTCGGCAATTCGCACTTCGAAAGCGCGCCGGGCGGCAACGGCTCACGGCTCGCGCACGCGGATAAGCGCTACTCCCTGCCTGGGAAGTTCGAGGTCAATTTCCGCCGAACCATCCGCGGCATGGATCGGATGCTCCGCTGCGATCTGCACCAGCATCCCCGCATGTTGGAGTTGCCTCCCCTGTTCCGGGTCGAGCTGCGCAGGACTGCCCATCTGCATCCACGCGCGATACGCGTTGCTGTGCGTCGCGTCCATGCGGAACTCGACTTCATCGACTCGATTACCGGGCAGGCCATCCATCGTCAGGCGGATCTTCGCCGCCGGCTGGGCAACGTCGTCATCGTGATAATTCCACACCAGCACATCGACTTCCCTGCCGTTGCGCGTCGCGACGGCATTCACGTCCGGCGCGAGGCCCACACCTTCTGCGAGAATGCGCTCCAGCGGTGCTGCTCCGCTGCTCTCCACCGCCAGCCACTGCGCACCGGCCCGCCCGCCGCCGAGCATCCCCATCATGCGGAAGACATTCAACACCGGCTTATCGATTCCGTTTGTTGCCAGCTCGCGAAAGCCGGCGAATGGAGGCTGGTTCTCGAACTCAAAGGCCCATGTCACGGCCCCTTCCACCGTGAGGCCATACTTGCGCGCCAGCTCGTAGGTGCGCATCGTCGCGTCGGCTACACTCACCCCATAGAGCGGCCCATTGCGATAGCCATTCTTGCTGCCCTGGCATGCGGCGCAGCCTTCGGGATCGCTCTCGCCAAGAATGATCGGCGTGTGCTTCCACTCGGGATAGCTCGTGATGACCTTCATCCCGTTTTCAACAGCCTCAAGTTGCGCCTGCAGGCTCATCTCCACGTACCCGTTGACAAACCGCGGGCTGCCCTTTGGGTGATAGCTGACAAAGTCGAGCGGTGCTCCTTTGCCGCCCGTTGCGGCGTTCACGCCGTGCGCGCAATGCTCCAGGAACTGGCGCAGGAACCCTTCCGACCGGCCGGGATGAACGCCGGTGACTTCAGGACCGCCGACGCGCGCATGCGGCAGCACGCGGCGAATGGCGGCGGAGCTCAAGTCGTAGAGCCGGTCATACTCTTCTGCCGTACCGTGCCAATAGCCGATGTCCGGCTCGTTCCAGACCTCCCAGAGCCATTCTTCGACCTGCTTGCCATAGCGCTGATGCAAGTGCGATGCATACTCTTCTACGAGATTCGACCACTTCGTCCAGTCCTTCGGCGGATAAGTCCACCCGGTGAAGATGTCGCCTTTGGGAAACGCGTGCCTGTAGGGCTCGGGGTGTGTCGACAGCGCCTCCGGCATAAAGCCGATCTCGACGATCGGCCGCACATGCGCCGCGGTAATTGTGTCGAAGATCCGGTCGGTGATTGTGAAATCGTAGACCGGCGATCCATCGGGCCGCTCGGTGTAGACGTTCGTCGAGCCCCATTTGAGCGATGCCTCGCCGTCGCCCGACGTGAAGAGATTGTGCATGCGGAAGTAGACCGGCACGGAACTCAGCGCGGCCAGCTCGCCCAGCAGTTTCTTGCCGTTCGGTGCGTAGACGTAGTTCGCCTCATCCGCGCCGAAGAAATTCCAGATCGGCCGGTAAGGCGCAATGGCCCGGTCGGCGTGTACGCGAATGGCGACCGTGCTCACGGTAGCCGGCGAATCGACTGAACCTGCCGGGCCGGGAGGAGCGGCCATGCAAAGGATCACCCAGACAGTTGCGCTCATCCTCATGCCCTTCACTATAGAAGTGCGGCGTCGATCCGGTTCGGCATTGTTCGCGGCAAAAAGCAAGGGCCGCTGCGCGAACGCGGCGGCCCCGTTGTGAGCGAAGCTGTAACTCCAGACTGTCTACTCGGGCTTCTTCTCCTCGGGCTTGCTTTCAGGCTTCTTGTTCTTGTCCTCAGGTTTTGGAGCCGGCTTTGCCTCGGGTTTGGCCGGCGGAGGCGCCGGATGTGCCTCCGGCCGAGCCTGCGGCGGAGGAGTGGGATGCGCTTCCGGCCGCTCCGCAGGCGGCGGTGCCGGCCTTGTTTCAGGGCGCGCGGGCGGCGGTGTTGGCCTCGTTTCCGGCGCCGGCGGCGGCTCAGTCGGTCTGGCTTCGGGCCTTGCCGGAGGAGGAGCCGGTCTGTTCTCAGGCCGGGCTACGGGCGAGGCCGGTTGAGGCACGGGCCTCGCAGCCGGTGGGGCGGGTTGCGGGGCCGGACGCTCGGCTGGAGCCACAGGCTGAGCAGTTGGCCTGCCCGCAGGAGCCGGGGCTGGCCTGGCTCCCGGCGGCGGAGCAACCACCGCGCGTCCTCCCATCGGCCTGGGTGCGGCCACCGGGCGTACCGGCACTTCAACGGGCCTGGCTCCAGGCTTCGCCTGAACCAGTCTTCCCTCCGAATTCACGAGAACCGGGCGATCGACCTTCACGGAAACGGGGTGGACAACCGGCCTGGCAATAAACGACGCCGGCATCGGCTTCGGCTCAGGCTTCTCGATCACTGTGATGTGCCGCAGCTGTTCCGGCTGGATCTTGACGTGCGATTGAGCCACCGCCCGGCCCGAAGCAAAGTCGTTGTGACTCACCGCCGTCACACCGTTCGTCTGGTTGACATAGGTGACATTGGTGACGTTCACGATGTTCACGTAAGTCTTCTGCACGTGAACCACCCTCGTCTCGGTAATGTTGGTGATGTTGACGCGGTCGACATATTCCGGCCTGCACGGATACCACGGCCGGTAGGCCTCGCCGGGGCCTAGCGGGAACCAGACGGAAACTCCGCCGCCGCCGATCGAGATTCCACCGGCAAAGGCAACCAGCGCCGGAGCAAAGACCGGGCGCGCAGCCGGTGGGCCGGGAATCCATCCCCAGCGGCCACCCATGTTGATCCAGCGGCCGTAGTGGAACGGCGCATATCCCCAGGGCTCGTCTTCCACCCAGGTCCAGCCCCATGGGGCATGGTTCACCCAGTGACCGTTTCGATAAGGCGCCCAATCTGGCGAGACATTGCGCGGGAACCAGACCGCACCATACTGCGTTCCCGGCTGCCAGTCACCATAGGCGTCCATTTCATAGGCTCCGGGAATGTAGGGGCTGACGTACCTGTACGACATGGCGTTGGCGATCTGCCGGTCGCGATTCATGCTCCAGCGGTCCAGGTCGTCGGGCCCCGCCGGCTGCAGCCACTCGGGATAGGGCGGATTCGTGCCGCTGATCTGCAAGGTTTGGTCTCCACCGATCAGCTGGCTGTAACCGCCCGCACCCGTCACCAGGACAAGCTGCCGGAAACTGACGAAGAGGCTGCCGCTCTGGTCCGGCGCAGCCTCGACGCGAAACTCCCGGTCCGGGTCCGTCGTTGTGAGGTTCGCGTTTGGCGTATGGACCTGCAGCGCCTGCCCGGGCCACAGGCTCAGCTCATGCACGTGGATGGCGCCCTGCGCCAGGCCGAAAGCGATACTCGTTGGAGACTCGTTGACCAGCGTTACGTCGGTGTTCGGGCCGATGCGCACGTACGTCTGGCCCAACTGAATCTCGGCGCGGCCATCGTTGTCGGTGAAGATCCGGTCGCCGGGCCCAAGGGGCAGATTCGGGTAAGCCTGTCCCCAGGAGTCCACGCCCGCCGGCTCGATCGACACATTTCCTGACACAAATCCGAGCCGCGCAGCATTGGGTATTTCTTCGTCCTGCGCGGTCAGAAGGGTCGGAGCGAAGCCCAGAATGGCCGCGGCGCTCACCGCCAGAACCCACCTCTGAACTGAAGAGAGAGCATTCAAACTCATAAATCGACTTCCTTTCGTTCGGCGCCGCATCCCTGCCTGGAATCTTTCGTCGACAAGGCGAACTCTCAGGGACAACGGCATGCCAGGCGTCGAGGGCCTGTGGTATCGCGGTTCTCGGGCAATCCGACCGCTTTGCGCCTCGCTGACTGGAGGCTGTCGTTTGGAATGTAAACCCAAGTCAGACAAGAAAGTGGTTAAAAAGATGGTACCTCGCGAGGCTCCACTCCGGGAACGGATTGACGTCTCAGGACGTATAAGCTGTTCGAGGGCCAATGCCATGATGCGGAAATCTGCGTTGATGATGGCCGGACTGGCGCTTTTGGCCGGCCTCGCCGCGTGCCGGGTGAATGTTCAGAAAGATGCAAGCGGAAAGGAAAAGACTGTCCAGGTCGACACGCCGTTCGGTGGAGTTCATGTCAACACAGACCAGACCACGGCGGCCGATGTGGGACTTCCAGTTTACCCCGGCGCCCAGATCGTCACGGACAACGACAAGGACAAATCGGCCGATATCCATCTCGGTTTCGGCGAATGGGAACTTCGCGTCCGCGTGGTCAATTACGCCGTTTCCGACAGCAAGGAACAGGTCACCGCGTTTTACAAAAAGGCGCTGGGCCGCTACGGCGACGTGATCATCTGCCAGGGCAACGCACCCGTCGGCTCTCCGACGACGACTGCGGAAGGCCTGACCTGCAACGACAACAACAACGGCAACGTGAAGGTCGACAACGGCGGCTTTGGCTCCGGCAACTTCGAGTTGAAGGCCGGCTCGAAGCGCCATCAGCATGTGGTGGGATTCACCGAGCCCAAGGACGGCAAGACGCGCTTTGCGCTGATCGCCCTCGATCTGCCCGCCGCGGTCGACAAGAACGGCGGCAAGAGCGATTAATCGCCGGAACCGTCTGGTGAAGCCGGCGATTCGCTGCCTTACCTCGCGCCGGTTCGCGGAGCTACTCAGCCCGGCGTCTTCATGCCCATCTTCAGCATCTCGATCGACTTTGCGAGCCGTGCCGTTCGCGTCTCTTCCTTCTTCGCGCTGGCAATCCAGCGGCAGTATTCCTTGCGGTTCGTATAGCTGAGTTTCTCGAACACCGCGAGCACGCCCTCTTTCTTCATCCGCTTTGCGAACTCTTCCGGCACATCGACGGTGCATTCTTCCTCGTCCTTCCACACGACGACGTCGATCATGTCGCCCGGCCCTTTGCGGATCTTCTCCCGAATGCTCTTCAGCACGGGCAGCATATGCTGGGGGTGGCCGTATTTCACGAGCGAACCACGATACGCCGCTCCGTCGAAGGTGGCCTTGACCGGTACGATGCCGCGGGTGCCAAACTCCGCTTGGGTGTCGTAGGGGAAGAGCACGTAGCCGTTCCCGCCCGCGCCCGCGTCTTCCAGCTTCGCCTTGAACGCGTATTCCTTCATCTCTTCCCGCCCCAGGAATCGCGATCCCGCTTACTGCTACAGGTATCGCGATCCCGGATGGTATTTTGCCCGGGCGTCGCTCAAAATGGCAAGGCCGGCGGATTCTGCCACCGGCCCTTGCTCCAAATGCAATTGCGCGTTACACCAACTTCGCGTCGAGAACGATCTCCGTGTTGTTGGCAAACAGCTTTGAGATCGGGCAGCCCGCCTTGGCGTCGGCAGCGGCCTTGTCGAAGACTTCCGTGCTGGCGCCGGGAACCTTGGCCGTCGTCGTCAGCGTAATCCTGGTCACCGCGAACCCGCCGTCGACCTTGGCCAGCGTGACGGCCGCATGGGTCTCGATCGACTCCGGCGTCAATCCCGAGCCGCCCAGTTGTGCGCCCAGCGCCATTGAGTAGCAGCTCGCGTGCGCCGCGGCAATCAGCTCTTCCGGCGTGGTGCCTGAAGTGGCACCCTCAAACCGCGTCGCGAACGAGTAGTTCGCGTCCTTCAACACTCCGGTCGCCGTCGAGATCGTGCCCTTGCCTTCCTTCAGCGAACCGGTCCAGACCGCACTTGCCTTGCTTGCCATCTTCCCTCCTTGGTGAATGTGTTGGGTTTCACTGTCCCGGGTTCGATGTCCCGGCGTCGATTGGCCGCGGTGCCTGAGGGGAATCTCTGCGCCGCTACCGCATGGATGCTTCAGGCGCCTGCCGCGATGCCGCGGCAGCAACTGCCTCTCCTCCATGCTAATCTGTCGGCCATGCCCCCTGAGAGGCCTGCCGCATTCGATCCTGAATTTGCCGTGAATATCCCGCATCGTGATGCGGCCGGGGAGCCTGCCCCGGTTGAGCACCATTGCCAGATCTGCCCCGCGTGCTCGCAGCGGCTCTCGGGCCACCGCTGCAAGCTGGTGTGCACGCGCTGCGGCTACTACATGAGCTGCGCGGACTACTACTGAAGGCATTGGCGGCCGCAGAGGCTGACATTCATGATACCGACGGCTGCCACTCCGCCCGTCTATCATGGACAGCCGGAATCCAATGAGAGAACCCATGACCCTCCCGGCAAAGCCTCATCTCGCTCGTCTTCGCGTAATTCTCTGCGTCCTTTTGTGCTCCAGTCTTGCCATCGCGATGCTCGCCGCACCGGCCCCGGCGCAGGCCAACGCAGGCCTGCACTGCGAAAACAAGGCCATCAAGCTCGACTTCAGTGCTGCCCAGCCCGGCCTGTCCTCCCTCAGCATCGATTCGCTCGAGCGCGGCGAGTTCCGGCCGAGTCCCATTGTCGATCCCGGCGCGCCGCCTCCGGCTTACAACGTCACAGAGCAGGGTGGCTGGACCCGCTACGCACTGGCGACGGACCCTGGCCATCCCACCTGGGAAATGCGGTGCGAAGGCAACACACTGCGCGTGCGTACTCACTTCTCGCCCGAAGCCCCGCCACGGGACCTCACACTGCGCTTCAACCCGGACATCGATCACGCCACGCTCCTCGGCCACGTCACACCGACCGGCGACGTCACTCTGCCCGCGCTGCTGCACCTCCCCGGCATGGGCTCCTTGCGGATTACAGCGGCCGGCGCAGCAAAATCTGCACTCCATTACGACGCCCGCCGCTCGGGCACCCCCTTCGTCGCGGTCGCCTTTCCCGCAGCCACGGCCGATCACAAGTCGATCGAATACACGCTGCAGACTGCGGCCATCTATCCTGCGATTCCGGGCATCGAAAACGATCCGCGTTTCGACGGATTCCGCCGCGACTTCCTCGACATCTTCCAGCAGAACGCAGAGTTGCATGTGCTGGCCAATCACGCCGCCAGCGATGCCTGCGCCTTTACGGTCTACGAGTACGCCGACGTTGCGCGTTACACGCCTGAACTCGCGCCCGGCCTCACGGCGCTCGACCTGGTCCGCGAAACGCTCGACCGTTACCTCGCTGGGTTCCTCGGCTACGGCATGGTCGGCTACAAAGGGTTCGACACCCCCGAACCCGGCGACGACCAGGAACCCTACACCTTCACTGACGTCTATCCCTCGCTGCTCATCTCCGCCTACGACTACGCCGACGGCGCGCACGACGAGCGCTGGCTCCGCGCGAATTACAAGGGCCTGCGCAAGTGGGCCGAGAGCGTCGCAGCCGACAACCCCGACGGCAGCCCATTCCTCGAATACCCCGCAAGCGGCAACTCCGGCTCGTGGACAAAGAAAATCACCGTGCGACCTGCGAACTGGTGGGACACGATCGGCTTCGGCCACCAGGACGCTTATTCGAACGCGCTTGCCTTTCGCGCACTGCGCGGCATGGCCGCTCTCGCCGAGCGCATCGGCGAGTCGCAGGATGCCGGAAAGTATCGCCGCCGCGCCGACAGCATTCGCGCCGCGTTCGTGCCGACATTTCTCAATCCCTCCACAGGCGTACTAGCCGGCTGGAAGAGCAGCGACGGCGCATTGCACGATTACTGGTTCCCGTTCGTCAACGGAATCGCGGTGCGCTACGGCCTAGTTGAAGGCGACCAGGCACACAAGATCATGAATCGCATCGTCGCCAAGATAGACACCGTCGGCTATCGCAACTTCTCGCTCGGCCTTCCCGGCAACCTGGTGCCCATCCGCCGCGCTGACTACGTCGACCTCGACCCGCGCTTCGGCGGGCCCATGAAAGAGGATGGCAGCGACGGCTTCGAGAAGTACGAGAACGGCGGCGCCACGGCGTGCTTCGCCTACTTCACCATCGCGGCTCTCTATCGAATTGGCGAAAAGGAGCAGGGCGACAAGATCCTGCTGCCCATGCTTCATGCATTCGCACAGCAGGGCTTCTCAGGCCGTGCGGCGAATGGTTTGACCTATGACTGGAAGGACTGGCGCGGCGGCGCGCACGGTTACGAGGGCTTCCTCGTCGACAACTACTACGCGCTGCTCGCAGTGCTCGATCGAGCGGGCATGATGGCGAAGATGCCGTAACGCAGTCTGCGTCTCACGGCCGCTTCAGCCCGATCGCCTCGGCCGTCACGTCGGTGTACTTGAGTCCGGCTCCGGTGTTGAACAGCACCACGCGATCGCTCGGCTTCAGGAATCCGCTGGCCAGCAGCTTGTCGTAGGCCGCGGTCGCGCTCGCGCCCTCCGGTGAAAGAAACACACCTTCGTTCCTAGCCCAATCGAGAATCGACGCGAGGATCTCCTCGTCGTGCACCGCAAGGGCGACTCCGCCCGAAGCGCGCACGTCGTCGAGGATGATCGCATCGCCATAAGGCTTGGGCACGCGCAGTCCGGCGGCGAATGTCGCTCCGTCCTTCCACATCTCGCTCACCGCGGCGCCAGCCGCAAACGCTCGCGCAACCGGGGCGCATCCTGCGGCCTGCGCCGCGATCATCTTCGGCCTCGTTCCCGGAGGTCGCCGGCCCGGTACGACCCAGCCAAGCGCGTCCATCTCCTCGAACGCCTTCCACATTCCGATCAGGCCCACGCCACCGCCGGTCGGATAGATCACCGCATCGGGATACTCCCATCCGAGCTGTTCGACCAGCTCGTATCCCATCGTCTTCTTGCCCTCAACGCGGAACGGCTCCTTCAGCGTGGAGATGTCGAACCATCCTTCTTCCGCTTTCCGCTGATCGACGAGCCGCGCGCAGTCCGAGATCAGGCCGTCGACGAGCACCACGTGCGCGCCGTAAGCTGTTGCCTCGACATAATTCGCGAACGGCACATCGCGCGGCATGAAGATGTGCGCCTCAATCCCCGCGGCGGCCGCATAAGCGGCCAATGCGCCTGCCGCATTGCCGGCCGACGGCACGGCGAGCTTGCGCAGTCCGTAGTGGCGCGCCATCGTAACGGCCATCGCCAGACCGCGCGCCTTGAACGATCCTGTCGGGTTCGCGCCCTCTTCTTTCAGATACGCGCCTGCATATCGCCGGCTGCGCAGCATCGGCGTCCAGCCTTCGCCCAGCGTGACCGGCTCGACATCCGGCAGCACCGCGCGATACCGCCACATCCCTGCCCACGGCCGGCCTGCGCCTTTGCCAATCTCGTCGCGAGCCGCGACTCCGTGCAGCGGTGACAGATCATAACGCACAAACAACGAGCCCGGCGGCGGAGTTGTGCACTGCGGGCATACGGTCTGCGGGGTTGCAGCCGAGACGCGCGCATGGCAGCGAATGCATTCGAGAAAGGCAATCGTGGGCATCGGTGATTTTCCACAGCAATTCTGGGGCCGGATATGCCGGGACCACTGCTTCATAATATGCGTATGTCCTCGGTTTCGCCGCCCGGCCGCACCGCGCTCGACTACTTCCTCGTCGACGTCTTCACCAGCGAGCCGCTGGCCGGCAATCCTCTGGCGGTGGTCTTCGATACGGTTGGCCTCGCGACCGAACAGATGCAGGCCATCGCGAAGGAGTTCAACTTCTCTGAGACGACGTTCATTCAACGTAGCTCCGCTGAGATCGAGTCCAGGGAAGGCGTCCGCGTGCGCATCTTCACCACGCAGGAAGAACTCCCCTTCGCCGGCCATCCGACCCTCGGCACCTCAAGCGTACTCAAGCTGCACGCGCCGGAGACAATTCGCGACAACGCTATCGCTCTGGCCCTCAATGTCGGCAAAGTCCCTGTGCAATTCAGTGACCAAGCCGGCCGCGCCGACGCCGTCTTCGGTGAGATGACGCAACGCGATCCGGATTTCGGCGCCACACTCAATCCCAGTGAAGTTTTTCCGCTCCTCGGTCTCGCGCTCGCCGATCTCGACGACACGCTCACGCCGCAGATCGTCTCCACAGGCAACGCGTTCGCCATCGTTATGCTTCGTTCCATCGAATCGCTGGCGCGTCTGAAAGTCGATCACGATGTCGCCGATCCCTGGCTGCGAGAGCGCGGAGGAAGATGGTTCTATGTCATTGCACCCATGTCCGGTCAGCAAGGCGGCCCGCAGCGGGTGTTCCGCGCGCGCATGCAGTTCTACGGGGGCGAAGACCCAGCGACGGGCTCGGCTGCGGGGTGCGCGATCAGCTATCTTGTCGCGCAGGGGGCAGTCAGATCCGGCGAGAGAATTCTCATGCGCCAGGGCGTGGAGGTAGGCCGCCCGAGCGACCTGTTTCTTTCCGCCAAAACAGCCCATTCGAGGGTCGCAGATGTGCGCGTTGCGGGCAGCACCGTTCCTGTAGCAAACGGTCGTATTTTCCTGCCCTGATGCACACGCTTTCAACAGGCTTTCATCCATCCAAGTTACTCTTCACATTCGATCTATCCACTTTGCTATTGTTACAGTGCTGTTTTCATCCCCGCTTTCGCCAGTCCTTCCCTCTAGCCACGTTCCATCGTTACACGTAATGTACCCATTCATTGAAGCAACACGAACCGGTGGCTTTGCCGGTCTGATCTCAGAATTCAAAACCATTTGAATGTGAGCGAAGACTGGGCGTCCTGGGCAGCGAATGCCGGGCCCCGCAGCGTGAGATCGCAGCGCTCGAATTGAGCCGCGCGCACCTGCTATAGGGAAATCCGGCTGTACGATCCCGGGCGAGAATGCTTTCATGTTCGTTTGCAGGTCCCGGATCCACTTCCGCCACAATGCCTCGTTTCTGGGCTGTGCCGTAGGTGTGTCTTGCGATCAAAAACAGAATCGAGGAGCAAACCAGCTTACTATGCGACCCAAGAAAATCATCCTCGTCGTCGATAACAACGAACAGGAGCTTTCTGTAACGAAATTCATCCTCAACACCAACGGTTATCGAGCGCTCTCTGCCACAACCGCGCAGGAAGCCATCGCCATCTTCTCCGAGAATTCCGTCGACCTTGTGCTGGCCGACCACTCCATGCCGCAGATGACGGGCGGACAGATCGTGGACCGGCTCAAGCAGATCGCTCCGCACGTGCCGATGATCCTGCTCGGCGATCCGCAGAAGATGATCGGCGAGATGCACGTCGCCGACGCTCTGCTGGCCAAGAAGGCCTGCTCGCCGCTCGAGCTGCTCGAACGGATCAAGGTGATGAGTACGCGCAAGCGCGGCCCGCGCAAGGGTTCCATTCGCCTTGCGCCCGAGTCCGTTCTTGCCGCGGCTTCGTGAGAAAATCGGGAAACAGGGGACCAGGGGATTGATCTCCGATCTCCTGGTTCTCTGATCTCTGCCCTTTGTTCCCGCGTTCCCGCGTCCCCCTGCCTTTCGGAGTCTTCAAATGAGCCAGCTCAACCCGTACGACAAGTTTCTCGATGGGCGTCCGCTCGACATCATCCTCAGTGAGTCGCCCGACGCCATCGCGTCATTGCTGCAGGCCATCGGCCCGGCGAAAACCGCCACGTCACCCGCTCCCGGCAAGTGGAGCCCCGTCGAGATTGTCGCGCACCTTGCCGACTGCGAGATTGCCTTCGGATTTCGCCTCAGGCAGACCCTCGCCGAGGAAAACCACGTCATGCAGCCGTTCGATCAGGACAAATGGGCCGGGCACTACGGCGGCGTGAATGCCGATGATGCGCTGGCCACCTTCACAGCTCTGCGCCGCTGGAACCTGCCGCTCATCGCGAAGGCGCTGCCGGCCTCAGCAAACCGCGCCGTCACGCATCCCGAGCGCGGCACGATGACCTTCCTCACCATCGTCGAAACCATGGCCGGGCACGATCTGAATCATATCGGCCAGCTCGCCCGTATCGCGGCAGCCCCCGCAACCGCATCGTGACGGCTTGCCACGATGCCGGAGCCCCATCGTCTCATTGGCGCGCCGGCGGACTGTTGAGAGAGTGTGAATGAGCTGCACCGAGTCGCCTCACGGGAGCCCTTTTCCATTCGCCGGTGTCAAAGAAGAAAGCAACTCTTTCCTGCAAGATTTGCCGGCAGGCGCGTTCCTCGCTTGAAGGATCATGCCTGCTGCAAGCCTGGGAGGACTTATGCGCCTTGTGGTTCCCGCGTTCTTGATTGCCTGCTCGCTCAGCGTTTCAGCACAAACAGCACTACAGCCGACTAAGCCAAAGCCGCCCGCGTCTGCGGCCGCCGTCACCAGCCCGCCCATCATCAAGGACCTGCCTGTGCGCAAGGTCGTGCTCTACAAGAATGGCGTGGGCTATTTCGAGCACGCCGGATCAGTCACCGGCAACCAGCGTGTCGCCATCGACTTCACCTCGCCACAATTGAACGACGTGCTGCAGTCGCTCACCGTGCTCGATGAGGGCGGCGGCCGCATTGCCGGCGTGAATTACAACTCCACCACGCCGCTCGCCGAGCAGCTCAAGACGCTCTCGCTGGGCATGACCGAAGACCCCAGCTCTACCGAGCTCTTCGGCGCTCTGCGCGGCCAGCGCGTCGAAGTCACGGGAGGGCCTGGCGGAGTGATCACCGGCCGCCTGATGTCGATTGAAGCGCGCACCGAGAAGTCAGGCTCGAGTGAGAATAACGAGTCGACAATCGACAAGTACTACCTCACACTGGTGGCCACCACTGGCGCCGTCCGCGTCATCGAGCTCACGCCGCAGCTCAGTGTGCGCCCGCTCGACGCGGGCCTGCAGGGCCAGCTCGACCGCTATCTCGAGCTGCTCTCGACCACGCACTCCACCGGCCTGCGCCATCTCACGCTCGACGCCATCGGACAAGGGCAGCGCCAGCTCCGCGTCAGCTACATCAGCGAGATTCCCGTCTGGAAATCGACCTACCGCATCGTCTTTCCGCGCGAAGCCGGCACGAGCGCCATCGTGCAGGGCTGGGCCGTGGTCGATAACACGGTGGGCGCGGACTGGGACAACGTGCAGCTCTCGCTCGTCGCCGGCGCGCCGCAAAGCTTCATTCAGCCGCTCTCGCAGCCGCTCTACACGCGGAGGCCGGAGATACCCATCGCGACGAATGTTGAAACGACGCCACAGACGCATGAAGCAGCGGAGAAGAACGAAGTCGTTAGTGAGCAAGCCATCGCGCCAATGGCCGTCCCCCGAAGCGTCGCAAAAATGGCGATGCCGGCACCGCCTCCGCCTCCCAGTGTGAGCTTCGGCGTTGCGGGAATGGAGGGCGTCGGAAGCGGCTACGGCCCCGGCGCCGGCGGCGGTGTAGGCGCCGGCGTCTACCGCCCCTCTGATGCCCTCGCCGAAGGCGACGTCTCCACCAACGCCTTCGACGACTTCTTCCAGTACGCGCTCACCCAGCCCGTCACCATCCACAAGAACGAGTCGGCCATGGTGCCCATCCTGCAGCAGGAGCTGCCCGTCGAGCACGTCACGCTGTGGAGCGAGCGCGAGGCCAACCCGCTGCGCGCCGTCTGGCTCGACAACAAATCCAAGCTCACGCTCGACTCGGGCTCCTTTTCCATCTTCGAGAGCGGCGAATTTGCCGGCGAAGGCCTGCTCGATCCCATCCATCCCGGCGAGCGCCGGTTGCTCTCCTACGCCGCCGACCAGGCCGTCAAGGTCAAGGTGGCCGACCGCACCGGCCAGCAGCGGCTCAGCCATCTGAACATCACCAAGGGCGCCATCGTCGAGACCTGGATGAACGTCGCCGGCGTCACTTATAGCGCCAACAACACAGGCGACCAGGACCGCACCGTGCTCATCGAGCATCCGCGCCACTCCGGCACGCGCGGTTGGTCGCTCGACGGCGACCTGAGGGCCGCAGAGGAAACACCGAACCTGTACCGGTTCCGTTTGCAGGTGCCTGCGCATTCCGCGCAGAAGCTCGAAGTGCGCGAGCGCGGCCCCGAGTACACCAACGTGAACCTCGGCCAGAACCCGCGCCAGTCGCAGTTCCTCATCGAGCTCATCAAGCGCGTGCCCGACGCGCAGGCGCAGATCCAGCCGGTCATCAACGCCGAGGCCGTGCTGACCACGCTCGACGAAAAGATCGCTGACCAAAAGAAGATCGAGGAAACCGCAGCCGCCGACGAAGCCCGCGACCGCGAGAACCTCACCGCGTTGAAAGGCAACGACGCAGCCAGGCGCTTTGTTGACGAGCTCAACCGCGCCGAAGACCAGTTACAGGCCACGCGCAAGCAGATCGCCGACCTCGAACAACAGAAGGCCGCCGCCACCACGAAGCTCTACGAGCTCATCAATGCGCTCAGCTTTGACTGGAGCGAAACGTCCAAGTAAACGGGGCGCGGATTCCCGCCAATTCCTGCCGTACACTGTTGGGGACGGCGGCGGCTCACACCGGGTCGGCTGCCATTCCGGCAGGTGGAGGAATCGGCAATGAAGAAGATCGGCGTTCTGTTCGGCATGGAGAACAGCTTTCCCGGCGCGCTGGTGGAGCACATCAACGCTCGCAACATCGACGGCATCCACGCCGAGTTCGTGCAGACGGGCGCCGTCCTCCTCAACACAGCCCCGGCCTACTCGGTGATCGTCGACCGCATCTCGCACGACATCCCGTTTTACCGCGCCTTCCTCAAGCACGCCGCGCTCAACGGATCGATCATCATCAACAATCCTTTCTGGTGGTCGGCCGACGACAAGTTTTTCAATTACACGCTGGCTTCCAAGCTGGGCGTCGCGGTGCCGCCCACGGTGATCCTGCCGCACAAGAAGCACCCCGAAGGCACGACCGACCGCTCCATGCGCAATCTCGAGTACCCGCTCAACTGGGACGCGGTGTTCGAGTACGTCGGCGAGAGCGGCTTCCTCAAGCCCGTCGATGGCGGCGGCTGGCGCGACGTGCACCACGTCCACGACCGCCAGGAGTTTTTCTGGGCTTTCGACCAGTCGGGCGACCTGTGCATGATGTACCAGAAGGCGGTCAACTTCACCGAGTATTTCCGGTGCTACGTCGTGGGCCAGAAGAAGGTCCACATCATGCCCTACAACCCGCGCAACCCGCACCACGAGCGCTACATCCAGAATCCGCCGGCCTACGATCCCAAGCTGCTCAAGCGCGTGGAGCACGATGCGCTGACGCTGTGCAGGGCGCTCGGCTACGACCTGAACACCGTCGAGTTCGCCGTGGAGGACGGCATTCCGTACGCCATCGACTTCATGAATCCGGCGCCCGACGCCGACCTGCACTCCGTCGGCCAGGCTAACTTCGACTGGATCGTCCGCGAGGTCGCCGACCTCGCTATCGCCAAGGCAAAGCTGGCCCCGCACGTGCCCGACCTGCACTGGGCAGCGTTCCTGAGCGCTGCCGCCGAGAAATCGACGATGACCGCGAAGAAGAAGGCGCCCGCAAAGAAGACGGCCGAGAAGCCGGAATCCGAACGCGTGCCGGTGGCTACTGAGAGTTAATACCGCCTCGCAAGCGGACGGCCGAATCGAGCATCGCCTCTGCTACGCTGTCTTCCATGCCATCCGCGGCGTCGAAAGTCATTGCCATTCTCTTCCTCGCGGTCATCATGCTGGCCGGTCCCTGCGTGCTCATCCTGGACGCTGTCCTCGCGATCCGCAATGTGATCTTCATTCGCTCGGCCACGGTCACCGACGGCACCATCCTCGAACTGCGTCTTTTGCGGGGCAGCCACAACGGCTACAGCTATGCGCCTGTCTTCCGTTTCACCGCCGATGACGAGCAAACGTATATTCTCGTATCGAAGATGTCCACCAACCCGCCGGGATTTACGGTGGGCGAGCACGTGCGGGTGCTCTATGTGAAAGGCCATCCCGAAGGCGCCAAAATCGACACGTTCCTGCAGCAATGGATGCCGCAGCTGGTGCTCACCATCGTCGGCGGCGGCTTTTCCGTCATTCCCGCGATCGTGGTAATACGTCGCCGAAGACAGCGCATTTCGAGTGCGGAACCACAATGGAGAACTTCAAAGTAAAGACCGCGAACTGATCCCTGTTGCCTGTTCCCTGTTGCCTATTCCCTTAGTCCCTCAGTCCCCTCGTCCCTGACTCCTGCTGTACACTCTCCCCAAGCCATCTTTCCCCGGGAGCCCATCAAACCATGCGCCCTTCTTTCTCGCTGGGAATCGAAGAAGAGTACCAGACCATCGACCCCGTCACTCGCGACCTGCGATCGCATATCCAGACCGAAATGCTGGCCCAGGGCAAGATGCGCCTGCAGGAGCGAGTCAAGGCCGAGATGCACACCTCGGTGGTCGAGGTCGGCACGCGCGTGTGTCGCAACATCGACGAGGCGCGCGAAGACATCTTCGAACTACGCCGCGAGATGATCAAGCTGGCCCGTGAGCACAATCTCGAGCTCGTGGCCGGCGCCACGCATCCCTTCGCCGACTGGCGCACCCAGGAGATCTACCCCGACCCGCGCTATCACCAGGTGGTCAAGGACCTGCAGCTCGTGGCGCGCGCCAACCTCATCTTCGGCCTGCATGTGCACGTAGGCATTGAGGAACGCGAGGCCGCCATCCGCATCCAGAACTCGATGCGCTACTTTCTGCCGCACATCATGGCTCTGGCCACCAACTCGCCCTTCTGGCTGGGCCTCAACACGGGCTACAAGGGTTACCGCGCCAAGGTCTTCGAGAACTTCCCCCGTACCGGCATCCCCGACGCGTTCCAGAGCTACTCCGAATTTGAAACCTACGTCAGCCTGCTCGTCCGCACCAACTGCATCGACAACGCCAAGAAGATCTGGTGGGACATCCGGCCGCATCCATTCTTCAACACGGTCGAGGTGCGCGCTTGCGATATCCCGCTGCGCGCGGAGGAAACCGTGGCCATCGCCGCCCTCATCCAGGCCACCGCGGCCTATCTCTACAAGCTCCACGAGGCCAACCAGGACTACCGGCAGTACGCGCGCTCGCTCATTGCCGAAAACAAGTTCCGCGCCGTTCGCTACGGCCTCGATGGCAAGCTCATCGACTTCGGCCGCCAGCAGGAAGTCCCGGTGCGCGATTTGCTGGAAGAATATCTCGCCATGATTGACCCGGTCGTCGACGAGCTTGGCTGCCGCCCGGCCATCAACGGGATCCGCAAGATCATGGAGACCGGCACCGGCGCCGACCGCCAGCTTAAGGTCTTCGAGGAGACCAAGGGCGACCTGAAGGCCGTGGTGGATTATATGGCCGAAGAGACGCGGGCTGGGCTACAGGGTTCCAGCGATGCTGCTCGCGGACTGGATTCGGGAGAAATCAAGGATAACGGGTGCGGCGCCGGCCGAGGTCCTGCCTGAGCGCGCCCATGCCGCGTCTCGGCTGCGTTCCGGGCTGCAGCGCCAGCGGGACTCTATGCGAGCAACACTTCGACCCCGTGTGTGCGTAGCAATTCCACATGTTCCGCTCCGAGGTCGCGGTCGGAGACGACGGTATGGGCGGCGCTCAGCGGTGCCACCAGAAACAGGCCGCCCCGGCCGAATTTGGTGTGGTCAGCCACGATGATCACTTTGCCGGCGATCTGGATCATCTTCTGCTCGGAGCCGACGACGAGCGTGTTGTTATTGCTGAAGCCGGCCTCGGTAACGCTTCCGATGCCCATGATCAGCGTATCTGCGCGCAGCGCGCCCAGCATCTGTTCGCAGAACGGCCCAAGCATCACGCGGATGCGCGGGTCGAGATAGCCTCCGGTGAGCGTGAGCTCGATGTTGCGGACGGATTCGAGGCTCTCCGCGATCGGCAGCGAATTGGTGACGATGTGCAGCGACTTCGCAGCCAGTTCGCGCGCCACGGCCGCGACCGTAGAGCCGCCGTCGAGTATTACCGTCTGGCCATCTTCTACCAGGCCTGCGGTCAGCTTCGCGATGCGGGCCTTCTCGTCGCTGAGTCTTCCGCTGGCTTCATCGAAATCGAAAGGACTGCTGCCTGGTGACGGCATAGGCACCGCGCCGCCATAAACGCGCCGCAAAGCCTTTTCGCTTTCCAGGATATCGAGATCGCGGCGGACGCTGGATTCCGAAGCGTCGAGTTCGCGGCAGAGCGTGATGAGATCGAGAAAGTCCCGAGTCTCAAGCATCTGCCGGATTCGAAGTTGCCGCTCAGCAGCTTTCATTGTGGGTTCAATCAGCGCGACTGCACTGCGCGATCAACGATCGAGTTGCGAGTCTTCCAGTACTCTTCCTGCCATTACTTGGTGCCGACCACATCCATCACCGCATCCGTCACGGACTTCACCAGCGCTTCCAGATCGATGTCCGCGTCGACGCCGGAGGGCTGGCCCGTGCCGGATTCGCAGGCGTTGGGCGTGAGCGCGATCGAGTTCGGCACTTCGAGGTCGGAGAGCTGGCACTCTTTCATCTTCGACGTGTCGAAGCGAATGTCGGGCAGCCCGAGGGTCTTCTTGATGGCCAGCAGATCCGAGCCCTGCTGCTCGGAGATCTTGGAGATTGGCGCGCCGAGCTGCGAGGCGATCGTGAGCGTCCAGCAGTAGGTCTCCAGCACTTCGGCGTACCACTCGGCGTGCATCACCGTGTCGGCCCAGCAAACGATGCCGTGGTTGGCGAGCAGAACCGTGTTGTGATCGCGCACAAAAGGGAGTACGGTCTGCGCGAACTTCGTCGTGCCCGGCGTTTCGTAGGGCGAGATCGCGACCTTGCCGACGAAGACTTCAAACTCGGGAATGACAAGGTTGGGCGGCACACGGCCGGTGATGGCGTAGGCCGTGGCGTGCGGCGGATGACAGTGCACGACGGCCTTGGCCTCCGGCACCTCTTTATAGATTTCGAGGTGCAGGCGAATCTCGCTGGTGCGCGGCTTGTGGCCGGCGACCTGGTTGGCCTCGAGATCGACCAGGCACAGGTCTTCCGGCGTAAGGTCGTATTTGCTCACCAGCGTCGGTGTACAGAGAACTTCGTTGGGCCCGATCCGGTAAGAAATGTTGCCACCATTGCCGTCGACGAACTGCCGCATCCAGAGCTTCTTGCCGACGGCGCAGATCTCTTTCTTGACCGCTTCGGCTTCGGGGGTCGTGAAGAGCCTGGGGTTCGCGGCGCGCCGGCTGAGCGCGGCGGATGGACCCGGCGGTGGAACTTCGATGGCCGCTTCACCGGTGGACTTTATTGGCAACGAGGCATTGCCAGCCTTGCCGTTGGCGACGAGTTCGATACCGTGCTGTGCCAGAAAGTCGCGAGCCGAAGGCGTGATCACGCAGTTCGGCGCTACGAGCACTTGCGTCGCGCCGCCGGAGAGCGCAGCCTGGGCGTCGCGCATGGTCAGCACCTTTTGCCCGGTTTTGTCGAAGTTCTTCGTTTCGCTCGTCACTTCCGCACCTCGTATCGTTTGAAGATCAATATGGCTGCAAGTGGATCGAGTCCACAATCAATGCACAATATGCATCCACCGGCACAGATACCGGCCAGAAGGGATTCGCCGCCTCGCGGCCCTCGGTGAATGCAATCGTCTGGCCCGTCGCCGCGCCGAGTTCGTCCAGCACAATGAGCGCCTTGCCTCCACCCTGGCCATTCCCCGCGCGCAGGTTGTCCATCGCCACGGGCTCTACCATCAGCAGCGTTCGCGCGCGGTAGGAATCCACCGCAAGGTTGAGCGTCACCTTTCCCCGCACGATGCCCAGCCTCATGCGGTCACCCGCGGGGCGCCCGCCGGAAACTGCACCTGATCCACAATGCCTACAACAACCAGCCGCGCCGGCGTGGTGTTGCCGAACCGCGCGCGGGCAATGTCCCCGTCCGTCGAAACCAGCACCGTCGATCCATTGGCGGCGCCCAGCCAGTCCACCACGACGATTGGCTCCGCCTGCACGCTGCCGTCTGCCTCGAGCCGTTCCGCGACCAGGAAGCGGCAGCCATTCAAGGTCGCGTGCTTCGCCGCGGCGACCAGCGATCCGGTGATGCGCGCGAGATACATCGCTATATGATCCGCAGTGCATTGCCCACCACCATCTGGCGCTCGCGCGTAAAAGTGAGCGGAGTGGTGACGCCTTCGCCAGTGGGTGTGGCAATACTGTGGCTGAAATATCCCGGGCCGCCCACGCCGAGCGATGCCGGCGACGCCGCATTCTGGATGAACAATGTCGTGTTCATTGCGCGAGCCATGCGCGTCGCTGTCTCCGCATTCTTGGTATGGATGATCGCCGTGTGCCGGTAGCCGTGCTCGGCCTTCACGCTGGCGCGAATTGCGGCATCGACATCCTTCACCCGCACGACGGGAATGAACGGCATCATCTGCTCCTCGACCACGTAGGGATGATCTTCGTCCGTCTCACCGAAGAGCAGTTCGGTGTTCTGCGGAACGCGCACGCCCGCGGCTGCCGCGAGCACCGAGGCATCCTTGCCGACAAAGTCCTTCGTTACATGCGCGCGCCCGCACCCCTTGCCGGGACCGTCAAACGTAAATGCCGCCTGCGTGAGCTTGTCGATTTGCGAAGCGTTGAGTTCGAAGGCTCCGGCACGGCGCATCGCTTCGATGAATGCATTGGCCACGGAGGCGACGACGAAGACTTCCTTCTCGCCGATGCAAAGCAGATTGTTGTCATAGGAAGCGCCGGCGATGATGCATTGAGCGGCGCGGTCGAGGTCGGCTGTCTCGTCCACCACCACGGGCGGATTTCCCGGCCCCGCGGCAATCACTCGCTTGCCCGACTTGCTGGCCGCTCGCACCACGGCGGGACCGCCGGTAACGCAGAGGAGCGCAATTTTAGGATGGGTGAAGATCTGCTCGGCAGCCTCAAGGCTCGGCTCACTCACCGTGACGAGCGCATTCGAAACCCCGAGCTCACGCTCAAATTCACGATTGAAGAGCTGCAGCGCAAATTGCGCGACGCGTGCGCCGGAGGGGTGCGGCCCGAAGATCGCGGTGTTGCCCGCGGCAAGAATGTTGATGGCGTTCGACGCCATGGTGGGCACCGAGTGCGTGACCGGCAGCATCATGCCGATGACGCCCCAGGGCGCGCGCTCGATGATGCACAGGCCCGTGCGGTCGCTGCGCGCATCGCTGCGCAACGCCTCGACGCCGAGCACAAAGCGCATGTTCGTCAGCTTCTGGATCTTGTGATCGAGCCGGCCGACTTTGGTCTCCTCCATCTCCATGCGGCCCAGCTCTTCGCGCCGATCCGCGCAGATGCGGCGGACAATGTCGATCATTTTGCCGCGTTCTTCAAGGCTCATCGCCTCGATCTTCTTCTGCGCTTCGAAAGCCGCCTCGACCGCCTCGTCGACGGTGGAGAATACGCCGTCGCGTGCTGCGGCGCCGTTGCGATGCGGCGCGGCGGGCGCAGACGGCTGCTGCAACTGCATGCGCAGCCGCGCTACGACCTCCTTCGCGATTTCAGCAATGACCTGCTCCTGGATCTGCATTTATGGCTTCTCCAACATCGCGCCCTCGACCTCGATCGTGTCGACAATCCCGACAATCACCGCGTCGACAGGCGCATCTTTCGTTGCCGGCGTGAGACGCGCCGAGCTGCCCTGCGTGAACAGCACGCACTCGCCCACGCCCGCCCCGACGCTGTCCACGGCGACCACGGAGCTGCCGGAGATCTGCATCCTGCCCTCCCTGCTGATGTAGGGCTGGAGGAGCAGGAGCTTCATGCCGTGAAACTTGACGTTCTTCTGCGTCGCGACAACGTTGCCAATGACTTTTGCGATGAACATGGCGAAACCCCGTGCCGCGCGGCGGTTCACTCTCCGCCGCGTTCGGCTACTTCGGCAGCACCGCGCCGAGGTTGCTGTGCGGACGTGCGATCACGTGCGCCGAAATCAGCTCGCCCGCGCCTTTCGCGGCGCTGCTGCCGGCGTCCACCGCAGCGCGCACGCTGCCTACGTCGCCTTGCACATAGACCGAGCAAAGGCCGCTGCCCACCTTGTTCCAGCCCACGTACTTCACACTGGCAGCCTTCAGCATCGCGTCGGTCGCCTGCACCAGGGCGACAAGGCCCTTGGTCTCGATCATTCCAATTGCTTCGTTGGCCATCGATCTTCTCCTCTTGGTCGGCATTAGCTCAGCATGTTTTCCACCAGCGCATCGTGCGGGCGCGGGATGACGTGCGACGAGACCAGCTCGCCCACGCCTCGGGCGGCATTCGCGCCGGCATCCACGGCCGCGCGAACGCTGCCCACATCGCCGCGAACGATGGCGGTAACGAATCCGCCGCCGATCTGCACGGTCTTCACAAGCTCCACGCTGGCCGCCTTCACCATCGCGTCGCAGGCCTCGACGAGTCCAACCAGGCCTCTCGTTTCGATCAATCCAATTGCTTCGCTCATCTGCTCTCCTTTGCCGGCTGCGCCTTACGAAGCCGTCTTTTTGCCCTGCACAAAGGAGGGCAGTTCATCGTGGGGCCGTGAGATCACCTGCACGCTGACCACCTCGCCGATGCGAGCCGCGGCCTCGGCGCCCGCGTCGGTGGCGGCTTTCACGGCGGCGACGTCTCCTTCCACAAAGGCGGTCACCAGGCCCGAGCCCACGGTCTGCCAGCCGGCAAAGTTCACGCTCGCCGACTTGAGCATGGCGTCGGTGGCCTCGAACAGCGCCACCAGGCCTTTGGTTTCGATCATTCCCAGCGCTTGTTTCATCGCTTCCTCTCTTGTTTCGGTTTACTTGAACAGCTCGTATTCCTTGCTCAGGTGCAAGCCGCACGCATTGGCTTCGTCGGTATCCATGTGCACGTTGAGCCGCGAACCGGGATCGATGCGCACGATGACGTTGTTGAAAGTGAGGCCGGCTTGCCCGCCGATGCGCAGCTTCATGGCGTCGCCTTGCTTGACGCCGAAGTAGGCCGCTTCCTGCGCGTTCATGTGCACATGAATTCCGGCGCGGATCACGCCCTTCTTGAGTTCGACCACGCCTTTGGGGCCGATGATCACCGCTCCGGGCGTGCCTGCGATGTCGCCCGAGATACGGATGGGCAGGTTGTCGAAGCCAAGCATGATCGCGTCGGTGAATGCGAGCTCGACCTGCGACTCCTTGCGCATGGGCCCCAGAATGCGCAGATTGGAAATGACCCGGTTGCGCGGGCCGACGATGGTGACCGTCTCCCGGGCCGCGAAAAAGCCTTCCTGATAGAGCGGCTTTTCAAAGGTGAGCTCGGTCCCCGGCCCGAAAAGCACGTCCATATCCGCACGGCAAACGTGCATGTGCCGCGCCGAGGCCTGCACCGTCAGCATGGGACCTTTCTTGCCCTTTTCGCGGCCAAGATATTCAAGCGCCACCTGGCGAACGATCTTTTCGACGACCGTTCGATCGATGGATCCGAGATCTGGCCGAGCCGAGATTCCACTTGCCATAAGCGATCCTGACTACGTCGCGTGCGCGGCGACGGCCCGGCTGACAACCGCGACCGTTTCGCGCGCCACGATGGCTTCTTCGTTGGCCGGAACCACCAGCACCTTCACCGGCGAGGCATCGATCGAGATCGCGCCTCCACCCTTCAGCGTGCGGTTCCGTTCTTCGTCGAGTTCAATTCCGAATGCGGTGAGGTTCTTCAAGACGGCGCTGCGAATCGCCGCGCTGTTTTCGCCAATGCCTCCAGAGAAGGTAACGACGTCGAGCCCGCCGAGACCGACCATGAACGCGCCGAGATAGTGCCGGATGGCGCGCACAAACACGTCGAGCGCGAGTTGCGCGCAATGGTCGCCGGCCGCGGCTGCGATGTCGAGATCCCTCATGTCTCCCGTGCCGCAGCTAATGCCGGCGAGTCCTGACTTTGAACCCAGCAGTTCCGCCATCTCGTCGGGCGAGAGCGAGAGCTTCTTCATCATGTGCAGCACGGCAAAGGCATCGATGTCGCCGGCGCGGTTGTTCTGCGGCAGTCCCGATTGCGGCGACGCTCCCATGCTTACGTCGATGGCGATGCCGTTGCGGAATGCGGCCAGGCTTGAACTGCCGCCGAGGTGGCACGAGACGTGGCGCAAGTCGTTGCGGCGGAGAAGCGCCTGCGTGTTCTCACTGGCCGCTCGATGCGACGCGCCATGAAAGCCGTAGCGCCGGATGCCGTACTTTGTCCGCCACTCGTAGGGCGCGGAGTAGGTTGTCGAGGCCTCGCCCATGAAACGGTAGGGACCTGTCTCGATGACAGCCACCAGCGGAACATCGGGCAGTTCCTTGCGGAAGGCCTTGATGGCGGCGATGTACGCGGGATTGTGCGCCGGAGCCAGGAAGATGAACTCCTCCATCTTGGCCAGCAGCTCGTCGCCGATCAGCTGCGGCTCCGACATCGTGCCGGCATGGACGACTTTGAACCCGACGGCGCCGATCTCCTTCAGGCTGGCCAGCGGCTTGCCCTCGCCGACGATGACGCCAAGACATTTGAGAATCGCCTCGTCGTAGTTGGCGCATTCGCCGCCGGGCTGGCCGATCCGCTCAACGCGCCCCTCGGCCAGGACATGCTCTTCCGGCATCTCCAGCAGGCGGTACTTGAAGGAAGTGCTGCCGATATTCGGGATCAGGCATTTCATCAGACGTTCACAAAATGAAAGATCTTGAATGAAATTGAATGATACTGTACAGTATTTTGCAGAGTCAACCAGATATTTCGACCGATTCCTGAGGACTAGCCCAATATGACGGCAAGATCAGGCATCAATCAGGCAAACGCCGGAGCAAATCGCACTTCGCCGGAACGGATCGACGAGCTGGGCATCGTCGGGGCGGGCGGCGGCGGCTTCCCTGCCGCGGTCAAATTCCGCACTCAGGTCTCGGTTCTGATCGCCAACGCCGCCGAGTGTGAGCCGCTGCTGCACAAGGATAAGGAACTGCTGCACCACTACTCCGAGCCTTTCCTGCGCGGCATGCAGCTCGGGATGGAACTGGCGGGAGCGCGCGAGGGCGTAATCGGGATCAAGGAGAAGTACCACGAAATCATCGAGGCCCTCGATGCCGCCGCGCCGCCGGGCATTCGAGTGGTTCCGCTGCCGGACTGCTATCCGGCGGGAGACGAATTCATCCTGGTGCACATGGTCACGGGGCGCGTGATTCCGCCGGGCGGCCTGCCCAAGGACGTCGATGCGGTCGTCTCCAACGTGGAGACCCTGATCAACATCGCGCACGACAAGCCTGTGACGCACAAGTATCTGACTGTGGCCGGAGCGGTGGCGAACCCGGTGACGCTGCGCGTGCCGGTGGGGATCACGATCGGTGAAGCGATTGAAGCGGCGGGCGGAGCAACCACAGACCACATCGGCGTTCTGCTGGGTGGCGTCATGATGGCGCGTCCGGCGCCGAGTCTCGACGTGCCGGTGACCAAGACGACCGGCGGGATCATCGTGCTGCCGGCAGAGCATGCGCTCATCCGCCGCCACAACGCGCCCTGGATTCACGTGGCGCGCATTGGCCGCTCGGCCTGCGACCAGTGCCGCTTTTGCACGGAGTTCTGCCCGCGCTTCCTGCTCGGTCATCCCATCGAGCCGCATCGCGCCATGCAGTCGCTGGGGTTTGCCAGCGGTTCCGACGCGAGCGTGGCCACGCTCTACTGCTGCGAGTGCAACCTGTGCACCATGTTCGCGTGCCCTGAAGATCTCGATCCCAAAACGGTGTGCGTGCAGAACAAGCCTCTGGCGCGTGAGCGCGGGCTCACGTTCAAGGGTTCGCCCAGCGAGATCACACCGCACCCAATGGCCGAATACCGCCGCGTACCCATGCGCCGGCTGATCGCAAAGCTTGGCCTGGGCGAGTTCAACAACACCGGGCCGCTGGTGGAGCACGCCTTCCACCCGCGCAAGGTGAATCTTCCGCTCAAGCAGCATGCCGGCGTGCCGGCGGTTGCCGTGGTGAAGACGGGCGACCGCGTGCGGGAAGGCGACCTGCTGGCTGAGCCTCCGCAGGGCAAACTCGGGGCGCGCATTCACGCGAGCATCGACGGCGTGGCTACGGTAAAGGAAGATGCCGTCGTGATCGAGGCGTAAGGAATTGGGATTGGCAAGTCAGGCCTTCCGGCCCGGCGTCAGGCAGCACGGTTTTTGAAAGGGCACGACTTGAGTCGCGCCGAAGCGGCACACAAATCGATTCGGGGCATTAGCCGCGATTTCTCACGCGCATTGAATTTTGGGGATTTCTGCGGATTTCTGTGTGGGTTTGGGGTGGGGCGATCGTTGTGCGGGTGATGAGAAGCCTGAAGTGGGGTCAGTCAGGTC
>Ga0335069_10001149_pt1 | contig 42670 bp, 60 predicted proteins | sample Lox_Sample_11_FD_206714 | JGI IMG/M metagenome (GOLD analysis project Ga0335069, IMG submission 206714) | Soil microbial communities from Loxahatchee National Wildlife Refuge, Florida, United States - Lox_Sample_1.1 | ecosystem: Environmental > Terrestrial > Soil > Wetlands | place: USA...
TGACGATGCGAACGTTAAAAGTGTTCGACGGTTGCGGATTCGGCAGAGTGTAAGAGCATGCAGATCCGCAGTTCATCACCACAAGCTTTCCGCTGTCGGAAGTGCTTGCCACTTGTGAAGATGTATACGTGACGGTCCCGCCGGATCCCGCGCCACCGCATGCGCCGCCGGCGTCGACCGTGTTGCCGTTGGCGTCAAATTTTACGCAATCGTTTGTCGTCGTCGTACCGGTTGAAAGCTGGACTTTTGCCCCGTTGCCCTGGACCGTTGCGCTTACCAGTTGCCGACTCGCATTCGTTCCGAGAACCGTTGCAGACAGAGGAACCGCGGCGCCGTTTACCTGATTCGCATTGACGATGCCTCCCGCAACGCCCTGCAATGTTGGCGTGGAGGCGTTATCAGTGATTTCAATTCCGGCCGAACCGTGAAAGAAAGAAGCAAGCCGCGCCCTGTCACCCTGGCCGCCAACGCCGAAATAGGCCGAGCTATCGCAGCCAATTCCGTTATCTTCGACGCAGAGCATTACGTCAGTTGGTGCAGTGTTCACGATGTCGACGTTAGGCGCCGACGGTGAGCCGTTGCCATTGAAAGAAAGCTGAAACCCAGGTATTGAGCCAGGTTGCCCGCTGTACGAAAACGCCAGCGTGTGAGATCCCATCGAAAACGTTTTATTCGCTGTCGGATCCCCCACCTGATTAAGCGTAGGAGTGCCCGCCGGTGTGCTACACGTCCAAGATCCGGCCGAGGCGCCTTTTAATAGCTGCTGGCCGTTGGTGCAAGATCCGGTGCCCGCGGAGCCAGGTTCAAACACCGCCGGACCGCCAAACGCCGCACCGTTAGGACTGAAAACAAGAACGCCGCCCGCGGCCGCCGGCGCAAACGCCAAATACGAATTGCTTGCGATCGGACTTGGAAGCACAGAAGGTAGAACCGAGAACACGCCCCACGGACCGGTGCCGATAAAAGACACGCCCGTTACAGTGCCATTCACCGTCAGATTGCTCGAGGAAAAACAAACGTTTGTGTCGTACTGAGGAAGGCCCGACCCGCTGGCAATATCAAACATGCACCCGGCCGTGCCCGGCGCAAGCCAGTTTAGAAACGTCGCGCCCGATGCCACGAAAGGCACCTGGCCGGCCGCCGGCGCACCGTTATTCAATCCGCCCAGGTACAGAATTCCACTTGTGACGTTGCCGACGTTCGTAACCGTTGGACCGGGATAGGTTCCGCCCAGATCCCCGCTTGCAGCCGTCACCGAAGTAACCGGAGTGCCGCCGTTGATGCTGGTAGCCGTCGCGACTCCAAGGCTAGGTGTGACCAGGTTTGCGCTTGTGATTGTCGGCCCCGTCGCGAGGACCGCGTTACCGGATCCTGTTGCGTTGATGCCCTGGACCGCCGTACCCGAAGTAAATTGAGCGATCTGACCGCCCGATGCCGTGCCCACCGTTGCGCACGTGCTACACGTCAACGTAATCGAGGATCCCAGAGCAGGAGAGGCGCCGCCACCCAAAGGCGACGTTGTATTGATCGTAATTGTTGAATTCGCCAGGAACGCATTCGACGCGGTACCGGTAAAACCGAGCTGGACGTTTCCCCCGGTTGTGTTCGTCGCCGTGAGAGTAATGCCGTTCGTCGCCGCGGAGTTTAAAAGGTTAAGCGCCGCTTGACTGGCATTGTTTACGCCGTTCGTCTGTGTCGTGAGTGCGGATCCGGCGTTTCCGCACGCATAGCCGGCGCCGTTCGAAATCTGAGTTTGACCGAGAGGACAGGCGCCCAGAGCAACCGTGACCGCACCCGATGCACCGCCGCCCGTAATGCCGGCGCCAGGATTGACCGCGGTAATCGTTCCGGATCCCGATGCCGCCAGGTCGACCAGGAGAGAGCCACCCTGATAAATAATCGGATGACTCACGCCCGCGCTAATCGGGACGTTGCGCAGACTGAGCTGCAGAGCCGCTATATTGACCGGCGCAACCGTGTAAGAGCTCAGAGAATTCGATTGATCGTTTACCGTGCCCGTTTGAGCCGTCGCCACCGCGCAGTTGCACGCCCCACTTGGAGGTATCGCGCTGGTAGTGCGCAAGACGTCGACCGAGAGCATTTCGCCCGATATCGCCGGCGTGATTTTCACGTAATTCGAGCCGGACAAGGAATTAGGCGCGCGCAGAGCAATGAACGGGCCGGCCGGCGAGCTTGGACCGATCAGGTAGTTTGCGACAACCCAATAATAGAAAGTGCTATTGCCAGGATTCCCAACCGTGGAGATCTGAGCCGAACTGACCGGAGGAGTGTTTACCTGTAGCGGCAACTCAAGAGAGGATGCCGTAACAGATGGCGGCCCCTGGCCCCAAGCCGATGCCGCGAGCAAGACAGTTAGAACCGCTGTTAAGAGTTTCCGCATAGAGCTCCCTACTTGCCGGCGACCGTCCAGTTAGTCCCGTCGCAATAAGCCAAAACATGATTGGTTCCGCCGTTGGCGATCGTCGCGCCCCACACGGCCGTGTTGCTGTCTGAGACCGCGTTGATGGTGCCCTCGAATGCGGACGCGCATGCCGGCAACGTCGCGAAAGCGACCGCCCGGTTTTGCATGCCGCCGGCAACGACTACGATGCCGTGCGCATCAGGATTCCCGCCCCCGCCGGCCGTTTGATCCTCGACTAAAATGCCGTAATTGTGCGTCAGAGTGCCGCCACCGTTGAACGTTGGCGCCAGGACGTGCACGCCGTAGTTATTCGTATTGGTGACGCCGCCGGCGACCCAGGTAACGAAAACGCCGCCCTCGTTGTTGGCCAGCGTGGTAATGCCGTCATTGAACGCAAAACCGTAGACGCCGCGGCAAGATGTCATTGTGACGGTAATTGCCGGCACACACTCGCCATAGACGCCGATGCTATTCGCCTCGTTTTGCGCCGGCGAAGTAATGCCGGCGACACCAATGCCAAGGCTTATCGCGGATCCCGCGTTGACGTTCGAAAACAGGCCGGCGATCGTGGTACCGGTAGGCCCGGCGCCCGTTTGCATATTCGAGAAAACGCCCTGGCAGCCCTGATTAGTGTTGACGATTGGAAACGTCCCGACCGATGCCGTGCAGCCGGCCGTTGAACCCGATACCACCTGCAACGCGGACACGCCCACAAGTGTGCCCGTCGCAATGTTGTTTCCAATCGAGTCTGTTAGATCTGAATTGCCGATCGTCGCGCCGGCCGTAAACATCGCGATCTTACCGTTTGTGCCACTGCCGCCGATCGAGCCCGAGCCCACCGCGGACAGATCCGTGATGAGTGTGCCCGCCTCATTGCGCAAAAGCAGATGCGAGGCACCGGACCCGGTTACCTCGTTTGTGAGCCAGAGCCGGAAAGAATTCGGATTCACCAAACTGACGGTGTACGAATTCAAGGAAGAAGATTGAAAGAGCACGACCGCGGAACTTTGCCCGGTTGCAATGGCGCAGTTGCAAGCGCCCGACGGTTGCAACGCCGTTTGTGTTGCCAGGATGTCGACGGTCACGCCCGAGGCGCTAGGGTAAAACGGATAAATCGCGACGTAGTTTGAACCCGAAAGGACATCCGGCGCATTGGTCACGACGCCCAGGAGCGACATAACCGAACCCTCTTGATAGTTCGCAACGCCCCAGATGTACCAAAGCCCGCGGCCGGCCGTGCCAACGACCTGCAACGTTGCGCCCTGTATCGGCACCGCGTTAAGCCCATAAACCGGGAAGCCGAGCCGTGATGTCTGAATCGTTGGCGCCGCCGGCGGATTCTGAGCCCACGCCAACGAGCAAAGCAACATCAAAAGTGCAATGCCTTTTCTCATTGCTGCACACTCGCCCAGGAGAAATTAACTTGCGCCGTTGCCGAGGAATTATTCAGAACACAAATAAAACCGCCAGGCGCCCGAATTGAAAAACCCGCTTGATTCACAAATTGAGGCGTACTCGCTAAGGTGTCTAATTGCCATTTCGCGGCATAGCCGGCGCAGGCATTACTAGTGCCATAACCGACTGTGACCGTGCCCGCGGCCGTTGCGCCGTTGAAACTGATAGAAAACCCGCAAATGTAAACGGTGTCCCCGCTGTTAATCGGGCTTATCGTGGTAAATGCGGCAGATCCCGTCGAAGAAATGCTGGCAGAAGTGTTTTGATCACACGTCACCGGAGCGCCCGGCCCGTTACTTGTCAGAGCTGCCGGCGTGAAAGAGATTGGCCCAGAAACCGCGGAATACCATGCGCTAACGTTCTCCCCGACTCCGGTAGACGAAAACGTTGCCGTCGCGCGCAAGTTTGGCCAATAGCCCGGCGCCGTCAAGCTGTGGCAATTCGAATCAACGCTATACGTCGCCTTTGTCAACGTGTAGTAAGTGCTTGAACCTTGAGGAGCCCATTCGAGCGCGATCGTTCCAGAAAAAAGATTGTTGCAAACAAAAAGAACGTTTAGCCCCTGGCCGATGTCCTTAAAAACCTTGCTCGAGGTTGTGTTCGTAATCGCGTTGAATACCGGACTCTGTTGCGCCAGGATCCCGACCGTTCCATTAGTTTGGGCATGCGTGCAAGCGCATAGAGCAACAATGATCAGAAACACCACGGCCGCCAGCGCGACGGCCTTGGAAAAGCCTTGTCCCGCGTGATCTTCTTTCATTTTGTGATTACCCCCCGGCAGGTGAAATCGCTTCAGCTATGGGATACGTCCAACCGTCGAAGCTTGCGGCTGTAGATTGCCCCAGGCCCATCCCAGGATTCGGCGTACCGTCAGGCAGGAGCGCAGGACACTCAACCGTGACGGTATAAATATCGTTTTCGACACCCACCAAAACAAGAGGCTTCGGACTCGCATACGTGCCGTATTGCGCGTTAAGCGCATTTAGTCCGCGAATGCCGGCGCCGTTTTTCAAAACGCGCCAGATCACCATACCGGTAAAATCCGGAGAGTTTCCGCCAACATGCACGATCGACATAGAACGGATGACAGACATCAGCCCGACCGAAACAACGTAAGAAATCACAGTCACCGCGGCCGCGCCCACCGCCGGATAAGGGACTGATGCGTTTTGAGGCGTGATTGTGAACGGAGAGTTATCGGCCGGCGGATTGAAGAAAGACAGATCCGGATGAATGTAAGGCGCCGCAGTGTCGACGGCCCGCGCGCGCGCATCAAGTGCGTACTTCTGGAGAGGCGTAAAATTCGAATACTCGAGGTTCGGCAGGAGCGGCCGCCGCGGACCGCGAGACAAGGAAACGTTGTCACCTAATCTTCGAATCATGCCGCCCCCTGATACTTCGCGATTCTGGCCAGAACTTCGCGGCCGTACTCTAAATTCCCGCCGCCGTTGTAGTGCAACAGTGCTTTTTCCGGATCCGGCGACAACCGGAAACATTCCGCGAGCTTTTTACAGCCGTACTCAAGGTTTGCATCAGGATCCGCGAGCTCGAGAAGTGAGGATCCGGAAAAACCGTGCTCCCGCGCGACCTGGCCCATAATCTGCATTAGACCGAAACTGGTAGCACGAAAACTTTTCTCGCAATCAGTCAGCCCCCGCATGCCTTCGATGTAGCGAGCAAAGAAAGCAGGTTCGTACCGAACCGCGGCCCAATACCAACCGCTTTCCTGCTCAATCACCGCGCAAACCGTCGCGAGATCTAACCCGTACTTATCGGCATACGGTTTCACGAATGCCGTTTTCTCCGCGACTGTCGGAAATTCCCGCATTTACTCAGAAATTTCGATTAAATCGGTATCAGCTGCCTCAGCCAGATCCGCGCCGGTTGCTTCAATCTGCTCGACAATGGCCGCGCACACTTTCGGATCCGTCACGTGCACTTTCACGTGCTTCGTGTGGAGACCATCAGTAGTCTCGAGAATAGAGAGCTGTACCTCTAATCCCTTGACCGTTTCTTTTTTGGCGCCGGCGACCGGCGCCGGTCCCGCAGTTTTCACTTGAGCCATTTTTCCCACCTATCTCCTAAGAGAATTCGCCACCGTACAAAACAATTTGAGCGTTGAGATTAGACCCGGTTAGGTTCTGAATCTCCACCTGCAAAGAATCACCCGCGATGACCAGTTGCGGCCGGCGCAACAAGTACGGCCGTTTTGCGGATCCGGCGCATTCTGTATCTGAAACATCTTTGTTGAACCAGGTGATCTGCTTCCCCTCATGCGAGTGCAAGATATTGAACAGGTACGCCGGCGACGGCCCGGCATCACCGCTTGCAGCAAATGAGCTTGTGCCAACAATGCCCCACACAAGAAAATTAGCTTTGATCACCAAGTTTGTATCTTGCGCCGCAAACGGCGCCAGGGTCAGAGCCGGATTGTTAAAACCGAAATCAAAGGTTTTCGCGCGGAGTGTCATCCCGGTAATCGGCAGATCCCGCAAGCCGGCCAGGAAATACCGATTCAGCAATTTGCGTTGCCCGAACAGATACGGACTAACCATTTCCAGCCGGTTAGCCGAGCCCGTCAATGATCGAACCAGGAAATTAGTTGGCCGCATCCGGTTTTCGCCTCTGAATCACCACGGCCGGCGGATTATGTTTCACCGTCAATTTATAGCCGGCCGCGCTTAAAACATCGTCCAACCGCTCGAGCTCCCCGAGGTCCGCGGTAGAAATCAAAGCGACTTCGCGCCCCGCACGCTCGAGATGCACAAGAAACGACACCCGCAACCCCGCCGCCGCGGTTAACTCTGACCGTCTGTTAGTTCAACGCCGATGAAGCCCAGACGCACGGTGTTTTGCACGTTGTAAGGCACAGTTGCGTTTGCAGCCGCATAAGCAACCGCCAGGGTCAGATGTCCGTTACCTGGCACAGCCGCGATCGAGTACGCCACGCCGTTCAACAGAATTGTCTGACCGACCCAAGAGTTTCCAGTTGGGAACGCTGTACCGGATGCAAAAACAACATCAGTTGACGCATTGGTGACGGTTGCAGTACCGAACCCGCCGCCCAGATCGGTCACAGTTGCGAGGATGTTTGCTTGCTTATTGAAAACGAACGGTGTGAGCAAAGGCATGGGGTTTTTTGCATCGCCCCAAAGGTTCGCTGAGTGCACCGGTTGATTTGAAAACGGCCGTTGATCCCTAGAATCGGAGATTTGTGCGGCAAACGGGAAAGTAAATACCGCCGTCGCCATCATCCAGCGAAACGAACGATTCAAGACCTGGACGCTTTGAGCCGTCAACGTCTGTTGACCGTTGAGCACGATAGGCCCGAGCTCGTAAGTAAAATAACGCCCCGGATCGTATTGCTCCCCGGTACCGTCGCACATCGGACACACTTGAGTGCCCGCCGGCCCGTTCACCATCTTGTTGCCGTAGCACGTGGAACATGCTCGAGCCATAATCTTAGATTCACCCTTTCGGAGAGTTGCGCGCCCATTCGCCGGCGCCCCTTGAGAGGCGCCAGCGAACAGACCACCGAGAAAACCAAACCAGCAACGAAACGCCAGGCCGAACTACTGGACCTGTCGAGTCAGGATGCCGTCAAGATGAATCGCGATCGTTGTACCAACGCCGGCCGGATTCGTGGTGTTGGCCGCGAAGTTGAATGCAACGTTTGGCTGCAACGTGACGTTGAAGTTTTCGCCGTATCCGATAATGATCGGTTTCGACAAGGTGTAGACCGCGCGAGGATCCGGCACGCCGTTCGAAGTGGAGAACAGCGGAGCCGAGCCCGCGGGAGCCGTGCCCACCTGAGCCGCGGCCGTCACGAATGCGCCCATGCCGGCCGTCAGAACGGCCAATGGGCATTGAAAAAACGGTTTCAGCCCGACCGTGAGAGTGAAACTCACGTTCGTCAGCAGGTTGACCAGATCGGCCGGCACGGTGTTGTTTGCGATGTAGACTTTCAACGCCGTGATCGTGAGAGTTTGCGGGAAAGGCAGTTGTCCGCCCTGGCCCTGCAAGTTCGTCGCGTTCAGGAGTTTCGTTCCGGAAATCGGCGTCTGGAAGAAAACCGTGGTGGCCATTGCCGCGGACTGCGCAAAACTGGCCGTGTCGTAATACGTCCAATCGATGATATCGATTTGACCCGGCACGCCAGGGTTCTGCGAGCTGCACCGCGGGAACTGCTTACCGAGCCCGCGCTTCGAAAAACGTTCGCGCGTGCGGGCATTGCGTTCAATCGCTTCGGCAGACAACCGCGCGATTAAATCGCGATCGGCCAGGGATACCGAAGCTTGAGAGTTGAGGCGTTTCATACTCGTTTGTCTCCTCGAGAGAACTTAAAGAATTTTCAAAACTCGAAAACCGGACCGCGGGAAAACCGCGGCCCGGCGTCAACGAAAAACGTTTCGACCAGGCCGCCCGAACTAGGCGCGCGGCATGCTGCGAGGACTGCGCCCGACAGCGGGAGCACCAGCGCCGGCGCCGGCGGGAGCTGCCGCCAACGCGGGAGCACCGTAGGACCAGCCTGGGACCGGATACGTACCGGCCGCATATTCGCCCAGAGATCCGGCGAAGTCAGGATCCCCCAGGTAGCCGGACATCGACGCGGGCGAAGATCCGGAAACCTGCTCTTGGAAGATTCGCAGAGTGACCGCGGACAATCCGCCGACCACAACGCCGGTTGCCACGTCGCGACCAAGGAACTTCGCGGAAGCCCAACCCAGAGCGACCGACACGCCGGCCATAACCGCATAGCCGGTCATTCCGTTGTTTTTGTCGCCCAAAATTGCCTGAGTTGCGTACTTCGTCGCGAGAGTGCCGGCGGCCCCGCCGAGTGCCAGCTTGATCAGTTCGTTTGCGCCGAATCCGCCAATGTTCGGATTGCGACGGTGACCCCGACGCATCGAGCGCCGACGGCCAGCACGTTTCGAGAAGAAGGGATTGTGACGACGCGACCGACGCGCCGAACTACGACGCGCCCGACGACGAGAACGATGTTTCTTTGGATTTGCCATAAGGTAGAGCACTCCAGGGTTTTTTGTTCGCCGCGAACGCCGGCGCGATTTGTGAGGATTCGAAATTCGAAGCCTTCGAACGTTTGGCATGAAAGCCCCTCGAAAAAACTTTTTTTGGGTGGAGTGCTGCGAACCAGGCGGGAGGACTAAAAAACAAATTCCCACGCGAGGACTTTTCGCAGTGGGAGACTTTGAAGCACGGTGGAAATTGTCAAAGGCATAATGGCAGACTCGCCGGCGTTTTGCAATAGTTACTTTCGTTCACGCATCAAAAGCCCGAGCAAGTAACCAGCCAAGAAAGCAATCGTAATTTCAACCGGTACAGTCATTTCATTGCAGATCGACCAGCCTTTTGCATCCGGCGCAAATTGCTAAATTTAACAAACGGTAGGGATACACGGGTTTATTAGGTTCAGGAATCAAGCAACGCGCCTCAACGAAATCGATACTGTGGCACCTGTTGCAGCATCGATGCTGCAAAGATCTCCCAAACCAAATTTGCATAACGTCTAATTGCTGCCCTTCGAGATAATCAAACTTCATTTCACAAACCCCGCGGCGATTGACCCAAGTTTAGCGCCCACGTCAAGCAATCCCATTCCAATCCGTTTCGCCAGGCTAGGCGGCCGAGTGAGTTGATGCACTTTCGTTTCGATGTCCGCGGTTGCTTTCTCGAGATGTTCTGTAGCTTGCGCCGTGTGATCACTGGCCGCGGCAACGCCGGCGGCCGCTCGATTCAGGTTTTCCGCCATCTGAGCTATTTGCGGATCCCTCAAACGCGCGTCCAAGGAATCGCCGGCATGCTGCAACGACGCGAGCGCACCGCCGGCGGCCGTGCCCGTCGCCGTAACCTGGCCGTCGATTGTCGGAATCATGTGATCGTTAACGCTGCGATCGAGCCGCGCCGCGAGCTGCCGGATATCGCGCATTGCATCGGCCGTCTGTTGCGAAGTTTTCAGCCAATAGGCCCGCTGTTCCTGGCCGGCGGCCGATAATTGTTTCGCGGATACCTGGACATCTTGAACCACGGTGCGCAGATCTCCCACCGCGCCGTCAGCATCAGCCAACACGACATCGAGTAAACCATCCGTGCGCCGGATATCCGCGATTGTCCGGTGTACGTCGACCGTCAGAACGATTACCGCGGCAATGATGACCGCGAGCAAAACACAGACGAGAATGTTTTTCACGTGCGCCCCTCAACAAAAAAATCCGGCCAGCAATGACGCCGGCCGGACCGAACGAAGAAGAATAGGGACAATCGGGACTTGCGGAATCGATATTAGCTCGAAACCGGCGCCGGCGTAGGATTATTTTGCGGAAGTGAAGCACCGCCGCTGATAACCGCGGACTTCGATTTCAGCAAGCCCACAACAAGCTCGATTCCCAGATTGATCGTGTGATCCGCCAGGTTGACGCCCGACGTTTTGAGATCCGCAAGGATGTGTTGAAATGCGGCCGCGCGCTTTTGATCACCGGTAGCCGGCACGTTGTCGACCTGCAACGACTCAACCGCGGTAATCCCATCGGTGAAAATCTGCAAAACGTCTTGCTTGAAAATGGCTGAGACATCCTCCTCCATTTTCGTGACTGCATCCTGGCCGAAAATCTTGACTAAGATACTTTGCGCGCTATGCGCAACGCCCTCAATCATGTGCAGAGCTCGAGAAAAAATGTTCATTGTTAGCGCCCCTCGAAGCGTATCGGATTTACGGTTGTGCACCGCTGAAAAGAATGCTACACCGCCGGCGGAGCCGGTCCCGTCTTTTGTGCCTGTAGGTACGCTTTAATTAAACACACCAGTTCGTCGCTTGAGCTCGTCGCCTTAAACCAGCCGTGAGTTATAGCGAACTGAGTCAGCCAGTGCCAGGCGCCCGAAAGAATTGTCGTTAGCGTCAGGCCGGTAATAACCAAAGTGCCGGCCGCGTGCGTGTATTGTGCGTGGATCCCGAGAGCCGCAAGGCCCGAGAGCACAACCGCCGCGATGCGGTTAGCCTTCTCGCTTTCCGCCGTCAACCAAGGAAACCAAGATTGTTTTTTCAAAAAACCGATCAGAAACGACACGACGGCCGCCGCCGTCACTTGCGTGCCCAGTGTATCCATTTTGCCCCTCGTTTTGAGAGGCGCCGATAAGTGTAGGAGTTGGGAGAACCGGCGCCCTGGCCGATTGTGAAAAAGACCGGCCGCGCGGAGCAAGTTACCTTAGTGACTGGACTTGCCACGACACCGAGCGCAGCATTTTTGCTTTCGGCAATCTTTTAGAGATCCGCCACAGTGAAAGCAAGGCCAGTCGTAGCCCGCACGCACGCCGCTACTTGCAACGACAATACACCGTTTCGTTTTGCGCTTTTTCATTCGTCGGAGAAATCCCGCCGGCGAGAGAGTGCCGTAGCGTCGAAACGTTCCCGCAGGATCCCAAACACCAGGTAAGGCCAAACCGGAGTTACGGAGAAATTCACCAGCAGGAACAACATATCTCCGAGCCCGTCAGGTTCAGAATCAAACACCTGAACCGCTTGCCCGTATTCCGCGAGCCGTTCCACCGTCAAATCTACAACGATCGAGCGAATCGGCCCGGCTACCATAATCGGACCTGGCAGCATCGCGTTAACGTGATCCTCGATTGGCTGCGTCACCATTTTCACGCGCGACTGTTTCCCGTTGCACGTCTTGCACTTGCCGGCAAGAAAATCAGTTTGCCCGCCGATGATGCCGGTTGAATACTTGCCGGTCCCTCGGCATCGCGAGCACCTTATGACTTTCAAGCCCTGGCACATTTCGCATACGACCCGTTGCGCGACCTGGCCGAAACCGCGGCAAACTCGACAATCGCCGCGGAAGGTTCCGCTTTCCACCATGCAGCCCGGCCCAGGACAATCGACCAGTGGACCCGGCCGCGTACCTTCGCCGCCGCATCCAACGCCCTCGCACATCTTTTCCCCGGTACCGGCGCAGATGTCGCACTCCCGTAAGCAATCCGGACAGTTATCCGGCAGAGCTTCAAATAGATCCGGCACGCCGTTCCATTCCGTCAGGCAAACAAGCTTTTGCGGATCTGGTTCGTTCTTGGCATCGAGCGCATAGCCCACGGTGATGCCGCTAGGCCGGCCGCCGTCGCTTGGAAACCGGAGAGGACCGTACACGGTTTCAATCAAGGAAATCGAGCCAAGCACCTGAAAACGCCCGCGCCGGTGTGCATCATTCCGGTCGTTCATCGCGTGCAGTATGTCGCCGTGGAGATCTACAGATTTTTTCGGGAGAGTAACAACCCGAGGAGTGCGCGACTTTCTTTGCTTGACCGTTGCCATGCGAGGATTCTAATTGACAATGCCCTCACGTTTTACGATGTATTCACCGCCCACCAGTTGTAAGAGGTGATTCTTACGATCGATTACAAGCCGCGGTTGCACCTTGGTATCTTCCCCGAAATGGTGCCAGTAATTGACCGGCCGGAACCCGTCAAAGTTTTTTCGCGTGAAATACTCGATTCGATAGACAAAGCCGGCGTCAATCAAATCTTTGCCGGCGTCCGCGCGCAACGTCGACAGGTACTTATCGATGTTTTGATTTCCGCCCACAATGAAGAGTTGCCGGCCGCCAGGTTCGGCCGCCAGATCCGGCGCCTCTGATTCCGAGAAATTGATAGTGCACGCCCAGGCGTCCGGATGACCCGCTTTCGGTATCTCCCCTTCCCGCCCTTCAAACTTGTCTATGTACTCCCCGACCGTCAAAGAGAGAAGCTTTCCGAGCTGCGTTAGTGACGGGTATTTGGCGTAAGGATCCGCCATCTCGATATCGAGAATTTTCGTTTTATCAGGCCCGCGGCCGTGGAAAGTTTTATAGAGTGCGTCCGCCGGATCCGGATTGCGCATCGTGCCTAGTGACACATCAAGGCCCGTTTCGTTCACGAACACTTTACGCAATTGATCCGCATGAACGCCGGACCGTTCCGACACCCTTTGCACGCTTGTACCTCTGAGTTTCATAAACTCGAGCGTGTATGTGTCGGATGGATCCAACGTGATGCGTACAAGATTGATTCCCCGCCGCGCGAAGTTAGCCGGCAACTTGAACCGTAGCGAGTTGCCATCGCTAACAAAGTTTTTTGCGCCCGTCATTGTCGAAAACTTGCTACCGCCTAGTTGCTCGAGAATAGTCGACGCGACCGAATTACGCCGGCCGTTTTTCTTTTGCTGCTCTTGCAAGATTTCCCGCTCGAGCATTCGCATTGTTTCGGTATGCCGGTTGTACGCGGGCAAATCGGCTTTCTTTGCCGCTTTGACGGCCAGCCCATGAAGTTTTGTAATTATGCGCCGTTTTTTCGGATCCGCTTTCGACCAATCGATTTTTGCGGCCGGCATATCAGGATTCCGGTACCCCTTGCGGAAAGCAATTTCGCGCGCGAACTCACGACGTTTTGCTTTTGGCGTTTCGTGGATGATGCGGCCGCCCTCATCATGCGCGCCGCGCGTATGTTCTACGGCCGCTTGTACGTATTGCGCCAGGTTCGTTGCCCCCGGATTTTTCTTCGGCATCTTTGGGCATTCGTTAAAGTGCTTAAAAATTTTCCGATTCCAAACTTTGTGTGTTTGAGCGTTTATGACCGCCCCACAATGCGGGCATTTGAATGATAGTCTGGGATTGTATTGCCGCGTCCGGACTCCCTTCCCTTGTTTCGCCATAGCCTTACCCCGCTTTGTGTTGCAACCTTTGCACGCCCAGACCAAATTACTGCGCCGGTTATTCGATTCGTTGCCGTCGACGTGATCCGGAACGTATTGCACCGCGTTGCGCGTTTTGCACCAATGGCAGATTTTACGGCCGCGCGGCCGGCATTCCGGACTGTTGGCCCGGTACCGTTTTGCCCGGTCCGTGATCTGGCTTACTGGTTTCCGCCATCGGCTTCCGCACTTCATAGCCGGCCAGCTTTCGAAACAACGTTGCCCGCGAGATCCCGAGCCGTTTTGCCGCGGTTGCGTGATCCCCGCGGCAAAGAATCATAGCCCTGATAATGTGATCCCGTTCCACATCGGCCAGGGATTGCACAAGTTGGGATGTATCGAAGCAGTTGAGACATTCCATTTAACTCACGTCAGTAACGCGCAACGCGACTTGCACGCCGGCGCCGAGTGCAAACCCTTCCGCCGCTTTCGAAGTAATCGAAGTGACGGCCAAAGGATCATCAAACCACGGCGCCAGCAGGATCCGGAGCACGGCCCCGATCCCGCCGGCAATCACAACCGATTGTGCATCTATTTTTCTCACGGCCGTTTGATCCGGACGCTCTTGCCCGTCGCCCGAGCCAAGGAACGAGCGTACTTTTTCAATTGGCTCATGGTCATCGGAAACGGCGGCCGCATTGTTTTGGGCATCTTCCGACGCACGACAGCACGCCGGCGACGAACCACCCGGCGCCGCGGCCGTGGATTCACCCGCATGCGTCGACGTCGCACCGTCTTACGAGGACGCCGGCGCCGGCGAGCTGCGTTTTTCTTTGCCCGCTTTTTTGCCCAATAAGCTTTAAGGCCCGCGGGCATTTTCCCTTTGCGGGAGTTGCGTTTCTTCTTCCTGGTTTTTCGCATTGATAACCTCGAGAGTTTTCTTAAAGCTTCGGCCGCCTTTGGTGCCACGGCCGGAAATTGGCGCCGAGGATTCTTTTTCAATCCCTTCAGCGCATCGCGCAATTGCTCATTAAAATCGGATCCCTTCGCGCGCGCGGCCGTTCTTTTGGCCACCGCCGGCGCATATCCGAGATTGACGAGAGCGGAAACAAGGTCGGAGCGATCGACACCACGCCCGGCGACCTGGCCGGATCCTCGAGCTCTCCGCACCATGCCGGCGACACGCCGGTTATACGGTTGCCGGCCGTACCTGGCCCGCTGTTGCCGTCCGGTCAAAAAGCCCGGCGTAAAACTGAAAAGCGGATTACGTTTCACATTCAACCCCGCAACGCGGCCGCCAGGCGCCGAAACATATTTTTCCAATCAGCGCGGCAGATCCAGACCCGACACATCGAGCACCATCGGCACGGTTTCGCCACCACGTCGTTATCGAGCCGCCGGCACACTTCGCAGACCTGCAACCGTTCACCAGGACGAAGGACCGGCCACCCCGCTTGTATGACCAATGCTCACCGCCGCAACAAGGAAACAAGCACCAACGCACCGCCACCAATCGCGAGCGCCCAGATCCAGGCCGGCACGGATGCCGCAGAAACCAGTTGCCCGGCATTAAAAAACGTCGCGACGTTTTGCACGTCCGAATTCGCAAATGCGCTTTGCTGATTCGCGGCCGTTTGAGCTACTTGCGCCGTAACCGAATCCGCGCCGTAATACTGCGCCGCGTTTTTCGCAACGCTTTGAATCGAGCTGACCTCAGCCGCGGCCGCACAAGCTTTCCACGCGGCAGGGTCAAAAAAGAAATCCCAGGTAGAGCAGTCGGTTGCATCTTGCGGAGGCGCCGGCGAGTACGGTTGCGCGAGCGCAAGAGGCATTACGACCGAGCCCAGACCACGGAGCCGGCGCCGCGCGCGAGGTTGTAGAGTGACAATCATTGCACGTACCCGTTAACCAGCCGATCGAGATCCCCGATCGTCAATTCCTCAAAACAACCCTTTTCGTCAACGATCAGGCCCGCCGCTAGTGCCTTTTGCACAAGGTCGGACACTTCACTATCCGAGTAAATTCGTTCACGATCCTCAGACATTCGTGTATTTCCCGAGGAGATATCCGCCGGCGCCCGCGCCCGCGGCATACACCGCGGCCGTGAGTGCCGGAATGCGCCGAGTACGACGCCGGCGCCGAGGCTTTGGAGATCCGATCGACGCCACCGCATCAGATCCCCGATTCCACAAATACCAAAGCAACAGGCCCGCACCCACGTACAAAAACGGCGAGGTTGCCGAGCCCGTCAACGTGTTGCCGAGGAGCTGTGAGCTAGTCAGATCCCCGAGCCGGCGAGTTGGAACGGTAACGATCATCGCCGCTTGGAGGATGCCAGCAGGACGAGCAACAGACCGCCGCCAAGGAGCAAGTAAGTGGGAATGCCGGCAACCGAGCCCGAAAGCAACGATGCAACCGGATTCGCAGACGAGAACGCCGACGCCGCTTGCTTGACGACGGCCGGCGCCCCTGGCATGGCCGCGGCCGCGAGCAACGTAGAGGCATTGACGGCCGGCACGATGTTTGCGCTAGGATTCGCCGCAATCGTCGCGAGCTGCGCACTTGTCAGGCTGCCACCGCCCGGCGCCGTGGGATAAATGCTCACCTGGACCGCGTTTGGATCCGTAGGCAGACCGGTTACCGGATTGAACGGAGCTAACGAACTGTCCCCCGGCCCTGGCATCAAGACGTCATCACCCAGGCCGCGCATACCGCGCCGCGGCCGTCCCGATCCGCAGCACTTCGAAGGATCCGGAGCGCCAGCGTAGGACCAACCCGGTACCGGATAGGAGCCCGCTGCGTATTCTCTCAGCCCGCGCATGCCGCGCCGCGGCCGCGGAGCCACCAAGGAAACGTACATACAATTACCTGCCTTTCCGCCCGAAGATGAGATAAGCCGCGCCGCCGATGGCTAACCACTGCCACAACGCGAGACCGCCGTAATTTTGCGAAAGAGTTGAACCGATGTCCGTTGAGCCGGTTGCCAAGGTCGAAGGATCCGGCGCCGGCGCCGCGGTTGTCGCGCCCGCCTGAACAACAGAGGCTTGCGAGTAAGGCAACGTCTGAGGAATCAGGCCGGCCGCTTGCAGTTGCGCCCATTGATCCGCCGTCAAGGAAGCCGGATTAGTGGCGTACATCTGAGCAAGTACCGTGAGGTTAGATCGACTCGGCAGATTGCTCGATTGATTGAACCACCAGGCCGGAACGCCAGGCCCACCCGCGGGAGGCAAGAGCCGGAAAATCGGCAATGAGATCCGCGAGACTGGAGCCACCGGCGACGTTGGCACGGTTGAGCCGGTTGACGTTGGAGCCGGCGCCGGTGTTTGAACGCCGACCTGGACGATGCGGACCGGCGGCCGCCATCCCCACGCCGGTGCAACCGGGATAACTCCGAGCCCTTTTAATCGCCTTTGACCTCTGACTGTAACCACCATAAAGTGCAACCCCTTAGAAAGAAATTCACAGTTTTATAAACCTGTGAATATCTCATTTTCGTAGTGCCAAGTACGCGATGACGCCCGCGCCAAGCAACCAAACCGGAATGCCGGCGATCGACCCACTATCAACCGCATTCGCAATGCCGGCGACAGATCCCGCGGCCGGCGCCGTATATGTCAGGGTGTACGAGTTGCGTTGAGTTGCCCCGTACTTCGAGCCGTAGACGGTGCACGCGGTAACCGTCCCGCCGCCCTTCTGAAAAACGTTGATTGCTTGCGCGATCGTGGGAAGCAGATCGTTACACCCCACGCAGCACGTAGCCGTGCAAGACTTGTCGCACTTGAGCCCGGTACCATTGCACGGACTCGAGATGTTGACCGACCCGCACGCCGAGCCGTTATTGCTTTTGTCCGCGCGACCTGGCCCCGACTGGTAGGGTTTTACGTTTTGCCACCATTGCGCGAGGATGGTTTGACATCCGGTAATGGCGTCATTGGCCGTGATCAGGCCCGCGTTAGCTTGCTGGAAAACCGTTTGCAAGGCTTGATCGAAAGCCGGCAAAAATGCGTTGACGGCCTCGTTTTCGTTTTTCGCGCCCGCGGCCCTGGCCGAATGCGCAGCGAACAGCCCGCCGATGATTCCGACCAGCGCGCCCACGCCGGCGCCGATTGGACCCGCCCAGGCGCCGATAGCCGTACCCGCCAGGAGCGCCGACGTTGCAGCGCCGGCGACCGGTGCACTCATCGAAACCGCTTGCCCCGCGTTGACGGATCCTAAACCGACAAATCTTTGATAAGCGTATTCATTCGCATAGCCGCGGCCCTCGATTCTCCGGTGCATACGCCGGCGCCGAAGCACCCGCCGCGGAGGAGGGAACGCCAACGAATAGCCCGGTGTTGCAACGTTGTAAATCATTTCCGGATCAGCAGCACCGCGATCAGACCGACACCCAAAAGCAAGAACGTAGGGGACGAGAGGAACGAGGCGCCGGTGAGCAAGGAACTTGTCCCGAGCGCATTCGCCGGCGTACCCACGCCGTAATCGATGACCTGCGACCCGCCGCCCGGCAAAATCGTGTGCACCGAGGGAACCGGTTGCAATGCGACTTTCGCCACGGCCGAGGCGTCATTGATGCCAGTAGTCAAAATGCTTCCCCAATCGATATCAGAGAAATCACCGAGCCGACGGCCGCCGCGCGCGCCGCGCAACCGTCCAAGCCGGTTAGATCTCGCCGGTGAAAGTGAAACGTACATAATCACCCCTTCTTTTTCGTGTAGAGGTACAGAGCGCCGGCCGCCAGGATGCCGGCCAGCAGCCCGATATTGCGATCCGCCGGCGGCCGAGCTTGCCGGATCTGACTGCGCCGGATCTCACGCGAGGACCAACCGGGATACGATTGCCGCACCGTGGTATCTACCGGAATCCACTGCTTAGTGAGCCGTTCCCTCACTTCACAGAACACATGGGAAAATTCGTCATGCTCCCCGCCGGTCGACACGGTGTTAAACCGCGTTTCCATTCCAAGGCACTCATAGAGCGCCGCGAGCAACATCGAGTGATCATCACAATCGCCGGCGCCGAGCTGGAGAGTTACCAGGGGACTTTGCAAGGTTTCGGCATACTCACCGCGAAATTCTATGTTGTCTTTGACCCACTGAAACACGGCGAAGATCTCAGACATGCCGCGCGCGACTCCGCGCACGGCCTCGAGAGCTGCCCGGCGAACTTCGCCCGAGCCTACGCCCTCTTTGCCGAATACCTGGCCTTGCATGAGCTTGATGGTTGCCGTAACGCCGGCATCGCCATCACCCACGCGGAATTTTTTCATTGTGAGCCGAGACGCGCGAGTAAACCCGAATTGGAGAGGCGCCGGCATTCAATGGAGGAAATCTCACTACTTGAGCCCCCCACCCTCATGCCGGCAAAACAGCGGATCCGTGCTTCGTGAGTCTCCCAACACCCGAACACAAAAACGCCGCCAAAACAGGCAAAGAAAAGTGGGAGACTCAAATTGTGGGGCTCTCGACTCAGTTTTGAGGAAAGCCCCGATGTACGAGCGCAAAAAATGCGCCGTTCACGTTGCAGATCATCGCGCAAAGGTTGACGTTTCGCAATTGAAAACGCGGCGCTACTGTACGAAACCTTACAGTACTATCAAGCCGCGTCTTGGCGTGATCTCTTGCAATTCTCTGGCACTCTTGGGCTATAAGATCCCGAGAAACAGGTTACGCAGGTGCCACACCTGCCACTTTCCCGTTGACTTAGACGCTCAAATACAAGATTTTCAAAAGTATGCAGCATGCAGTTACGAACCGCGTACCCTTGCCGATTGAGCAACTTGAAGAAATACTATCGGCCCGAGCTGTCCCCGAGTTCACTGGAACGGTTCACGTACAAGTGCGAGTTCTGGCAACGGCCGCGCTGGAGGTAGAATTCAACGCGGAAGTTACCATCAATCACCAGCTTGCAAAATCCGATGATGAACGGAAACCGGTCATCACCAACGACCGCGTAAACAAAGTGCGTCAGGCTGTCAGAGAGAACGCACACCGTTTCACCATCGGCACTCGAGTAACCGGCGTCGAAGCAAGTTTCGTTGCCGGCGAATTACGCAGTTTTAAAATCAAGGAGTTTGAGCCGCATGGAGAACACGCAGCAGCCGCAACCCATCGGTATTAAGCCACAGCCGGCCGCACAAATCGCGGTAAACGTTACGACCGTGCTGATTGAAAATCAATGGTTTGTGCAACTGACAATTGCGGATCCGTTAGGCTTGTCTGTGAATTGGATTACGCTGCCGGCCAACGCGCGCGCCCTGGCCGATGTTCTGAAGCAACAAGCCCTTGAGTGTGCAACCAAGATCGTCCCACCGCCCAAACCGAGTTTGCTGATATGAGCGGAGGAGGACTCCAACCTTTGCGCGCATTGCTACGCCGTCGCGACCGCCGGCGCAAGATTGAGAAGATGGCAAAGCAATCGCGGAAAATTAACCGCCAGCGAAAAAGGTAACCCCTATGGTGAAGATCGACAGCCCAGACGAGTCACAGGCCTTAGTGGTTGACGCGATTCGTGCTGCACAACGGTGTCGGCCATGTCGTATCTTCCGACGCTCGCGCCAAAGAGTACGAAACCGCTATCGAGGCGAAGTAAATGCGACTCACGTGGGTCAGCACAAACGACAAGAACGGCGGAGGCCCTTGGCAGTCCGGCTGGAAAGAACACGCCGTTCCATTGAATAATGGCGAGGACGAGAGCAATATGTCGTTCGCCGCGCTCGGAAAACGCCGTGCCCTGTGCGGCTTGCGGCCTCGGCACGGCTGGGGAATTGACTTGTTTATTGATGCAAAGTGTAAACGGTGCGAAGCCAAGGCGGGAGCGTAAGTTATGAGCAAAAGCACAATCAGCATCTTCCAGTTGTTCGAGATGGCAAAGCAATCGCGGAAAATTAACCGCCAGCGAAAAAGGTAAACCCCTATGGTGAAGATCAGCCCAGACGAGTCACAGGCGCACAGCTTGCGCGAATTGCTGGCCGCATGGCGAGCCGACGCAAAACAGAAATACGATGATTCCGCAACGGCCCCGACCGACATTATGCGCGCCGAGTATCAGGCCATTGCGGGAGCTGTCACCAATTGCGCCGACAACCTGGAAAGAATTTTGCAAGAAGCAAAACAAGCATAACTATTACATTCCTATGCCTATTGCCGATTCGTTATTTGATCAGTTTTGGAATCGCACGGTGCCTTACCCGTTTGCCCTTGACCCCACACTTAAGAACAAGGCCCGCGCCGCGTGGAATATGGCGATTGACGAACTGGCCAAGGCCAGCGGAACGCCGGCCGGTGTTGCCAGTCTGACCGCTTTTCTCAAAATCGGCCAAATGCTGCAAGAGGCGAAATTCATCCTCGAGCAGCCGACGGACCCCGCAAGCGTAGTTGCAGCCGTGCAGATGTTGTTAGACCGCGTAAAAGCGCCCGCAGTACCCAATCCAACAGCAACGGAGCCGCACCCATGAAAAAGCTTTATCTCATTACGTCCGGCCTAGTCCTGGCCGCCGGCATGATGTTGGCCACCTGGCCGGCATTCCATTCCAGACTTTCCAGCCCCCAACCCCACCGCTTTACTCTCTCAACTGCCGATGCCCCCTGCCATCTTGCGCCGGTCGTGGATCCCGAGGAGCAAAGGCTAATTGTGACCTCGTACCGCGGCCGGCCCGCCCTGCAATATGTGAAATGGCCAATGGCCCAGAATTCCGCGGACCCGCAGACCGATGAAAAATCGAGCACCGGCGGAATGAACCTGAAAGCGAAAGAGGATCCGCCGGCCCTATCGGACAAGGAAAAAGCCGACATCCTCACGCTGGTTAATTCACAGCATGCCGTGCTCGAGGAGATGCAGCAGACTCAGATTAATTTTCTGGACGCGCAGAGCAAGGCACAAACCAGCTACACCAACTTGCAGAAAAGCTATGACACCTTGCAAGCTGCGATCGATAAGAAAGTGGCCGAATTGAAATTTGATCGGAGCAAGTTTACTTTCGACGCGAAAACAGCAACGTTAAAACCGATACCGCCACCATCGACGCCGCCGGCGACGGCCGTACCCATGGCATCAAAATGACTTTCGCTCAGTGGTTCGAAAAAAATTACGCGGCGCCCCCAGGAGTACCGGCCGATGTTGCAGAAGTTTTGCGCCAGGCCGCTCACGCCGCCTATGCCGATTGTTGGAATACAGCGATCGAGGAAGCCGCCGGCGCCGTTAGCACATCGCCCGCGGCGAACTTGATTCGATTGCGTAAGGCACCTGTCCCCGAGTAGAAGCACCGCGGTAAACAATTCGAGCAGCAACTAGCGGCAACGCGAGAACGCCCCCGCTTTGAAATGCGCGTCACACGTGCGTTTCGGAGTGTGGGCTTTTTAATTGAATTCAAATCCCGAGGAGATAACCGTCATGGCGTCACGTCGTAAAGCAAAACCAGATCCCGAAACCATTGTCAACGATGCACAGATAGAAGCCGGCAACGCCGTTTCTGAAACGTTGACGTACTCACCCCTCAGTGTGCCCGCGGAAATGCGTGACGCTTATTGGCAAACGCTTTTAGGAGATCCGAGCGAGCTGCGCGCCGCCATCGCAACCATTGAGTTTTTCCCGCTCTTGAAAGTGATTCCGCGCGCGCTATGGGAAAAACGGTTGATGGTCTATCTCTACCGGACCGCGCCCAAAGTGAAGAACAGCGAAAACAAAAAGTACATTGAGAAAATTACCGAGCCCTTTGATGAGGATTACATCAAGGAGAACCACGGAGGAGGCGGTTACCTGGCCTATCTCAACCTGGACGGCGAGGAACAGCTAAAGCAAATCAGTTTTTCGATTGACGGCCCGCCAAAGATTCAGCCCGGCCAGATCCTAGTAGACGACAAAGGGAACCCGGTTGCGCCCACGCCGGCGACACCGCAACAATCGAGCGAAGTTGCCCAGGCGATCGAGGCGACCAGCGCCGCCAACAAACTTGGAATCGAAATTCTGGCCAAAGGCACAGAGGCTGCAATGGAGATGCAGCAGAAAGCCTATGAGAAGGCCGCCGGCATCAGCGGCAACGGCATGCACGACAAATTGTTAGAGATGCTGATTACCAAAGCCCTCGAGACACCCAAGCCCCAGGAAAACCCGACCGCAGCCGCCCTCGATATCCTCGACAAGCTGGACAAGATCGTTGAACGCCGCACCAACCCGCGGGAGGAACGCGAGCCGGCCGAACACATGCAATTGACCGAAGTTTCAAGCACGGTCGAAGCACTGACCGGGAAACCCCTGTCCGAGCTCATCCAGAACAAAGGCAAATCCGACAACACGCCCGAATGGATCTCTGTAGGAATTTCGGTACTTGGCAAGCTTGTCGACTCCCTGCCGAACATCCTGCAACAGATCAGCGCAAACCAGGAAAGGAACTTTCAGCGCGCCATTGCACTCCGCAACGCCGGCCAATTGCCGCCGGCACAGCCACCCAACCCGGCCGCGCCAGGCGTACCCATGCAGCCGCAATACGTCGCGCCGGTATTCCAGCCCGCGGCGCCGGCCGCCCCTGGCAACGTGATCCCCATGCCCGGCGTCGTGGATCCCAACGACGTCGCCGGCCAGCTCCAAGGAACAATTAAACTCATCACCCAAAAATTCGTTGACGGATATTCCGGCGGCGCCGTCGCCCAGGCCGTACAGGTTGTTTACCCCAGAGCCTTCGATTCAATGGCAAGCACGATTCTGGACCCGGCCGAGCTCGAGAGACTTGTTACCAACGTCCCAGAGCTCAAGAACTTGAGCACTAGCCCCGACTGGCCCGAATTCCTGGCCGAGTTTGTGCAATTCGTTCGAGAGGAATTCGAAACCGACGGGAGCGACCAGCCGGCTGAAATTAAAAAGCCGGTTCAACAGCCAGCTACGGCATAGTTGAGCCAGGCATTTTAAATGCTTTATTTCCTAAATCTCGTTTCAGAAAGGAGCGTGGAGATCGACCAAACGAGCTACAACCTACAGCCTTAAAAGAGCGCCGGCCGTCTAATCGGGGAGATTCAAGACGGCCGGCCATATCATCCTCGAAAGGAACCAAGGAAATTGACTTTCAACGCATGGGCTTTCGTCGCCGTAATGATCTTCAACGCCGGCGGATTGTTAGTTGCGTTTCGGCAGCTCACGAAAGACGTGAACGGCATAGGCAGGAAAGTTAACCAAATGGCAGAGAAGCAAAGCCAGGCAGAATTAGAAAATGAAAAACGCCGGCATCGTCTCATCATTGCGCTTTTGTCTCTTTCCACAGAGGAGCACCGGCGGGAAGTATTGCGGTTACTGCTCGAAAAGTGATTTTCCACACCGCCACACATTTGCACAAAATCCCCCCACTTGACAGCCCCCCTTATAATCCCCCAAAGGCAAAGCCCCCCTAAAGGCTACTGCTACTGCTGATAGCTAAGTTTCTTTTTTCTTTTTTGAAAGCGCGAAAACTTTTTTCTTTTTTCTTTTTCCCGCCGGCGTACAATTCCACGCCATGAACGAACCAAACAACAAATTCGAAGGATGGGCAATCGTGGAGCTATTCGGACACGTCCGAGAAGCCGGTTTCGTAACCACGGAATACTTCGGATCCGGCGCTTTGTTCCGCATCGAGGTTCCGCCCTTGCCCGAACGCGAAATCACTTTGAGCCGGCCCGAATGGATTGAAGGCGAGCTCTGCGGCATCGGCACGAAAGTTTTGCGCCAGGCCGTCGCCGGCCGTACCCGTTTCGTTGGCCCCGGCGCCATCTACGCAATGAACCCTTGCAGCCAAGACGTTGTATTCAGCGCGATCGACGCCAACACGTCACGCACTATCAAGATTGTCGAACTTGTAAAGCCCGCCGCCAGGTTAACGGAGGGAGAGGATCCCGACGAGGAGCCCGATTACGAGGAAGAAGAAGGCGAGCACGTAAGTTAAGTTTCAAGTTACAACCCACGAAAGGGGCATTTTGTCAGGTGTTCAACCTGCTAGCGGTTGCTGATGAAATGCCCCGCTGATTCTCCCGCCCACCAGGACACCGCACGTTAGTAACCTTGCAATGGTTACCCCGTACTGCAAAGCTTTCACATGGACAACACCGCCCCCGCGACGGTTGCAATTGCTATCGAGATCCTGTTATCCGATGAGATCCGGCAATTGCAGACCCTCGTTGATCAGGTTTACAACCGGCACGCCGGCGCCCCTACCCCAAGCGCCGGCGGGAGGCGCCGCCCGCAACCCGCGGCCACGGCCTATTCGGTTGCTGTGAATTCCCTGTGAAAATGTAGGACAGCGCCCGCCCAGACACCCCGCCGTTACTATGGTTCCCCGCCGATATCGCTTTTACTCTTGACAGGCAGTTAGTAACGGCATAAGGTTCCGTAGCATGTCAGGAAAAAAGCTACGGACTTGCGCCGCCCACGGTTGCGCCGTGCGTTTTGAGCCAAAACGGGAATCCCAGATCTTTCATAGCCCAGATTGCTCGAATCGTGAACGCCAGCGGAGGAACCGCGAGCGCGCCAAGATTGGATTAGCCGTAGAGCGTGGAACCCTGGCAGCTCCCAAGAACTAAAAACAATCCGCGCAAGTGAAAGAACGAAACCCGACAGAAGGAGATATCCCCGATGGTTAAGGCATCGGAAAAACTCACGCCGCCGAATTCCGCTCGACTTGAATTTATCACCCACACGCAGAGGAAAACGGCATCAGTCGACCGGCCCGGCCCAGGTTCCGGAAACGTCAACGAGTTTGCTATGACGTTCAAGGAAATAGCCGAGGCGACCGGTTTAACCGTCAACGAAGTGCGATCCGCTTACGACCGCGGCATGCACAAACTCAGGATTCGCACCAAGCCCCGCCAGATCTGGGAAGCCTTCGAAGCCCACCGCGCCGAGCTGGACCGCCGGCAGATTCCAACCCCCTACGCATCGAGCCCGGCACTACGCACAATCGTTTGCGATGCGCCCGCGCACGAACTTGAGGCGAAGGCATGAGCGGCGCCGGCAGTTTCAATCATCGCGTTGATGTCTTGCGGGAGTTTTCCGACCCCAACGGAAACCCCATCAAATGCAGCCGGCGCAATTGCAAACGCAACGCCGTTTACTCCGAGTCTTACCAGTACGTGACCGGCCGAAAAGGACGAATCAGCCGCCGGCACACTCCATTGTGCGAAGCACACGCCGCCCGAGTGCCCGCGGTAGCAGAGTTGCCGCCGGCGCCGGATCCCCTCTATCACGATTGGATTCCGGAGCCGGATTCTAAAATGCAGGTTTGCGCGAGATGCAGCGCAACCCGTCGACCGGTCGGAGATTCAACGTATTTTTACCAGTCTTGTGAATTGCTCCGCACTTGTCCGCCCGCGAACCGCGTGAAAGGAGCCGCATGACTACCGACCTGCAAAAGCCTTATCCGACGGGATTCGAGCTCATTTACGAAAAGCTTTGCCCGTTGAAACGTGTGCACAGTTGGGCATGCGTGCTTTGTCCCTTTGGACACGTGACCGAGTGCCATTACCCAAACGATTGCCGCACCGCCGAGTGCGCACACTATCTTGTTCAAATCAATACCGAGGTGGAGCTATGAAGCAGATTCTTTGGGATTCGTGGTTTCTTGCCGGCGTTTGGCTGTCCGTGCTTGGGATGTTGGCCTATGACGCCCTGGCCGAACCGGAAAAGACGGTACGCATTGCGGCAATGTGTTGGCTGGTTTTCTTCACCGTGATCGGCCTTGCATGGCGCCGGTACTGGAAGCGGATGGACGCGCGCCAGGCCAACGCCGAAATGTGCGATCACATCAACCGCGAAATCAATCGGAGCTTAGAGAAGTGATCGAAAAGATCAAATGGTTTTGGGTTTGGTTACGGACAAGACCGAAAATTTTCGTTTGGAGATGGCAGGTAAAACGGATGCTCAGCAAAAACGCAGCAGCTAAAAAGCAGTGGACAAAAAAGCACTAGGAGCCCAAAACCGTGACGACACTTGAAAAGATCGAATCGATTTTGATGGATATCGATGTTGGCGGTATGGCACTTTACCCCGCGGACGCGAAGGCGAAAGCCGAAGCGATCGCAACGGCATTGGCGGCGGCTTCCGGGAGCACAGCAGCGACAATGGACGGCGACATTTCTATTTGTCCGCGGTGTATGGGGTGCGGCATTTACAACTCCAAAGACTGCTCCATTTGCGATGGCACCGGACGACTCGGCAAAGACGGACTTGCATTTCGGTCCGGACCTGTTGCGGCAACAATGGCGGCGGTGCGAGAGGACGAGTTCGTTCAGCGATCATGCGGGCATAAAACTTGCTGTGAGTGCGAAAAATGCAAACGGTGTTTCGCTTGCTGCGTCACGAGTTCTAACCCGTGCGAGCCTGACTACGACTTCCACACGATTGACATCGCCAGAAAGTACACCCACTTTTCTTTGATTGGCGATGAACCTGCGGGATTATGTTGGGCCGGGGATCACTATCCAGACGAGCCGCTGAAGGTAACCAACGACATCAACGCAGTCACCTGCGGATTCTGCCAAGAACACTGGAACACTCTCAACGATTTGAAGAAAGCACTTGGGGCGGGCGCGGCATCCCCGGATACGGAAAAGGAAAAGTGAATGCAACAGCCGAAAAGCTACACTCCGACATTAAGCGAAGGCGAGCGCCAAACGATCGTTTCGGCCCTCGCATTTTTATTCCCTCAGATCCGCGGAGAGTTTTTCATTTCTTCCGCGGAGTTTCTAAACCTTAGCCGGCGATTCCTCGAGATGAAGCCCGACGCGGTTTCCGCGCGCGAGCAATCCGGCACGGCCGCGGCCAAAGCCGTCGCCGCACCGTCGACTCCGGCGCCGTCACCCCTCGAGAACGCGCCCGCGGATCTGTGGGCTCCAAACAAGGAAGGCACGCGCGTGCCTCCGGCCGAATTCGAAACGCTGAATTTGGTAATTACCGGCGTCAAGCTTTCCACCAAAACAACGAGCAGCGGCGCCAAGTTTTGGAAAGTGGACTATCGCGGAGGCAAGGCGAATTGCTTCGATGAAGCCATTAGCGGAAAACTTCTCGCCCTGTCGCATCGCCAGGATGTCGCAAAAGTGCACGTTACCCGCAACGGTGCCTATACCAACATCGTTGGAATTCGCGCGTAAGGACGCGAAAACAGAATGAAACTCCCGTTCCCCGCTCAGGTTTTAGAGACTCACACCGCAACGCTTGGAAAGACCGGATCCGGCAAGAGCTCTGCTAATCGAGTCATTGCCGAATATCTGTTAGACAAAAAACAGCGAGTTTGTATCGTGGACCCAAAAGGCGATTGGTGGGGTTTAAAAACTTCCGCCGACGGCAAAGGCCCAGGGTACCCGGTTATCTGTTTCGGAGACTTCAAAGACGAGCGCGCGACCGACATACCCATTAACGACCGCGCCGGCCGCGAAGTGGCCGAACTCGTTTGCAGTGGCAACCGGCCGTGCGTGATCGGTTTCCGCGGTTGGAGTACCGACGCGATGAACCGGTTTTATCTCGAATTCATTCAAGTGCTGTACGCCAAGAATTCGAGCAAGCTTTTTTGCTTTCTGGGAGAGGTTCAGAATTTCGCACCCAAGGCGAAGATTTTTGACCCCACAAGCGGCCGCGTAATTCACTGGACTAACAAAATCTTGTCAGAAGGAAGAGGCTTAGGATTTTCGTTTTTCATCGACTCACAACGCCCGCAGAAGGTTCACAACGATACGCTCGACAATTGCGAAACGCTGATTGCTATGCGGACCGTGCACCCGGCCGCCAGATCCGCTATCGCGGAATGGATGAAAGGCGCCGGCGACCTCGAAAAATCAAAGGCAGTGCTCGACACCCTGGCCAGCTTGAAACGAGGCGAGGCATGGGTATGGAGCCCCGAAAATGCGATCGGACCCGAGCGCGTACAGTTTCCGATGTTTTCAACGTTCGATTCTTTTGCCCCGCCAGGAGAACAAAAGCAGGTAAGCAAAGCCGGATGGTCGACCGTCGACCTGGCCGCAGTGAAAGAAAAATTAGCGAACGTTATAGAGGAGCACAAGGCCAACGACCCGCAGGAATTGAAAGCAGAAATCAATCGCCTGAAAGCCGAGAATCGAAAACTGGCCGCGTCAAACCATCACGTCGCGACCGCGATGCCGAGCAAGGAAGAACTCGACAAGGCGACCGCGGCGGCCGTGCGCACCGCCGTGATCCCTTATCAGAAGCACATCGCGGAAATCCAAAATCAAGTTTCGAGGATCTACGCGCGGACCGAGGCAGCAACGCAATACCTCAACGATGTTTTGACCCATTGCACCGCCATAGTCCGCAAGGATCCGCCCGCCTTTACAATTTTGCCCCCCACGCAAGAGCCGGCGCCGAGAACCGCAGCGAGATCCTTACCGCGGCCGGCGCCGGCGTCGATACCTGGCACAAACGGCGGCCCATCGATAGGAGAACGCAAGATCCTCACCGCGGCCGCGCAATTCCAAGGCGTCGAAAAAGAACAATTGACCGTGCTTACCGGATACAAAAGCACGTCCCGCAACGAGTACGTCAAACGACTCATTGCGGCCGGATTAGCCGAGAAAAGAAGCGACGGAAAAATATACGCGACAGACGCCGGTATAGCTGCGATCGGCCGCGACTACGAAGCCTTGCCCACTGGCCGCGCCCTTTATGAATGGTGGAAGCCCCGGTTAAGCGCCGGCGAGCTGCGCATCCTGTCTTATTTGGTCGACCAGGCCCACGGCCGCGAGCTCGAGAAAACCGCATTGACCGAACCGACCGGACTTAAAAGCACTTCCATAAACGAGTACATCAAGCGATTAGCCGCGCGCCGTTTGGTTGTGTCCGGACCCAACCGGATCCGCGCCGCGGAAACGCTATTTGATTCCAGCTTATGAAAACAAAAATCAGTTACGCCGTTTGCACGCTTGCAGTCATTGGCTTTGACATGCCATGCCCACTTTGCAAAACCATCGTCAAATCAGGAGAGCTCCACAAATGCGAGAAACCGGATCCCGACAAGCCGGCACGGATCTTAAAGCCGTCACGCTTGCGGAAATAGAACAGTCCATCACCCAGGCGCAATATACCGTTTTCATTCACTACTTTCGTGAGACACGTTGCCCGAGCTGCCAGAACCCGAAAGAGTATCGGCAATGCTTTTGCAAACGATGCTATTTCGCGTTGCCCGACGAAATGCGCGCGCCGCTCTGGACCCGCGCCGACACTCCGGACAATCTCAAACATTGGATTGCGGCCTACATCCAGGCCAGGAACTTTCTAACGAAAGCAGGAATAGCCGCTTGAATACCTTTGACGAATACACAGGGCTTTTCCCGAGTCTGGAATCCCCAGGAGTTTCCAGGTTCGAAATCCCGCTTGTTCCACCGTCCGTCAATCACTACAAGCAACCCCGCAAAAACGGCGGATGGTTCATCACCAAAGAGGCGCAAGCTTTCATCGATGCCGTTTGCATGATCGGCCGCACCCAGGTTCCCAACCTGCCTATTGTTGGCCAGTATTACGAAGTTTGGATTGTGGTCTATCTCCGCACATCGCGGTTCCACAGCGTCGACTCCGACAACATGCAAAAAGTTGAATTCGACGCACTCACCAAAGCCGGTATAGTCCGCGACGATCGATATATCACCCGGCACCATCACCGCCGGTTGATCGGAATAACCGAGCGTACTTGCTATTTCATCCGAGGACTTGAGCAGCCATAAGGAGAACACGCCCCAATGACCGAAACCGCCAAAACCCAAGACGCCCCAGAGAGCGACCCAAAGACAACCCCAAGACCGCGCCGCACGGTGCCGGCACTCGAATTTTTGCCCGTCACCTACACCGGCGCCGAAATCATTGCACTCGCCCAGGCCCAGGCCCGCGCGGAGGAAAGCAAGGAACAGTTGTGCGAACAGTTCGAAGCTTTAAAACTTAAACATAAAAGCGAGCTCGAGACCGTTGAAAACTCCATCCGGCAAATTGCGCGCAAGATCCGCAAAAACACCCATTACGAAAACGTGGATTGTATTTACATCCTCGAGGATCCCACGCCGCGGGAAAAAACACTCATCCGCTTGGACACAGGCGAGATTGTGCGCGTGGTACCTATGGACTCCCGCGATTATCAGGATCCTTTACCGACTGTCTTAAAGCCGGAAACCCCGGTCGTTTCTAACGACTGCTTTACCCTGGCCCCGCCCGCGGTAAACGGCAAAGACCAGCCCGCGCCGGCGCCGCCGGCAGCTCCGTCGACTACCTACATTGCATGAAAGGGAATCACCCGATGGCCAGCTTTCAATACGCAATGGATTTTACGCAGAAACGCCCGCCAGAAGTGCAGGAACGCATAGCCGCCGGCATGAGCCAGGTAGACGAGAACGCTAACGAACGCTGGAAGCACATTTTCGACGCTTGCGTTTTAGCCGCGGCCCGCAAAAAACCGCAAATCACTTCGGATGACGTTTTGACAGAGATTGAATCCCTGCCAAACCCGCCGAGCACTCACAACCTGGCCGCGATCGGCCCGGCAATGGTCCGCGCGCGGAATATGGGAATCCTCGAGCACACCAACACCGTGAAGCGATCGGAAAGACCGGATAAACATGGGAACCGTCAAAACGTCTGGAGATCGAAAGTTTTTACCCCGTCGACGCAATAGAGCTCAGATCGAAAGACGCATTGCGACTTGTACGGATCCGCGCACCCTGGAACTTCTAAACCGTGCTTGGTGGAGAGAATTTTTCTATGAACCTGATAAAGATGGTATTACGCCGATGGTTGACGCCACCCCCGCCACCGTTGCCGCACATTCTGGATCCCATCACCGTCGAAAAACTTAAACCGGCCGGCCCAAGCTGGCCACCGGACCCGAGCCCGCGGGAAGAAGCTACCGCGATCCTCGAGTTTGTTGGATGGAACTTTCCTGCAGCCTATCGATGGATTGAAACCATGCACCGAACAGATCCCGAGCACTTGGCATTTTGGCAGCAGGTATCAATGTGCGTGGAGATCCTAGAAGCCGGAAAGATCAGCGCATGACGCACCACTTTTCACGCAACACCGTTTCGGCCTCGTTCTATTGCGGGAAATGCGGCAAGGTGACGCAACACCGCATCGACGCCGACAGCGGACAAGGAAGAAAAGGCCCATGCCTCGATTGCATCGACCGACTGGAAAAGCAACACCAGGCGCGTAAGGATCCGGAGCCCCAGAAGCAAACTAAATTATTCGAGTGAGGCTAGAACTTTGCCAACGTTTCGAGATGGCACGCACATAAACGCCGATTACGCTAAAGGTCGGTCCGACAGTCCTTACCGCCGGTTGCGGATCAGCGCCGGCCCACAACGCGGGCAGTACGTTGATACTTTAATTCTCCAGGCAAAACTAGGCCGGCCATTGCGCGACGGTTACACCGTGGAACACGTCGACGGCGATTCTCTGAATGTGGATCCGGCAAATCTTATCGAAGTGACCAGGCCAGAAAATTCCACCCGAATGCAAGACCGCCGGCAACGCCGCAGAGATTACGCGCCGGCGCCAGGGGCAATCGCATGAGAGCAATAACATCGCCGCTCGATATCACTTGCCGGTACTGCTACGCGACCGCCGGCGAAGCTTGCACAACAAAAGCCGAGCCCACAAGCCGATTCGTGCGAGTGCTCAGATACACGCATTCAATTCGATGGGCTGATTTCACCGCGCATCAAAACAAAATCGCAGCCCTCAGCGATTGGCAGAAGCTTTACGGCCGGCCGATTTCGTTCGTTTCAAAGCACGACGCCCACCTAGGAGCCGTGACCGATTGAAGAAAGAAAAACAAATCTCGGTCGACCACAAAGAGCCGATTCTCAGGCCTGACACCTATTTCCCAAAAAGGCGAAATGGATACGACATTGATATTTTTTGGTGCGGCAATCTGAGCGAACCCAGAGGCAAAAACGGCAATTCTGATAAATGGTCATTCCCGCCACAGATGGAGCGGTTTCTGCGCGAACAGTGCGAAGGACTGCCAACGTTGCAGCTATTCGGGGGAAAGGCAAAATTCGGGATCCGTTTGGATATCGACGCCGGGACGATGCCGCACGTAATCGGAGACTCATTTTTGCCGCCGTTCAAAAAACAATCATTCCACACAGTCATTATCGATCCGCCCTATCCGCCTTATATGCACTTAGGAGTTTCGACGGTGCGGCCGCTTTTGATGGTTGCGGCATGGTTGGCAACAACCCGCGTTATATGGTTTGCGCCGATGTGGATTAGTTCGTACCGATTCCTGCAGCTAGAAAAATCGTATTTCGTTCGCGTTGGTGATCACTGCGAACCGCGGATGTTGCAGATTCTCAGGCCTACTCTGCCGGACGACTGGAGACCAATTTATCAATTCACGCACGGCACGGCCGTCAAATACAACAAATGGTTGATACAGCCCGAAATCTTGCCGTTTCAGGAACGCAAACAGGAAAACTCTAGGATTCCGGCAACGTTAGAGATCGATCGAGAAATTCGCAACGTACTTTGTTGCCCGTTGTGCCATGCGGACCTGACAGGAGAGACCGAAGGCCTGAGATGTGCACAGTGCTTGCGCGTTTATCCCGTCAATGCGCGAATCCCCGTGATGTTGCCATCCGAAAGTTTATCGATCGCGACGCCGCCGGCACCATCGAAGCCACCCGACCGGCGTTTAGATTTTCCGTTTGGTGCAAACAATGTTGCAGAATCGGAGGCATGAGAGCTTTGTTGTACGCCAGAGTCAGCACCGCGGACAAGGAACAAGACCCGACCCCTCAGCTCGAGGAGATGCGGGAATTTTGCCGGCGCCGCGGATGGGAAATCGCGGGCGAATACGTGGACATGCTTCCCGCCGGCGAGATCCGCCCGCAATACGAACAGATGCTAACGGCCGCGCGCGCCCGTAAAGGTGACGTCATCCTATGCCGGCATCTTGACCGCGTAGGCCGATCGACCGTTCAGCTTTTGCAATTGCTCGAGGAGTGCCAGGCAAAAGGCGTCGAATTCGTAAGCCTAAACCAGCAGATCGACACGACGACGCCGGCCGGCCGCCTCATGTTTACCATGATTGCCGCTTTTGCCGAATTCGAGCGCGCCATGACCAGGGAGAGGGTTGCGCTAGGACTGGCCGCGGCCCGCGCCAAAGGGAAACAGTTAGGCCGGCCCCGCGTCGAGCTGGACGCCGATTTAATTACCCGTTTGCGGCGCCGTGGATGGTCTGTAGAGAAGATAGCGCGCAAGGTGAGGCAAACCCCCTCCACCGTCCGCCGGCGCCTAGAATCGACCGGAAACCTTCAAAAACCCCCCTCCGGATGAAGATAGGCGTTTTACGTATTTTCAACGACTTACAAGGCCCGTTACTGGCATCGCCAAAATCACTTGTTTTTGAAGGAGAAAGGCAAAATGGTTGGATGGTTGATCGAGACGTATTGCGGCCTTACGGGACATCTTTGGGACCGAAGCCACATCAGCACCGACATTTGCACGTCGTGCGGAAAAATACGCTTCGTCTCGCCAGAAGAAGAGACCGCGCGGCTCGCAAAAGCGTATCAGCCGTTTATAGATACGATAGTTCAAACGATTAAGCGATGGGAGGGTGCCAACGATAACCCGCGCTGCTTCTGCCCCGACTGCGGAGCGGACCTAGGGCGCTTCTATTCCAACAGAATACGCATGGAGCGCCCTTGAAAAGATTTTCAAAACGGCCTCATCAGGCAGAAAGGTTAACCGAACCATGAAAGCAAGCCGAGTAGTCATGCTGTTTGGTTTTTGCTGTTTGTTGCTTTTGCTGTCGACCGCACCCCAGGCCGCGGCCGTAAATTGCATTGCGGATGGGCAATTGTGCTGCACCTGCAACCAAGTGAACTTGTGCACGAAAGCTTTCGGTCATCAGGCTAACGCGACTTGGGAATGTATCCAGACGCGCGCCGATTGCGAAGAATTCGGAGCCTGTTTCGGAAACCAGTGCGGCACGATGAAATATCATCTCCCGAGTTTGCAAACTTTGCGCGCCTATCCGTGGATCACCCAGGGCGATCTATCACCTATCACAAAAGAAAGCCGGATCCCAGAAGCAGCAACCATGCTCGAGAACATTCAACGCGCACAATTGATTTATGGAGTGCCCGAGCACGTGACTGTAAACCGAGTGATTCAACAAAAGGGATGGATTGACGGACTTCCGGAACGCCACATTGCAGCCGTAATCGATTCGAAAGATGATCACACGGTAACGGTGAAGTTTTACGTAGACGACGGAGTTTGGCGACACGTCAACGATCAAATCAAAGCCGGCGCGCAACCGGTTGAAATGATCACATTCACGCCGACAAGCTGGACCCTGGCAACCGGAGACGGCGCCGAACTGGACCGCGGCACGATCGAAAAATACAGCCGTTAAATTTTCCCGAGGAGCCGGACGAACCTGCCCGGCCCTCTTTTTTAAATGAAACGGTCATTCGCAATCGCGCTGCTTATGTGCGGAGCCGCATCAGTGCTGCTCGCAGAATCAGACTACCCAATTCCATTCTGCGCAAGATTGATCTTATTTCCCGCCGGTTTTGCCTTTGTTTTGGCATCTAGTTACTTAGGCGTATTCGATAAATGAAATTCTTTGTGGGACTTCATCAGCCATCGGATGCGCGCCACTTCGAAACCGCTTTTATATCCGTTGGCCGGTTGCGCCGATTGAAACGCACCCGTTTGAAAGTGCGTCAATGGATTATGGACAGTCAGGCTTTTACCACGATTCGGACTTATGGCGGATATCCGCATCCGGTTGAGGAGTACGCCGCGGAAATCGCCAGGTGGAAGCACAACGGGCAGCTCTTAGCCGCAGTCTCGCAAGATTATATGTGTGAGCCGGTAATGCTCGAAAAAACCGGTTTAACCATCGAGGACCATCAAAAGCTTACGATCGAGCGATACGATGCCCTGTTGAAATGCAATACCGGCGTTTACATCATGCCCGTTTTGCAAGGCTACTCGCCGGCCGATTACGCTAGGCATATTGATCAGTACGGAGATCGACTCGCCCGCGGAATGTGGGTAGGCGTAGGCTCAATCTGCAAGCGCAACAGTTCGCCTCAATCAATCATTGAGGTACTGTCTACCATCAAAGAGAAACGGCCGGATCTTCGCTTGCACGGTTTCGGATTGAAACTCACCGCGCTATCGGATCCGCGAGTCAGATCCCTACTCGAAACGGCCGATTCTATGGCGTGGAGTTTTTCAGCCAGAAAACAAGGCAGGAACGCAAACGACTGGAAAGAGGCGCGCAGGTTCGCGAATAAAATCAATCCAGCCACAACCACAAAGCCAGAGCTCCCACCGCTACGACGCCAAGCACCAACCCCGGCGACAAGGAAACATTCGCCGCCAGATCCCCAGGCGTAAAAGTCAGATCTGTATTGACGGGCAGTGGCGCCGCTTGCTGTGCCGCCCCAGAAGAAGAACCAAACAGGCCCGCGGCATATCGGCCCGCGGCCGTCAGAACTTTCGAAACGTAGCCGGCGACTTCGCCAGGAATCGAGTTGTTAGCGTCGACGTTGCCCGGCCCCCAATTGTAGGCAGCCAGAGCCTTGCTCCAATCGCCGTATTTCGCATAAAGCTGTTTCAAATAACTGATTCCGCCCTGAATGTTGCCGTTTACGTCCGTAGGATCCACGCCCAGGCCCGCGGCCGTCGCCGGCATGAGCTGAAACACCCCGAGCGCGCCGGCCGAACTGGTGACAACCTGGCCGTTTGGTTGCCATTGCGATATTCCGCTTTCCGTTTGCGCGACACCGAGCGCGATATCAGGCGGAACCCCCTGGAGAACCGCTTGCTGATAAATCAAATCGCGGATGTTAATTGCGCCCATAGGCTTACGGTTTTATTGCCAAAATTTCGCACCGACAGCCGTTGTTATTCGTGCTGTACGTGCAGGATCCGCCGGCTGTGGACCCGAATGCTCCCATGCCGTCAGATTCAAAATAGATGACACGCCCGCTTTGACTGAAACCCGCTATCGATTGATCACATTGCGGCCGCGATGTTCCCACCAGGCCAGAGCTAAAAGTATGAGCCGGCCGGCGTACCGTCCCGCCAGGCGCCGGCCCACCGACGCCGATGATGCTTACTAGATTGACCTCATTTTCATAAGCACAGGTGAAAGGCGCCGACGGTGTGCCCGTTTCGCCGGCCGTGTTGTAAGAAGTTTCGAAATAGTAGCCAGTGTCCGCCGGATCCATATTGTTTAGCCCATCATGCGAAAGATAGGCGCCCGTAGTGGAACACGTTGGCAGATTGCCCTTTAAATTTGTTGGCGGATTCGGAGATCCGGCAATAGGCCGCACCGTCTCTTGAAATGTTTGAGCTCCGGATGCGTTTGTCATGTGAGAGAACGCCATCGAGCCGTGACCGCTACACTTCCCGTTATTATTCGCATCGCAGGAAATGGCAACCGACGTTGTGCCAACCTGCCAGATGTAAGGCGTAGAATTCGCCGTCACGGTGCAATCCGTTCCGAAAACGCCGTGATTGCGCGTGCAGTATTCAAACCCGACGCGAGCATAGGCGCCGTCTAAGGAAATCGAAACACCGTGAATTGTGCCGGTATCAAGCAAAGGCACCGTGCCCGACCAGGAGCCATCCACTACAACCCCGCCGACAATCTGCCAATCTCCCGTCACCGTGCGTGTGTTCGTTTGCCACCGCACGCAGCCATGCCCGGCCATGTACGCAACGACATCCGTACCGGAATTTTGCCCGCTAGGAATATCGGCCGTACACGACGTTGCGCAGGAGGAAGGCGTATAAGGTTCGGTTAGAGTAATCGTGTTCGTTGTGTTCGACGCAATGAAATAGCAGTTGGCGCCGGTGTTTGTACTGCAAAGAGCTCCATTCAAGGTGATGCGCGCCAGGAGCAAAGAGCCATCCGTAGGCAGAGCGGCGCCGGTCCACGTGACCGCGGTTGAGTTGGTCGCAACCGTTGCCGTGCCCGTCAGATGAGGCACGCGCGAAAATCCGACCGTCATAATCGTATCGGCCGGAAGCTTCGATTTTCCGAGTTGGCTAGTCCATTGGACGGTGTAGCCAGTGGGCAAACAGTTCGCGCTAGTGGTTCCCCAGGATCCCGATTGACCTTGAATAAAATTGAAAATCTTAGTGGGAGCTGGAATCCCAGAGCCCCCGGTTGCGCCCGTAAAATCGTATGTGTCCAATTCCGCGGCCGGCGCCCCGGTTGCGTTGCCGTTCAGGGCGTAAAGCAGGTTAGGCGTGGAGGAGTTGAAAGCGAAATTCAGGCTTGAAGGCGCAACCGTGCTAGTGTTCAAGAACCGGCCCACCTTAGTCAGTGCCATTGTGCCGTTCACGTCCAACAGATACATGCAATTGATTCCGCCGGTTGCGCCGAACCACACGAGCCGGTCATCAGTGCTCGAGTGGTTCTCATCTTCCGCTTGACTCACCGAAACAATCGCATCAGGAAACCCGCTTGTCGCGCAATTGTTATCAAGATTGGTCAGCCGGTAAATCGTGGTAGGCGTCCCATATTCGTTAGTCGTGACCGAGGTACCCGAGGCGCCGTGTAAAGGATCTCCCCAGGTCGGAAGCACGCTAGGCAGTTGCACAACCGCATTCGAAGTTGTGGAACACAGATAGAACGGCGGCCCGCAAAGGTTCCCGAAATTGTAAGTAAAAGTGCCGGTACCGGCGCCCGTTCCCATCTGGAAACCGCCGTTGACCTTGAGCGTAAAGCCCTGATTCGCAGAGCCCCCGGTATTTGTCGCCGTAAACGTAAGGCTAGTGCTGCCCGTTGCGCTTGGAGTGCCGGAAAGAGTTGCCGAGCCGTTCAGGTTGTCCACAAAAGTGATTCCGCCAGGCAACGCGCCGGTTTCGGTGAATGTGGGAATAGGAAAGCCCGTAGCCGCGACAACAAAACTCCCGAAAATTCCCTTGGTGAAAGTGACGGAGTTTGCGGTTGTGAAAACCGGCGCCGTGATAGATCCCGAAAGGAACGCGGACGCGGATGCCTGATATTGCGCAGCGTAAGAAGACGGATAGAGAGGCGAGCAATGCGAGTTTGAATAATTCGGATCCAGCATGCGCAGGACATCGCACGAGTAGGTTTCCGACTGATTCATTTTGTACTGAGCCCCTACCGGCCAGTTGCCAGGGTAGCCGGCGGGAGGCGGGAAAACCGTAGGATTATCGATACAGCCAGGATCCGGCGCCATTGCGCCAGTGACGCCGGCCGAACTGCAAGAACCGTTAGAGCAAGTACCGATGCGACACGTACCGGGCGAGCTGCCCGGCGTGCTCTCTTGTGTCGTTTGCAGATCGTTCAGCGGGAAATAGGTGTTAGGTTGCGCCGCGTTATAGGTGTTGAAGATCCCCGCCCAATCGCCACCGTGATAAAGAGCTCCGGCCGGCGGGAGCCCGCCCCCATACGTCACCGTCCCGCAAGACGCCGGCGGCGTGGCCGTTGCGTAGCATTGCAGCGTGTATGCGTGATTCGTCCCGAGCGCGTTGTTATCAAAACCGATGTTGTTCGCATTCGCATAGGCCGCGGTAATGGTCGGAGTTGTGTTCAGATTGGCATTGCAACTAAAACCGTTGAGCCCGCACAAGGAAGAAGAAATCCCCGGTTGCTGGTTAACCGTGAGCTGTCCGCCCATGAAAGAGTAGAACTCTTTTTCGTAAGAGTTATACATTTTGGTTGCGAGCGCGCCGGCGCATGTTGTCGTTGCACTCCCGCACGGCCACGATGTGATGTTGTCTTGATTCGACTCGCCCTGCTTTGTCAGGCCCACGCGAAAATATCCAACCGCGGGATTACCGGACGCCGTTTGATAGTGGTCTCCAAGCTTCGCAAACATTCGTTCGCGGCCGAGGCGCATGACCTGATTCCAGGGGACCGGCAATTGATGGGAAAGAATTGCCGCGGTTGCGTTTTGCGTGTTGATATCGAGCCGATGCGCGCCAAACGTGCACGCGGTAAACGTTCCGTTAGGCTGCCCGTTGCAGGTACCGCCCGGCGTAATGTTTAGAGTGTCAGGCCCGCGCGCCGAGTGCGCCAGGCCGGAATAAGAAACCGTCCAAGGTGCAGAGCTGCTTATAGCCGTGACCGCGCATCCCGCCGTGCAGATGTAGGCCGGTATCGATACATTTTTGACGACAAGATTTTGACCGATAGGATAAGTTGGCGGATTCGTAACCGTGACCGTCGCCACCCCGCCGGCCGTGATACTAGCCGTGCCCGATATCTCGAGCTGGTAACAATCGTATTGAGTGTTTCCGGTTGATTGCGAATCGCAAAAGAACTCGAGAGGCGGCGCATGCGTCCCGTTAGGATCTATAACCCATTGCCCTTGATTGCTTCCCGTCCCGTCATTGCAGGGAGAAGTGAGAGCCGCAAAACACGCCGGTTTCGCGCCGTTTGTCGTTAAACACCGAATATCGTTTGTGTCGGTATTGGTGCAAGATGTCTTTTGCATCTGCCACCAGTGCCCACTATCGAAGATGTACGAGCCAGGAAGATAAAAAGTATTCGATTGCCAGGTTAGAGCCGGATCGTTTGTTGCGCAATCAAACTGCAACCCATCGGCCCAAGCTTGAGTGCCGTAATACTGTGGAGTTGCGGAGTTGTTCAGGTAAGACGCGCCGGAAAAAATGATGTTGTTTCCATAGCCCAGGCCGGCGACCGTCGACATAATTGCATCAATCGAATTCGCTCCGCTGAAAACCAGGTTCGGGCACGACGTACCGTGATCAAAATAGGTTGCGTTAGGTCCGGAACAGCCCGCGGCATTCGTACAGCCCAGATTGAAAGTGTGAGTCATGCCGGACACATACGCGATGTTGGCCGGATTGTTAAATAGCCCGGTTGCCGGACAGCCGGCGCCGGCGGCCGTGAAGTAATGGCAATAGTCCGTGCTCGAGGGATTCAGCGGACCCGAGAAAACCCAAATGCCATTGTTAGGATGAAAGCCGGAATAGAGCGGCCCAGGATCCGAACCCGGCGGCCCTGGCACAAGTGCATTCGCCTCGTTTGAAAAAGCGTAAGGAGTGACGCCACTGCCCGCAGTGGCCGGATACATCGCCCCGTAGTCATTCCCCATTTCCCAACCGGCCGCAACGTAAAAATAGCGCCGGTCCTTCTCACCCGAGTAATCATCGAAACTGCAACACGCAAGATTGTTAGCGAGCTCGAAATACGGGCACGGATCCGATTGCCCGCCGCAAGTATCATGCCCCGAGACTGTGCTTCGCCAAATCGCGTAACCGGAAGGAGGATTAGACGCCGGCGCATTCCAGGTTAAATGCACGTGCGTATAAGTTTGACCGATCGCCGCCGGCGCAAACAAAAAAGCAAAAACTAAAATTCCATATCCCGCACGTTTCGCAAATGCCATATTGTGAGCTCGACCCGATTCCAAACGCCCGTTTTGTCAAAAATGGTTTTCAGTTGTTTCCGCACCATGTTCAACGTTGAACCGATCTCCGCAGCTACTTCCCGATTGGTTAACCCCGAGGCAACCGCCTCCACAATCTTCCGTTCGAAATTCGTTAACGTTCTACTGCCGTAGAGATCCCGCATTCTTTCTCGTAAAACAGTTTTGCCGCCAGTTTCACCCGTTGAATTCCGCCCGCTGAAATCTTGTAAGCCTTAAAAAGTTGATTCATTCTCGCTTTTACGGTCCGGACCTTTACGCCGGTTTTTTCCGCTATTTCCGCATTGGATAAACCTTGCAGCACAAAATCCGCCGTCTGTTTTAATTCGGGACTCATGGCAAAATGTGAAGCACAACGAGCGGCAACGAAGTGCTTAAAGTTGTGTTACCGGTACCGGATCCCGCCATTCCGGTAAACGTGCCCGATGTCGCAATCACAACGCCGATCGTCGTGCTCAGTGTCCCGCATGCGCTGGTTCCGTTGTCGTGCCCCTGGCCGTCAGTAGTCGTGCCCATGCAAACAACGTCGCCAATCGTCGCCGTGTTATCAAGCTTGACCGGAACCATGCCATTGAAAACGAGCCCGATGGGATTCGTTGTACTCATGGCAATGCCGAGGACGGTTGCGGCCGGTCCGGTGTGGGAGCAATCCGTTACCGTAAACGCCGTGGTAGTAGAACAGACGATATCGCCGGCGGCCGCAATTGCGGATCCTTTGAGTGCGCCCATCCCGACCTGAGCGCCACCCTCGAGAGCTGCCCCGTTAGGTGTGGCATTCGTGAGCTCACCGCCGCGCAAGATGGCAAAGCCCGCGCGTATTGCCGAGCCGGTACCGTTATCGTCCTGGCCCTGGACTATGACGCCACCAACAAGCCCGTTAGTGCTCGAGGTACACGACGTCAGAGCATCGCCACCGCAAAGAGTTATATTCGACGTTGCCAGGAGACCGCCGAAGTTTGCGCCAGCGATTGCAATATCGCCGCCCTTATCAATCACCGCTTTTTGTGCACTGCTGGCCGAGAAATCCGCCAACAAGGAAGCCGCGCCCGATGCATTGTTAGTGGGATTGACCAGCAACGCCGCATCGACTACGCCGGTTGTGTTCCACGTGGGAGCAATCACCAAAGCCGATAAAGTTTGAGATCCGCTCAAAGAATTCGCCACCGTCAGAGGCGTGACGGTTGAGCCGGCGGCCGTGCTGATTGAAAGAATGTTGGCGCCGGTTGCCGTGCCCGCGGCCGATTCACTTAGCGTTAAAAAGTTTGTCGAATTCGTTGTTAACTGACTTTGCCAGGTTTGCGGATTGTTGCCGTTAGAAATCGAATTCGAGGCAGTTGCGGCCGTAAGAGAAGAAAGAGCCGCGCCCACCGATGCACTTGAAGCGATCGAGAAAGACGTTGCCGACGGTGTAAACGTGATATTGGAGCCGGCCGTTAGTGGCGCCTCGCCCACGTAGTTCGTTGCCGTCGCAGAATCGGCATAGACCGGCAAGAGCCGGAAAGAGTTGAGTGTAGGAACACTCCCACCGCCGAACCATGTCATTGACGCGCCGAGCACGATCGTCGCGACGGATGACCCCGTAGTGACGATGCGAACGTTAAAAGTGTTCGACGGTTGCGGATTCGGCAGAGTGTAAGAGCATGCAGATCCGCAGTTCATCACCACAAGCTTTCCGCTGTCGGAAGTGCTTGCCACTTGTGAAGATGTATA
>Ga0335069_10001150_pt1 | contig 42665 bp, 30 predicted proteins | sample Lox_Sample_11_FD_206714 | JGI IMG/M metagenome (GOLD analysis project Ga0335069, IMG submission 206714) | Soil microbial communities from Loxahatchee National Wildlife Refuge, Florida, United States - Lox_Sample_1.1 | ecosystem: Environmental > Terrestrial > Soil > Wetlands | place: USA...
CGAACCACCGCACGGCGCCGGCCCCGCAGTCAAAGGCCTCAGGGCGTCTTCTGCTGTGACAGGCGCGCCGCCCAGGTCAGGATGCTCAGCTCCCGGAGCGCCTCGGTGCATCCGGGATTGCACTCCACCGCCTTCTCGTATTCGCCCTGCGCCTCCGCCGTCTGCCCGAGCGCCTTGTGCACATGGCCCTTGTAGAGGTGGGCCCGGTCCAGCGTCGGGCTCCGCTCGACCGCCTCGCCGAGCAGCAGGAGCGCCCGTCGACTGGCGTCGGCGTCGGCTGGGGCGCGGGCATGGGTGCTCCAGCCCAGGAGCGCGAGGAACTCTCCCTCCTCGGGCTGCAGCCGCACCGCCTCGCCGAAGGCCCCGTGCGCTCCGGGCACGTCCCCCGCGGCCAGCAGCTGCTCGCCCCGGCGAAACGCGCTCTCCGCCTCGAGCATCCGCCCCACCGCCTCGCCCACCTCGTGCTTCACCCCGCCCTCGCGCAGCTCGGCCCGGTACCGCGCGCGGGCGGCCAGATCGACCAGGGTGTCGTGCGCTTTCTCGACCAGGTCGGCGATCTGCTGCACCAGCCCCTGCACCTCGGGGGAGCCCACCGGACCATCCACGTGGTACTCGCGGAGCAGCTCCACCGCCGCGGAACGGACCTGGTCCGGCGGCGCGTCCGGGTGGAGACCCAGGAGCTCGAAGTAGTCCATCTGGCGCATGGCGGCGAGCGTGCCCAGGAGCCGCTCGCGGAGGTGCCCCTCGTCGTCTTCGGCCGGGACCTCGTCCTCCAGCTCCAGGACCTCCTCGTCGTCGTCCCAGGGGCGGTCTCCCGGTGCCGGCGCCGCGGCGGCCCTGATCGGCGTGGGCGGGGGCGGACCGATCCGGCGCTCGGGACGGAGCTCCACCATCTGCGAGGCGAGCAGCGCGTAGAGGAACCGGTCGGTGTCCAGCGGCGACAGCGGCCCCCGCCGGCGGAGCTCGCGCACGGTGCGGCTTCCGTCCATCAGCGCCAGGAGCCCCGACTCCTCCTCGCCGAGCGACATGTCCTGCGCGGCGAACAGCGGGTCGTCCGCCGGGTGCACGTACTTCCCGGCGATGTCCCCCAGCGCGGTCGAGAGGCGCGCGCTGTCGTAGCTTCGCTTCACTCCCTCGTAGACGATCGCCGCAGTCGACATCTGCAGGCGCACCGTCTCCGCTGGCGGCTGCGCCTTCGCGTTGAACTGGAATTCGCCCTTCGTCCAGCCGAACACCTCGAGGAGCTTGAGCCGAAGCTGCAGCTCGAGCGCATAGCGGAGGTTGTGGGGGCTGATGCAGCCCATCTCGATGAGCACCGTGCCCTGCTGGCGCCCTTCGGCCTTCATCCGCCGCAGCGACTCCTCGCAGTCCGCCTCGGAGATCATCCGCTCGCGGACCATCACCCGGCCGAGGCACTCCGACAGGCGGTTGCTCTTGACGCTCTCCGGGGCCCCGGCGCGGAGGAAGACGATCTTCTTCACCTTGTCCCGGCGGAGCAGGAGCCCGCCGGTGGCCCGGCGGCGGTGGAGGTCGGCCAGGAGCTGGGGAAAGGCCCGGGCCTGGAAGTCGCCCCGGTCGATCGGCGGCGTCCCCGGGGCGGGGGAGGCGGCCGCGCCGGAGGGGGCCTCGGGGGCGCCGGACTCCGCCGCGGTGAACTCGACCAGGGACGCCTCGGCCACGGCGCGCGGGTCGGCCAGGGGCTCGGAGGCCGGCTCGGGCGCGCCGTTGGTGGGGAGTGCGGGCGGCGGCTGGGGGAAGCGGTCTCCGAGCACGCCCTCCAGCTTCCCGAACAGCTGGGTCAGCTTGAAGGGCTTCTCGACGAACCCCGCCGCGCCGTGGCGCTCGACCGCCTGCGCCTGGTGGATCTTCGTCTTGTAGATGCCGGAGAGCATCAGCACCGGCGTCCGCTCGCCGCGCGGCGTGCTCTTGATGCGCCGGGCAACCTCGTAGCCGTTCAGGGCCGGGAGCAGCACGTCCAGCAGGACCACGTCGAAGGGCTGCCGCTCGAACGCGACCAGCGCCGCCTCGCCGTCGCGCTCCACCGTGACCCGGAAGCCCTGCCGGGTGAGCGCATCGGCCAGCATGCGCTGGACGTTGCGGTCGTCATCGACCACCAGCACGTGGACGGGGTCCGTGGGGGCCACCTGGATGAGCTTCCTACCATGCTCACTGCTGGAGGACACGGACGTAGGCGGCACGGACCATCGCCGCCACTGCCCGGTACTCCGACAGGAACGCACCGCCGGCGTCCGGACCGCCGTACCCCAGCCGCCGCGCGAGCAGCAGGAGCGGCCGCCCGCGGGTGGGGAGGTGGCGCAGCGCGCGCCCGTGTACCAGCCGCTGGCGGTTCTCCACCCGGCGGAGGAAGAGGTAGCCCTCCCGGAGCGCCGCGGCGTCCTCCCGGCGGAGCCTTCCGCTCGCGGCGAGCGCCTCCAGTGCCTCGAGCGTCTCCGGCCGTCGCACCGCGGGGACTGCCGCGCCCCACAACAGCTGGAGGTACTGGGTGGCGAACTCCACATCGACCAGGCCCCCCTGGCCGGTCTTGGGGTTGAGCTGGTCCACCGACTCGCCGGCCACCTCGCGCTCCATCCGCATCCGGAGCCGGTGGATCTCCTCCGCTGCGCCCTCGGGCAGGGGGCGCTCCCACACCAGAGGCGCGAGTGCCGTGCCCAGGAGCCGCTCCCCGTACGCCACGTCGCCGGCCACCGCCCGGGCCTTCACCAGCGCCTGACGCTCCCAGAGCTGCGCCCGACGCGTGTGGTGCTCGAGCAGCGCCTCCTCGCTCACCACCAGCGGTCCCTGGTTCCCCGAGGGCCGGAGCCGGGTGTCCACCTCGTACAGCCGCCCCTCCCGGTACTGGAGCGTGAGCAGCGACAGGAGCCGCTGCACCATCCGCGCGAAGTACTCGTGATGCCCGATGCGGCCCTGCGCGCCGCCGGTGGTCTCCTCGTCGGCGCTCGAGCCGTAGACGAAGAGGAGGTCCAGGTCGGAGTGGTAGCCGAGCTCGCGGCCGCCGAGCTTGCCCATCCCCAGCACGGCGAGCGGCGCCCGCCGTCCGTCGCGCATGCGGGGGATTCCCCAGCGGCCCCGGGCGTGCTCGGCCGCGAGGAGCACCGCGTGGTCCAGGAGCCCGTCGGCCAGCGCGGTGAGCTGCCGCGCGACCTCCGGCACCTCCAGCTCACCGGCGATGTCCCCGAGGCCCACCCGGAGCACCTCCTCGTTCTTGAACCGCCGGAGCGCGCCGAGCAGCTGCTCCGGGTCCTCGGTGGCCCGCGCCGCCCGGCCGTCCAGCTCTGCGCGGATGCGCTCCGGCGGCTTGTGCAGCGCCTCCGTGTCCCAGGAGACCAGCTGGTCAAGCAGCTCGGGGGTCCGGACCAGCTCGGCGCTCAGGTACGCGCTTTGCCCGAAGAGGTCCAGGAGCCGCCGCGCGACCGCCGGCCGCTGGTGGAGAAGGCGCAGGTAACCCGCCGGGACGGAGAGCCCCGAGGCGAACTCGGCGAGGTAGAAGAGCGCCTGGTCCGGGTCCGGGCTGCGCGCCGCTCCCTGGAGCAGCTGGAGCGCGATGCCCGAGGGCCCCGGACCCTCCTCGAGCCGCGCAGCCCCCAGGACCCGACGGAGCCGCTGGAGGGAGGCGAGCGCGGCCGGCGCGTCGTCGAAGCCGCGCCTGGCGAGCGCCTCGGCGCGGAGCCCATCGGCCGCGTCGTCGTCGAGGGCGACGATCAGGTCGGGCTCGTGCGGTAGCTCGCCCCGGGCCTCCTGGCCGAGGAGCACCCGGAACGCCTGCGCGACGTACGTCCGGTGGCGGGAAAGCTCGGCATCCAGACCGCCCCCGTCGGGGAAGCCGAGCGAGTGCGCCAGCCGCTCCCGCTCCGGCCCCGCCTGGGGCACGGCCTGTGTCTGCCGCTCGTCCACCATCTGGAGCCGGTTCTCCACCCGCCGGAGGAACGCGTAGGCCTCGAGCAGCCGGTCGGCGTCGGCCTGTGACAGGAGCCCTGCCTCCACCAGGCGCCGCAGCGCCCGCTGGGTGGAGCGTACCCGGAGCGCCCCGTTCCGGCCGCCGTGGAGCAGCTGCAGCGCCGCGGCGACGAACTCCACCTCGCGGATGCCGCCGGGCCCGAGCTTCACGTCATTCTCGCGCGCGGTGCTCCGCAGGTCGATCTGCATCTTGAGGTCGCGGAGCGCCTCCACCGCGGCGAGGTCGAGCGTCCTCCGCCAGACGAACGGGCCCAGGCCCGCGAGCAGCTCCTGCCCCAGCGCGAGGTCTCCAGCCACCGGGCGGGCCTTGATCCACGCGGCCCGCTCCCAGGTGCGACCCTGCTGCTCGTAGTACTGCAGCATCGCCGGGAGCGAGGACACCGCCGCGCCGGAGCGCCCCTGCGGTCGGAGGTCCAGGTCGACCCGGAAGCAGAACCCGTCCTCGGTGACCGTGGACATCGCCCGGGCCAGTGCCTCGGCGAGCCGGGTGTAATAGGTGACGGTGGGCACCGCGCCCGCGCTGCCGCCGCTGGTGGTGCCGTCGCCGCGGTGCACGAGCACCAGGTCGATGTCCGAGCTCCAGTTGAGGTCCTCGCCCCCGAGCTTCCCGAGGCCCAGCACCACGAAGCCCTCGGGCACGGGCGCGCCATAGCGCTGCCGCAGCTGCGCCTCCAGCCGGGGCAGGGCGGCCCGGAGCAGGGCCTCGGCGAGCGCGGCCTGCTCCCGGCCCAGCGTCTCCATCGGAAGGCCGAGCCACACGTCGCGGGCGGCGAGCCGGAGCGACTGCCGTGCCTTGAACAGGCGGAGCCGCCGGACGAGCTCCTCGGGTGACTGGTCCTCGCCGCGGCGGAGCAGCGAGGCGAGGCGAGTCTCCAGCGCCGCCGCGTCGAGCTGCAGCCCGGTGCTCGCGCTCCGGTGCACCCAGCGAAGGAGCCCGGGCCGCCGCTGGAGCAGCCGCTGCATCGACTCGCTGGCGAGCACCAGCCGGGTGGCGAGCGCCTCGGCCCCGGGCGCCCGCAGCAGGGCCTCCTGAATGCGGAGCAGCCCACGGGCGACCGGCTCGACCTCGCCGGTGCAGCGGATGGCGTCCACCAGCGCGCCAGCGCGTCGCTCCCCCAGCCGTGCCGCCAACGCCGCGAGCTCCCGCTCGGTGCGCTCGGACAGCCCGAGCGTGCCCGGCCCCGCGGCGGTCACGGCGTGGCGATCTGCCCCAGCTGGGTCCGCACCTTCTCCACGTCGGTCGCGTGCTTGAGGAGCACGTTGAGCGTGGCGGTGACCAGCTCGGGCGAGAGGGACTCGGCGTTGAGCAATACCAGGCTCCGCGCCCAGTCCAGCGTCTCGCTGATGGAAGGTGGCTTCTTCAGCTCGAGGCGGCGGATGCGTTCCACCGCCCCCACCACCTGGGCCGCCAGCGCGGCCGGCACCTCGGGCGCCCGGGTGCGGACGATGCGCAGCTCGCGCTCGCGGTCGGGGAAGTCGATGTGGAGGTGGAGGCAGCGGCGCTTCAGCGCGTCGGACAGCTCACGCGCCGCGTTGGAGGTGAGCACCGCCCGGGGCGAGAACCTGGCGCGCAGCGTTCCCAGCTCCGGGATGGTGACCGCCGCGTCGGCCAGGACCTCCAGGAGGAAGGCCTCGAACTCGGGGTCCGCCTTGTCCACCTCGTCCACGAGCAGGAGGGCGGGGGTGGGCGACAGCAGGGCGCGCAGCACGGGCCGCGGGAGCAGGAAGCGCTCGGAGAAGAACACCGCGTCCGACGCCGCGATGCGGTCCGCCGCCTCGGCGAGCGTCCCCGCACCGGCGAGGGACTCTCCCAGCTTGTCCTTGAGGATCTGCGTGTACAGGAGCTGCTTGGCGTACTCCCACTCGTAGAGTGCCTTCGCCTCGTCCAGCCCCTCGTAGCATTGCAGCCGGAACAGGGGCCTCCCCAGGGCCTGGGCCATCGCGCGGGCGAACTCGGTCTTCCCGACCCCGGCCGGCCCCTCCACCAGGACGGGCTTCTCCAGCCGATCGGCGAGGAACGCGGCGGTGGCGATCTCGGTGGACGCCAGGTACCCGGTCGCCCCCAGGCGGGCGAGGGCGTCCGTCACGGAGGTGAACCCTGGCGGCACCCCTGTCGGAGGGGGCGACGGTGTGACCGAATTTTCCACAGTGAGTTGCCGTCCCGGTTTCTTGCCGGCCGCAGAGCCGATGCGCATCTCGTGGATATCAGACGTGCGGCGTCCGGGCACGGCCGGTGGTCCGGTGCATGCAAAGAGGTCCGCGGCGGACGGGGCCAGGCCGATGGCTCCGAGAGGTGTCAACGTGAGGTCGCGCGGGGTGAAGACGGGACTGGGACTGGTGGCGCTGCTGCTCCCCGGCGGGCTTCTCTTCCTGATCGGGTGGGTGCTGGTGCGCGCCCTGGCACGGGCGAGCGCCCGGGTCCGTCAAGAGACGAGGTCCCCCGGCCAGCGGGCCCACGTGTGGCAGGTGGTGTCGAGCCTGAGCTTCCGCGACGTGCTGCGGGAGGCGCGGGCGGCGCTGTAGCGGGGGAGCCGTCCCGCGGGTCGATTCCGCCCGCGCTTCAGGGCTTGTCGAGCTCGTCGACCAGCTTCTGCCACGCCTCGTCGCCGTCCGCCGGCGGCGCGGACTTCGGTGATGCCGCCGCGGCAGGACGCTGGGCCTTCACGTTCGGCCCGGAGGGAGCCGCTGGCGCCGGTGCGGCCCGCGCCTTGAGCCGGGCCAGCTCGAGCTCGGCGACTTTCAGGGCCCGGGCACGCTCTTGCACCGACTGCTGGAGCCGGGCCACCTCCTGCGCCTTCGCCGCGTCCCGCCGCTCGAGCTCCGCCCGTTGCTTCGCGACCAGCTCCTCGCGTTCGGCGAGAACCCGTGCCTCGATCTCCTTCCGCGCCCGCTCCGCCGCGGCGAGACGTCCGGCGGCGTCCGCGGCGCGCGCCTCGGCGGCCTGGACCCGGCCTCCCAGCTCGCGCTCGATCCGCGTGCGGTCCGCCACGGCGCTGCGCGCCTCGGCCTCCCGGGCCTCCGCCCGCTCAGCCGCCTCGGCGCGTTCGGTCTCCGCCCGCGCGCTCGCCTCCTCCAGCGCCGCCACCCGCGCGCCCAGCTGGCCCTCGGTCTCCTGCGCCTGCCGCTCGGCCGCCTCGGCGCGCTCGAGCAGCGCCTGCTCCCGGCCCGCTGCCTCGGCGCGCTCGCTCGACAGCTGCCCCTCGAGCTCGGCGGTGCGGGCGCGGAGGGACTCCACCTCGGCCCCGAGCTCGCTGTACGCCTTGTCCCGCTCGGCCTGTGCCTGGGCGAGCTGCGCCGACAGCTGATCCACCCGTCCGCCGAGCTCGGTCTTGAGCGTCAACGTCTCGCGGGTGGCGATGGCCAGCTTCTGCGACAGCTCGGTCTGCCGGCGCCCGGCGGCCTCGGTGAACTCCTTGAAGCGCGCCTCGGCCTGCTTGAGCTGCTCACCGCGGGTCTGCGCCTCCCGGACCGCCGTCTCCCGCTCGCGGGCCCGCTCGGCGTTGGCCTCCGCCAGGCGCGCCCGGGCCTCGTTCAGCTGGGTGGTGAGCCCGGCCAGGTCGCCCCGGAGCAGCTCCTCCTGCCGGGCCGCGGCGTCCTGGAATTCGCGCAGCCTCTCCTCGAGGTCTGCACGGGCGTCCTCGGTCTGCGCGAGCTGGCCCGACAGCCGGGTCACCTCGCCCACCCGGGTGCCCAGCTCCTGCTTGGTGAGCGAGAGCAGCTCCACGTGGTCCGCGAGCTCGTCCTGGTGGCGGGCCAGGTCGGCGTCCAGCGCGGCGCGTGCTTGGGCGGTGGTCTCGAGCTCGGCGCGTGTGACCCCGTGACGCTCGCGCTCCTGAGCGAGCTCGGCCGCGGTGGCGTCGAGCTGCCCCCGGGTGTCCACCACCAGGTGCTCGGCACGGTCGAGCGAGGCCTGGCTGTCGGCCAGCAGCTGCTGGGTGGCGGACAGCTCGCCCTGGAGCGCGAGCTTCTCCGCCTCCACCGTCGCCAGCGTTCCTTCCAGCGCCGCACCCCGGGCGCGCGCCTCTCGGAGCTGGCCGTCCGCCTCCTCCAGCTCGCGGACGAACTCCTGCGCCTGCTGGGCGCGCTCGGCGAGCTGCTCCTGCGCGGTGGCCAGCGCGTCCTCGGTGCGGCCGAGGTCGGCCTTCAGCCTGGTCCGCTCGGCCTCGAGCTGGGCGCGGGCGCTGCGTTCGGCCTCGAGCCCCGCGGTGGTCTCGGCGAGCTTGGTGTTCAGGCCCTTCACCTGCCCGATGAGCTCGGTCTCGCGCTCCTCGAGGTGGGCGCGGGCGGACTCCAGCTCGCCCTCCAGCTCGCCGATCCGCTCGAGCTTCGCCTGGACCTCGGCGTGCATCTCGGCCTCGACGGTCTCGCGCTGCTCGTGCGCCTGGGCCAGCTCCCGTTCCAGCGCCTGGGTCCGGGCGTCGCGTTCGGCGAGCCGGTCCGTCATCTGCTTGCCGAGGTGCTCCAGCTCCAGCTCGAGGTTCTCGCCCGCGGTCTCGGCGGTGAAGAGGCGCTGCTCCAGGCCCTGCACCTGGGCGGTGTTGCGCGCCTCCGCCTGCTCGCGCTCCTGCGTCAGCCGGACCACCTCCGCCTCGGCCCGCTCCGCACGGCCCTCGCCCTTCTGGGCCCGCGCCTCGAGCCCCTGCACCGTGGACTCGTGCTCGGCGCGGGTCTCGGCGAGCGTCTTCTCCAGCTCGGCGATGCGCTGGGCATTGACCGCGTCGTGGGTGTCGCGCTCCTGGGTGGTGCGCTCGAGCGCGCCCCGCGTCTCCGCCAGGTCTCGCTCGGCGGTCTCGGCACGGCCGGTCATCGTCGCCAGTCCGCTGGAGAGCGTCTGCTCCTTCACCTCGAACTCGAGCGTCGCCACCCCGAGCGACCGCTCCAGCCGCTCGGCCTCGGCGAGGCCCCGCTCCACCGCCTGGCCCTTCTCCTGGAGCTGCTGCTCCCGTGCCGCGAGCTCACGGCGGGCGTGGTTGAGGTCCTTCTCCTTGGAGGCCACCACCTCGATGAGGTCCTTCTCGGTGGCGAACTTCTGGAGGAGCAGGTCGTCCACGGTGGCGCCGTGCTCACGCTCCTTCTGGAGCATCGCCGCCTGTGCCTCGTTGAAGCGGCGGAGCAGGTCGTCCACCTGCATCTTCAGGCCCTGCAGCTCGACGTCCTTCTCGTGCAGCCGGTCCTCGACGCTGAGCAGCTCCCGCTCGCGGACGGTCCAGATCTCCGAGATGCGCGCCAGCTGGGCCTCGCGCAGCTTGAGCTCGTCGCGGAGGATCTGGATCTTCCCCTCCGGCGTCCCCATCGACTCGCGGCGGGGCGGAGTCCGGCGCAGCTTCTGGGACTCGGCGAGCAGCTCGGCCTTCCGGTCGGCGATGGAGGCGAAGGTCCGGTCGAGGAACGCCCGGTCCTCCTCGGTGAACGCGCTCCGTCGCTCGCGGCGCGGCAGCCGCGGGGGGCTCCCGGGGGGAGCGGCCCGGAGCGGCGGAGGGACCGGCATCTCCCTCGTCGGGGTGGGCCGGCTCTCGCCGGTGAGCGCCTCGTCCAGCGAGCGGTCCATGTCGTCGCCGGCGGGCGCCGGGGGGAGGATGCCGTAGGTCATCTGCGCCAGCTCGCCCATCTCGAAGGGGATGGTGAGGTAGCCGTCGGCGGCGTTCGGCCCCTGCGAGTGCTGGGCGAGACCCTCCTGCCCCACGTCGGACGAGAGCAGCAGAACCGGGAGATTCTGGCCGAAGCGGCCCTTCTTGATCTGCCCGCAGAGCACGAACCCCGACTGGTCCGGCAGCTCGGCGCGGAGGACCACCAGGTCCGGGCGGCGCAGCTCGAGCTCGCGCTGGGCATCGGCGGCGTTCTCGGCGGTGGCGGTCTGGAAGCCGGCCGACCGGAGCACGGAGGCCATGCTCAGGGCGAACTCATTCTCACTCTCGACGATGAGGACTCGACGCTCCATCAAGGGGGCCCGAGCTTACCCGAAGCCTCCGGAGGGCGTGCCGGGGTCGGTGCCCTCTGGTGCTCGCACGCCCGACAGCCGGGGAGACCCGGTCCAGCCCGGGAGAAGCGAGGGTCGCGAGGCTCCGGACCCGGACGCCCAGGCGGCCCGCGCCGCGCCGAGCGCCCGGTAGAGGTCCCGCAGCAGCCCCCGGATTCGCGCCCCGTCGTGCCGCCGCTCGACGTAGGCCCGGGCCTCGGCCCCGGACTGCTTGAGCAGCTCCGGTGAGGAGGCCAGGGCCAGCAGCGCGTCGCCCAGGGCCTCGCCGTCGCCGCCGGGGAAGAAGAGGGTGCAGCCCGCTGGCAGGTCCGCCCGGGCTGCCTCCGAGTCCGGCGCCAGGACCGGCCGCCCGCGCCCGTACGGCTCGAGCGCGTCGGCGAGCACCGCGGGCGCACGTGCGTCGGGGCCGAATCCGGGGAGCACCTCCACGTCGGCCCAGCTCCCCGGGAGCCCGCCCGGAGGCCCGGACGTCACCCCACCGAGGCGTGCGGCGGCGCTCACCTCGCGCTGCACTGCCACGTCCCACGGCTTGCTGCGTGGCTGGACCAGGTGGAGGCGGGCACCTGGCCCGAGCGCGCGAAGCGCCTGGAGGAGGACCCGGAGTCCGGCGCTCGACAGGGCCCAGCCGACGTGTCGGATTCGCAACGGTCCGGGAAGCCGGGGCACGAGCTCACCGGGCTCGACGGCATCGGGCACGAGGTGCACCTCCGTCCGTCGGCCCGCCGCCCGGAGCTCCTCGGCGCGGGCCCGGGTGGTGACCAGCACCGCGTCGGCGTGGGTGAGACACTGCCGCTCCGAGTGGCGGAGCGCCCGGTCCAGCACCGCCGCCTCGCCCCCCCGGGCGAGCAGCATCGGCAGCTCGGAGGAGGGGAGCCGCCGGGCTTCATAGAGGAGCGCCGGGCGGCGGGGGTGGGCGAGCACCGCGGCGCCCACCAGCGGGTCGGCGGTGTGGACGAGCACGTTCCCGTCGGAGTCCAGCTGCCGGTGACAGGCGCGCCCGAAGGCCTCCACCTGCTCGAGCAGGGTGCCGGGGGCCGGTGGAACGCGGAGGACGCGGGCCCCGAGCAGCGACTCGGAGTGCGCCAGCGCCGGACCGCGCAGCGAGAGCGTGAGCACCCGGTGACGGTTCGCGCTCGCCCGCACGCCTTCTGCCACCCGTCGCGCCCACGCGGACGGCCCGGGCCACACGTCGAACCCGGCGATCAGGATGGCTGGGGCGTCGGTCATCGCGGGCAGCGGCAGGATGACACATGTCGCGGCAGACGTTGACCGGAGGCGTCATCGACGCGTAAGCGCACGGTGCAGGGTGGAAGCGTTCCGCCGCGGTGCGGACTGCCCCTCCCCCAGGCCTTCGGACGGGTGATGGACGACTTGAAGAAGCTCAGCGTGGAGCGGCTCCGGGAGCTCGCGCGAAAGCGCCTGGGCAAGGGTCACAGCCGGCTGCGCACCAAGGCCCAGCTGCTCGAGGCGCTCGAGGCGGGGGTGCCCTCCGAAGAGGTCAAGGTTCGGGTGGTGGAGTTCCCCCCGGGCCGGAAGGGACGGGTGCGCGGCGAGCGGGCTCTCGAGGGGGCCGCGTCCCCCGCCGCACCCGTCTCCGCGAAGCGGACCCCGGGCCGCGCCACCGCAACCAGCAGGGGCCCGGGCGCCCGTTCCGGGCCGGGGTCCGGTGCGAGCCCGATGCGACGTGGCGCGGCGAGGCCGCCGCCATCGCTCCTCGAGCCGGAGACCGCCCTGCCGCGGCGCGGAGCGGCGGTGAACGCCGGTCCGCCGGTCGAGGCCCCGGTGGAGGAGGGCTTCTTCGAGGTCCCGGCCGTGCCGCGGCGCCCGCGTCGCGCGCCTGCGCCACCCCAGCCGTTCGACCGCGAGCCCTTCGCCTCGCCGCGCGAGGTGGGCACCGATGCGCCGCTGCTCCTGGTCCGCGACCCCACCACCCTCTTCGTCTTCTGGGACTTCCGCCGCGAGCTCGAGCGTGGGGCGGCACTGGGCCTGCGCGAGCCGAGGCTGCTCCTCCACGTCTACCGGGGGCCGGACCTGGACCGGAGCCTCGAGCTGGCGCTCACCGCCAGGAGCATCTACGTGACGGGCCTCAGCCCCGGTCAGGAGTACACCGCCGAGGTGCTCCTCCTTGGGCGTGACGGCTGGACCCGGCCGGTGGGCTCGCGAAGCGCCGTCCGGCGGCTGCCGCCCGGCCGGGTCTCGGCGCAGCTCGAGGTGCGGACGCTGCGCTTGCCGTGGTCCGAGCCTCTGTCCGGAGCGCCTGCGCCATCGGCGCCATCGGCGCCGCGGCACGAGCCGCTGGACTCGCCGCGCCGCGTCCCGCTGCCCACCAGCCCCGGTGCCCGCGGCGCGGGAGGCGTCCCCGACTCGTCGGGCGGCCCTCGCTCCGGGCGGAACTGAGGCGACCGGACGATGCGGCAGCCCCGGGGCGCGTTGTTGCTCGTGCTCCATGCCCACCTCCCGTACGTCCGCCACCCGGACGACGAGGACCACCTCGAGGAGGAGTGGCTCCGCGAAGCGGTGCTCGAATGCTACCTCCCGCTGCTCGAGCTGCTGGAGCGGCTGGGCGACGACGGCGTGCCGGTGCGGCTCACGCTGTCGCTCACCCCGACCCTGGTGGCGATGCTCGAGGACCCGCTGCTCCGTTCGCGAATCGGTCGGCGCATCGAGCGCCAGCGTGCGCTCGCCGAGCGCGAGGTGCGCCGCACCCGGGGAGAGCCCACGCAGCACGCGGTGGCACGCTTCTACCAGGCCCGTCTCGAGAGGCTGGGCCGGCTGTGGAGCGAGCGGTACCGGGGCGAGCTCGTGCCGGCGTTCGCCGCGCTCCGCGATCGCGGGCTCGTGGAGCTGGTCGCCTCCGGCGCGACCCATGGCTTCCTCCCGCTCCTCCGGCCCTCGCCGCAGGCGGTCCGGGCGCAGGTGGCGGTGGGCGCGGCCGAGCACGCGCGGGCCTTCGGTCAGAGGCCCACCGGTTTCTGGCTCCCCGAGTGCGGCTACTACCCGGGGCTCGAGCGGGTGCTGGCCGACGAGGGGCTCCGCTTCACCTTCCTCGACGCCCACGGGCTCGCCGACGCCGAGCCCCGCCCGCTCCTGTCGGTGCACGCGCCGGCCTACACCGCCTCCGGGGTGGCGGTGTACGCGCGGGACCCCGAGGCCTCGGAGCGGGTGTGGAGCGCCGAGGTGGGCTACCCCGCGGACCCGGTCTACCGGGACTTCTACCGGGACATCGGCTGGGACCTGCCCGAGGACGCGCTCGCCCCGATGGTGGGGCCCGGGCGTCCACGGCGGGCCACCGGCTTCAAGTACCACCGCATCACCGGGCGCGGCGCCGAGAAGGGGATCTGGGCGCCGGAGCCGGCGTTCGCCCGGGCCCGCGAGCACGCCCGTCACTTCGTCGCCCGGGTCCAGGAGCGGACGGAGGCGCTGGTGGGCCGGATGGAACGCGACCCGCTCGTCGTCGCCCCGTACGACGCCGAGCTCTTCGGCCACTGGTGGTTCGAGGGCCCTGTGTTCCTCGAGGCGCTGTTCCGCGAGGCCGCCGCCGCGGGGCTGGCGGTGCTGACGCCTGTGGACGACCTCCAGGAGTGGCCCGAGGCTCAGGTCGTCTCCCCGGTGGAGAGCAGCTGGGGCGAGCACGGACACGCCTCGACGTGGCTCGACCCGGTGAACGACTGGATTCCCCAGGCGCTGTACGGCTGCGCGCAGATGCTGGCCCCCTTTGCGCGGCTCGGGCGCGCCTCGGGCCTGGAGGGGCGCGCGCTCGTGCAGGCATTCCGGGAGCTGCTCCTGGCGCAGTCGTCGGACTTCGCCTTCATCCTCCGGAGCGGGACCGTCACCGGCTACGCCCGTGCCCGCGTGCAGGCGCACCTCTCGGCGTTCCTGGAGCTCATCCGCGCGGTGCGGGCCGGGGTGGTGGATCCGCTTCGGCTGGAGGCGCTCGAGCAGCGCGATGCGCTCTTCCCCAGCCTGACGCTGGCCTCGTTCCGGGAGTGATGGGCGCCGCGGGCGCATGCCGCACCGGCAGGCCGGACGAGGGAAGAACCGACGGGCCCGAGCTGTTCAGGCACGGCCCAGAATTCCTGCTTGCGCCGTCTGCGGCGCCCTTTACGTTGGGTCTCGACATGAACGGTCTCCGTCGCTTCCTCGTCCCGGTGACGCTGCTCGCCTCCGGTCTCCTCGCCCTGCCGCTCCTGCACGGGGGTCCCGCCCGGGCGGACACTCCGCTCCCTCAGCCGCCGCCTGGGCAGGTTTCGGGTCCCCACCAGGCGGCGCCGCAGCCGGCTGCGCTGCCATCGCTCGCCCCACTGGTGGACAGCGTGAAGTCCGCGGTGGTCAACGTGGACGTCACCTCGCGGGTCGAGCGCGACGACAGCGGTGGGACCGCGGACGATCCCTTCGAACAGTTCTTCGGTCGCGGGCGGCAGCGCCCGCAGGTCCGCCAGGGCGCGGGCAGCGGCTTCGTCATCGATCCCCGGGGCTACATCCTCACCAACAACCATGTGGTCGAGGGCGCGTTCAACATCCGGGTGAAGTTCGACGACGGGCGCACACTCGAGGCCGAGGTGCTCGGCCGCGACCCACTCACCGACATCGCGCTCATCAGGTTGAAGAGCCCGCCGGCGAACCTTCCGTTCGTCAAGCTCGGTGATTCCGACGCGATGCGGGTTGGCGACTGGGTGGTGGCCATCGGCAACCCCTTCGGGCTCGCCTCGAGCGTGAGCGCGGGCATCCTCAGCGCCAAGGCGCGGGAGATCGGCGCCACCCAGTACGACGACTTCCTCCAGACCGACGCCGCCATCAACCCCGGGAACTCGGGCGGCCCCTTGTTCAACCTCCGCGGCGAGGTCATCGGCATGAACACCGCCATCGTCAGCGGCGGCGCGGGCATCGGCTTCGCCGTGCCGAGCAACCTGGCCAAGGCGCTCATCCCACAGCTGGAGAAGAACGGCTCGGTGACCCGCGGCTACATCGGGGTGAAGCTGCAGAACCTCACCCCCGAGCTGGCCAAGGCGCTGAACGTGCCCCAGAGCTCGGGTGCGCTGATCAGCGAGGTCACCCGGAACAGCCCGGGAGACAAGGCCGGGCTCAAGCCGGACGACGTGGTGATCTCCCTCGACGGGAAGAAGGTGGAGAGCAGCTCCGCGCTCTCGCGCACCGTGGCCTTGCGCCCGCCGAACTCCACGGTGACGCTGGGAGTCATCCGCAACGGCAAGCCCCTGGACGTGAAGGTGACGCTGACCTCGCGGCCCGGCGACCTCGACCGGGTCGGTGACGCGCGCGGTCCCCACCCGGGCAACAACCGCAGCCAGAAGGACGAGACCAACCGGCAGCGCATCGGGCTGACCCTCCAGACCATCGACCCCCGCACCGCCGAGGCCAATGGCCTGCCCACCAAGGGCGCGGTCATCACCGAGGTGCAGCCGGGGTCGCCCGCAGATGCGGCCGAGCTGGCGCCGGGCATGGTGGTGACCGAGGCGGCGGGGAAGAAGATCGCCTCGGCTGACGACCTCTCGCGCGTCCTGAAGGAGGCCAAGCCCGGGAGCACCATCCTGCTCCGGGTGCAGGTCCGTCTGCCCAACCGCGAGGAGAACTCGCAGCTCCGCGCGCTGGTCATCCCGGGCTGAGCAAGGTCGAGGCCGCTTCCGGGGTAAACTCCCGCGCCCGTGGACAGCACGCTCTTCCTCGTCGCCAGGAGCCTCCCGGTCCGGCATGGCTTCACCCTGCGCTCCGGAGGGGTGAGCGAGGGCAAGCGCGCCTCGCTCGACCTCGGCCCGGCCGCCGAGGCCGGTGCCGACGTGCACGAGAACCGGGCGCGGGTGGCGCGGGCGGCGGGCCTTCCACCCGAGCGGCTGACGCTGGTCGAGCAGGTCCACGGTACCCGGGTGGTCCGCGCCGTCCGGGGGGCGCTGCCCGAGGCGGACGCGCTGTGGACCGATGCGGCTGACCAGTGGATCGGCATCCGCACCGCTGACTGTGTCCCGGTGCTGCTCTGCAGCGAGGACGGCGCCCGGGTCGCCGCCGTGCATTCCGGGTGGCGAGGGACCGCGGCCCGCATCGTCGAGGCCGCGGTGTCCACGCTCTCTGCCGCGGGCGTTCCTCCCGGTGGGCTGCGCGCCGCCATCGGGCCGTCCATCGGCCCTTGCTGCTACGAGGTGAGCGAGGACCTGGCCGGGCGCTTCACCGACGCCTTCGGCGCCGAGGTCGTCCGCCGGAACGGCCCGCGGCCGTGCCTGGACCTCCGGTTCGCCGTCCGGCGGACGCTCGTCCATGCCGGCGTGGTGGAGGCGCACATCGAGGACGTCCCCGGGTGCAACGCCTGCGACCCCGAGCGCTTCTTCTCGCACCGCAGGGACCGGGGTGGGACGGGGCGCCACCTGGCGTTCATCGCGGCCGGCCGCGTTTCTTGACCCCCCTCGAAGCGGGTCCGTACACTCCGCACGGAATCCCCGTGTTCCCGTGCCTCGCCTTCCCCTCTCGTACGCCCTGACGCTCCTGCTCCCCTGTGCGGCGGGTTGTGCCTCGGACGCGGCGAGCAAGAGCGATGTGCGCACGCTCCAGGCGTCGGTGAAGCAGCTCCAGGACGAGAACCTGCGCCTCCTCGAGCGCGTGCAGGCGCTGGAGACCGAGCGCGCCGTCTCCCGTGCCGTCCGGCAGCCGCTCGGTCCGCTCCTGGCCGCCGCCCCCTCCACCCCCACCGGGACCGAGGTGCCCTCGCTGGCGGTGGTGAAGCTCAAGCCGCGCACCGACCGCGCCCCTCCCATCGACGTGCACACCCCGGTGCAGGAGCCCGACGCCGAGCTGGTCGCCGCGCTGGCCCGGCCGGCCATCGAGGTTGCCGAGGCGCCCGATGCCACGCAGCTCGACGGCGAGTTCGCCCAGGCGCAGGAGGCCCTGCGCACCGGGAACCTCGGCGGGGGCGTGGAGCGGATGACCCGCTTCGCCGAGGCCCACCCGAAGGACCCGCGCGCCGACGACGCGCTCTACCTCGCCGCTCTGGGCGAGCTGGGGCAGGACGAGCCGGCCCGCGCCGCGAAGCTGCTCGAGACCGTGCTCCAGCGCTATCCGGCCGGAGACGTGGTGCAGCAGGCGATGCTCAAGCTCGCCGAGTGCCGGGTGCGGCTCAAGCAGCCCGCCGAGGCGCGCGCCCTGCTCGCGCGGCTCGCGACCTCCTTCCCGGGGACGCCCGCGGCCACCGAGGCCCAGGCGCGCCTGGCCCGAATTCCGAGGACACCCTGATGAGAGCGTCGTCGCTGATGCTGTGCCTCGTCGCCTCCGTCGCCCGGGCCCAGGCGCCCGGCGGCGGGAGCTCCGAGGTCGAGGGCACCGAGGTGCAGCAGCCGCAGACCCAGCCGCCGCGCGCAACCGACCAGGGCCAGGTGCAGACCGCGCCGCCCGAGGCCCCCTCTCAGGTGCACACCGTGGAGAAGGGCGACACCCTGTGGGACCTGTCGAGCAAGTACCTCGGCAGCCCGTGGTACTGGCCGAAGGTCTGGTCGTACAACCCGCAGATCGCCAACCCGCACTGGATCTACCCGGGCAACCAGGTGCGCTTCTTCCCCGGCAACGGTGACGAGACTCCGGCCCGTGCCGAGCAGGTCGTGGGGGACGAGGACGAGCTGCAGGCCGGGGAGGCCATCCAGGGCGAGGACGAGGTCCAGATGGTCCGCATCCCGGTGGAGGTGAAGACCCGGGAGATCGTCCTCAAGGACGGCTTCGTGACCCCGCGGGAGATCGAGGCCGCGGGCACCTTGGTCGGCAGCTATGCCGAGTCGGAGATGCTGTCGCCGCCCGACGTCGTGTACCTGGACTTCAAGGACAGGAGCGCCGTCCAGGTCGGAGCCAGCTACCTCGTCTACCGCACCGTGGGGGAGATCCATCATCCCCGCACCGGGAAGTTCCTCGGCTACCAGACGCAGATCCTCGGCACGGTGAAGGTGAACCGGACCAGCGAGCCCAAGGTCCGGGCGGTGCTCGACCGCGCGCTGGACGAGGTCCGCCGCGGCGATCGCATCGGCCCGGCGCGCGAGCGGCTGTACGAGACCGTGGCCCCGGTCCCCAACGCCGTCGGCCTGCAGAACCTCACGGTGGTGGCGCAGCTCGAGCCATCCCTCACCATGGCCGGCGAGCAGGTCCGGGTGCTGGTGGACGCCGGCAGCGCCCAGGGGGTCCAGGTCGGCAACGTCTTCACCATCCTGCGTCAGGTGGACCCCATCACGTCCGGCGTCGGAGTCGACCCGAGCGAGAACCAGGACTCGACCCTGCCGGTGGAGGACGTCGGCCGGTGCATGGCGGTGGACGTCCGGGAGACCGTGACCACCTGCCTGCTCCTCCGCTCCTTCCGCGAGGTGGTGGCGGGGGACCGGGTGGAGCTGCGTGCCGCCGGCCCTCAAACGGCCGGATTCACTCGGTAGAGTTCGAGTTTACCTCGGGGTGTTCCGGGGACCCTGGCTTGACCCGGTCGGAGCGGGCGCTTATGTCTCGCCGCCGCTTTCCGGCCGGTCCCTCCACTTCTATATAGGTGGCCCGTATATAGGTGGCCCGGGACTGGCAGGGGCGCGCCCGCGATGGACACCTGTCCGCTCCCCAGCGCCGAACGTGATGCGCTCCTCGCCCTCTGGGCCGTTCCCGGCATCGGGAGCGTCGGCCTCGGCGGCATGCGCCGATGGGCAGCCGGACGGTGGGCGGATCTGCTGGACACCCCGGCCCGTGACTGGGTGGACGGGCTGCCTGCGAGCGACCTGGTCCGGGCGCGGCTCCGGGCGGCGGGCTCGCTCCGGGCGGTGGCCGACGAGGTGCGCGAGCGCGCGGCGCGGGGCCGGATGGAGGTGCTCCACAAGGGGGACCCCGCCTATCCGGACCGGCTGGCCGAGGTGCGCGATGCGCCCCCGGTGCTCTTCATGCGCGGCTCGGTGCCACGTCCGCGGCGGCGCCTCGCGCTCGTCGGCACGCGGCACCCGGAGCAGGGCTTCCTCCGGCATGCCCGGGCCTTCGCCGCGGCGGTGGCGGGCGGCGGGGCCGGGGTGGTGTCCGGCGCGGCGGCGGGGGTGGACCGGGCCTGCCACCTGGGGGCGCTGGACATGGGCGGCGAAACCTGGGCCTTCCTCGGCTCGGCGCTGGACGTGGTCGACGCCGCGCAGGCGCGGCTGGTGCCCGCGATCCTCGACGGCGGCGGCGCGGTGTTCAGCGAGCTCCCGCCGGGAGTCCGGGCGAGCAAGCAGACGTTCCCCCGGCGAAACCGACTCATCTCCGGAGCATCGGATGCAGTCCTGGTGCTCCGGGCCGGTGAGAAGAGCGGCGCGATGCACACGGTCGCCGCGGCGCGAGTCCAGGGCCGACCCATCCTCGCCTGTCCCGGCGAGACGTGGGCGGAGGCGGCCCGGGGCTGCAATCTGCTGGTGGCGCGGGGCCTGGCGCAGCTGTGCATCGGGCCGCGCGACGCGCTCCGGGCGGTCGGGCTGGACGGGACGCCACCACCGCCGACCGAGGTCGAGCCGGGGCAGATGCCGGGGATGTCGAACGCCGCGGCGCGCATCTACGCGCTGCTCGGTCGGGAGGCGCGTCCGGTGGAAGAGCTGGAGGAGGGCTCGGGGCTGGATCCGGGCGGGGCAGTGAGCGCGCTGTGCGAGCTGGAGCTCCTGGGTCTGGTCCTCCAGACCTCGGGAAGAAGGTACCAACGGGTGTGAGGACGAAGATGCCGACGACACGGACCAAGAAGGCCGACACGGGGGCTGCCCCGGCCGACGAGGCGAAGAAGCCTGCGGCCAGGAAGGCTGCCCCGGTGGTGAAGGCCAGGAAGGCCGCCCGGGGGAAGCCCGCGGCCAAGAAGCGGACCCTGGCCGTGGTTCACGCCGACACCCCCCCCGCTCCGCGCCGCGGCGGCCGTTACCTGGTGGTGGTCGAGTCGCCGGCGAAGGCGAAGACGATCAAGAAGTACCTGGGCTCGGGCTACGCGGTGAAGGCCTCGGTGGGCCACGTGAAGGATCTGCCCAAGAGCAAGATGGGCATCGACGTGGAGCACGACTTCACGCCCGAGTACCACGTCATCCCCAGCAAGGAGAAAGCGCTCGGTGAGCTGAAGAAGGCGGCGGCGGGAGCCGAGCAGGTGTTCCTCGCCACCGACCCCGATCGCGAGGGCGAGGCCATCGCCTGGCACCTCAACGAGGAGCTCCGGCACCCCAACGCGGTGCGGGTGCTGTTCAACGAGATCACCAAGAAGGCCATCCAGGAGGCCATCGCCCATCCGCGGGAGCTGGACCAGGCGAAGTTCGACTCGCAGCAGACCCGGCGCATCCTCGACCGGCTGGTGGGCTACCAGATCAGCCCGCTGCTCTGGAAGAAGGTGCGGCGCGGGCTCTCCGCCGGCCGGGTGCAGTCGGTGGCGGTGCGGCTGATCGTCGAACGCGAGCGGGAGATCAAGGCCTTCGTCCCGGTGGAGTACTGGACTCTGGAGGCCGAGCTCGAGGGGAAGGCGCCGCCGTCGTTCCGGGCCCGGCTGGCCAAGCTCGACGGGAAGAAGGCCGAGGTCCCGGACCGGGCGACCGCGGATGCGCTCCTCGAGGAGCTGCGCAAGGCCGACTACCGCGTCGCCACGGTGGACCGGCGCGAGCGCCGGCGCAATGCGCCTGCGCCGTTCATCACCAGCAAGCTGCAGCAGGAGGCCGCGAACCGGCTCCACTTCACGGCGAAGAAGACCATGACCCTCGCCCAGCGGCTGTACGAGGGCGTGGAGCTCGGCGACGAGGGGCAGACCGCGCTCATCACCTACATGCGCACCGACTCGGTGCGCCTCTCGGACGACGCGGTGAAGGCCGCGCGCGGGTACATCGCCGAGACCTACGGCAAGGAGGCGCTCCCCGACGAGCCGATGGTCTACAAGAGCCGGAAGAGCGCCCAGGACGCGCACGAGGCCATCCGCCCGGTGTCGATGGAGTGGACGCCCGACCGGGTCCGCCCGTTCCTCGAGCCGGACATGGCGCGCCTCTACGAGCTCATCTGGAACCGCTTCGTGGCCTGCCAGATGAAGCCCGCGATCTACGACCAGACCACCGTGGACGTCACCGCGGGCCGGGCCACCTTCCGCGCCGCCGGCTCGATCCTCAAGTTCGCCGGCTACCTCGCGGTGTACGGCATGGCGCCCACGACCGACGAGGAGTCGGAGCGGGAGAAGTCGGCCGACGGCGCCGAGCGCCCGGCCGAGGAGGCCAACGTGCAACTGCCCGAGCTCACCGAGGGCGAGCGGCTGAGGTTGGTGGGCCAGGGGCTGCTCTCCGAGCAGCACTTCACCCAGCCCCCCCCACGGTTCACCGAGGCCTCGCTGGTGAAGGAGCTCGAGGAGCGCGGCATCGGCCGGCCCTCGACTTACGCCGCGATCCTCTCGGTGATCCAGGACAAGAAGTACGTGGAGAAGCTGGAGGGGCGGTTCCATCCCACCGAGCTGGGAAAGATCACCACCGAGGAGCTGGTGAAGCACTTCCCGCACCAGATGGACGCCACGTTCACCGCCTCGATGGAGGAACAGCTCGACCAGATCTCCGAGGGCGATGCGGACTGGCGACGCGTGCTTCGTGATTTCTATGGCCCGTTCCAGATCACCCTGGCCAAAGCCGAGCAGGACATGCGCGACGTCAAGCGAGAGGAGATCCCCACCGACGTCAACTGCGAGAAATGCGGGAAGATGATGGCCATCAAGTGGGGGAAGATGGGCCGCTTCCTCGCCTGCACCGGCTACCCCGAGTGCAAGAACACCAAGGACTTCAAGGAGGTCGACGGCAAGGTCATCCCGGTGGAGGAGGAGCCGACGGACGAGACCTGCGAGAAGTGCGGCCGGCCGATGATCATCAAGCGGGGCCGGTTCGGGCGCTTCATGGCCTGCTCGGGGTACCCGGAGTGCAAGACGAGCAAGCCCCTCTCCATCGGCGTGGCCTGCCCCACCTGCAAGGTGGGCTACCTCACCGAGCGCCGGAGCCGCCGCGGGAAGGTGTTCTTCGGCTGCAACCGGTATCCCGACTGCACCTTTGCCGCCTGGGATCGGCCCCTGCCCGAGGCCTGTCCGCAGTGCGCCTCGCCGTACCTGCTGCAGAAGTACAGCAGGCGCGACGGCGCGCGGATCGTCTGTCCGAACAGGGAGTGCGGGTACACGCGCTCGGTGGACGAGGGCGGCTCGGTGGCGCCGCCCAGCGCGGCCTGAGTCCCAGGGTTCACGCCCCCGCAGGGGAAGCGAGGCACGTCAGCGGATCTGGTGGGCGGTACGACACCGCCCCCGATGCGAAGCAGCGGCGTGAACGCGGGTGTGCCGTTCTTGACACCCCGGGGGGCGCAAAGGGACGATGTTGCTCGCGTCTTCGCCGTGAAGCACCCCTCCCCGCGCCCCCCGAACGCAGCCCGTCACCCCGGGGTCGCTCCCTCCTCGAGAGACTCCACCGCGCCGGCCCGCTGAACAGGCGCACCGGAAAGGATTCACCCGTCCATGAGCACGTCGATGAGCCACCTGGTCGAGGCCGTCCTCGCCGCCGCGCCTGCCGTGAAGGGCGGGGCGATGGACTCGATCGTCAGGTTCTTCAAGGAAGGTGGTCCGTTCATGTACGTGAACATCTTCTGGATGGCCTGCGCGATCGCGGTGGTGGTCGAGCGGGTCGTCACGCTGATGTTCCGCTACAACCTGAACGCCGAGCCGTTCATGGACCAGATCACCAAGCTGGTGCTCACCGGGAACGTGGACCGCGCGGTGAAGCTGTGCGGCGCGGCGCCGAACTCGCCGCTGGCCCGGGTGATCCGCGCCGGCCTGACCCGCGCCAACCGGGGCGAGATGGAGGTGGCCAAGAGCGTGGAGGAGGCGATCCTCGAGCACGTCCCGCCGATCCAGTCGCGCATCCCCTGGCTCTGGTCGCTGGCCAACATCGCCACCTTGGTGGGCCTCCTCGGGACGATCACCGGTCTGATCATCACCTTCCAGTCGCTGGGCAACGTCCCGGCGGACCAGAAGCAGGCCATTCTCTCCAACGGCATCTCGGAGGCGATGAACAACACCGCCTTCGGCCTCGGCATCGCGGTGTCCTGCATCATCGCCCACCTCTTCCTGACCGCTTACGCAAAGAAGATGGTGGAGACGGTGGAGCTCAGCGCGCTGAAGCTGGAGAATCTCCTCTCGCGGCGTGCGGCGGGCGAGACGTCGGCGATGGACTTCGAGCGCTCGGCGTAACGGCGGTCCCTGGGGTCCCCGGCCGATGGCCTTCTTCTACAGCAAGCGAAAGCTCCGGATTCGTGAGCGAGAGGAGGGCGGCGAGCTCAACCTCGTCCCCTACCTCGACATCCTCATGAACCTGATCATGTTCATGCTCCTGTCGATCACCGGCCTGGCGGCGTTTGGCATCCTGAACGTGAACGCCCCGAACTACGGAGGCCCGAGCACCCAGATGACCGAGGAGGGCGACAAGCCCAAGCTCCTCCTCACGGTCCTGATCTCCAAGAAGGGCTTCTACGTCGCGGCGACCGGGGGCGTGGTGGGGCAGCAGTCGCAGCCCAACCCGGCCGAGGCGCCGCCGAGCATCCCCAAGAAGTCCGACGGCAGCTACGACTACACCGCGCTCACCGAGTCGATGGTGAACGTGAAGAAGGAGTTCCCCTCCGAGTCGAAGGTCATCGTCGGCGCCGAGGGCGACATCCCCTACGAGGTCCTGGTGCAGACCATGGACGCGATCCGCGAGACGCCGGGTCGCGAGCGGAAGCTGCTCTTCACCGACGTCACCCTCGGAGCGATGTGATGGCCGCGCCAGTCGCCCGGGCCCCGGAGCTGGACGAGGAGACGCTGCAGCGGCTGATGTTCCGCAAGGCCCTGGCACGCAAGAAGCGCAAGGAGCGCGAGGCCGCGGGCGAGATCCACGAGCTCAACATCACCGCGATGATGGACATGATGACCATCATCCTGGTGTTCCTCCTCAAGTCCTACGCCGCCTCGTCCATCTCGCTCACCCAGAGCGAGGACATCAAGCCGCCGATCTCCAGCACCCGGGCGGTGCCCAAGGACACGGTGGCGGTCACCATCACCACCAAGGACATCCTGGTCGGGGACCGGGTGGTGGTGACCCTGGAGAACGGCCAGATCCCCGCCGGGATGCTCCAGGGCCGGCTGGTGACCCCGCTGGACCAGGCGCTGCGGCGCGAGGTCGACAAGCTGAAGCAGATCGCCGCCCGGAACCCGTCGGCCCCGTTCAGCCGCGAGCTGTCGGTCATCGGTGACCGGAAGATCCCCTACGATCTGCTCCTCACCGTCCTGTACACGGCGGGGCAGGCCGAGCTGGAGAACTACCGCTTCGTGGTGCTCCAGAAGGGCGACGGGACCGAAGGCGACTAGCGCGCGGGGCGCGGGGTGTCTCCCCGGAGCGGAGGGGGAAGGGCAGGGCGCGGAGCCTCTCGACGGGGATGTGCCGACCGCACGCGAGACACCGCACCCGGGGCTGTCGGTCCTGGGACTGGAGCGCCCGCAGCTCGCCCTGCTGCGATTCCCAAGGTCGGGAGCATCCTCCGGCGGCGTTCGGTCAGCATCCGGCGACCCTCCGGGGTGAAACGCTCGCGGGGGTTGCAGCGGCGGCGCCGTTGCGCCAGGAGAGCAGGCATGGAACCGGTCACGGTCATCGGCGCAGGGCTCGCCGGGAGCGAATGTGCGGTCCAGCTCGCCCGACGCGGCATCCCGGTCCGGCTGTGCGAGATGAAGCCGCTCCGCCGCAGCCCCGCCCACCGGACCGACGGGCCGGCCGAGCTGGTGTGCAGCAACAGCTTCCGCTCGGACAGTCCGGACACCCCCATTGGGCTGCTCCACGCCGAGCTTCGGCGGCTCGGGTCGGTCATTCTCGGCGAGGCGGACCAGGCCCGGGTACCAGCGGGGGAGGCCCTGGCCGTCGACCGCGAGCGGTTCTCGGCTGGCGTGGAGGGGGCGCTCGCGTCGGCCCCGGGCCTGGAGCGGGTGGCGGGCGAGGTCGAGACCCTGCCGGCGGGCGAGGTGGTGGTGGCCACGGGCCCGCTGACCTCCGAGGCCCTGACCCGGGCGCTCTCGGGATGGACGGGGGACAAGCTCTACTTCTACGACTCGATCGCCCCCATCGTCGCCGCCGACTCGGTGGCCGAGGGCGTCGCCTTCCGGGCCAGCCGGTGGGGCCGGGGCGACGGGGCCGACTACCTCAACCTGCCGCTGGGCGAGGCCGAGTACCGCGCCTTTGTGGCCGCGCTGCTCGGGGCGGAGAAGGTGGTCCCGCACGCCTTCGAGGAGCCGCGGTACTTCGAGGGCTGTCTTCCCATCGAGGTGATGGCCGAGCGCGGGGTGGAGACGCTGGCGCACGGGCCGATGAAGCCGGTGGGGCTCGAGGACCCGCGCACCGGGCGCCGCCCGTACGCGGTGGTGCAGCTGCGGCAGGAGGACCTCGGGGGGACGGCGTACAACTTGGTGGGGTTCCAGACGCGGCTGACCTGGCCGGAGCAGCGCCGGGTGTTCCGCACCTTGCCGGGGCTGCAGGCCGCGGAGTTCCTGCGGATGGGGCAGATCCACCGGAACACCTTCATCGACGCGCCGCGGCTGCTCGCCGCCGACCTGTCGCTGCGGGCCGAGCCGCGGGTGTGGTTCGCGGGGCAGATCTCCGGGGTGGAGGGCTACGTGGAGTCGGCCGCCTCGGGCTTCCTGGTGGCGCTGGCGGTGGCGGCGCGCCGGCAGGGTCGGGCCTTCGCCCCGCCTCCGGCGGAGACGGCGCTGGGCGCGCTGTACCGGCACGTGACCGGGGAGGCCCGCCCGCCCGGGGCCGAGTACCAACCCTCGAACGTGACCTTCGGGTTGTTCCCGCCGCTGCCCGGCCGCATCCCGAAGTCCGTACGCCGGGAGGCCCAGGCCACGCGCGCCCGCGCCGCCCTCCGCGGGTGGATCCAGAACGAGTTCTCCGAGACCTCGTCGTGGACGGGGACGTCCGCGGGGGTGGCCCTCCCGGTGGTGGTGAGGTGAGGAGGGTCCGGCGGAGCGTCCTCGGGCTGGTGGCGCTGGCCTGCGCCCTGGCGGGTTGCACCAAGAGCGGCGGCCAGCCGGTGCAGGCGGAGAAGCCGCTGGTGGGCGGCCTCGGCAAGCGGCTCGCGGCGGGTCCCGTCGCCGACCTCAAGCTCACCAAGGACGGCGCCCACGCCACCTTCCTCCGGAACCCGAAGCGGCCCGCCATCCAGGGCGTTTCGCCCCTCATGGCTCTGGGTGAGCTCGGTGTCGCCTCCCTGAAGGACGGTGTGGTCCGCTTCGTCGGCCAGGGGGTCTCCAACCGACCGGGCAGCGTCCTGTTCAGTCCCGACTCCCGCTGGCTGCTCTTCGTGGACGGCTACAACGCGGCAGCCGAGTCCGGCTCGCTGCACACGGTCCAGCTCGGGTCCGCCGCCGAGCCCGAGCTCCGCGGCCGCGCCGTCTCCTTCGTCGCCGTCAGCCCCACCGGCAACGCCTTTGCCTTCGTCGACGGCGGGGTGCTTCGGGTCGCGCCGCTCGAGGCCGGGAGCACCGCCCGCGCCGTCGCCACCGAGGTCTCCACCGTGCAGTTCACCCCCGACGGGGCGCTCCTGCTCGTGCACCACCGCACCTCCGCGGGCGGGGCGCTGGAGCGCGTCGGTGTCGAGGGCAGCCGTCCGGCGGTCCGGTTCGGCGACTCGGTGGGCGACTGGACGCTCTCCCCCGACGGCAAGCGGGTGGCGTTCGCGGTGAAGAGCGCCCTGGTGCGCGATGGGCGCGATCTCTGGGTGGCGGCGCTCCCGGACGGGAAGCCGGCGCGGGTCGTCACCGGGACCGGACCGTTCGCCTTCTCCTCGGACGGGACGCAGCTGGCGCGCATCGAGCGGGAGAAGGCCTCGTCCATCGGGAACCTGGTGGTGGGGCCCGCCGGGGGCGGCCCGGGGCGGAAGGTCGCCGAGCGGGTGGGGGACTTCTCCTTGGCTCCCGACGGGAAGGCCGTCGCCGCGCTGGCCAACTACGACGAGCAGCAGAAATGGGGCCGGCTCACCTACGCTCCGCTTCCCGAGGGCGCTCCGGTCGAGCTCGGCAAGCGAGTCACCACCTGGGTCTGGAGCCCGGACGACAGGCACCTCGCGTTCAACCTTCGCGTCTTCCAGCCGCTGCCCTCGGTGGACCTCTGGTTGTACACGCGGGGCAAGTCGTCCGCCTCGGCGGTCATGGCGAACGTCTACGGCTATGACTTTGGCCCCGGCGGCGCCCTCTACCTTCGGTCCGAATGCATCCGCGAGGCCCGGGCCTGCACGCTGGAGCGGCTCGACCCGAGCATTCCCGATGGCAGACCCACCCCCATCCTCGAGGGCATCTTCGGCTTCCGCCCCAGCGAGGCCGGGAACCGGATACTCGTCACCTATGCCCGCACCGACGCGGAGACGTACGACGTCGCCGTCCTGAATCTGAAGACCAATGTGCGGGTCACGCTCGAGGAGCGCATCCTCCTCCCGGCGCTGTTCGCCGACGCCGAGGGGAGCAGGGTGGTGTACCTCGTCTCGCAGGGAGAGCGCTCCGGGCTCTATGTCTGCGACCAGGTTCCGTGACGCAGGGAGTGCCGCTGTGGCGGCTCGCGGCAGCAGCGGTTGCGCTCGGCGTGGTGACTGCCCGCCTGGTCCTCGGCAGGATGATCGGCGCCTTGCTCGCGCTCCGCGCCGTGCTCCGCGCCCGCCGAAGGGGCCTCCCGAGCGCCGGGCCCGTCACGGTCACGCTCGCACCGGCGAGGGCGCCGGTGGTCACGCGTTCCGACACCCCTCCGTCCGGAGTGTCCTGGAGCAGCTCGTCGAGGTGGGGGTGCGTTCATCGCCGCGATGGGCTCGACCTCGGAGGCGGGCTTCCGGTGCTGGAGGGCCGGCCCGGCAGGGCAGCCACCCAGGGTCCGCAGGCGGGGTGCAGGTGCGAGCGCCCGCTGGCCGGGAACTCGCGGCGGCGGCGGGGCACCCGTAGTCTCCGGCGCCGTGCAGAACAGCTGGCTCGACGAGTTCGGGGAGTCGCTCGCCCACGCCCGCGGGAGCTCGCCGCACACGGTGAAGGCCTACCTCGGTGACGTCCGCGCCTTCGTCAGATACCTGGAAGCCGCCGGCCGCGATCTGGCCACCGCGGACCACGGCACCATCCGCGGCTGGCTCGGGACGCTCGCCGTCGACCATGCGCCGCGGAGCCGCGCCCGCGCGCTTGCTTCCGTTCGCGCGCTCTACCGCCACGGGGTCGCCACCGGCCGGGTGGCGTCGAACCCTGCGCGGACCGTCCGCAGCCCCAGACTCCCGACGCGGCTGCCGCAGGTGCTCCCGGTGGACGAGGTGTTCGCGGTCCTCGCCGTTCCGGGCAAGGACGGGCCACTCGGGCTCCGCGACCGGGCGCTCTTCGAGCTCCTCTACGGCTCGGGTCTCCGCGTCAGCGAGGCCTGCGGGCTGGACGTGGACGACCTCGACCTCCGCTCCCGGACCGTCCGGGTCTTCGGAAAGGGCCGGAAAGAGCGGCTCTGTCCAATGAATCCCGGCTGCGTCACCGCGCTCCGCCTCTGGCTCGAGCGCCGGGGCGAGCTCCTCGCAAGGCCCACCCCGGGCCAGGCCCCCTCCGCGCTCTTCCTCAACTACCGCGGCGGCCGTCTCACCGCCCGCAGCGTCGCCCGGCACCTGGACCGCACCGTGCTCCAGCTCGCCCTGCAGCGGAAGGTGAGCCCGCATGCGCTCCGGCATTCCTTCGCCACCCACCTGCTCGCCGGAGGAGCGGACGTGCGCGTCATCCAGGAGCTCCTCGGGCATGCGAGCCTCTCCACCACGCAGAGGTACACCCAGGTGAGCATCGAGCAGCTCCAGGCGGTGTACGACCGGACGCATCCGCACGCCTGAGCGCCGCCTGTCGGGATGGATCGCGAGCCACCCGGCTGTTACACCCCCCACACCTCGCGATGTTCCACGGAACCACCATCCTCTGCGTTCGCCGTGACGGCCGGGTCGTGCTGGGCGGCGATGGGCAGGTGACGCTCGACAAGACGGTGATGAAGGCCAGCGCCCGGAAGGTGCGCCGCCTCGGCGACGGCCGCGTCCTCGCCGGGTTCGCCGGGAGCACCGCCGACGCCTTCACCCTCTTCGAGCGCTTCGAGGCGAAGCTTCAGGAGTACCAGCGCAACCTCGCCCGGGCCTGCGTGGAGCTGGGCAAGGACTGGCGGACCGACCGCCTCCTTCGCCGCCTCGAGGCGCTCCTGGTCGTCGCCGACGTCGAGCGGACCTTCGTCCTCAGCGGAGCAGGGGACGTCATCGAGCCCGACTTCGGGGCTGCGGCCGTGGGCTCGGGCGGGCCCTACGCGCTCGCCGCCGCCCGCGCGCTGCTCGATCACTCCACCCTGAGCGCCCGGCAGATCGCCGAGGTCTCGCTCGGGATCGCCGCCGACACCTGCATCTACACCAACAAGAATCTCACCTTCGAGGAGCTCTGAGACGATGTCCGTGGGCGGCGCAAACCTCACACCCCGGGAGATCGTCTCCGAGCTGGACCGCTACATCGTCGGCCAGTCCGCGGCGAAGCGCGCGGTGGCCATCGCGCTCCGCAACCGCTGGCGGCGCCAGCGCGTCACCGGCGACCTCAAGGACGAGATCACCCCCAAGAACATCATCCTCATCGGCCCCACCGGCGTGGGGAAGACCGAGATCGCCCGCCGCCTTGCCCGGCTCGCCCAGGCGCCCTTCGTCAAGGTCGAGGCGAGCAAGTTCACCGAGGTGGGCTACGTCGGGCGCGACGTCGAGTCGATGGTCCGCGACCTGGTCGAGGCCTCCATCTCGCTGGTCCGCGAGGAGGAGACGGCGAAGGTCCGCGCCCGCGCCCGCGAGGCCGCCGAGGACCGGCTGGTCGAGCTGCTCGCCCACGGCGCCCCGCCCCCGCCGCGGCAGGGCGCGATGGGCTTCGCCCCGCCGCCGCCCCCGCCTGGCCGCCTGGGCGACGCCGAGCGGGAGAAGCTCCGTGCCCAGCTCCGCGCCGGCACGCTCGACGACCGGATGGTCGAGGTCGAGGTCGCCGACGCCGGCCCCACGTTCCTCCGCAACTTCTCCGGCCAGGGCATGGAGGAGATCGGAGTCAATCTGTCGGACCTGTTCCGCTCGATGCCCGGAGTGTCGCGCACCCGCCGGCGGAGCGTCACCGTGCCCGAGGCCCTCGAGCTCCTCGCCCAAGAGGAGGCCGGCCGGCTGGTGGACCAGGACCGGGTGAACCGCGAGGCGCTGCTGCGCGCCGAGTCCAGCGGCATCATCTTCATTGACGAGATCGACAAGATCGCCAGCCGCGAGGGTGCGTCGCGGGGCGGCGGCCCCGACGTCTCGCGCGAGGGCGTGCAGCGGGACATCCTCCCCATCGTCGAGGGCAGCACCGTCACCACCAAGTACGGTCCGGTGAAGACCGACCACGTGCTGTTCATCGCCGCGGGCGCCTTTCACGTCAGCAAGCCCGCGGACCTCATCCCCGAGCTCCAGGGCCGCTTTCCCATCCGGGTGGAGCTCGAGCCACTGCGGCAGGAGGACCTGGTCCGCATCCTTCGCGAGCCGAAGAACTCGCTCATCCGCCAGTACACCGCCCTGCTCGAGACCGAGGGCGTGGCGCTCCACTTCACCGACGACGCGGTGGCCGAGGTGGCGCGCATCGCCGCGCTGGTGAACTCCCGGAGCCAGGACATCGGCGCACGCCGGCTGCACACCATCCTCGAGCGGCTGCTCGATCCGGTGTCGTTCGAGGCCAGCGATGCGGGCCGCTCCCGCGACGAGGTGATCGACGCGGCGGTGGTGAAGAGCCGGCTGCGCGAGGTGGTCGAGGACGAGGACCTCTCCCGCTATATTCTCTGACCGACCCACCATGCCCATCCCGCAGACCGTCGTCCCCGGTGTCGAGCGCCCGCTGCCTTCCAGGAACTGCGCGGTGATGGACCGGGCGCGCGCAGTTCTCTTGGCGAACTACAAGCAACAGCCCATCGTGCTCGAGCGCGGGCAGGGGACGAAGGTCTGGGACGCAGACGGCAACGTCTACTTGGACCTGCTCGGCGGCATCGCAACCTTGCCCTTCGGGCACTGCCACCCGGAGATCACCGCCGCGGTCAAGGCCCAGCTGGACCGGCTGTGGCACACCTCGAACGTCTTCTACACCGAGCCGCAGATCACCCTCGCCGAGCTGCTGACCTCGCTCTCGGGACTGGACCGGGCCTTCTTCTGCAACTCGGGCGCCGAGGCCAACGAGGCGCTGCTCAAGCTCGCCCGCAAGGCGCAGCATGCGCGCGGGCAGCCGGGCCGGTTCGAGTTCGTCTGCTTCCAGGGCAGCTTCCACGGCCGCACCCTGGCCACCGTGACCGCCACCGGTCAGCCCAAGTACCAGAAGGGCTTCGAGCCGCTCCTCCCGGGCGTGGTCCACGTGCCCTACGGAGATCTGGAATTGGTGCGGAAGGCGGTGGGCCCGCGCACCGCCGCCATCCTCGTCGAGCCGGTGCAGGGCGAGGGCGGCGTGCGCGCCGCGCCCGAGGGCTTCCTCCGTGCGCTGCGCACCCTGGCCGACGAGACCGGGACGCTCCTGCTGGTGGACGAGGTCCAGACCGGGATGGGCCGCACCGGAAAGATGTTCGCTTTCCAGCACGAGGGCATCCGGCCGGACGCCTTCAGCCTCGCCAAGGGCCTGGCGAACGGCCTCCCCATCGGGGGGATGGTGTGCACCGAGGAGGCCGGGAAGGCGCTCGTGCCCGGCACGCATGGGAGCACGTTCGGCGGCAACCCCGTGGCGGCGGCGGCGGCCATCGCCACCGTCCGGCTCGCCAGCGACCCTCGGGTACTCTCCGGAAACCTGGAAAGAGGCGAACACTTCGTCAGCCGCGGCCGGGCGATGCAGGCCCGCCATCCGGCCCTGGTGAAGGACGTGCGCGGCCGCGGCCTGCTCCTGGGCGTCGAGCTGTCGTACGACGCTGGCCCGGTGGTCACCCGTTGCCGCGAGCGAGGCATGCTCTGCAACCTCGCCGGTGAGCGCACGGTGCGCTTCGCCCCGCCGTACGTCGTCACCCTCGACGAGCTGGACGAGGGGCTCCGGGTCCTCGAGGAGGCCGTGGTCGGCCTCGCTCCCCGAGGGGACCCAGGTTTGACCACCTAGGCACCCCACGGTAGCGTCGAGCACCTCGCGTCCAGTGGGGATCGAAGGTTGCCCAGCGACTCGGATCGCACCCAGCACGACGCACTCGACGAAGCGGTGGATCTCTCGATGGACCGCAAACGGGAGATCCTCGCCCGCGAGGCGCTGCTCGACCGCGATCACTGGACCGTGCTGGGAATCAAGCCCGGGGCGAACGCCGAGGCGGTGAAGCTGGCGTACTTCGAGGCCAGCCGCGTCTTCCACCCGGACCGGTACTACGGGAAGAACCTGGGCAGCTACCGCGCCCGGCTGGATCGCATCTTCCACCGGCTGAGCGAGGCGCACGAGGCGCTCACCGAGGCTCTCCGGCAGGCACCCCCGTCTGGCACTGCCAGGGTCGGCCGTGGGAGCACCACCGGGACCCACCCCACCGTCGACCCGCGCGCCGAGGAGCGGCGGGCTCGCCTGTCCCGGCACCCCTACCTGGCGACGAAGGTCCGGGCCGCCACCCTGGTCGAGGAAGCACAGCACCAGCTCCGGGCCTCACCGGAGAAGGCGCTGAAGCTGCTCGAGAAGGCCAAGGCGCTCGGTGGCGTCGCGGGGAAGGAGCGTGCCCCGGTGCTGGAGATCGAGGCCAGGCAGCAGCTGGCCAGCAAGCGGGCCGAGGACGAGATGCAGGCGGGGGGCGCCGCCGCGTTCGGCGGTGATGCCAACGCCGCCGCGCACGCCTACTCCCGTGCCTCGAACCTCGACCCGGCACGGGCGGACGCCGCGTACGAGGCAGCCCGCTGGCTGATGAAGGCCGGGCGCCCCCTGGCCGAGGCCCGGGGGTTCGCCCAGCGCGCGGTGTCGCTCCGGGCGGACCACCTCCCGTCCCAGCTGGTGCTGGCGGAGATCTGCCTCCGGATGGGGATGGGCTCGGTGGCCCGCCGACATCTCGAGGCGGCGCTGAAGCTCGATCCCCGGAACGCCGAGGCCAAGGCGATGCTTCGTCAGGTACGCTAGTCCCCGAGGATGGCAGAACAAGAGCCCGTCATCGGCATCGACCTCGGCACCACCAACAGCGTGGTGGCCATCGTCCAGGGCGGGCAGCCGCACGTCATCCGCAACCGCACCGGCCAGGCGCTGACCCCGTCGGTGGTGGCCGTGACCAGCGCCGGGAAGCGCCTGGTGGGTCAGCTCGCCAAGCGGCAGGCCATCACCAATCCAGAAAACACGGTCTACGCCAGCAAGCGACTCATCGGCCGGAAGTTCAGCTCGGAACAGGTGCGCCGGGCGCGCGAGTCGCTGCCCTTCCGGATCGTCTGCGGCGAGCACGACGACGTCCGGGTGCAGATGGGCGACAAGGCGGTCTCGCTGCCGGAGATTTCCGCCGCGGTGCTGCGCGAGCTGAAGCTCGACGCCGAGGCGTTCCTCGGTCGGCCGGTGAGCAAGGCGGTGGTGACCGTCCCCGCCTACTTCAACGACGGGCAGCGCCAGGCGACCAAGGACGCGGGCCGCATCGCCGGGCTGGACGTGCTCCGGATCCTCAACGAGCCCACCGCGGCGGCCCTGGCCTACGGGTTTGGCAAGCAGGTGACGGGGAAGGTCGCCGTGTTCGACCTCGGCGGCGGGACCCTGGACGTCAGCGTGCTCGAGGTGGCCAAGGGCGTCTTCGACGTCGTGGCCACCGGAGGCGACACCTACCTGGGCGGAGAGGACTTCGACAGCCGGATCATCGAGTTGCTGGTGATGAACTTCGCCAAGGAGCACGGCGTCGACCTGCGCAAGGAGCGCATGGCGCTGCAGCGGCTCAAGGACGCCGCCGAGCGGGCGAAGATCGAGCTGTCCGAGCTGCAGGAGACCAACATCAACCTGCCGTTCCTCTACACGCCGCCCGGGGGAACCTCCGCCATCCACCTCCAGGCCAGCCTGACCCGGAGCCGCTTCGAGGAGCTGACCGAGGACCTGGTGGAGCGCACGGTGGAGATCGCCGACAAGGTGCTCGACGAGGCCCGGGTGCACCCCGACGAGTTGAAGGAGATCGTCCTGGTGGGCGGGATGACCCGCATGCCCGCGGTCCAGAAGGCGGTGCGGCGGCATTTCCAGCGCGACCCGTCCAAGGGCGTGCACCCCGAGGAGGTGGTGGCGCTCGGCGCCGCCCTGCAGGCCGACGCGCTGATGCAGCCCTCCAGCCAGGTGCTGCTGCTCGACGTCACCCCCCAGAGCCTGGGCGTCGCCATCGCCGGCGGATACGACCGGATCCTCATCCCCAAGAACACCACCGTCCCCACCTCGACCACCGAGACCTTCCATACCAGCCGCGACGGGCAGACCACGGTGAAGATCATGGTCCTGCAGGGCGAGAGCGAGCTGGCCCACCAGAACGAGCTGCTGGGCGAGTTCATCCTCTCCGGGCTCCGGCTGGCGCCCCGGGGCGAGGTGGAGATCGAGGTCGCCTTCGAGATCAACTCCGAGGGCATCGTCTCGGTCTCGGCGCGGGACAAGGAGACCGGGCTGGAGCAGTCGATCACCGTCACCGCCTCGGGCGGCCTCACTGCCGAGGAGCTGAAGAACATCCTCGAGCAGCAGGCGGACACCATGCTCGAGGCCCGCATCTCGTCCGAGGTCGAGCAGAAGCGGAGCGCGGTCTCCAGCGCCGCGGCCGAGGTCTCGGCGCTCATCCCCCGGGTGCGGCAGCTCACCGGGAGCAGCGAGTTCGGGCGCGAGGCGCTCCGCCGGGCCGAGGAGGTCATCGCCTCGGCGCGCGCCGCCGCGGAGGGTGAGGACCTCGCCGCCCTGACCGACTGGGTGGACCAGCTGGAGCGGACGCGGGTGCTCTTCGTGGGGGTGCTCGAACGGCTGGGGGCAAGGCCGCAGTGAGCGCGCGGGTCAACCAGCTGCTCGAGGCCGGGCTGTGGCTGAAGATGAGCGGGGACCTCGACGGGGCGCGCCGGCTGTTCGAGCAGGCGCTCAAGCTGGATCCCGACAGCATCCGGGCCCGCGAGCTGCTCGGGCACTCGGTGCCCGATTCGGCTGCCGTCCCCGAGGAGCTCCGCGACGTTCCTGTCACCCGGACCGACCTCTTCTCGGTTCCGCTGCCCCGGCTGTTCCAGGACGAGCCGCCCGCGCCGGCGGCGGTGTCCGACGAGTGGTGGAACGCACCCCCCTCGGACGCGAGTGGGAACACCGCGCGCTTCTTCGTCCGCCCCGCGCAGTCCCAGGCGCCGGGCGAGGCGCGCCCCTCGACGCACACCATCCCCTGGGGGCCGTCGCCGCTCCCGCCCCGCGCCTTGCCCGCACCGCTGCCCGGGGCGGCGGCGGTCGACCCGGACTTCGGGGGCGACGACTTCGGCGAGAGCGGGGACGACTTCGGCCTCGAGCTGTCCGGGGGGACGCCGGCGCCCCTGAGCCGCTCGGGGCCGAGACCGGTGCCGGGGGCCGGTCCGCCCCCGCCCGAGCCGACGGCCGCCGAGCCCTCCCGGACCACCGGTGCCATCCCGCTCCCACCCGCGCTCGTGCCCGGGGCGCGGAGCCCGGTCCCGGGCCGGGAGCCGCCGGAGCTGGTCCAGACGGCGGGCGGCGCGCCGGGCAGCGTCCCATCTCGGACGACCGGCGCCATCCCACTGCCCCCGGCGGTGGCCCCGGTGCCGGGGACGCCCGCCCCGCTCCCGCTGGGCATGGCTCACGCGTCAAGACCCGGAGTCGGGACCGAGCCGTCGCGGAGCACCGGGCCGGTCCCGCTGCCTCCGGCGGCGGTTCCGGTGAACGCGACTCCGGCGCCGGGATGGCGCGAGCCTCCGGCGGGCGAGCCCAGACCGTCGCCGACGCTCCAGAGCCACGCCATCGTCCCCCTGCCCGCGGCGAAGGAGCCCTCGGGCCCGATGGCCCCCGAGCCCTCCCCGTCGCTCGAGCCGCTGCCCTGGGCGATGCCCCCCAGCCGGCCCCCGGCCCCCCTGACGACGCCGTCGCGAGGCCTGGGCGCCGTGCCGCTTCCCGGTGGGCCCGGAGCCGTCCTGTCCCATCCACGGAACCCCGCAGCGCAGACTCCGGCCCCGCCGCTCCCCGGCGCCCCGCACCCCGATGTTGCCCTCGAGCTCACCAGCGACGCCTGGGGCGGGGAGGGCGACGGGCCCACCTTGCTCGCGCCCGAGGGCCCCGCGGCCGCGCTCGAGCTCCTGGCGGAGCCGCGCACCGTGTCCGGGCTCACCCCGCTGCCGGCGCCGCGGGACCCGCGCTCGGAGGCGGCGCGGATGCTCGAGCGCGCTCGGGAGCTGCAGAACCTGGACGACCACAGCGGCGCCCGCGAGCTGCTCCTCCGGGCGCAGGCGCTCTACCCGGACCTCACCGGACTCTCGGATGCGCTGGCGCGGAGCGAGACCAAGCTCCAGACCATCTACGAGTCGAAGATCGGCAAGCTGAGCGCCGTCCCGCGGGTGCGGCTGAAGGAGGACGAGGTCATCTGGCTCAACCTCGACCACCGCGCCGGCTTCATGCTCGCGCAGATCGACGGGACCCTGAGCTTCGAAGATCTCTTTTCCGTGTCCGGCATGTCGCGCCTGGACACCGCGCGGATCCTCGCCCAGCTGCTGGACCAGCGGGTCATCATCAGCTGAAGGCATGCCCAGGCCGCGCCCACCCACCTCGCTCGAGCGCGACCTGACCGAGCTCGCGCGGGAGGGGCGGCTGCCTCTCGGCCATGGAATCGACGAGGAGGTGGACCTGCTCCTGGCGATGGTCGCCCGGGGAGGCCCGCACCTCCTGCTGGCGGGCGAGCCGGGCGTGGGGAAGACCGCGCGGGTCCACGCGCTCGCGCGGCGGATCGCGCTGGGCCCCGGGGCCGGTCCGCTGGCTGGCGCCCGGGTGCTGGAGCTCTCCGTCCGGGCTTTTCTCTCCTGGGCCGGCAAGGAGGAGGAGGTCGGCAGAACCTGGAGCGAGCTGGTCGAGCGGCTCGAAGGGAACGGCGGACTCACGGTGGTCTCGGCGCGGGACGGAGGAGCCCTCCTCGGGACGCCGCTGCTCGCCAGCCTCGGCGAGACGCTCCGCTCGAGCACCCTGCGCTTCGTGCTCGAGGCGGACCCCCGTCGCGCCCAGGCGCTGATGGACGAGGAGCAAGGCCTCGCCGATCGCCTGCATCTGGTGAGCGTGCCCGAGCCTCCGGTGGATCGGACCCGCGCCATCCTCGTCCAGGTCGCCGCGGACCTCGAGCGCCAGCTCGGGCTGGCGGTGGACCCGGGGGCGTGCGACCTGGCGCTCCGGTTGACGGACAAGTTCCTCATCGGGCAGCGGCAGCCGGGCAAGTCGGTGGACCTGCTCCGCGGGTCAGCCGAGCAGGCGGGGGCCGCGAAGTCGGAGCGGCTCGGGCCCGAGGCGGTGCTCCGCCGTTTCTGCACCGTCTCGCAGCTCCCGCGCTCGCTGGTCGACGATGGGGTTCCGCTCGATCTCGAGGAGACCGAGGCGTACTTCAACGAGCGGATCCTCGGTCAGCCCGAGGCGGTGAAGGCGATCCTCCAACCGATGGCCCTCCTCAAAGCGGGCCTCACCGATCCCCGGCGGCCCCTGGGACTCTTCCTCTGTACCGGGCCGACCGGGGTGGGCAAGACGCACCTGGCGCGGCTGCTGGCCGAGTACGTGTTCGGCTCGGCGGAGCGGCTGGTGCGGGTGAACATGGCCGACTTCCCGGACGACAGCGACGCCTCGCTCCTCTTCGGGATGCCCTGGGCCCCGGCGCGCGACCCTCAGCGGGGCCAGCTCACCCGGCTCCTCGACGGGAAGCTCTTCGCCGTGCTCCTCCTGGACGAGTTCGAGAAGGCCCACCGGTCGGTCCACGACCGCTTCCTCCAGCTGTTCGACGAGGGGCAGTTCATCAACGGGGCGAACGAGCTCGTCCGATGCAGCAACGTCCTGATCATCGTCACCAGCAACGCCGGGGCGGAGGTCTACCGGGAGGCCTCGCTCGGGTTCACCGGAGCCACCTCCAGCGCGGATCTGGTGAGGGAGTCCGAGCGCCGGCTGGCCGAGGTCTTCCGGCACGAGCTGCTCAACCGCTTCGACGCCATCTGTCACTTCCGGCCGCTGGGAAAGGTGGAGATCCGGCGCATTGCCCAGCGGGAGGTCGGCCGGGTCCTGGAGCGCGAGGGCATCCGCACCCGGGGCCTGGACGTCGAGGTGGGGCCAGAGGTGATCGACCTCCTGGTGGAGCGCGGGTACTCGCCTCTCTTCGGCGCCCGCTTCCTCCAGCGGGAGATCGAGCGGACCGTCACTGCGCCGGTCGCTGCGGAGATCGTCCGCCGGCCGCTCCCGCCCGGCTCGCGGATCCAGGTCCAGGTGAGCGGCGGGGTGGTGACGGTCCGGTCCGAGCCGCGGGTCGAGGAGGAGGCGCGCACCCCGGTCGCGGTGACCCGCCTCGGGGCGGTGGTGGGCAGGCGCCGGCTCGACCGGAAGGCTCTCCTCGAGGAGGCGAGCGCGCTCGTGGAACGCGCGAACCGGGTGACCGAGGCCCTCGACCGCCCGGTCCTGGAGCAGCGGCGCGCGGATCTGCTCACGCAAACCCAGGCGCCGGACCTCTGGGATGACCCTCTGCGCGCCGCCGGGCTGCTGCGGTCGTTCCAGGCGCTGGACCGGGAGGTGCAGGCGCTGGACGCGCTGGTCCGGGGCTGCGAGTCGGCGGGGCGCCTGGTGGGCGAGGCGAAGGGAGAGGTTCGCCTGGCGGCGGCCGCCCGTGCAGTCGAGCGGAGCGCCCGGGAGGTGCAGCTGGCCGAGGCGCGGGTCGCCGCGGGCGGCAGCGGCGCCGACGAGCTGGTCCTCGACTTGTCTGCCGCGCAGGCGAACGACGAGCACCGGCAGTGGCTCGGCGAGCTGGTGGCGATGTACCAGGGCTGGGCCTTGCACCGGGGCTACGAGGCGACGGCCATCGCCGAGTCGGCTCGCCCCCCTCGGGTCCTTCTGCACCTCGCCGGTCCGGGCGCGCCAGGGTTCCTCGCCGGAGAGGAGGGCATCCATCGCCGTCACCAGAACGGCCGGCGGGTGGTGGTCCGGGTGCGTCTCCACGCGTGGCCGGTCAAGGAGCCGACGCAAGCCAGGTTGAGCGCTCGCTGCCGCGCGGTCCGCCGGCGCGAGGGCCTCCACGTCGAGCGGGTGACGGCCGAGCTGCGGGGCTTCGACGAGGGGTCGGGCCGGGAGGTGGACCTGGACGGTGGGGTGTCGCTGGACGAGCTTCGATCGCTGGCCCTGCTCGTCCTGAGCAATGGCCCCCCGGACACCGAGGCCCGCCACTACTTCGTCGGCCGCGCAGCCCGGGTCGAGGATCCACGCACCGGGACCGCCACGCCCCGCCTCAAGGACGTGCTCCGCGGGGAGATCGAGCCCTTCATCGCCGGATGGCTCGGACGGACGGGAGGCTGAGCCGACCAGCGCTCGGCTGCGGACATCGCCAGCCATCCTCGCCCGGTTGCTGGAGCAGCCCACGCGGGGCGGCGCCTCGAACGCCGGGACCTCGGCTCAGCCGCGCAGGAAGGCGGTGAACCGCCCGCGCACCGCGAGGTGCCCGTGCTGGTTCATCGAGTCGGTGCGAATGACGAACAGCTCGTTGCTCCCCCGCGTCGTGTGCGACTCGAGCGTCCCGGTGGTCAGCAGCACGTCCCCTGGGCGGAGCACCTCACGGAACTCGAATTCCTGCTCGCCGTGGAGCACCCGGAAGACGTCCACCTCCATCGCCGGATCCAGCAGCGCCGCCTGGGCCGGGGCGATGGAGAACAGCACCGCGAACATCGGAAAGGCGATCATCGAACCCCAGGGCGAGCGGGCCCCGGCCGCCTCGTCGTGGAGCACCGGGTGCAAGTCCTCCGGGAGCCCGGTCGAGACGTACGAGGGCACGCCGCCCGAGATGGCCACCGCGTACTCGCGCATCTTCTCCGCGCCCATCACGTAGCGGAACGGGCCCCAGCTCCGGCCGATCGCGCTCCGGCCAGGACCGCGCGCCGTCGCCGTCGCCTCCCCGCCCGCGGAGGAGGTCGGGCCGGGCGCCGGCGGCAGGCGCGCCTTCTCCAGCGGCTCGGGTCGAGACATCTGCAGCAGCTCGACCCGGCCCGCGGACGCTCGCTCCCCTCCCGGAGTCGCCCCCGGCGCCCGGCCCGACACCTCGAGGTGCTTCAGGACCTCGTCCCCAGCCTGGTTCCTCGCCACGACCCTGGCCTTCACCACGCCGGCCGAGACCTCGGTGACCGTGCCCTCGAAGCGCACCGAGTCCTCGGGGCGCACCGGCTTGCTGAAGCGCGCCTTCACCCCCGTCACCAGACCCGGGTCACCGAGGAAGCGGGCGAAGGCATCGACGCCCCAGGCCAGGGTGCAGAGACCCTGGAGGATGATTCCGCCGAGGCCCGCGGCCTGCCCGACCTCTGCGTCGATGTGGATGGGATTGAAGTCGCCGCTCGCGCCCGCGTAGTAGAGCGGCCGGTAGCGGTCGCACTCTCGCACCAGCGAGAAGGTCTGTCCGGGCGCGACGCTCACCCGTTTGCCTTCACTCCCTCGTCGAGCGGGTCCTCGACCAGCGTCTCCGCCTCGGCGGCGTGCCGGCGCGCGTAGTCCTCGCGGACGTAGGAGATGAGGGTGTCCAGGTACGTCGACAGCGGGGGACAGCGGATGCCCGTGCCCTCGAGCAGGTCGAGCGTGTTGCTGCTCGTGAACCAGGCCAGCTGGTTGATGTAGCCGAGTGCGGCGCGGTGCGGCCGGGTGACGCGCTCGAGCAGCGGCAGCCGGAGCACCGCCTCGGCGGCGCGGGCGGGGAAGGTGAGCTTCGGGATGCGCCGGTTCGCGCGCTCGGCGATGAGCTCGTAGACCCTGGCCACGCTCATCGGGTTGGGGTCCACCAGGTGGAACGTCCGGCCCTTCCCTCGCGGGTCGCTCGCGAGGTGCACCGCGGCCCGCACCACGAAGTCGACCGGCACGACGTTCAGCGGGGCGATGCCATTGCCCGGCAGCGGCAGCGGCACCACCAGCGGGCTCGCCACCAGGAGGATGCCGAGCGCGTAGGGCCCCTCGAAGCGGTCGATCTCCCCGGTCCGCGAGTCGCCCACCACGGTGGACGGGCGCACGATGGTGATGGGAAGCGCGTCGGCCGCGCGGGCCACCGCCTTCTCGGCGTGGAACTTGGTCTCCTCCCAGGCGTTGCGGAACTCCTGCCCCTTGTCGAGCTCGTCCTCGGCGATGACCCCCTCGCGGGCCCCGGCCACGTGGCAGGTGCTGAAATGCACCAGCCGCTCCAGCCGGCGGCACTCCTGCGCCAGCTCCAGGACGTTGCGGGTGCCGTCCACGTTGGTGCGCCAGGCCAGCTCGCGGGAGACGGTGAGCTGGTTCAGCGCCGCCAGGTGGAAGATGCGGGTCACGCTCCCAGCGACGCGCTCCACCTCCTCCCCGGAGAGGCCGAGGTGGAGGTCGGTGACGTCGCCGGCCAGCACCTCCACTGGCTCCCCCCGCACCCGTGAGGCCAGGCTCCTCGCCTGGTCGAGGAAGCGGGGCTGCACCAGGGCGAAGATGCGCCCCTTGCCCTCCTGCGCGAGGTGCTCCACCAGCCGCTTTCCGATGAAGCCCGGATAGCCGGTGACCAGCGTGGCGCCGTCGCTCGAGGGCATGCGGAAAGGCACCTTAGCCGCTCCCGCGGATCTCCTCCCAGATCCGCCGGACCTGGGCCCGCGTCTTCTCCAGCGAGCCGCCGTTGTCCACCACCCAGGTGGCGTACGCCCGCTTGTCGGCCAGGGGCAGCTGCGCTGCCAGCCGCGCCGAGATGGCCGCCTCGTCGAGCCCGTCGCGGGAGGCGAGCCGGGCCCGCTGCACCGCCTCGGGCGCCACGACCAGGACGACCCCGTCCATTCCCCGGTGCAGCCCGGTCTCGATCAGCAGCGCGGCGTCGTAGAGCACCACCGGCACGCCGGCCCGGGCGAGCACCTCGGTCCTCCGTGCCACCTCCTCGCGGATGCGCGGGTGGACGATGGCCTCCAGCGCTGCCCGCTCGGCCGGGTCGGCGAAGATGCGCTTCGCCAGCGCCGCTCGATCGAGCCGTCCAGCGGCGTCCACCACGCCGGGGAAGCGCCGGGCCACCTCCTCCAGTCCCGGCGTGCCGGGCTCGACCACGTCGCGGGCGACCTGGTCGGCGTCGATGACCTGGGCGCCGAGCTTGCGGAACATCGCGCTGACGGTGCTCTTGCCCGAGGCGATGCCGCCGGTGAGCCCCACCACCCGCATCAGTGGGGAGGCGCCGCCGGAGCCGGAGCCGGACGAGGCGCGGTGTAGACGAAGGACTGCACCCGGTCGTCGGTCTCGTCGAAGAACACCGCCAGGCCGAGGCGCGGGTAAACGTAGTAGGTGCGGAAGTCGTCGGTGAGCTTCTTCTGGAAGCAGGCCGCCGGCTGTGGCGCGCCGGCCTTGGGGCAGACCGGGCCGAAGGTGGCCTCCACCGTCTCGTGGTCGATGACCGTCGCCGGGAAGACGTCGATCCGCTCGACCACCCCCGTCCCGGGGTCCACCCGGAACTGCGCCTGCGAGGTGCCCTTCATCGCCGCCGAGTCGGTGTAGGCGAGGACCTCCTTGCCGGAGACGGTGACTGTCTTGCTCGGCGGCCCGAAGCGCTTCACCACCTCG